>Ga0302221_10000081_pt1 | contig 97397 bp, 91 predicted proteins | sample II_Palsa_E2_1_FD_193517 | JGI IMG/M metagenome (GOLD analysis project Ga0302221, IMG submission 193517) | Peat permafrost microbial communities from Stordalen Mire near Abisko, Sweden - II_Palsa_E2_1 | ecosystem: Environmental > Terrestrial > Soil > Palsa > Peat permafrost | place: Sweden... | reverse complement strand
TAATGAAAATTACCATAAGCAACATTAGATTGTTTGCAAAACGCCGCCTGGCTTAAACCCGACTCCTGCCATTCACGGATTTTGGAAAACATTAGCTCACGTGTATTTGCTTGTTTGGACATCCTAAATAACTTTGCGGACAAATCTAGTTCTAGGAAATTATTGAAACAATAGGTGGTTTACCGGAGGGATACGTTGCTTGAATTGAGAATGCACTAACTGCTCGGTTTAAAATATTTATTTTAAATAAAGCCCATAAATTTAGAGAGCAAAGGACTAAAATTATTAGGAAATATTTGTTTTTCATATTTATTCTAAATTCGTCTGCCCTATATCATATTGAAAAATTGGATATTTGTATTTATCTACTCCGAAATTTATAATGTATAGTTTTCCTCTTTTTTCATCGACTACGAAGTCTCCTAAATAGATCCTGTCTAGGTTTAGTTGTTTTCTTAATGTTCCATCATAATTAAATATGTACAGAATCAAAACAATTTACGGCTATGCTGGTCATGCAGTTGAAACAACAAGGTAAAATGGTCCTTCAGGCAACCGTCTCTGACTATTTGCCATGGTATCGAAAAGATGTCGGTAAAAAAGTGACCGTTTTTCAATTGCTATCTCAGACATCCGGAATTCCTACTTACACTGACGGGCCTAACTGGACAGACCTTTATAAACAAAATATTGATCATAAGGAATTCGCTCTCAAATATTGCAGCGACAGCCTGGAATTTGCACCAGGCACCCAATTCAAATATTCCAATTCAAATTACTTTTTGTTGGGTCTGATCAACGAGGCTGTTACCAAAAGTTCATTTGACCAGGTTTTGCAGAAAAATATTTTGGACGTCGCAGGCATGGAAAATACCGGCATCGACTTTCCTGACAAAATCATTTTGGATCGGGCATCTGGCTACGATTATACCTTTGATGGTTATGTCAACAGTGATTATATCAATATGGCCTCAGCTACTTTTGGATGCGGGGCGATGTATTCTACTGTCGAAGACCTCGAGCGATGGGACAGCGCATTGCGATCGGAAAATCTGCTTTCGGAAGAAAATAGAAAAATAATGTTTACACCAGTCCTGAACAACTACGCCATGGGGCTGTGGGTTCGCTATCAGAAAGATTTCTTAGGAACAAATACGGATATTACTACAATGGTACATGCGGGGGGAATCAATGGGTTTTCAAGCTTTCTTGCAAGAACATTGGAAGATGATAACTTCATTATTTTACTGGATAATTCGAGGGCGGGTGTCAGGGGTGGTTTGCTGGAAGCCATCGTTGGTGATGTTGCAATGGCCTTATACGATAAACCTGTCGCTATGCCAAAGCTTCTGCCAACGTACGCACTTTACGACTCATTAAAGAACAGTAATATAGAAAAGGCGATTGCCTACTATCACAGGCTTAAAAAAACGGAACAAGACAGATATAATTTTAAAACTACAGAGAATGACCTGAACAACCTGGGAGACTATTTAGTATCGCAAAAACGTACCAAAGAAGCCATCCTGATCAATCAGCTAAACACGGAAGAGAATCCGTCATCTTCGGATGTGTTCGCGGCCTATGGGACTGCTCTGGAAAAGGACGGGCAGAAGGAAAGCGCTATTAAATCTTTTAAAAAGTCCCTGGAATTAGATCTGGATAATAAGTATGCTACAGATGAATTAAAAAAACTGGAATCGCCTAATAAATGACAGTTCTGTGACCTCCTGAACTTACAAGCCCATTTTCTCCATGTAAGCAACCAAAAGCCCCCCTGACCGCTTGTATATGCTTGACGTTTTATCCCGGCGTGGGCTATTTTTTTGGTGGGTCATCAAGGTTTTAAAACCGAACGGAATACATGGTAATCATACTGAATATGCTTATTTTTAGTTTTTTAGCCATCATTATACCACGATGTTTACCTTCAGCATAAAACAGATCCGTCCTATTGGCCTGGCCCTGTGCTGCTGCTCATTGAGCGCCACCTTGTCTTTTGCACAATCCGTCGGCACTATTACTGCCAAAATTGATTCTATTTTTAAATCCTATGATACAAAAAGCGGCCCCGGCGCGGTGGTTGCTGTAGTAAGGAATGATTCCGTGCTGTACCAAAAAGCATTTGGCCTGGCCAACGCGGAATATAACGCGCCCAATACCCCGGAAACCGTTTTTTATATCTGTTCCCTGGCCAAACAGTTTACTGCCTATTCGATACGCTTGCTCGAAAAAGCAAACAAACTGAAGGGGAGTGATGATATCCGTTTGTACTTACCCTGGTTACCTGACTTGCGAACGAAGATCACGATTAATAATTTATTGCACCATACCAGCGGTATCCGAGATGACCTGGACCTGTTAAAAATATCCGGCTTGCCCAGGGACGGGATGATCTCGCAGGAAACCGCGCTGAATATAATAAAAAGGCAAAGCAGCCTCTCCTTTGTCCCCGGCGAAGCATTTGCTTATTCTAATTCCAATTATATCCTGCTGGCCGAGATCGTCAAAGCGGTCAGCAAGCAAAGTTTCCGCGCCTTTACCGACTCGGCTATCTTTCGCCCGCTGCATATGTATGGCAGCCATTTCTATGACAATCCATCGGTAATTATAACAGGCCGGGCGGTCTCCTATACCGGCGGTCAGAACAGTTTTCAAAATGTCTATACGGTCGGTGACGGCGGCCTGTTTATGCCCATTGCAGATATGGAACGCTGGGCCATGAATTTTTTTGACAACAAAATTGGTACGGCAAAGGATATAGAAAAATTGAACGAAAAAGGCAGGTTGAATAATGGAAAGGAAGTAAGTAACACCGCTACGAAAATAAAGGGGTGGGATGCATTTTATTACAATGGCGGCCTCAACGGTTATAAGACTTTTGTAGCGATTATTCCTGGGTGTAAAACCGGGCTGATCGTTTTTGCAAACAATGGCGATGACAATACCTATAATCTTTTTAACCCCTTGGCAGACCTTTTTATTCCAGAAAATCAAACCCCGGCTGAAGTCTCCGCCAAGCCTGTAGGGGTTCTCACCGTCGCGGGCATTCAGGCGGACAGCGGTTATTTGAAAAGATTCTGCGGTGATTATATTGCGGCCAGTAATGCCAGCTTACATGTATACCTGGACAGTGGGAAGCTGTTTATCAGGCCGGGGCAGTTTTTGGTTCAAGCGGCAAAGGATACGTTTTTATTGTCTGCCGATCATTCGGTCACTTTTGCTTTTTCAAGAGAAAAAGAAACCGGTGACGGCGCAGTAGCGGTCGGTTTTTCGGGGCAGGTGATCCCTATGATCAAATTTGAACCCGGTAAAAAATATACGGATGAGGAATTAGCGGTCTATGCAGGTAATTATTATTCCAATGAACTGGATTGCCACTACCAGTTATTGGTAAAGGATCATGGGCTGGTGCTTTCCGGTACGAGGTGCCCGGATAGCCAGGTTGATCTGCTTAACAGCAACCACCTGGTCAACGATGCCATCCTTGGGCAGTTCATCATGACCCGTAATGCAAAAAAGGCTGTTACCGGCTTTGAACTCCAGGGCCCCGGCTTAAAACATTTGCGGTTCGTAAAGTTACCATAGTATAAGCTAGGGTAGCCCGCCCACGGCCAGACCAAATTCATTAAAAATAAATGTCCGAATTCAATACTAATATGTTGAAATAGTTCTGAACGGGATATGAAGAATACTTTAGGTTCCTATGCCATCGCATGGCTAGATTATATTTTATTTCATGTGATGTTGAGTGGCTTGTTTCATTATCACTCCTTAATACCTTCATGGAAATTGAGCAATTAACCATGTTCTTTTCAGTATGTCAGGTATCGAACACCTTCGTCTCAAAAGCGTGCACAATCTGCCTCCATCTGCTAATCAATTAACTGACAATCCGCCGTTTAGTAAAATGGCACATACTTTGAAAACAGTCCGATCAAAATCAATCCCTTATGCAGATACTTAAATATGGCCTTTTTCTTGGTATCCTACTCGGGGATGCAGCGAGGGCACAAGTCGCCCCTGCTCCCGCTATGGATAGGACAGTCCGCAACGCTGCCGGCGATCTCACAAAGGATGCATGGGTCGGGCTCTCCGTGGGCGTTTTCAGGAATGGCCAGGTTTATCAATATCACTTCGGGACAACCGGAAAAGGGAATGGTGAGGCGCCCTCAGTACACACGCTGTACGAGATCGGGTCGATCACAAAGACGTTTACCACGCTTCTCCTGGCACAGGCTGTTCTGGAAAAAAGAGTCGCCCTCGCCGACGATATCCGGCGTTATCTCAAGGGCAACTATCCAAATCTGGAATTCAAAGGAAAACCGATCGAATTGATCCATCTGGCCAGTCTCACTTCGTCCATGCCCAACAATATGCCTGATTTTACAGACGAAGTAAAGAAGCTACCTCCTGACTCTGCTGTCTATGGGATTATAAAGTCAAATGCGCATTACGAGAAAGCGGATTTCTTTAGAGACCTGCACCAAGTAAAGCTAGATACTTTTCCGGGGTTGAATCCCCGGCATTCGAACGCGGCTGCGCAGCTACTTGGTTATATCCTTGAAAATGTGTTCGGGGAATCCTACGAAGAACTGGTCAAAAAATACATCACGGGTCCATTGCAGATGCCCCATACTTATGTCACTCTCCCAGCTGATAAGAAGAGCCTCCTGGCCAAGGGTTACAACGACAAGGGAACGCCTATGCCTTATATCATCCCTAACGCCTGGGCAGCCGGCGGAATGAGCTCCAGTCTGGAAGATATGACCCTGTACCTGGCGTATCAGCTTGCGGAAAAAAATGAGGCGGTCAAGTTGACGCATCAGATGGCCTGGGGGAATGCCAATGAATGGGCCTTAGGTCTCAACTGGTTCCTGGGCAAGACTTTCGACGGGAAAAGAAAAGTCAGCAACGACGGCACCACCTTTGGGTTTACCACCTGTTTCCTTCTCTATCCTGAACAGCATTTTGGGGTGATCATCCTGAGCAATGAGTGCGGCGGCAACGTAACCGGCCGCCTTTATGCTATGGGAGAAAGAATTTTCAATGAAAATTTTTATACGGCAGCTGAGCGCGCTTCGGATGGTTTTGGTTTCTCCCCTTCCATCAATATCCTGCTGGACCAACTCAAGGAACGTGGCTTCGACCATGCCATCGCCACCGCGACTGAGCTTTCAGCGAACCATCCCGGGTTCGTCCTCACGGACAACGAGATCAATGCCTGGGCTTATACGTTAATGAGAAAAGGTAAGAAGCTGGAGGCACTAGAGATCTTTAAGCTGAATACTGCACTTCATCCCAATAGCTGGAACGATTACGACAGTGAGGCCGATGCGTACGAGAACGTGGGGGACGTGGACAATGCCATCAAATACTATCGACGGTCCCTGGAGTTGAATCCGAATAACAGCAACGCCGCAGACCAGCTTAAAAAGCTCGGGGCCAGTAAGTAATTCTTTGCTTTTGAGACGGTGAAAACAATGACCACATTTTGCATTCAAAATAGGTCATTTCCTGTATCAAAAACGGGCAGTTAAATAGCCAACTAAAACATAAATAATTGGTTGTCTATTTTTTATGAATCTGGCATTTTCTTGGTGGTAATTTTTTGCAAAGATCCCAAAACAAGGCTATGTTCAGGAACTATTTTAAGACCGCTTGGCGCAATACGGTACGCAACAAGACATTTTCCCTTCTCAATATACTGGGGCTGGCGCTTGGTTTGACATGTAGCCTGCTTATATTTTTATGGGTGCAGGATGAAACTGCCATAGATAATTATCATCAGAATGCTCCTTTAATTTATAATGTCTATGAAAGCGTATTTTCAGAAGGTAAATTGGAAACGGCGCGATGGACGCCTGGACGTCTTGCCCGCGAACTAAAACGCAAAGTCCAGGAGATCCGGTATGCAACCGGATTTAATCAAGCTCAGCAATCCCTTTTTGAAGCGAATAACAAGGTCATGCAGATGACAGGCGATTGCGCAGATTCAGATTTTTTTAAGATGTTCAGTTACCCACTACTCGAAGGCACTCCCAACTCTGCATTGAACGAACCCGATGAAATAGCTATTTCACGGAGGATGGCCGAGGTTTTTTTTGGTACACCACGCTCTGCTTTCGGCAAATTGATCAGGTATAATAATTATAAAGACTTTAAGGTATCCGCTGTTTTTGAAAACCTTCCGGAGAACAGTTCACAAAAATTTGATTTTATCTGCAATTGGGATTTTTTGCTCGATACGGTTACCTGGCTAAAGGAGTGGATATTCCGCGGGCCTGCTACCTATATTCAATTGCAGCGTCGTGCAGATCCCGTCCGGGTGGAAGCAAAGATTAAAACATTTCTGAATGATTACTTGAATAGCAAAGACGGAGCAGGCTTTCACCTTGAATTAGGCATGCAGCGGTTTGACAAAATGTATCTGAATGGAAAATTCAAGGAAGGCAAACCTGATGGAGGTCGGATCGAATATGTGCGACTCTTCAGCCTGGTAGCGATCTTTGTTTTGTTGATTGCATGCATCAATTTCATGAATCTCGCGACTGCACGTTCAGCCAAGCGTGCAAAAGAGATCGGTGTGCGAAAAACGATTGGTGCAGGCCGCTGGACCTTAATTGCACAATTCATTGGCGAAGCGATGATGCTGACGGTGCTGGCTATCACGGTTGCATTGGCGCTGGTGATTTTATTGTTACCGGCATTCAATGTGTTGACTGAAAAACAAATTGTTTTCCCTGTCTCCTCAACCTCCTTCTGGGCCACCATTGCGGGGCTAACCTTGCTGACCGGATTTATTTCAAGCAGTTATCCGGCGCTTTACCTTTCTTCATTTCGCCCCATCATAGTATTGAAAAGTTCAATAATATTTCGCCAGAGCGCCTTATGGTTGCGAAAAGGACTAGTGACCTTTCAGTTTTTTCTTTCCATTGTACTCATCATTGGAACGATCATCATCATGAAACAGCTGAACTACCTTCAAACAAAAGATTTAGGTTTTAATAAAGAGAATTTGATCTATATCCCGTTCCAGGGCGGAATGGCCACTAAATTTAATGTATTCAAACAGGAAATTACAGGTATGCCTGGAATCATGGCCATTACCCGGACTGATCAACCACCCACAAGAACAGGCGGCCATGCATACGATATGCAATGGGTGGGAAAGGATCCCAATACAAAAACAGTGGTCATACATGTCACGGTGGGATATGGATTTCTCAAAATTATGGATTTACAATTATTGCAGGGCCGGGATTTTTCACCTGATTTCCCTACTGATTCATTGGGTTACATCATCAATGAATCCGCCTTGAAATTGATCGGCTATAAAAACCCGATCGGTCAACCCCTAAGTATTTTTGAGAACAAGGGTCATATCGTCGGTGTTGTAAAAGATTTTCATTTCCAATCCCTGCATGACCCGATTCAACCGCTTATTATCAATTTGAATGAACATATCGATTGGGGTAACGCGCTGATCAAAACAGAGGCAGGAAAAACAGGGGAGGCGATTGCAAGTCTGGAAAAAGTTTACAGGCAAATGGAACCAAAATTTCCTTTTGTATATTATTTTGTGGACGAAGATTATAGACAATTATACAAAAGTGAACAGACCATTAGCAAGCTTTCCAATGGCTTCGCTTTTTTTGCAATTATGATTTCCTGTCTGGGATTAATGGGTCTGACCATATTCACTGCCGAGCAAAGGAAAAAGGAAATTGGTATCCGCAAAGTCATAGGAGCGAGGTCGATGGATATTGTACTCATGTTATCAACAGATATCATAAAAATGGTTTTGCTATCTTTAATCATCTCCACACCCCTGGCTTGGCTGGCGATGAACAATTGGCTTCAGAACTATCCATACCGGACCCCGATTAACTGGTGGATCTTTGTTTTATCCGGTGCCATCACTTTAGTGATCGCCTTATCTACCATCAGTTTTCAGGCGATAAAAGCAGCTAGTGCCAATCCCGTGAGGAGTCTGCGAACCGAGTAATAGTGATGTTTCCTTTACCCCCTTATTTATTCATTCGGTCAAGGAAAAACAGTTTAATAGGAATTCTTAGAGGGATTATTCCTGCCATGGCTAATAGTCGCTGAAGCCTTCTTTCCAGCATGAATCTGTCTGGAAGGGATACTTTCCAGTAAGGTATCCCCATCAATTCCATAACTTTTATACAGATTAATCACCACATCAATGTTGGGTTGCTTTTTCCCACTTAATATTTCAGATAACAAGGATTTAGAGATTGATAGAAATTCAGCGAATTCCGCTTGGGATAATTTTTTTTGCTGCATAATGTATTGTAGAATATCCACGAAAGATGGATTAAAAGGCATGGGATACTCCTTTAGCTCCCATGCCTCTACAGCCTTTGATAATTCTGCTAAATTCCGGTCCTCCTTTTCTGTTAATTTAGAGAAACCCTTCTGCAAATAGCTTTCGATTTTAGCCATTACAGAATAATACTGTTCTTTGTTTTCGATTTTCGTCATAAACTTTGTTGATTCTTACAGGGAATTTAATCTCCCTTTCTTACTCAATGTGGTATATTCTTGATGACTAAGAATTCCACGTATATACAATGTCCTTCTATCAAAATGGATCATTGCTATCAATCTGAAATTATTTCCAGCGATATCAAACAAATACCGGTCATTCCCAATTGAATCACAGGTATTCCATGTTTTTTTTACTTCTGTAAAATTTTTCCAATCGCTGTTCATTGTTATATTATTCCATTTATTCAGCGCACTGGCGCTTAATGGAAAACGACTTATGAATTCTCGTATAATCCGGGTTGAAATAACCACCATAAAATATGGTTTTTGGTTTTAGTTACGATTTTTTTCATGACTGTTAGATTTAAGACTTTAATTAATAGTGGCTTCGAAATGGGCTACTTATTCGCAAATATAAACATTATCTCTGAACATGGATACAGTTCTTAAGTCATAATTTTATTTCCAATTTATATCTTATTGATTCTCAAATACATTTAGTCTCTACCGCACAGGTATTGATCAGGGGGAGGACAAGCTACATTTGTTCCAGGTGCGGATTGCGCAATACCAGGAAGCAATTGTTCCTATCTTGAAATGAGCAGAAGAATCAACCGGGAAGATGCCCTGAAGCGAGCGATAGATTCGCTTGAAAAGTACTTTGCTTGAAAGCTCCAATAAATAATTTATAACTGTATCTTTTAACTTTATCTTTAGCTATGTGCCCTGTTTACCTAGTGCGGTGAAGACTGTACTACCAGATTGCATTGTTGGGGGATTTACAATTACCGGTTCAACATTTCCTGGATGTTGAATCGAAGGGAACATATTATAGATCGATTTGGAGATGTCAGCTGCTGTTTGTAAAAGTTCATCATCGTCAGTTTGCTTGGCAATATCAAAAAAACTGTTCAAAATGTTTGCGCCGCTTTGCTTCACCTGCAGATTGCTTTCTTTAAGAATATAAGGAGCGACATCAAATAAAATTTTGCTTGTCTGTTTTAGTTTAGTGTAATTATCAATACTCGGATTATTTTGTAAGATATCGATTTGTGAAATTCTCCTGGTGATGTCCCCTGAGGGTTCTGTTTCTTGAATAATGTTCTTATCGAATTTTATTCGATCGAAAAAACTTCCTGAAACCGTATTCAGAAATTGATCGAATCCCTTGCTGTAATGATCAATAAAAACGTCATATTTGGATGTATAAATTTGAGACCAGTATAAAAAATATAGTTATGCTCAAAAACTATTTTAAAATCTCATTCAGGAGTTTGACCCGCAACTGGAATTACACTATTATCAACATCGCCGGATTAGCTGTTGGTATTGCCGTTTGTATGATGATTGTTATCATTATACAATTTCAAACAAGCTTCGACGATTTTCACTTAAAGAAAGATCGCATCTATCGCGTGTTAACCGAATATCATCATGCAGATGCAGCAAATATTGTTTATGGGAAAGACGTTCCTCTTCCAATACCCGAAGGATTGAAAACGGCTTTTCCCCAAATAGAACAAGTAGCGCCCGTTTGGGAAAGCCACAATGATCTATTGATCATACCTGATGATAACCGAACAACCATAAGGACATTCAAAGAAGATAAAGGTATATTTTTTACAGGGCCTTCATTCTTTAATATGTTTGATTTCCCTCTGCTCGCAGGTTCGTATGAATCATTAAAAGATCCGAACAATGTATTGCTTACAAAAGAGATTGCAGACAAATATTTTGGTGATTGGAAAACAGCCCTAGGTAAAACCATTAACCTGCAAGCAGGTGGCTCATTATTCAGCCACGGGACTGATGTATTGAAAGTTACTGGAATACTTGAGACAATACCCGCAAATACAGACTTTCAGCTAAAACTTATTGTTGCTTTTGGAACTGGCATTACAGAAGATATGGCAAAATCCACCGATTGGGAGGATAGAACAAATTCTGATTTTGGATGCTATGTCTTATTGCCTCCGAATATTTCTATGGACAATTTTAATCGACAATTAAGAGTGTACTCACGAAAGATGGAATCTACCGATAATAAGGATAGTCATATTTTACAGCCATTAAGTGCAGTGCATTATGATACACAAACAGGTGATTACAGCAACAAAACAAGCAGTCGGGAACTGCTCAATGTATTGTGGCTGATTGCAGCATTCATTCTGTTAATTGCCTGCGTAAACTTTATCAACCTCTCCACTTCACAAGCTGCTAGTCGTGCAAAGGAAGTTGGAGTAAGAAAAGTTTTGGGGAGTAACAAATCTCAATTGCAGATCCAGTTCATCATTGAAACATTTTTGATAGTTTTAGGCGCTGTAATGCTTGCAGCAGTTATTACAGTTCTTGCATTGCCTTCTGTAAATCAACTTTTAGAACTTTCACTTTCATCCAACATACTGACCAATCCTGCAGTTATTTTATTCCTTTTGACTGTAACAATTGTTGTAACCGCACTCTCGGGCTTTTATCCTTCTTTTGTTTTATCACGTTTCAATCCTGTTAATGCGCTAAAGAGTAAACTCACGTCCAATCCTGGAAAGGGAATTTCACTAAGAAGAGCATTGGTAGTATTTCAATTCATTATTGCACAGGCACTGATCATCGGAACACTCATCATTGTAAAGCAAATGAATTATTTTACGGATCAACCCTTAGGCTTCAGTAAAGATGCAATTATAAATGTTCCTTTTCGTGTAGATAGTGCTTGGTTCAGCAAGGTGGATTATTTAAGGCAACAATTATTGTCAGTAAATGGCGTTCAAGCAGTAAGTTTCAATTCCAACACCCCGGTTGAAGATGCTAATGATATCTGGAGCACATTCAAGTTTGACCATGCAATAAAAGAAGCAGATTTTAAAGCTATTACCAAATTCGCCGACAACGAATACGTGCCTACTTATAAGTTAGCTTTAATAGCCGGAAGAAATTTGCAACCTTCTAAAATGACGAGAGAATTTTTAGTGAACGAATCGCTGATGAAAAGTTTGGGAATAACAAACCCTAATGAGATATTGAATAAAGAAATAAGCATGTGGGGTGATCAGATAAAATGCCCGGTTGTTGGCGTGCTTAAGGATTTTAATGACAGATCTTTTCGTCAGGATCTTGCACCATTGCTTATCACCACAGATAACGTAATGTACAACCAGGCCGGAATAAAACTTGCAACGACTAACATTTCCTCTACGTTGCAATCTGTTAAAAAAATATGGGAGCAAACATTTCCCAATTTTGTTTATGAATACAGATTTCTTGATAAAAAAATTGAAAGTTTTTACAAACAGGAAAATCAGTTAGCTCAGTTGTATAAAATTTTTGCAGCAATCGCGATATTCCTTAGCTGTCTTGGGTTGTATGGTTTGGCCTCTTTCATGGCAGTGCAGAGAATAAAAGAAGTTGGTATTCGTAAAGTACTTGGTGCTACTGCAGGCAATATCGTTTATTTGTTTTCAAAAGAATTTATCATCCTCATTGCAATTGCCTTTGCCATTGCTACACCCCTTGCATGGTATTTCATGCACCAATGGTTGCAAGGTTATGTTTATCGCATCAACATCAGTTGGTGGTTATTTGCTGCAGGCGGACTTGGCGCAATAATTATTGCACTTGCAACAATAAGTTTCCAGGCAATTAAAGCAGCAATAGCAAACCCGGTGAAGTCTCTCCGTACGGAGTGACTGAATCCCGGGATGAAAAGCCGGCCTCTCCACCAGGCTGGGTTGCGATCTCAATAGCATTTTTCTTAGATATCTAAGGTTAACTTTTGTCTATTCTTTACGGGAGCTTTATTTAAATGAAGCTCTATATAGAGTCCTTTCCGGCTCAAAACGCTTGTTATTTAAGCTGGTTTTTGTGAATCTTATGAAAATATGTGTATTTCATGCGCAGCGAGAGCTCAAATATGCCAAATTAGCCCGAATAATAGTGATTTCTGATTTTGGGTATTACAGTGTCGATGCCCTTTTATCTTCCCAATCAATAATCAATTTTCGTTGGGCAAATAGCCACTGATTATTTCGATGCGTATAAATATCATAATAATGAATACCCATGATTAGAAGCATTCTTTTTCCATCCTCAACAAATATGTGATGAGCGAGACAATAGGCTCTACCGGTTGCGCTATCACCAGAGAATTTGATTGTGTTCTGCCCATTAAGGTGAAATGTCATATCATATTGTTTTAGACCTTTGAACGCTTCTTCTAATTCTTTGCGTCCTTTCAAGATAGCAATCGGTTTACTTGTATCGGGTTCTCCCCGATAAATTTCCATAATGCCATTTTCCGTATATAGAGCCGCCTGCTTTTGAGCTTCACGTCTATCAGCGTAGTATCCATAATTGTCAATCAACTCACGAATAGCAATACGGTCGGTAGCTTCATTTGTATTTAAATGTTTTAAAGAATCAGTCATCGTCTGCGCTTTCGTTGAAAAAACGATTAGGAGCAGTACCGGTGAAATTATTTTTATTTTCATATAAAAGAATGTTGATTTTAAGAACTACGTTTCTAAAAGTCATCTGACAATTAATGCTTGCGCTTTGCCATTGATTCAATGCAATTTCTCGTAATGAAGCCTTTCATCTTGAAATAACTGTTTGCGCTCTTTTTTTTGATTAATTACTTTGAAACTTATCAAAATATTCCTTCTGTAATTCGCTGATTGTGGAATCGTATCCCTGTTGATCGATAAAAGCCTCGGGGCGATACGCATCACCAGGTTTGCGTTTCTGGTGAAGCCCGAACTGGCTGCCGTGAGAAGAAAGCCAGATATCAAAGGAGAGGTTTTTCAGTGCATTGATTGTATAGGCATAATCCTTAGCAATATCGGGGTAACCAGGCATGCCTGAAAGTTTTGTTTGCTCCAGGATGGTAGGCATGTTTGCGATCAGGACTTGGTAGGCACGATATTGATCTTTCACCACAAATTAATAACTGCATGCACCTTTTGTGTGGCCCGGATGATGGAGAGCAACAATCTCCATACCACCCAAACTTATGGTGTCTTTGTCATGCAATAGACGGTCGGCCTTCAAAGGTTTGAAAAGCGGTCCCCTCCCACCAAACAGATAATCCGAATTGCCGCCATCAGCCAATACCTCAGCATCTTCTTTTTGTATCATCATTTTTGCGCCGGTGATTTTCTTTATTACGGCCATTGCTCCTACATGGTCAAAATGAACATGGGTGGCCAATAAGATTTTTATATCAGCGAACTTGAACCCCAACTCTTCTATGTGCGAGCGTATCAATGAATCTGAACCTTCAATTCCCGTATTGATCAATATATGCCCCTGGGGCGTACTGATCAGAAAACATGCCAGGTCATAGGTGCCAACGTAATATAAGTTGCCCACAATACAGAAGGGTTCATAGTTCCTTGCCCAGATTTCATGGGCGTCAACTGGCTGGGTACTTTGTTGAGCAATTGAAAATAAATGAATCAGTGAAAGGGATATAGTCAGCAGGGAAGTTTGTATTGATTTTATACAGGCAGACATTGCAACAATTTCTGCTAAGATAAACCATAATAAGTCATTGGTTTGGATACACTTTAGGCGGCAGGTGAAAATATTTTTATTTTTGGTTACTTCTTCTCATCATTTCCATATCAACAAATAAAATGGCATTGAATCAACAGTTAGCGCTGGAAAATGGACCCGAAATGACAATACCCGTTTTTAAACGCACTTATGGTCAAGTTCATCTCACTCGCTCCTTAAACTTTTAATTGGACTAATTAAAGCAGATTTGATGGCCTGAAAACTCACAGTGACCAGGGCTATGAGTACGATTAATCCACCAGCAAGACCAAACATCCACCATTGAACAGGTATATGATATTCAAAACCATGCAACCATCCATCCATAACATACCAGGATATCGGTGCCGCGATCAGAATGGCTAACAATACCAATAACAAAAACTCAGATGACAAGAGTGTAAAGATGGAAGGTATACTTGCCCCTAATACCTTTCGAATCCCGATTTCTTTTACTCTTTGCTCCGAAGTAAACATAGCCAGGCCTAACAGGCCGAGACAGGAGATAAATATGGCGAGGAAGGCAAAGGCATTTGAAAGTTTACCTACTATTTGTTCATTATTATACATCTTTTGGTATTCTTCGTCAGAAAATGCATAAGAGAAGGTAAAGTTTGGGTTTAATTCCCTGGATAACTTTTCCAGGGAAGCTAACGCCTGTTTCGTTTGCCCGGGACGGGTCCTTATCAGGATACTTCCATAGGGGATATTCTCCTCCAACCTAACTACCAAGGGATAAATTGGCTCGTGAAGAGAGTTAAAATGGAAATCTTTTAATACTCCAACTATTTTCCCTTTTTTGCCCCAAAACGTCAAAGACTTCCCAATGGGATCTTTATATCCAATTCTTTTCAGGGCAACTTCATTGATGATATAACTAGAAGTGTCGGTCGCAAAAATTGGCGAAAAATCACGGCCATCGGCTATTTTTAAACCCATGGCAGGAACAAAATCATACCCAATGGCCACCTGGGTAAATTCAATATTAAGATTTGGATCTTTTCCATCCCATTGGACATTCCCTGTGCTGCTTCCAAAATTAGTAGGCGTATTGGTGATTCGTGTGACTAGTTTTATACCCGGCATTTTAAGAGCCTCATCCTTAAATAATTTATATTTTGTGCGGAGATCCCCTTCTAATGGAAGATAAATCAGGTTTTCGCGATCATAACCTAAATTTTTTGTTTGTATATAATTCACCTGCTTGGTAACCACAATGGTCCCAACGATAAGAATCACGGACAACACAAACTGAAACACAACCAATCCCTTACGGAACCACAAAGAGCCAGTACTTAGCCTTACGGCGCCTTTGAGTACCGCAACCGGGTTAAATGCTGATAAAAACAGGGCTGGATAACTGCCGGAAAAAACACCCGTTATCAGCGTTAAACCGATCAAGCGAAACCAAAAAGCAATTTGGTTGAAGGGATAGGAAATTTGCTTTTGAGTGACTGAATTGAATACGGGCAATAGGAGTAAAACCAAAAGTATTGAGATGATAACAGCCATAAAAGTGAGTAAAATGGCTTCGCCTATGAACTGCTGGATCAAAACTCCGCGAACAGCGCCGACCGCCTTTCGGACCCCGATTTCCTTTGCCCTTTTTATTGCGCGGGCGGTGGTTAAATTCATAAAATTGACGCAAGCAATCAACAATATAAAAATGGCAACGATACTGAAAAGACGGACATATTCCACCCGGCCCTGCACAGGGTTTCCGTTTGAAAAATTAGAATGCAGATAAACATCCCCATATTTTTGAAGACCCAATTCCTCTCGGAATGCTTTGCTTTGGAATTTATCATAATTGTCTAAAAAACGGGAAACTTTTTTACCTACCAATACAGGGTTTGCATCAGGCCTTAGCATAATATAGGCTTGGGGTCCATTATTATCCCATTCCCTTGCCCAATCATTCTCCTTAAGGAAATTATCCCAATTGAGGAGGTATTCAAATTTTTTAGATGTGTTTACCGGTAGGTTTTCAAAAACAGCAGTTACCGTAAATTCCTTTTTGTTAGCATAGAGGATCGACTTGCCAAAAGCTGCCTGAGGGCTTCCAAAAAAATCTTCGGCCATTTTTCTAGAAATGGCAATACTTACCGGAGTGTTCAAAGCCGTTGCAGGATTACCCGCTAAGAGCGGATAGCTAAACATTTTAAAATAATCTGAATCGGCCGCCGAACCTTCCATTTTCAGGATTTTATTACCAACCCTGAACGTGTTATCGTCATTGTTATTAAAGCTAAAATTGCTGGCGTACTCAATTTCAGGGATTACCTTTTTCATTTCATTGGCAAGTAAACCTGGAACCGAGTATTGTCCAACCACTTTATTATCATAATACTGCCGTTCATAAACAATGTATAAGTGGGCGCCATTGGAGTGGAAAGAGTCAACACTCATCTCATCCTGTACCCATAATAGAATAAGAATGCTAGAAGCCATCCCAAGCGCTAACCCAAGGATGTTAATAGAAGAGAAAGATTTGTTTTTCCATAAATTCCGCCATGCGGACTTAAGATAGTTTTTGATCATGGTTCACTGGTATTAGCGACTGCTTAATAACATGTAATTTCTCCAGGCTTTCTTTAACCAGGGCTTTTATAGCCCGGGCGCCCATTAAGAAGGAAAGACAAGTTATTCTATGCTTTGTTGCATAAAGAACGCCCATATTTTTTCAAAAAACCAATTTTGATCAAACTAGCCGATTTTGGTTGCGGTGGTAAAAATCCCATTTTCTTGGAAGGTATGGCTAAAATAGAAAAGGTTTTATCTAAAAAGGAATTCAGCACATTACACCTAAGTTTGGAAGAGAAGTAATCTCTGCGCAAAGGTAGAATCCAGCAAAGTTTTTGTTTCCATGTAGCTAAAACCAAAAATAGCAGACACTCAAATCAAAATATTTCCTTGGTTGGCCGGATGTTTCCTATGCAAAGTTTTTTTTTATTTATGCTGATTTTGAAAACCCGTCTAATATATCGTGCATCAGCTGCGCTGTTTTTTGCAGTAATTTTCTTTGCTCAAACATTCAGCAGCAGTCTCATTATTGCCGATTATTACAGGCAACAGACAGCATATATCAAAAATTGCGAAAATAGAGATAGGCCCTGGATGCATTGCAACGGTAAATGTCAGATGAATAAAAAACTTGAGCAGGAACAAAATAATGAGAAACAAAACCCTGAACGGAGGGTTGATAATAAAGACAGTTCCCCACTATCATCAATATCATTTTTTCCTTCTATCATATCCAGATCAGATCCCTCTGACTTTATGGACTTCCCAGGTTTTTCCCCTGATAAAGAAGTAAAAATGCCGCGGGCTTTTTTTCATCCTCCAGGGGCCTAACCCCATCCCGCATTGCCTTTATTTGCCATTTGCAGCATCAATTGCCTTTACCCATCAGCGAAGGTTGGTTGTTTATCATCTCGGTTGATCCAGCGGAAAAAAACTGATCCATGTATACTTTGTACAATGGCTGCTGCCGGTTGAATAGAGGTTGTTTTATCACAGGATACTCATCTGTCTTTTACTTCAAGTATTCTCCAAATGGGGGAAATCATTGGTCTAATGAATAATGTTCAGGCGCTTCAATGAAGACAGAAGAGGAATGCGACAGATTGTCAAGATTTCAAAAGCATATGCAATACTTTATGCGAAAAATTACCTTTTTACTTCTTTCATTATTTTTGGTTTATGATATGACTGCCCAGTCTCTAAGTGGAACTGTCATCGATTTTGCCAGTCACCTTACGCTTGCAGGGGTGTCGGTTTACCTTCCAGGTCTGAAAATAGGGGCCATAACGGACATAAAAGGGAACTATAGAATAGCTCCAATACCCAAAGGCAATTACATAATGTCATTACAAATGACAGGTTATGCCACAATAACCAGACAAATAAATATCCAAAGCGATACCCTGATCAATTTTGACTTGATTCCTGTTCCGGCTACCTTGAAGGAAGTGATGATTACCTCCCTGGGAAATGCAACCACCATCAGAAGGGCGCCTGTACCCGTTACGCTGGTTAGTCATGACATGCTGATTCAACAATCTTCTACCAATGTAATCGATGCCATTTCCAGGCTTCCGGGAATATCTCAGATCACCGAAGGACCCGGAATTTCAAAACCTCAAATTAATGGACTCGGCTATAACCGTGTCCTAACCCTTTTAGACGGTATCAGACAGGAAGATTTTCAATGGGGCGATGAACATGGCATATTGATCGATCCATATGCCGTGTATGATGCCGAGATAATCAGGGGGGCTGCTTCGCTTCAGTACGGTGCTAATGCTATGGCTGGTGTAATCAGTTTCTCTTCACAACCCTTCCCGGAAAAAGGCCTCATCCAAGGAACTGTTCAATCAGAATATCAATCCAATAACGGACTATTGGGCAATGAAGTGGATATCAGGGGGAATCTGAATGGCTTTATATGGGACCTGCAGGGAAGCTTCTCTGCTGCCCACTGCTACTCGGATCTTCATGACGGATATGTCTGGGGTACTGCATTCCAACAGAGTAATATAAGGGCTGTATTGGGTCTGAAAAAAAATTGGGGTTCTTCCCGGTTGACCATAAGTCTCCTTCACCGACAGATAGAGGTCCCGGATGGAAACCGCGACAGCACCACGAGGCAATTTGAGTTCGACACCCCGCAGAATGGGAAGATATACCCAAGCCTTGAAAATTTTCTGTCTTACGATCCGGATATTGCAGGATACCAGATTTTAGACCATGACGAAGTCTTTTGGCAAAATAATATCAACGCCGGTAAAGGTAAAATCCAAGCCGATATTGGATTCACCCAGAGTATCAGACATGAAATTGACACGGGATTGGTCGGCGAAGAAAATATGATCGTTCATGATATTCCATATGCATTCAAGTACCGGGCAGAAAATAGCCAAACCGGATTAAAATATATTGCAGGGATAAACGGAATGTATGAATTTGAAAATAATTATGCCGAACCCCCTGCTCCCTATATCGGAGATTTTGAAATACCCAATTATCATCTCTTTGATATCGGCGGATTTGCCATTTTGCAAAAAGATCATAAAAACCTGTCTGTAAGCGGTGGGATCCGCTATGAAATACGGACAATTACCGGCCAGCCCATGTACCTTTCTGATTATAATCTTCCGACACAAAAACAGGTCCCACAGGGAACCCCAGGGGCCTATACGCAATTCAATCCTTTCAACAATACCTATACCGGCTTTTCTGGAAGTTTGGGCGCCTCATACCAATTGGCAGGGCACAGTTATCTCAAGCTGAATATCGCAAAGAGTTACCGGGCCCCGGCAATAAATGAACTTACCAGTAATGAATTAAATGGTGGCTCATCAGCCTATGATTTAGGAAATACCGGACTAAAAGCTGAACAGGGTTACGAACTGGATTTTAGTTATGGGATTGATGGACAGGATTTCCATGCCGAGATGGGTGGGTTTTATAATCATATCAACCATTTCATATTTGCTGACAGGTTGGGCAGTTCCACAGGAGGAGATTCCATTCTTTTGGGCTTTCCCGTCTTTCAATTCGTCGCTAATACCGCAAATATCGAAGGAATAACTGCCGTTCTGCATATTCATCCTTCAAACGCAAAATGGTTTGAATGGGTAAACGGGTTTAGTATTATCCATACATTGATGCCTGGTCAAACTGACTCTACGCAACATGTACCCTTTACTCCTGCACCACGACTGACTTCAACTATCAGATTCAACTTTCAAAATATGCTGGTTAATTGCATGCGTGGGGCCTATATAGCTTTTGGGGCCGAACATGACTGGCCGCAGCGGGAGATCTATAGCGAACTTCATACAGAATTACCTTCTGTTGCCTATACATTATATCATGCAGATATTGGAGCGGGCATCGTCAATAGAAAAAGCAAGCGTATCATATATTCAGTATTTATCAGTGGCACCAATCTGACCAATCTTTCTTACGCCAGCCATTCCTCCCGGGTACAATATTTTTGGGCATTTCAGGGCGTCCCGAATACGGCGACCCGGCAAAGCCAGGGAATTTACAATATGGGAAGGAATTTTTGTGTAAAACTGATCGTCCCTATCGGAAACGGATCAAAAGACAACCTGGGGAAACACGAAACAGTCTATAGAAACCCATAACGGGAAGCTGGCTGCAGATCTAATTTTCGGGTTTTTCTTCGATTGAATCTATCATTAACGGCTTGAACTGGATCTCAAAAGATCCCTATTACTTTTCGCAAAAATATAACGCAGACCAAGCGCTAAGCCGGCAACATTTATTTTTTGGGTGAAGGGTTGATTCGCGTTTGCCATGTCAGAAAGGCGATACCTGAAATAAGGTTCCGTAAAAACTACCAGGTTATTTAATACCTCCTTATTTATATTCATACCCAAATATGCACTTACCCCGCTATGCATCTTGTAGATATCCGTGCTAATACCAACCAACCCATAATTCTCAAAAATCATTCCACGGTACCATGCATACGCGTTCACGATTATCCCGGCTTGAATCGTGGTATTAAATTGATTATTACCCAGCCGGTAACCCAGAATGCAGGGAATATCGATTCCTTTATAATAATTGTGGGGGTCATTTCTATTACCGCTATCTATTTCCAATACCGAATTGATTTGCGCATACTGAACACCTATTTCCGCAGAAAATCGATTGCAAATAGGAATGCCTAATTTTAATCCAATCGAATAGGACAATTTCATCTTTTCTGAGACATTTCTGATACTTAGTATATAAGGATCATCGCTGTTAATCTTACTAAATGGTATATCAGCAGAAGAATAAACTTCTATAAACCAAAGCTTCTCTTTTATTTCGGGAACCTTCATATTTTTATTTTGGGTGGGCCAAGGTTTGACTGCGATGGATCCAAAGCTGATATTGGGTAAATTGCTTTGTGTTTTTTGTTTAGCCAGGATTGGGCTTGAAACCTTCAAAGGACCTTCCTCTGCTGGTCCAGGGTGATGACCAGGATGCCCAGCATCCTTCTTTTGATTTACTGTTTGAAAAGCTATATTCCTGGTTGGTATTTTCCTACCAATATGAGCATTTTCCGATATTTCTTGATCCAAGATGGAGGGTTTCTTCAGCCCCTCCTCACTGGGGTCATCCGGATGGTACCTATTTTTCTGTGATGGTTTTAGTCCAGTAATCTGGCCTGCTGCGCGAAAATTGGGATTGACCCATGTACTCTTTGCGTCTTGCCTTTTTTCGATTCCCATAGGGCTTGCCGGAGCGTGGGATCTTTCTGCAATCCTGATCCCTGTTTTCTTTTTATCTCCAATACTCCTATTTGAACGCATCACAAAATATCCGCCTGCGCCAAGAGCAAGAAATAAAGCAGCCATACTAAAATAAAAACCCCAAAATTGAATCCTTTTAGGCTCTTCAATTCGTATTGGATGCATTCTTTCCCAGAGGTCTTCAGGAACGGTAGAAGAGAAACCAGTCAATTGATTTTTGAAATAATCATCAAATTGTTTGTCTGTCATGGCTACAACGGAATTTTTTGATATTGACAAATTTGTTCTCTTAGCATCCTTCTGGCTTTTAACAATTGCGTTCTGCTTGTAACTGCTTTAATATGCAGAAATCCGGCAATTTCCTCGTGGCTGAAGCCTTCCATAACATAGAGATTGAAGACGATCCTATAACCATCCGGAAGCTGACTGACCATGCTTAACAATTCTGAATGGCTTAAATTCGATAAAATGTCAGCACCTGGTTCGGGAAGCTCGAGCAGTTCTCGCGAGATTTCTGAAAAGGAAATATTTCTTAATTGAATGCTTTTTAGCGCGGCATTAACCACAATGCGCCTCACCCACCCTTCCAATGACCCCTTAAAGGCAAACTGCTTAATGTGTAAAAAGATCCGGATAAAAGCTTCCTGTAGAACATCTTCGGCTTTGGTGGAATTACCCGCATATCTCAGGCAAATGGTCATCATTTTGCCTGCATATTGTTCAAAAAGCATCCTCTGGCAGATTGGATCGTTTTTAATGCACCCATTTATTATTTGCCGCTCGTTCAATAAAAATGAATTAAGATATCTTCCATCTTAAGATACATTATTTCAATAAAGCGTTGCCTCGACATTGAAAAATATAGAACCCGCGGATCTGTCTGCTATCCAGTGGTCAGGCGGGTCAGAAAGCAATCTGTCAAAGGCATCATTCCTCTTGGGAATTAGGTCTCTATGAGCTATCTTTAAACTGTAATTTTGAATTATTTGATCAAAATCGATTATTGCCGTGGTTTTCTGATGGTGGGACTTCTGTTTCTAGTACCCTGTTGTGTACAACAATACAACCCCCCCGTTGTTTCCAACAACTACAATTACCTGGTTGTAGACGGCTTGATAAATAGTGGACAGGATTCCACCTACTTTACCCTGAGCCGGACTTCTTCAATTTATGACACCAGCCAGACTCTAAAAGCCGAATTAAACGCGAGCATCGTTATTGAAGGCAGCGGTTCGGATAATTATCCAGTGATGGAAATTGGTAATGGCATGTATGGTTCACCCCCGCTTCCCCTCAATCCGCAGGAACAATATCGGGTGAAGATCAACACTATCAATGGGGAGCAATATCTGTCAGATCTAGTACCTATTAAGACAACCCCTCCGATAGACAGCATTTCCTGGATAGAGAACGATACCATGGGCATACAATTTTATATTACCACGCATGACCCTCTGAACAATACCTGGTACTACCGCTGGACCTATGATCAAACCTGGGAACACCGGTCCGTCTATGCCTCCCTTCTTGTATGGGAAAATGGGCAGCTTGAAGAAAGGGATATGAATGTCCACGACGGGCAGCAACTCTATAGGTGTTGGACCACACTGGGTTCTACTGACATACAGATAGCGACTTCGGCAAAACTTGGAAAAGATATCATTTATGAAAATCCGCTTTTAGTGGTCCCGGAAGGGTCCACGGATATGGATTATGAATACAGCTTATTAGTGAAACAATATGCCATTACCCAGGACGCCTATAATTACTGGCAACTGCTAAAACTGAATACGGAACAATTGGGTACTATTTTTTCCCCTTTACCTTCACAGGTGACGGGAAATATCCATTGTATTAATAATCCTTCTGAACCGGTGCTTGGTTATATTAGCGCAAGTTCGGTACAGGAAAGCAGAATCCTAATCAACAGATACCAACTTGCCTATTGGGAGGTCGTCCCTTTCCCCGAAATTTGCGGGGAAATGCGTTTACCTGATGACAGTACTGTAGCTTTTTATGGCAATCCTATTAACCAAAGACTTTATGTCCCCATTTCAACAGTAATGGGAGCTACACTCTATACTCCTCAATACTGCGGAAGTTGTTTATACCAAGGAGGCTCCAATACGATCCCCTCCTACTGGCCGCAATAAGAAAAATGCAGAATCTGGTCACCTCTCAAACTGATAGAATCTCGTTCCAAAAAGATAGATTGACAGGATAAGGGCAAAAGCCCATAGCCAAAACATCATGCCCGTGAGCACCCCAATAAATATGATAAAAAAAATACCCGAGAGAATCTTCAGGTAATCCAGGATCCTAAAAAATCTTATATATAGAATACTGTGTAGCAAAAGCAAAAGACTGTATCCGAATAAAATAAACAGGAAGGCATCCCCATAGGTTAAGATTCCTGGAGTAAGCCAATCAATAACGGCTATTTCAGGAACAAAGAGTAAAAAATAAAGGCAAGCATACTGTAACCATCTCCCGAATATGGATTGAGGAAGGCACCTGTAAAAACTCATGTATGTCTCTTCCATTCCTCTAGTCTGGTGTATCAATACGCCATGCCCAAAAATTCCGAAACTGTAAAATAGAAAAATCATGCGTAGATCATATTCTGCCGGCGTTTGGTATCCAACCATCAGATATAGAATCCCACAACTATATAATTTGGTGGCGAGCAGGAGTAACTTTTTTTCTGTAAGCAAATACCGCATGCCAAAACTCCAGTAAAACTTTTCTAAATGAAAAGACCCTAGCCTCCACCGCGCAAAGAAGGGGATCCTTCCTGGGTTTTGAAACATATATAGATACCAACCTGCACAAGCCACGCTTAAAAAAAGATTATAGGCTAACACGAGAAGTACTTGGATCCGCCAATGTTGGTGCAAACCAACTCCAACTATAATAGCGACATAGGATAATACCGGCAAAAAGAGCAGTATCTGTACCGCCAGCAACAAAAAAAAAGCCCTGACCCCGCTTATCAACCGAAACATATTCAAATAGGAGAATTCCCCGCCTCCCATGGTATCAACAACAAATTGGGCGCATTTCCTGGCATATAACCACCATACCAATAATACAATTATGAAAATGACCGGGTTTAGGAACATTCCCTTTATCAGAGAATAGTGATATTCCAATAGCCCCACTTCGTTCGCCCTTCCAACAGCAGCGAACATAATAAAGAGTAAAAAGGCCAAAAAGCCGGCGTTTTGCCGGTAAAAGGGCTTTACAAATGACTTAAATAGGATGACTTGGACTGGATTCATTTTGGAGAATACAATATTTATATCACAGTTTTAAATAAAGATCAGACAGATCAGTAGGACAAGTTTTGGTTTTATTACATATCAATTTGTTAAAAATTCCAATGAAATGCCGAAATTGTCCCATCACGAATGTAAGGTATATGGATACATCCGGCTATTCCGGGACCGCCCTTGCTAAAAAGCTAGGGATTAAACAGGATTATAAGATTAAACTGGTGAATCCACCAGATCATTATTTTGATCTCTTTTCCGATTTACCAGAAAATGTGCAACAGGTTTCAAACACGAAGTCTAAAAAAAATCTCATCCACTTTTTCGTTTCGCAAATCAGTAAATTAAAGGCTGGAATACCGGTATTGAAAAAAGAAATAGAGTCCAATGGATGTATTTGGGTATCCTGGCCGAAAAAAGCCTCAAAAATACCGACTGATGTCACCGAAAAGGAAGTCAGGCAAATCGGATTGGAAAATGGATTGGTGGATATTAAGGTTTGCGCAGTAGATGACATCTGGTCGGGTTTAAAGTTTGTCATCCCACTAAGTGACCGGCAGCCTATTTGATACTTGCGACAGGTTTTGCATCCACGCAAATCGTTATTGCCAGAAATCTGGTTTTGCAAGCCCTCCATGCCCAAATAAAGTGCAATCCACACAAAATGTGGGCGCAATTGTTAAAATATCGGTCGACATATTGTAACTGACTGGTGTCCATCCATTATTATAAAACCATGGGTAATAACCTTGCTCATGGATCAGGGAATCTTCACAATAAGTCGAATAACCCCAATCATTGAGTTGAAGATTATTGATAAAGATCCTTTGTTCCTAGACATTTCCTGCGCTGATATAACCTAATACCGGTAACGAAGGTTCACTGACACAAACAATATTGCGGCTTACCTCAGATGGAAGTGGTCCGAACAGGCTGCCAAGTTCCTCGGTATTGGCTTTGAGGTTTTGCCAAAAAGTATAGGCGTCTTTTGTCAAACCCGATTGTTTGACCAAAATACTATATTCTACGCTGAGCTTAACTGATGCAGGAGGGATCGTAGTTAATGGTTGCTCGTAAATAATCCCCTGGCTTAGACCTGCGTTTGATCCTACGAGTATATCGGTTGAATTCGCCGTGCTCCAGCAAGCGTAGACCTGCTGGCTGCTGTCCCTATCCACGATCGCACCATTTTCAAAGATCACATAGGCAAAAAAATTGGCATGGTATTCCCAGGCCTCGGCAAACTGCCATTGATAATAATTGACCAGATGTTGCGGGTCGTGGGTGGTGACTAAAAGCTGGACTCCGCTGCTAAGCTGCTTCCAGGAAATGCTGTCAATCGGTGGTGTTTGAACTGGCTCAGAGAATTTGGAAAGATATTGATTGCCGTCAGGGGTAGATATGCTGACACGATATTGTTGGGAAGTATCCAGATTCAGAGCTGCTGCACCATAACGGCCATTCCCCAATTCTATTAATTCACTGGTATAGCCCCCACTACCCTGGACTAAGATCTGTGCTCCTGTTACAGCTGCAAAGGGCATAGAATCGCCGAGGTTTACAGAATTGCTTAAATTAAAAATGGTGGAATCAGATCCAGTATTAATAAAGCCATCGACCACCAGAAAATTATTGTTTCCCTTGATAGCAGGGGGAGTATAAGATTGGGTGCAGGAAAATACCGATAGGAAAAGAATCGACGCCGTCAGTTCAGCAAAACCTCTTAAATAAATTGGGCAAGCGGCATGTTCCATGGATCTTCGGTTTGCTGATTGAATATACAAAAAAATTTGCCAAAACGGGTAAAGCAGGTCAGCCATCCTTTGGAATAGTTTAGAAGCAGATTTTCTATTCCGTTACCTCGAAGTTGAAGGATTGACTACCTGCAAATCCTTTTTCCGTTAGCCCCTCAATGACCACCATATATTTGCCAGGGCGATCTGAAGTATAAAAATTTACCTGAGCATTCCCATTATTGTCTGTAAGGAGATTGGGGGACCAGAATAAAAGGTTCCTGAAATCGGGTAATCTGCTTTTTACTTGTTGGTCGGTTTCATATACCGGAGCATAAAATTCCCTTTGCAGTTGCAACCCTTCATATTCCACCACCAGGGATCCAGGATCCAATTGAAATGTGCTCAGATCTCCTTGGTAAGTACTATAACTTACAATGCCGCTGGCAATCATCGGACCTAAAAAGCATTCCCTGCTCATCACTTCGATCTTTTTTATTTTCAAGGGATCGAAGGTGATGATTTTTGTTGCATCAAAAACAGGTACACCATCTAGGATAATGAGGGGATCATCTTCAAAAAATACATGGTTAGGTTCATCAATGACGCTCAGATTGTAGCGATCACCATGTTTTCTGATTGTCACATTTGCTACGTATTCTCTCATCACTTCTTCCATAGTTTGAAAACGCGTATAATCATCTAGGAAATACTTCTTATCCGGCTGTCCGTAAAAAGCGGTACTGTCTCTCATTTCCGGGGAATAAAATTGCTGTAGCCGGTCATTGAGATATACATTTTGAACCTGAGTACTGATACTATGAAACTGAATATCATTTTTAAGATTTTCTGAAAGCTCGAACGCTGGGATTGGATTTGGGCTGAATTTTTCCGAGAAAGGGCTGAGAACATCCATCCGGTAATTGCTGTCTTTCCGGTTGTCTGTTTGGATGACGAGCTCACTGGCTCCATATACATCCTTCATATTAAATTGCACCTGACCTTTCTTGTCGCTTAAGGAACAACCCAAACGATACCTTGTCCCAGGCACGGAAAGATAGGTCAGCACGTTCTCAACTGCAGATCCCGAGATCTTATCTGTGATCTTACCCGTTATAATTTGTCCTTCATATTCGGGAATGAATTCAAAAAGATGGCTGGTATCTTTAAGGATTTCATCCCACTTAAAACGGCGCCAACCCTGGGTGAGCATCAAATTATCGATGGCTTCCTCCACTTCTGGCCCCTGGTTCTTGAGATAATAATCCGGAGATTCTACATTTCCTCTTAAATCCGAACTCAGCCAAAAATAACTGTTGATATCTTCCGGATCTCCGGATTGAAGCGAATCGAGTCTGAAAACAGATAAGGAGAGGTCTGCAGGTTGGGAATTACCCGTGCTTTCCTGGGTGTGGATGTTGAGAATAACTTTTTTTCGCTGACCATATTCAGTTTGACTCGGGCTTCCATCAATATGCAGGCTTTTTAAAGGACGTTCAAAATATATCCTTTCGCAAAGCGGCTGCCGGTTGCCATCAAATATGGTAAATTGAGAAATGCCCTCTCCCAACTTACTTTTATCCATTTCAAAAATAACCTTCCCGTTATTTATCCCGCCTATTTGTGCTTCCTTGACCTCCTGGCGCGTGTGTACCAATAGATAAAGCACACCACCTGAAATATTTAGATTCGTACTGACGGTTAACCTCAGTTTATCCGTTCCAGGCAGCCTTTCCAGATGCATCACGTAACCCTGCGGGTAAACCGAGGGGATATCACTGACAACAATATTACTAGTGCCGAACCTGAGTAAAGCCTTATATTTTTTGTCAGCAAGCGGTGTGAAATTGAAATGGCCAAGCCCAAATACCTGGGGATGGAAAAGCGCTGCTGTGTCGTTATTCTGGTCGGTAATTGCACCCGAAAAGTCGACTCCTTTTCCATTTCGGTCAACCACACGGAACCCCACTTTGCTTAGGATCCCCGTAACGAGATTTCCGCCTTCAGGAAAAAACTGGATATCATATGCGCCGTCGTTTTCACGCGCCTGCATACTGAGTTGCTTCAACGAATTTACAATCGTCAGTTTTTTTTGAAAATAACCATCCGGATTGAAATTTTTCATCCAGCTTGTATATGTTCTGAGCAAATAATTTCCGGAATTAATGGAAATAGGAAGAAATAAAGAGCCGTAACCTTTGCCTTTATTCAAAGAAATCTTGGCTTGCAATACAGGTTTCTGCTCACTATTGACAATCTCCAAATAGGCCACTTTACTCAGGTCCAGCGGCTTATTGGTACTTCCTTCCACAGCATAGATTTTGAACCAAAGAATTTCACCCGCCAGATAAAAAGATTTGTCGGTATGGACAAATATCTTTTCCTGCAGATGGGCTTGAGTATATTCATCCAGCCTGCCTTTCAAGGCATCGGTGATGGCATTTTGACAATAGGCCCCGGATAAAAAAATGTAAGAAAAAAACGCCACTGCTATTTGTTTCTTATTTTCCCTTAATCGATTTCTCATTGCACTCATAATATTTTCTTTGTCTCTTTAGTCTTTTGTTCTTTATTGCCAAAATGCCGGGGGTGTTGTAATCCCTCCTGCTTTAGTACAGTCTGCGCAAGTCACATCGGTTATATAAAGCGAGTTTAGTCCTACGGAGTATATGGGCACATAACCCTGATCGTAATATTTTGGGAAATACACACTTGAATTAATTAACGAATCCGGACAAAAGACATAATAACCCCAGTTATTAAGTTGGGTATTACTGATATAAATCCGCTGCTGCTGTAAGCTCCCGGCGCTGACATAGCCAAGTACCGCCAACCCAGGTTTATTTAGGCATTGAATATTGCCATTTACTTCCGCTGGCAGGGGGCCGAACAAGCTGCCCAGTTCTTCGGTGTTCGCTTTCAGGCTCTCCCAATAGTTATAGGCATCTGGGCCTAGCGCCAATTGCTTGACAAGAATACTGTATTTAACGCTTAGCTGAACGGCAGCAGCGGGAATACTGATCAGGGGATATTCATAAATGATGTGCTGGTTGAGGTTTGCGCTTGAACCCACCAGGATATTCGTTGAATTATCTGTGTTCCAGCAGGTGTAGACCTGCTGACTTGGGAGTCTTCCTGTAATCATGCCATTCTGATATATCAGTTCTGCATTCCAATAGGAACGATATTCCCAGGTTTCCACAAACTCCCATTCGTAATAATTGACCAGATTCAGAGGGTCATGGGTGCTGACAAAAATTTGCACACCTTGATTTTGTTGTATCCAGGAAATGCTGTCTATGGCGGGCGTCTGCAAAACAGAAACATAATCCGATAGGTATTGATTGCCTCCGGAGGTACTGATCCTCACCCGGTATTGCTGGTTGGGATCTATATTAAGTACAGCCGTCCCGTAACGCCCATTTCCCAATTCTATGAGTGGACTGGAAAAGCCTCCGCTTCCTTCCACAATGATCTGCGCCCCAGTCTCAGGGACAGGCGCTGTGGTATCGCCTAAATTGACTGAATTACTCAGGTTGAAAATAGTCGAATCCGAACCAGTATTGATAAAACCGTCCACCACCAGAAAATTATTACTGCCTCGTGTAGCCGGCGGGGAATAGCTCTGGGTGCAGGATAGTTCAAGCCCGATAAGGGAAGCGGCTACCATTTTTCTAATGCATCGGACATAATATGCGCTTCCAGGATTACACATGACCCCTCAGAATCTGAAATTATAGGTTATAAAAGGAATAGCCGTTCCAAATATGGATAATTGGTACCCTTTAATGACACCATTTACCTCGGTGAAGTATACAGAATAAGGATTTTTTCTGGCAGTCAGGTTGTAAACGCCGACGGTCCAGGAGTTATGAGTCAATTTTTTTATTTTGTGGTTCCCTTCAATATTCATTGAAAAATCGGTCCGGAAATAATCAGGTATCCGGTACTGGTTACGGTCAGAATAATATACCCTTTGCGAGCCGCCAAGCTGATAGATTGCAATAGGTAAAGTGATCGGCCTGCCGGTACTGTAGACCACATTTACAGAAATACTGAACCGGTGGTTAATTTTATAATTTCCAATAAAATTCAAGTTATTGGGTTTGTCAAAATCGCTGGGATAAAAACTACCATTATTTACTGTCTGTCCTGCATTCGCATCGTCGGATTGGAGCAGGGACCGCGAATAGGTATAACTCAGCCAGCCATTTAATTTTCCGCTCAATTTTTTGATCATGAATTCGACTCCATAGTCTTTGCCTCTCGTTTCGATCACATCTGTTTCAATATGGGGATTCAAAAGAAGGGTGGCGCCGCTTTTATAGTCCAGATAATTGCTGATATTTTTATAATAGACCTCCAGAGATGTCTCAATAGTATTGGATTTGAAATTCTGGTAGTAGCCTAAGGAATACTGGGTACCCATCTCCGGTTGGATATACGAGTCGCTTAATTTCCATATATCTGTGGGGGAAATAGTGGCTGTATTGGTAAGCATATGGATATACTGCCTCGTCGTATTAAAACTCAGTTTTACAGATGAATTATCAGAAAGGGCATACCTGGCAGAAACCCGGTATTCAGGGCCCTGATATGTCTTGATAAATTTACCCTTGGGATAAGGAATGCTGTCGACAATATTGGCAGCCTCCCTGGGCAAGCCCGGTACATAGGTGTAGACATCATGCGGACCCAAATAATTGAACATGGAGTACCGGATACCCGCGCTTACTGAGAATTTTGGACTGATGTCGAACCTGTCTCCAAGGTATAATGCACTTTCAAGACCTTGTTCAGCCGCTACGTTGTTCGGAACTACCAAGGATTTTGAACCCAGGGGGTCAAAAGACCCGGGATATAATTTATAATAAATGGAATTGACACCAAAATCAATATTGTGTCCTCCACCTGGTGAATAACTGAAATCAGCCTTTAGAAAACTTTGGTTAATATTAAACCCAAGATTGAACGCATTGACGGGGTTGGCGACACTGGATACGGAATACTGGTAGCGGTCGTACCCCGTGGTGAGCGTGCCGTACAACTGATTATTAAAAATGTGCTTGTATTTGGCGTTTATGTTCTTATTGCTGTATTTATATAAAGTATCATTATTCAACCTGAATTGATCGTTGCTGAGATAACCTGTGAGATACAGGTTATTCTTGGAATTGAATTCATGACTGATGTGGAGATCCAGGTCATAAAAAGATGCTGTGCTATTCCCGTATTCACTTGGCGGCAAGGTTCTAAACAACCAGTCGGAATACGTGGTACGTACAGAAGCAATAAAAGAGGTTTTATCCTTGATCAAGGGCCCTTCAATTGTAAGCTTACTCGTCAGTGGCCCTATTCCGCCGGTTCCAGAAATCTTCTTCTTATTCCCGTCGCGTGTCGTTACATCCAGGACTGAAGCCAATCTGCCGCCATATTTTTCCGGTATGCTGCTCTTATATAATTCTACATCCTTGACCACGTCGGGATTAAAAGCAGTAAAAAAACCAAACAAATGAGATGGGTTATACACCGTGGCATCATTAAACAAGATCAGATTCTGGTCTGCGGCACCTCCCCGCACATTGAAACCGGTACTTCCTTCCCCAACCGAAGTCACACCAGGCAGGGTTAGCACGGTTCTAAGTACATCGGCTTCACCAAATACGACAGGAACTTGTTTGATCGTTTTAATATTTATCCGCTCCACCCCCATTTGCAAGCTTCTTGTATTGGATGCCTTTTCAGATATAACTATCACGGTCTTGAGGCTGGCAACCTGATCCAACATGTCAACATTGAGTTTCCCGTCGGCATAGAGCATCACCTGCCGCTTGGTATCCTTCATACCCACACTCGTAATTTTCAGAATATGACGGCCCCTGGGCAATGTGAAAGAAAAATAGCCGAATTGATCGGTTGCCACGCCGATAGGCGGGCTATCAATATATACAGCCGCACCGATCAGGGGTTCACCGGTTTTGATATCACGCACATATCCAGCAATGGTCGAATTGCCTGGCTTTATCGTATTTGTCTTAATTCCGATTTCAAACAATTTGTTTTCAAGCGAGGCCTTCAACTTCTCCCTTTCTTTATCACCCGCTGTTTCGACCTGCGGGAATTCATCGGCGGCAATGGAGTCTTTTGCATTCATCTTGCGTTCAAAGAAATTCAATGGAAGACGCGTTTGAATGTCAAATTTTTTTACAACAAATACATGGTTTTCGGCATCAATGGAATAGTGAAAACTGGTGTTCAGGAATATCTGATCCAGTATTGCCGGAAGTGTCGATTCGCTTGCGTGCACATTTACAGTAATGCTGTCAAACTGGGTAATGTCAAAGTAGAAATGAAAATCAGTCTTGGCTTCAACAGCATTTGCAAATTGTTCAAATGTCAGGCCCTGGAAATCACCGGTAATTTTTTTCTTATCCTGACCTGAGACATCGAATGTTAAAATCAATATTCCGAAAAGAGCAAATACAAAAATCCTGCAACCATTTCCCATTTTCATTTCTTTAAGGTGTCGAAATATTCCGAGGCCATAACAATCGCTTTTTCAGGGCTGGTCCTGAACTTTATCTTATTTGTCCGTAGATACTTGCGGATCTCCTTTTTTTTGTCGTCAAAAGCGGAAAAGAAAGCCTTTTTATTCTTGATGGGATAGAAAATCTTCTTTTTTTCAATGAAATAATGATCATCTTCAACGATAATTATATTTGACACATTATATTCCATGGTCTCTATTGATTTTTTCGATCTCCGGGAATATACTTTCAAGTTACCATCGTATAACCGGTCATAAAAGCCAATCTCAATATTTTGACTACTTGCAGTGTCGGGTCCGATCCGCACAAAAAAATGATTAAGGAGGGAAAAACTGTCTATTTTATCGTTTGCCAGCTGAATCCTGAAATTTTGGTTGTACCGGTTAATGACAATGCGGTCATTGAGGATATCGTAAGACATGAGCACAGCCGGATAGCACAGTCCATTATAATAAATGGATCCAACCGCCAGATAAAAGCTGATGAAAAAAGGGTGTCTATTGAGCTGGTAGACCGGGGATACATACTGTGAACCTGTATATAGTTGGCTTTTTTCTCCAATAATCCCATAATAGAAATCAATTGTGTTTCTAAGAGGTAGGTCAGCATTTTCTGAAGGGGAAGAAGCATCTTGCGCAAATATTAGATTCGATCCAAACAAATATATCAGCGAAAAAATTAATAAGGCAACACATTTTTTCATACTCAGTCAGTACAAATTGTATAATGATCAGGATACCAAAACATTAAAATAAGACTTTTTCCAGTTTGTAATACGATTACCTTCAAAAAATAGGTGAATTCAATTAAAATTATGATGGACTTTAGATTGCATCCCGATCAAACCAGAAATTTATTTATCAACTAACAAATCCTATCTTCGCGCAATTCTTCCATAGATGAATATCCTCATTCAACAGGCTTTCATTACTGATCCCCAATCTCCCCATCACGGAACTGTTAAGGACATTTTAATTGAAAATGGACTAATCAAAAATATTCAAGACAGCATCCCGGGTAAGGCAGACCAAGTGATCCAGAAAAAGGGGATACATATTTCACCCGGATGGGTAGACGTCTTTGCTGACTTTTGCGACCCTGGATTTGAGTATAAGGAAACCCTTGAAAGTGGTGCCCGGGCTGCGGCTTCAGGAGGATATACTGATGTATTCGTAATTCCAAATACGAAACCCGTGGTGGACAGCAAGTCCCAGGTTGAATATATCCGTCAAAAATCTAAATCCCTTCCTGTGAATGTGCTCCCTATTGGTTCGGTTACAAAAAACGGGGAAGGCCAAGAACTGGCGGAAATGTATGACATGCACAATAGCGGGGCCGTCGCATTTGGAGACGGGATCAACCCTGTCCAATCGGCCGGTCTCTTACTCAAGGCCTTGCAATATATCAAGGCCTTTCATGGGGTTATCATTCAGATCCCCGATGACAAGACAGTGGGGGTTAACGGGCTGATCAACGAAGGCATCGTGTCTACCAGGCTTGGTTTACCGGGAAAACCAGTGATGGCTGAAGAATTGATCATTGCAAGGGATATCAAACTTGCTGCGTACGCAGAGTCTAAAATTCATTTCACGGGAATCACTTCCCCTAAATCCCTTGAATATATCAAAAGGGCAAAAGACCGTGGGGCAGAAGTCAGCTGTTCGGTTACTCCCTATCATTTGTATTTCAGCGATGAAGATCTTCTTAATTACGATACCAACCTGAAAGTCTATCCTCCGCTTAGGACCGCGCCGATGATCAAGGCACTTCGGGAGGCGCTTGTCGATGGAACAATTGATTGTATTGCTTCCCATCACAGGCCTCATGAATATGATAGCAAAATCCTTGAATTTGAGAACGCAAAATATGGGATGATCGGCCTGGAAACCACCTATGCCATCATCAAAACTGCCGTACCGGAATTGAGTGAAGAAAAAATAATTTCCCTTCTAGGGATCAACCCAAGAACTTTATTCGGCCTTCCAATGCCGCGTATGGAAACCGGTCAGCCTGCGGTAATCACTCTGTTTCAGCCGTCTGAAATATGGACAATGGAGGAGTCGGACATCCGTTCCAAATCAAGGAACTCTCCGTTTATAGGAAAGGAACTTAAAGGAAAAGTATTAGGCATTATTAACGGAGAGAAGGTATTTTTGAACAATTAAATATTTATCAAAACTACACATATGGAAAAAAAAGTTACATCAAATGTCACCAAGGGTATAATCCTTTCTCTGGTATTGATCGTGGTTAATCTTATTGCCGGCTTTGCGAATGTTCAATTTACCACCTGGTTCAGATGGATACCTTCCTTGATATTGGCTGCCGGCTTGATTTGGGCCTGTATGAGTTATGGAACCCAGAATAATGCTCACGTGACTTTTGGAGATGTGTTTGCGCATGGATTCAAGACAAGCGCCGTAGTGGCATGCATAGTTCTCGTTTTTTCCATTATTTCGATTTATTTTATTTTCCCTGATACGAAGGACCAGTATTTGGAAGTAGCCAGAAAGCAAATGGAAGATAAAGGAACCTATTCTCAGGATGCCATTGACCAGGGGATAGAGTTGTCAAAAAAATTATTTCTTCCTTTTGCGATTGCGGGAGTTATACTGGGCACGATTTTCGTAGGATTGCTCGCCTCCCTGATCGGAGCGGCGGTCACTAAGAAAGTCCCTGTCTCCCCCTTTGATACACAATCATAAGTAACCTGCGGATGGATACCTCAATCATAGTGCCTGTCTATAATGAAGATGAATCCTTACCAGAACTCTGTGCCTGGATTGAGCGCGTAGCCCTTGATCACAGGCTCGCTTATGAAGTCATCCTGGTCGATGATGGGAGCACGGATGATTCCTGGAAGGTCATTGAGTCCCTGTGTATCGCCAATCCCTCCATCAAGGGTATCAAATTCCAACGCAATTATGGAAAATCTGCTGCACTCAATGAAGGTTTCCGCGCTGCTACAGGAGATGTGGTTATCACGATGGATGCCGATATGCAGGACAGCCCCGATGAGATTCCTGAACTGCGGAGGATGATCCTGGAAGACCGCTTCGATATGGTGAGCGGATGGAAAAAACTGCGTCACGATCCGGTGTCCAAGACCATCCCTTCCAAATTTTTTAACTGGACGACAGCCCGCGTGACAAAAATCCCGCTGCATGATTTTAACTGCGGATTGAAGGCCTATCGTCTCAAAGTGGTTAAAAGTATTGAAGTATACGGCGAGATGCACAGGTATATTCCCGTCATCGCCAAATGGGCCGGGTTCAGGAAAATTGGAGAGAAACCGGTGCAGCACAGGGCAAGGAAATATGGAAAAACAAAATTCGGAGGGTTGGACCGGGGATTAAAAGGGTTGTTGGATTTGGCTTCGATCATGTTTGTTGGTAAGTATGGAAAGCGTCCCATGCATTTATTCGGGACTTTGGGCACTTTGTCGTTCCTTTTAGGATCGGGCATGAGTATTTACCTGATAATTTCCAAAATAGTGAAACCAGGATTTAGCCTGACAAACAGGGTTCCCTTTTATATAGCCCTAACGCTGATGGTCATTGGCAGCCAGCTGTTTCTGACAGGCTTTGTTGCTGAACTTATCTCCCGGAACGCACCAGGCCGGAATTCATACCTGATCGAAAAGAAGATCGGATTGGATGGCATTTAAGAATCTTTACACATGAATAGAGCCAGGGTCATCATTATCGGTCCAGGGCATCCCTTGCGCGGAGGGTTGTCGACCTTTAATCAGAGGCTGGCAAAGGAATTTTTAGACCAGGGTTTTGATTGCTCCATCTATTCATTTTCTCTTCAATACCCCTCTTTTCTTTTTCCAGGGAAAACACAATATTCCACAGAAGCTGCTCCTGAAGGAATCAACATCGTGCCCATTATTAATTCCATTAATCCCATCAACTGGAAAGTGGTCGGACAGAAGTTAAAACAATTAGCTCCTGATATAATCGTGGTCCGTTATTGGTTACCCTTTATGGGGCCTGCCCTTGGGACCATCTTAAGAAAAGTCAGACAAAACCACCACACCAAAATCATTGCCATTACAGATAATATCCTGCCTCATGAAAAAAGGCCGGGCGATATTGCGTTTACCAGGTTTTTTCTGAACAGTTGCGATGCCTTTGTCACCATGAGTGAAAAAGTGATGAAAGACCTACGGCAATTCCAGCCGGCCAAACCTGCTAAACAGGTGCTTCATCCGCTTTACGATAATTTTGGCGATCCTTTACCAAAGCAAGAGGCCAGAAAAAAAATAGGGATTGCCGGAGATGGGAAAATAATCTTGTTTTTCGGATTTATTCGAAAATACAAAGGGCTGGATATTTTATTAGATGCAATGGCTGATCCACGCATCAGGGCCGCAGGAATACAATTACTGATTGCCGGCGAATTTTATGAAAAAAAGGAACCCTACCTGGAGCAAATAAAAAAATTAGGGATAAGCGATCAACTCATTTTGCGCACGGAGTTCATACAGGGTGATGAAGTCAGATACTATCTTTGTGCAGCGGACTTGGTAGTTCAACCTTACCGGAATGCCACCCAAAGTGGTGTTACCCCCCTGGCCTACCATTTCGAGCGACCGATGGTGGTTTCCAATGTCGGAGGTTTGCCTTCGCTTGTTGCGCACGAAAAGGCGGGATTGGTTAGTGAAGCAAATCCGGTTTCTTTGGCATCTGCCATCCTTCGGTACTACGAATTAGGTGAGCAATATTTTATTCCCCATCTTCGCAACGAAAAGTTAAGATATTCCTGGTTAAACCTTGTTAAAACCATCACCGATTTAGCTCATGATCTACAGAAGTAAAGCGCCATTGCGCATCGGTTTAGCGGGAGGCGGTACAGACGTGAGTCCATATAGCGATTTGTATGGGGGCGCCATACTGAATGCGACTATTTCCTTATATGCATCTGCTAATATTGAACCTATTCCCGAAGACAGGATTATCCTGCATTCGATAGACCGGAAAGAGGAACAGCAATTTGGAAAGACTGATATATTGCCCATTGACGGAACGCTTGATTTATTGAAAGGTGTATGCAATCGACTGAGCAGGGATTTCGAGATACCTCTTAGCGGTTTCAAGCTCTCCACTTTTGTGGACGCACCCACAGGATCTGGATTGGGTTCTTCTTCCACCTTGGTGGTAGCGATCATCGGTGCATTTGCTGAAATGGCCCGTTTGCCTTTTGGCGAATACGATATCGCCCGGCTCGCTTTTGAAATAGAAAGGGAAGACCTTCAGATGGCGGGAGGTAAGCAGGACCAGTATGCAGCCACTTTCGGAGGAGTAAACTATATGGAGTTTTACACAGGAGAAAAAGTTATTGTAAATCCGCTCCGGATAAAGCAGCAATACCTTTTTGAGCTGGAAAATAATTTGCTTTTATATTATACGGCAACCTCAAGGGAATCGGCAAAAATTATTGAAAAACAAAGCCGCAATGTCACTGATAAAAAAGAAAAATCCATTGAGGCCATGCACTCGCTCAAACAACAATCCCTATTGATGAAGGAAGCTTTACTTAGAGGGCGGCTCAATGAAATCGGAGAGATCCTGGATTTCGGTTTCAAACAAAAGAGCCTTATGGCAGAAGGCATATCCAATAGCCTGATGGAGGAAATTTACGAAAATGCAAAAAAAGCAGGCGCAACAGGAGGAAAAGTATCCGGCGCTGGCGGTGGAGGGTTCATGATCTTCTATTGTCCAGGTACAACTAAATACCGGGTCATGGAAACCTTAAGTGGATTTGGTGGTCATTGTAAATCCTATCAATTCGTCAATCACGGGTTAACGACGTGGACGATTTGAGCAGGGACCTGCAAAGCAATAACAAAAAAGCGCACATGAACGAGAAGATCAAAAACATCATCAGTGAATCCCTTGAGGTAAAAAATAAATTGCTTGGTGATGAAAAAATATTGAAAACGGTGTCGGATTCTACCCAGTTAATCGTCCAAGCCTTTAGAAACGCTAATCGTGTTTACTTCTGCGGCAACGGAGGCAGTGCGGCAGATGCACAACATTTGGCAGCAGAATTCTCAGGACGTTTTTATCTAAACCGTGAAGCGCTACCCGCCGAAGCTCTACATTGCAATACATCTTACCTGACTGCTGTTGCCAACGACTATGGTTATGACCACATTTATGCAAGGCTAATCACGGGTATTGCAAACGCTGGGGATGTCCTGGTCGGTCTATCCACTTCCGGCAATTCAGAAAATATAATAAAAGCATTTCAAGCAGCCCGCCAAAAAGGTGTAAGTACTATTGGATTGACTGGAAGCACCGGAGGTAAAATGAAGGATTTCAGTGATTTTCTGATTAATGTGCCTTCAACAGATACGCCAAGAATACAAGAGACCCATATTCTTATCGGTCATATCATTTGTCAATTGGTGGAAGAGCTTTATTTTACTCAGGAGTAGTTATGCCGATAAGAGAAGCCATCATACTTGCGGGAGGATTGGGTACTAGGCTGCGCCCGGCAGTTCCCGATTTGCCAAAATGCCTTGCACCTATTGATGGGAAGCCTTTTCTTTTTTATCTGCTGGAATTTCTTATTGAGCAGGGGATTCATAAGTTCATTTTCGCTCTTAGTTACAAACACGAGACGCTATCGCGATTTTTGGCAGGATATAAGATGGACAGGGCCGCCAGCTATCAATTGACAATTGAAAATGAACCATTGGGAACAGGCGGCGCTGTCAAGCTGGCTTGTTCGAAGGCAACGGAGAAAACGGTGTTGGTTGTCAATGGGGATACTTTTTTTAGCATCGATCTGAACCTGCTTTCCTTGGCGCATGCGGAAAAAAGTGCCGATTGCACACTTTCGCTAAAACCAATGCGGAATTTTGACCGGTATGGATCAGTCGAGCTAAATCCAGATAATTCGGTGAAGTGCTTCCAGGAAAAAAAATATTATGAAACTGGATTGATCAATGGAGGGGTATATGCCTTAAGTGTGGAAAAATTCAAGGATCAATCATTCCCCGAACAGTTTTCCTTCGAAAGAGACTACTTGGAACCATTAGAATCAAACAGAGTCATTTATGGCCTCGTGCAAGACGTATATTTTATCGATATTGGTGTACCGGAGGATTATGCCAGGGCGCAATTGGAATTACCAGCGCTGGTCAAATGAATTTAGGCGGCCAAAAATATAAGAAGCATGTTTAACCTGAGATTGATTGACAAAAGCTGGACCCTGTTCTTGGACAGAGATGGGGTGATCAATCATGAAAACCCAGATGGTTACATCCTGGGAAAAAAGGAATTTAGATTTTATGATGGTGTGCTCAATGCCATACAAGAATTATCTGAAAAATTTGCCCTAGTCATTGTGGCCACCAATCAGCGGGGAGTTGGAAAAGGGCTGATGAGCGGGGAGGACCTTTTGGATATCCATACACATATGTGTCAAACCATTGCGCATGCTGGAGGCAGGGTCGACAAAATATATTTTAATACCAGCATTCATGACGAAGACCCCTTACGAAAGCCAAATCCTGGAATGGCTTTACAGGCAGCCCTCGATTTTCCACAGATTAATTTCAAAAAATCACTAATGGTGGGCAATACCTTGAGTGATATGGAGTTCGGACGAAATGCCGGCATGCACACTATCTTTCTGAAAACAACGATCCCTCAAATTGGGCTTCCGAACCCCATGATCGATTTGGCATTCCTCGACCTGCCAGATTTTGCGAAAGCTTTGCAGAAATCATAAAATTTAATCGGAACTTTGCCGTTAGCACTCATTACAGTACTGTTAATTGCGCGTCAGCATGTCAATATCATCGAAAAACGAATGGATTTGTATGGTAAAGAGGGTATTTCCCTGGTTAGCCGCTGGCGCCATGTTACTTATATATATAGCGCCGGTCAGTGCGCAAAAGCTCTCTTCAGCTGAAAATAAAGCTTTCCGGATCAGAGAAGACTCTTTGAAATTGACCTCCTATGAGATCGTTTTCGCGGGCGAGCCTGAACAAAGATTTCGCTCCGACAGCCTGTTTATAAGGTCCCTGGTACGCTCGCTTAAGCTTAACAATTCCTTTTATTACCCTTTTGATTCCCTACAAACAATCTCTAGACTATATGCGCCTGACAGCAGCTTTCGCATTTTTACCTGGCAGCTAAAAAGGGATGAATTTACATTTGTCCAGCGGGGAGCTATTCAGATGCGTACTCCAGACGGCTCTTTGAAGTTGATTGGCTTGCACGATGTATCCATGTTCACTACCAACCCACTTGATTCGATAAGGACACCAAATAATTGGATTGGTGCGATTTATTACCGCATTATTCTGAAGACCTGGAATGGCAAAAAATATTACACCCTACTAGGTTTTGATGACTACAGCATGAGCAGCACAAAAAAGTGGATGGAGGTATTGACTTTTAATGACGAGGGTGAACCATTATTCGGAGGGCATTATATATCTTTCAAAGAAGATACCGTAAAAAAAGTAGCCTGGGACCGTTTTAATATCGAATATAAGAAAGAAGCAAGCACCACCTTCAATTACGACCCTCAAATGGACATGATCATTTATGATCAATTAATTCCCGAGAACAATGAAACAGATAAAAAGGATACCTATATTCCTGATGGTGATTATGAAGGATTCAAATGGAAAGAGGGACAGTGGGTTCATGTAGAAAAACTATTTGATTTTAAACTCAAAGACGGGGAATTTCCACAAGATCAAAAGATCCTTAATGAAAACGGATCCTCTGATGAGCAAAAGCTTTTGGATCAATCGGCAAAAAATCAGAAAAAAGCTGATGATGGTAAAGCGAAAACTCAAAATCCAGGAAAAAACAATAATCCCCATTGATGGTACCTGAGAGCGGAAGCCTCCATTTCTAATTATTTAATAGCTTTGTCTTCAATTTCTGGTACTCTTCTTCTGATAAGACTCCCTTTTGTTTGAGCGCAAAAAGTCGTTCCAGTTCCTCTGCCACGAATGGCTGGGAAGATTTACCTGCGGGATTGCCGCCTGGATGTATCCCCATTGCTGCTGCCATTTGTATTGCCTGGTTATTGCTTTGAATATTTTTATATTGGGACTGTGCTGAAGTGATTTCGTCTTTTAACCTTTTGGGATGGCTTACATTATAATAATCGGTTGCACCTATCTGCGCTGCGGTTTGGATCTCCACATGTCCGTAATTCAAAATCCTTCCCCAAACGCTTTGATCATAGGAAATATTATTGATTTTATCCAGAGGGCTTTCCTTGGCAAAATGAGTGAGCAACCCCGACTCGTCAATGACTCGAAAATTAGTCACTACCCAAATATTTGCCTTCCATTGAAAATACCGGATCACAAAATAGGTCAACCCCAAAACTGCAGCGATCCATCCCCAATGGTTTATAAAACCGACAAAAAAGGAAACGACCAGTCCTATCAAGGCCATTATGGTAGGTCCAATCAAGGAAATCCAACTGGTATGAGTAACCAAAAGGATAATTTCTGCCTTTTGAAGGGGTGTTCTCATAAAAAAATATACTTCGAATTTTTAGGTTGGGTTATCCCACCCTTAAAAGGATGGATGTAGCATTTATCTCCTGAATTTCATGGCGCTAACCCGTTAACTGAATCTAACGGTCAACAAAACCCTACTCGTTTAATTTCAATACAGCCAGGAACGCTTCCTGAGGGACCTCTACATTTCCTATTTGGCGCATGCGTTTCTTACCTTCCTTTTGCTTTTCCAGAAGCTTCCGTTTCCGGCTGATATCACCTCCATAACATTTGGCAGTAACATCTTTACGCAATGCGCTGATCGTTTCTCTTGCGATCACCTTGGCACCAATGGCTGCCTGAATCGCTATTTGGAATTGTTGCCTGGGCAGTAATTCTTTCAGCTTCTCGCATAGTCTTCTCCCAAACTCCTGCGCACGGCTTCTGTGGATCAGTGCGCTCAGGGCATCCACCTTATCCCCGTTCAGCATAATATCCATTTTTGCAATATCACTATCCCGGTAGCCGATCGGATGATAGTCAAAGGAAGCATAGCCCCTGGTTTGACTCTTTAATTTGTCATAAAAGTCAAAAACAATCTCGGTCAGGGGCATTTCAAAAAGCAATTCCACCCTGGTCGTTGTCAAATAGCTTTGGTTAAGCAAAATTCCTCTTTTTCCTAGGCAAAGGGTCATGATATTGCCAATATATTCCGGTTTTGTAATAATCTGGGCCTTGATGAAGGGTTCTTCGATTCGTTCAATTCTAACAGGATCCGGCATCTCGGTGGGATTGTTTACATTGATTTTCTCACCCTTGATCGTATAGGCAATAAAGCTGACGTTTGGAACCGTGGTGATAACAGTCTGGTCAAATTCGCGCTCAAGCCTTTCCTGGATGATCTCCATATGAAGCATTCCAAGGAACCCGCAGCGAAAGCCAAAGCCCAGGGCTTGTGAAGTCTCCAGCTCAAAAGTCAGGGAGGCATCATTGAGTTGCAATTTATCCATGCAATCCCTCAACTCTTCAAAATCATCGGTATTGATGGGAAATATTCCGGCAAATACCATTGGTTTTACTTCCTCAAATCCCTGTATCATTTGCGGATTAGGATTGGCTGCCAGGGTGATGGTGTCGCCTACCTTTACCTCTTTAGCGTTTTTTATACCGGTTATAATGTACCCAACGTCTCCGGCGCTCACCTCCGCTCTGGGGTCAAGACTCATTTTCAAAACTCCTACTTCATCGGCATCATATTGCTGACCCGTGGATACAAACATGACTTTATCTCCTTTTCTAAGCCTGCCATTTAAGATCCTGAAATAGACCAAAATACCCCTAAATGAATTATAGACACTATCAAAAATAAGCGCCTGTAAGGCCGCGTCGGGATCCCCTTTTGGAGCTGGAATTCTCTCCACAATAGCCTGCAGGATGGCTTCCACGCCGGCACCGGTACGTGCGCTTGCCAGAAGAATTTCTTCAGGTTTACATCCAATAAGTTCCACGATTTGATCTGTGACTTCCTCGACCATCGCACCATCCATATCAATTTTGTTGATGATCGGTATGATCTCAAGGTCGTTTTCAATGGCAAGGTATAAGTTTGAGATAGTTTGGGCCTGTATACCCTGAGTGGCGTCCACTAAAAGGAGTACTCCCTCACAGGCGGCAAGGGCCCGGCTGACCTCATAGCTAAAATCCACGTGCCCTGGTGTGTCAATCAGGTTAAGGACATACTGTTCAACACCCAGATGAAAATCGATCTGTATCGCATGACTCTTAATGGTGATGCCTTTTTCCCTTTCCAAATCCATATCATCCAAGACCTGCTCCTTCATGTCGCGTTCGCTGACTGTGCCGGTGATTTGAAGTAACCGGTCGGCCAGGGTACTTTTTCCATGATCAATATGCGCTATGATGCAAAAATTCCGGGTATTCTTCATGTCGATTTCACTCGTTTAACGAGGTGCAAAACTAATTGATTTTGCCGGGATTCCAGTAATTGGCAAACATTGCCCGACCGGCTATCACATCAGCTTGATGCTCTGGTCGAGTTGAGAATTTCGTAACTTGCTTGTACTCGTTTTTTTTGTCATTATACAAGGAGATCCTTAACCATGGATGGCATTCTGCAAATCATAAAAAACACCTATTTCGGAAAATTATTCCAAAAAGATAAGCTCATTTTTTTTGTCGCCTTTATGTTCTTTTCATTGAGTCTGCTGGCGAATCTCATTAAGTTGGAAACCTCTCCATTTTTCGTTTGGAACATGTATTCCGAACGATATTATCCCCGCAAGGACTATGACATTATTGAAATCAGGTATAATGGAAATGAGGTATTGAATTTTAAGCATACCTGGCAATCTCCTCAACAGGCTTTTCTTACCGAGCCGCTTTATAATTATCTGAACGCCTATAGAAAAAAGGGAGAAGATCCGGCTCGAGAGTATCTGATGCACCATTGGGCAGTAAAACATCCAGAATTTAGGTCGCTTGCCAATCGCTTGTACAATACACCCGCAGATTATAATGCTTTCCCTGCTTGGTATAAGCGGTACCTTTCGGAAGTTAAGGGAATGGCAGTCTATAATGTAACGATTATGAAAAAGAAACTGGCTTTTAATGAAGATGGAGGCGTCAAATGCCTGTCAACAGATACACTCCTTTTGATCCCCTAATGAAGTATGACAACGCAGCAACGAATTATTCTGACCAGGTTGTTAATTGGCTATATGCTGTGTTTCTTGTTTTTGCGGTTTTTTGAACATGCAACCCCGTCCGGAATAATGCAACCGCCACTTTTTAATGTGCAGATGGATATCAGCTATTGGGCATACCGGCTTTCTCCCCTGCCCATGCTCATTGTGTATAACCCAATTGGAGCAATTATTTTTGATGGCCTTCTCCTAGGCTTCGGCATCGCCAGTTTTTTATTTCCCTTAAAAACCTGGCTGGTCATATCATTTTCTATTTTTATCTTCATCTTTATCCTCACCGCCAATGGATTTGGAATGCATCATGCCCATTGGATGACCGGCATTATGATTGTGCTCTTTCCTTTTTGGTTTAAGGATAATACCAGGTGCAAGCAGCTTTGGGAAGGGATTCGATATTATACTTGTTTTGTGTATGTCATGGGATTTATTTGGAAAACAGGTATAGGTGATTCATTCTTTAATTGGCAACAGGGGATCGGGACATTCAAACTAAACCTTGTAACCTATTTATATCAAAACCCGGCAGGATGGCTTTCGGGATTTTTCAGATGGTGTATCCGTGAAAGTTGGTTTCTGAATACAGGAAACGGATTAATTATGATAATGGAAGCTTCTATGATTATTGGATTCTTTACAAAAAGATGGGATAGGATCCTGTTTTGGTTCCCCATAATTATTCACCTGACGACCTATCTCTTCAGCGATGTCTTATTTTTGGAATTGCTAATATTGGATATTTCTTTCTTGAATATGAATCAATTAGATCGATTATCTCAATATTTTAAGAAGATATCGAATCCTGCAATTGCAACCTGATTCGAAAAGGCATTCGAAGTAATTTAAGTGTAAATACCTACAATATTAAGAGTTAATAGGCCTTTTGTGCCGCGGTTGCCTTAGGTGGTTTCGTACTATAGGTTCCAAAGTAGTCTCTTGATTAATGCCACCGGTCATTAGGTTTTCAAATCCTCTTTTTTGGCTCCAACTTGTCTAACACCTTTGTAATTTCTGCCTTGGATGGCTTCTACTTAGGCCCCATGGAGTTTTCAAAGCTTTGATATAATGACTCAAATTGTTTTCCGATAATAGCATATCCATAGGTTTGAATAGTTCGGGAGATCATGGTATCTGCCAGAAATTCCCTGTGATGCTGCATTATCCACCACATTTTTTCTGCCAAAGCAGTTGGTTCGTTCAGAGGAACAAAGACCCCCGTGATCCCATCCACCACATTTTCATGGAGAACCGGAATATCACTCACAATAACCGGAATCCCACAGGCATTTGCTTCAATAATCACGCATCCAAAGGTTTCAAATCTTGAATATAAGATCAAAGCCTGGCTGTTTCGCATAGTAGCCGCCAGTTCCGGTTGGGGACAAGGAGTTCGAATCTCTATCCTATCTAGAATGTCCAATTCCGCAGCCAGGGCCTGCAACGCAGGGGAGATCCCACCGAACAAATAGACAACAAATAATTGCGGGGTTTTCTTTTTTAAAATAGAAATGGCTTGAAAAATCTGCTGGGGGTTTTTTTGATAATTCATTGTAGACACATGAATAAAGGCGAATAGCCCCTGCAAATTGGTGCCTGGATAGAAAATCTCCGTATCCACGACATTTGGAATCACCCTATACGCCGATAGTCCGAATTTCTTTTGTATGGCATCTCCTAGATAGCGGCTAACAGCAGACCAGGAGTTTGCATTTTTCATTACCTTTTTCCAAAGCCAGCGAAAAATCCTAGAATGGTCATCCAGATTTGGCCTGGCTTCAGGGCAAAGCCCAGTCCACTGCTCGGAAACAAGATAGGGAATTTTGTGGCAGATTTTCATATAAAGCGCCATCAGACCAGCCTTTAATGCGATATGAACATGTATAGCGTCAGGTCGCCCTTCCGTTTTTATAAAAGATTGAATTGCTCTGAAAAAATAAAAATAATAAAGGATATTGGAATGCATCTTGTGCAACCATCCGATTCCTTTGAATCTTCCTTTATAATAAATGATTTCAGCCCTGCATTGGGTATTAAATATTTTTGCTTCCCTGAACTTGGAGCCTGGGACTAGGCCCTTGTCATCTTTGACCAGATGAATCACATAGATCTCATTGTAAAGCGAAGCAGCCAATGCATGTCTTTCAATAAAATCACCCGATAAAGGATCCAAGCGGTTGGGAAACCAGCTCGCAAGCCAAAGTGCCCTCTTCATGGACTCATCATTTTTTTGATCCATCTGATATCGGACCTGTTCATCATAAAAAAGCCTTTAAACGATGTCTGGTATTCCTTTGAAAAAACAAACAAAACATAGATGAAATAAGAAGTGTATCCAATGCTGCTGACTATTGGCGCCGCCTTTACCCCAGCAAGAGGAATAAAAATTATATCTCCGGCTACTATAATCAACAGCGCAAGTACTGTTCCTTTAATATTGACGATCATCCTTTTTTTACCTGCATAGTAAGCCGTCAGGGGGTAATGTGCTGAGAGGGCTAGAATCCCTGGAATTAATAAAATGAAAAGGATGTCCATTTGCATAAAACTTCTCCCAAATATAAAAGGGAAGGTCCAATAGCCAAATACCGCCAGAAGGATGCATATGATGCCAATCGAAGAGAGCAAACATCGTGTCATCATCTTCATTGCTTTATTTACCTCTTCTTTCTGTCCTCCTGCAACAAATGGAAATATGGTGGTTGCTACAATGGAAGGTACCAGGATCAGGATCTGAACGAGCTTAGAGACCTGAATATAATTTCCCAAATCGGTGTAGCTGCAGAATTTTTTGACAAACCAGTAATCCACCCTACAGATCAGAAAAAAAAGAATATTGCCGGCAAGTGCCATCAGGGAATACCGGAAAACCATATTAAGCTCCATCCATCTGGGGAACCTTGGCTGCAAATCCCATTTCACAATCAATTGCCTATGAAAAAAATAGACTACCGACAGAAGAACCCCTTGCAACAGAAATGATACCAAATATATGGTCATGAAATGATCAAGGACAAATGATTGATTTCCGTATGCAAGAAAAAGAAGTACCAGGAAGGAATTTAAAAAAAGAAGCAGCAGGTTTGGAAGGCGAAATACACGGTCAGCGAAAAATAAAGCTACAAAATAGGTGCTTAGCAAAACGCCAAAGATGTAGCATAGGCTTCCAATGACCAATTCCTTTCTTGAAATATGTATAGTAAAGGAAGCAGGGATCAACCATTGCATAAAAGCCAGCGAAAGCAAGGCAACACCCAAAGACCAAACCAGGAAAAAGATACCCATTCTAATTGGAGCGATCCTACCATTGGAGACATAATATGCCGCACCTGATTCAAGGCTCAGGCTCACAATCAAAATCAAAAAGGATAAATTATTAATGAAATAATATATCCACCCGCTGCCGTCTGCCTTGAAACGCCTGGAGATAAGGATGTTTAGCGCAAACAGGGAAACAAAATACAAGCCCCGCCAAAAAACATGTTGAATGATCTGTCTCTGCAGTTGCATGGAATGTATCGTTTTCAGGATCCAGACCAACCTTGGGAAAAAGAATCCTTCAAAATATATTAAATTTGAAGGCTCCCTGGAAAACCAAATATACCATTAGTTATTCTCAATCAAATCCATTTCACATGGCCATACATAACCGAATAAAGCTCAACAGAAGAGCTCAATCGGATAATAATACCGGATTTGGAACGAACAGCGATTATAGCGGCGGCCGCTTTATAAATAATAAAGGGGAACCCAATGTGATAAAAAGAGGTCTTGGTATTTTTGAAAGATATAGCCTGTATCACACCTTTTTAGCAATGCCCAGGTGGAAGTTCATGTTGATCCTTCTTTCCGTTTACGTAATCATCAATCTTTTTTTCGCCTTTTTATACTTCATGATTGGTATGCATAACCTGATCGGATCAACGCCGGGAACTCCCTTGGAAAATTATGCAGAGGCCTTTTTCTTCAGCGCGCAAACCTTTACGACCGTTGGATACGGAAGAATCAGCCCGAGCGGCTTTTTAGCCAGCTCTATTGCCACTATTGAAGCTTTTCTAGGGCTTTTGAGTTTTGCCATTGCTACAGGTTTGTTTTATGGCCGTTTCTCGAGGCCGAAGGCATTTCTGAGATATAGTGATATTGCCATCATCGGGCCTTATAAAGGGGTTTCCGCACTTATGCTCCGTTTAGCGCCATTTAAAAATAACAATCTCCTCGAAACGGAGGCAAAAGTAACCCTGGCCATGAAAATCGAAGAAAACGGTAAGCTCACCAACAAATTCTATGCACTAAATCTTGAATTATCAAAAGTCAATACCGTTACCGCCAGTTGGACAATTGTCCATCCTATCGATGAGAAAAGTCCCCTTTATCAATTACAGCCGAACGATTACAAAGCGCTTTACGTCGAAATAATTGTTTTTATAAAGGCTTTTGACAATACCTACTCCAACACCGTCACCAGTATCAAATCTTATGTGGCCGAAGAAATTGTGTACGGGGCGAAGTTTAAAGTCATGTATCATCCCAGCCTGAACAAAAAAACAACGATTCTTTATTTGGACCGGATCAACGAAATTGAAAAGGCAGAATTGCCAAGGGAACCCGCGGGCATAGCCGAAACCAGCAACGAAGGAACCTGAAGATCCTTCAACGCAAAGACCGGATAATCTGAGCAAAGTCTGCGGATACAAGGGAAGCTCCTCCTACCAGGCCTCCGTCTACATCAGGACAGGCAAATATTTCTTTGGCATTGGCTGATTTTACACTGCCGCCATAGAGTATAGAAATTCCATCAGCAATGGAGATGCCGTATCTGATTGCCAGAACGGAACGCAGATGTGCATGCATTTCCTGTGCTTCTGCCGTGGAGGCCGTTTTCCCGGTACCTATCGCCCAGATGGGTTCATAGGCGATCACGATATTTTGCAACTGGTCATTGGATAAATGAAATAAAGATTCCTCAAGCTGTTTGGCAACAAATGCATTCTGTTCTCCTGCCTCTCTGATCTGCAATGACTCCCCACAACAGAAAATCGGTCTAATACCGGATTGAAGGCAAGAGTTAATTTTTTCTGCCAATTCGGCGTTGGTCTCTTTAAAGTACTCCCTTCTTTCACTGTGGCCTATTATGCAATACCTTATGCCAATGGAATGGATCATTTCTGCAGAGACTTCCCCAGTAAAAGCCCCGGATTTTTTAAAATAGCAATTCTGTGCAGCAGGATAATAATTTGGTCTATCCATGAGCTCCTTTCCAGCCATAATGAGATAAGGAAAAGGAACTGCAAAGACAGCAAATTGGTGGGGTTCCAATTGAATCCCTTCGTCTAATACCTCGGCTAATAATTGCTCACCCTGATGGTATGTCAGATTCATTTTCCAGTTTGCTGCAGCGATTTGTTTTCTCATTCAAGGAAGTTTTGGTATTTGCTCAAAAATTAGTTTCAGAGTCCTGACTTCCATGTCAGTGATCCGTTCGTTCTTTAATTGCTTCCAGTTATCGATATCCTCCAATGCCCTTTCAATAGCATATGGAGGAAAGTTGCCGTACCCCCAACTAAAACTCGGGATATGTTTAGGCGTCAACCCGGATCCAAATATGTTACAACAGATACCTGTTACCGTACCTGTATTAAAGGTGGTATTGATTGCAGATTTTGAATAATCACCCATAAACAATCCGCATTTTATTCCAGCAGAAAGAAAGGTTTTCCTGGGCTCATTCCAGACTTTCACTTCTCCAGCATTGTTTTGGAGATTTGAATTGGAGCTGCCGGCGCCCAAATTACACCATTCAGCAATGACCGCATCCCCCAGGTATCCGTGATGCGCTTTATTAGAATTTCCGAATATCACCGCATTCTTAATTTCCCCGCCCATCACAGAATTTGGTCCGATGGTCGTACCTCCATAAATCATGGTTCCCATTTTTATTTTCGCCCCCTGACAAAGTGCAAATGGTCCCCGGATACATGATCCTTCCATGATTTCGGTGTCGGGTCCTAAATAAATCGGTCCCGCAGTGGCATTTAAAATGGCATGCTCCACAACGGCGCCATCCTCTAAGAAAATATCTCCAGATCCAAAGACCCTATTGGTCTTTGAAAGGGGTTTTGAAACACGATTCAAGGTGATGTGTCTGTAGTCATTTCCAATTTCTTCAGCGTTATTTTGAAAAATATGCCAGGGATACTGGATTTTTCTAATATCAAGGATATGGGACTTAATCCAATCCCAATCCTTGCCTTCCTTTATGCATTTGATTAGTTTGTCATCAGGTATCAGGTTGGCTGGAATCAAGTTAGCAGTTCTGGTATCAGGGTTATCCAAGCCTACCTGGTATTGAAAGCGCTTCTCCCATTTTTCCTTAAGCGTAAGTATTCCGACACGGATATCAAGTACAGTGCGCGAGAGTGTAAAGGGGAAAAGATCATCTCGAACAGAAATTTCAGATAATTCAACGGAATTCATTGTCTAAAACTACAATTGTTGATGCCAAAAACAAAAATCCCCTCTGGGATAGCCAAAGGGGATTAATATAATAAAAGCCTTTATTTGGCTTTTTTCTCGTAGCGCTTCTTGAACTTATCAATACGACCCGCTGTATCAACGAGCATATTCTTACCCGTGAAAAAAGGATGTGAAGTATTGGATATTTCCAATTTAATCAGTGGATAATCCTTACCGTCTTCCCATTTCACTGTTTCTCTTGAAGCAGCAGAAGACCTGCTAAGGAACGAATAGCCATTGCTCATGTCCTTAAAAACGACAAACCGGTAATTTTCCGGATGGATCCCTTTTTTCATAACTACTTGATAACTTGTTTTATTAAATAGGGAAAGCTTAGGCCAAACCCCTAATTGAGTGCGCAAAATTACGAATTAGGCGATTTTTTTCCAAATATAATTTACCCCCAATCCAGACCTGCTAGTTCCTCATATTGGTGTATTGAAGGGCAATCGCCAGGTTGGCATTTTTGCATAACTGAATAACAGCTTGAAGATCGTCAATCTTTTTTGCGTTTACCCTGACTACATCGTCCATGATCTGTGCCTGGACCTTTAAACTAGAATCCTTGATGAGTTTAGTGATTTTTTTTGCGTCCTCCTGTTGGAGACCATTTTTGACAGGCACTTCCTTTTTTACGATTTTTCCACTTGGGAATGCGTCCTTGCTGAAATCAAAGGCAAGAGGATCGAGACCCTGTTTTAGTGACCGGCTGATCAGCACATCTGTGATCTGCTTGATTTTCATATCGCTTTCCGCTTCCAGATCAATTTTCATGTCCTTTTTGTTCAATCCGATCTGAACCGGCGAATCCCTAAAATCAAAACGGTTCACAATCTCTTTTTTAGTCACATTCACCACATTGTCCAAAATCTGAAGGTCTACTTTGCTGACGATATCGAAGGAAGGCATATGCTATAGTTGAAAGACAAAAGTAAAAAACAAAAAGACCCGGTCAAACTAAGGTTTCTTAATTATTACCACCGACTTTCACCCTGCTTTCCTCATCTGAAGCCCCTCCAGCTTTCCGGTTTTGCTGGGAACCCTTGATTGGCTTGCCAAAACGATATGAAAAGGAAAGACTTAACTGACGGGTATCCCTGGCATTGAGAAAGCTGGCCTCCGTTTCCTGAAAATTAATATATCCGGAAACCTGCTGAGTATAGAATATATCTCTCAAACCAAGCTTCAGGGTTCCTTTATCTTTCAATATTTGCTTTGAAACTGCGGTGGAGACCTGACCCATTGGATTGACAAGAACCTGGCCATCTACTCCACTGCTCCGGTAGAAACCAGAGATCTCCGCACCCCAACCTTTTTCAAAATGGAATTGGTTATTCATGTTTCCCAGAAAAGTGGCCGCGCCTACATTGATGTTTTGGCCATATAAGACACCCGAAAACTGGTTATAATTCAGATTTCCGTAAAGAATGGCGGTCCACCATTTCCTGACCGTAAGCTGAACGCTTACGGCAATACCCGCATTCTGTCGCTGCCCGATATTACCATTACGAAGGATCGTGGCATGACCTGATTGTTCAAATGTTTCAGAAAAATAATTCCTGGTAAGGCTGTAATTTAGGGTGGTCGTCAGAAAACTATTATAAGTATGAGATAATTCGATATTTTGACTGAATTGAGGTTGCAAGTAGGGATTACCCGCCTGATAAGTATATTCATCAAGGAAAAAGAGAAAGGGGTTTAAGTCCTGATAAGCAGGGCGGTCGATTCTACGTCCATAATTCAGTGAGAACTGATTTTTTTCATTTTCCTGGTAACTAATGTACAATGTGGGGAACAGGTTAAAATAGGTATTTTGGAAGGCCGAATCATTATTGTTTACCGTGTATGCGTTCCCAAATTGATGACCGGAATAGTTGGTATTTTCCAATCGCAATCCGCCTTGAATATTCCATTTTTTAAACTGTTTATTTATATTGATATAACCCGCATTGATATTTTCTCGGTAAGCAAAATGGTTGGTATTAGTAGTGTCCACCTCTGGCGTTTCATTGATAAGATTGAAATAATTAGCAACATTATCCGTTGAAACATAACTTGTTTTGACACCAGCCTCAAATTTTAAATCATGTTCGAATGTGTATGAATAATCCATCTTAAATGAATAAATTTGGATCTTGCTGGGAAGATTTCCAGTTAGGATGGTTTCGTCTCTTTTTGTCCAGTCAGGATTATATGTGAGGTTGTCAAAATATTGACTACTCCCCGAGATATAGGTCATAAAATCGATATCGGCTGTCAGCTCCCCTCTTGATGAGTCAAACCGGTGATTAAAATTGAGATTAACTCCCCGATTTTTCCAGGTGCTGTTATTAGTGCTAGGTGAATAAACTATGGAGTCGGTCACGTAATTAGGATCTTTTAGATAAATTGTGCTGTTCGTTCGGTCATTTTCAGCGTTCTGAAACCCATTGAGTACAATTCCAAGAGTGGTTCGATCATTCAGAAAATAATCCATTCCCACTTTAGCGTTCAATTCGGGATTGGTAAACCGGATATAGCTGTGCTGGTTGAAGATAGAAGTAACGGCTTGGTTTAGGGTGTCCAAGTATTTACGGGTGATATCGAGTGCTTGAAACCCTTCCCAATGTGAGTATCCTGCGTTGACAAAGAAATTTGCCTTACCAGTCCGGTAATTCATATTCAAGCTTGCGTTTGATTTTGGATATACGCCCTGGGTCTGGGTCAGGCTAATACTGCCGTTAAACCCCCTAGCCTTATTTTTTTTGGTTTTTATATTGATGATCCCGGAATCCCCTGCTGCATCATATTTTGCAGAAGGATTTGTCATGATTTCGATTTGGTCGATGGCGGAAGAGGGCAGGCTCTTAAGATAATTAGCCAATTGGCTGGAATTCATATAAGTAGGCTTATCGTCGATCATTATAGTAACACCCTGCTTGCCCTTCAGGCTGATATTGTCGTCCTTGTCCACGCTAACACCGGGAGATTTCTCCAAAACGTCCATTACGGTGGTACCTGCATTGCTGGGAGATGCATCCACATTGACCACCATACGGTCAGCTTTCTGCTCAAAAAAAGGTTTTCTGCCTACCAGGGACACTGCTTTCAAATCCTCCGGTGTAGGCCTCAGAACAAGCGTATCCAAGATGATTGGAGAACCAGTATAATCAAATGGTGGGGAATATATTTTCAAATGGCCAATCAAGCTAACGACTACCTTCCAACGTCCCTGATTTACTACCCGGAATGCGAAATTCCCCTCTTTATCGGAGGTGGTAGATCCCACAACTGAAGAATCTGATGCCTTTATAAGCGCAACCGTGGCAGATTCAACGGTTTTTTGATTTTCATCTGTAACGGTCCCTTTGATCTTTGCCATAGCAGTCTGTGCATTCGAATCATTAAATGCAAGAGTTAGGAAAATTGGTAAAATTAGAATTAAGGCTTTCATTTTGGTTCTATTATATGTTTAGTACTATATTATTGGAATTACAATCCAAAGATTGGTACTAGTTATAACATAGTATATTGTTTTGTGTTGGATGGCCGATTTTGTTGATAGTTGGCTTAAAGACATGGCTGGTAAGACGATCCAAGCCCCTGGTGGTTACAGAAAAATTAGATAAGAGGATAAAGGGAAAAGAATAGGGAAGAAAGGCATCAACTACCAATAAGGGACAAGGAGGGGCTAAGTATTTAATTTTAGCGAAATGACCCTTAAAATGATTGGAAACAAACGAAAAATTCAGGATAATAACTAAGAGCTATCTTTTTTACTTGAAATTTTGGGAGAAGATGGGGAAGGTATTGTTTGGCGTATTGTGTCTATTTGCTGGTTATTTGCTTTCTCGTTGTTTTTAGGAGAATTGCACGTATAATGCCCTATTAACCATCCTCCTATAAGAGGCAAAAGATATTTCAATGGTTCGTATATGAACCAATTCTTTTTAGGAAAATCTTCGATGTTTTGTTTTACTTGTTGGTGCCTTTCCCATTCCTTATATTGTTCATGGCCGCCGCAGTTTTGAGCCTGTTCTCCCTTCTCTGTAAGTTGATCCAAATGAGTTGAATTCTCGATGACCTTAGTGTAGCCTTCAGCCAAGAGTATATCTCTTATTGAATCAGGAGAGAATGTTACAATATCAGCTAATCGTTGAAATTGAGCTTGTGGATATTTGTCGGCTAATCCGACAAGTGCATTATGGAGGGCACCTTGAATTCTGAAGGGTTTTCCTCTTGGTATTTTCGGTAAAGCTATGTCCAGCAATATTTTTTCTTCTTCAGTCATTTCTTTGCTTTACTGCCCTTGATCGGGGTATTTAATGCTCTTTTTATAGCTTCTTCAAAGGTCATATTCAGCCTGACGGGTTCGTCATCAGGGAGGTTTAGCCGTTTAGGGCTGGGGGCAGTTTTTTTGGCTGCTATCTTCTTTTTGGCCTTCATTTTTCAAAATTAGGAATAACTTTAAGAGTAATGGTGAAATTTCTATTTACTCTACTACTGATAATATCTTACTTTAATTCAATAGCGCAAGTTGAACACGGCACAGAAATATTTTACATGCAGGTAGGCGATTCTTTGTTTATTGGAGCAGATTCTAAAATATCTCATAACGATGGTTTACCACCATCTACAGCGTGTAAAATATTTCATTACAAAAGTTATGTTTGGGCAAAAGCTGGCTTATACAATTATTACGGTAAATTTTCAATGGATACCATAATTGAAAATATCATAAAAAAAAGAATTAGCCCGAAAGAGACTTTTCGTCAAATTAGAAAAATAGCTTGCAAAAAAATGAATGAGGTCTTGCCAGATATTTCTTCTCATAAGATTAATCAATCCCTCTCTGATTCAGTGCCATTAACCAGTACCATTATTGCTACATTCGAAAACCATCATTTGATTTTTGAAGACGCCTCCTACCTCAATAGAAATGGAGAAAAAGGCAGGATAGTTAAAGATTCTGTTTTATACACTGAAAAGGACATTAGACCAGACGAAGCATTTAGTGATTTTTTTGGGTCTCACGAACTTTCTAAAAAGTTTTTGGACTTCCTAAACACGCAGGCTGGAAGGGATAAAATACGGAATGTTCATTTTGAAGTAAATGATAATCCTGATTTTAAATTAAATTCAATAGAAAATTTGGTTTACTATCTCATATATGTGCAAACAAAAACCGATTCAATAAATGTCGGTGGGCCAATAAGTGTTATTTTATTTGATAATGCGGGCTATCATTGGAAGTATAATGACTTACACTGTCCATAAATAGAAAAGATAGGTGCGTGTATTGCCCTTTACAAATTGGACAGTTCATGACACTAATATCCAAAACACATTTTGCCTTAATTGTGCTTTTAGAGGTTTTACAACAGATTAAAATACTTATAATCGGAAAGATTTTGGCCCATTTGACCATTTTGTATAGCTTTGACCTGGGGCTGGGCAAAGCCTCCATTAATTAATTGGAGTAGCTGATAACTACTCCTTTTTTATTCCCGGTAATATAAGCGGTTATATGATTGCTTAGATGTTAATACCTATTCCCAAACGATAGGTATTTTATCATTCATTCCTGGTTTATTAACAAGGACTTTGTAGGTTAATCGGCGTTCGATGTTCTGCAAGGAGACTGTAAAACGTTCGGCATCTTTTACCTTACGGCTATTATAACGGTAGCTAAATTCGTCGCAATAGCGTTGCATGTGTTTGTAGCTGATTTGGTGATATATGCCATAAACGCCGCGTTTCATCACAGACCAGACGTTTTCAACGTGGTTCGTGGTTACGTTACCTTTTACCCATTGTCTAGCTGAATGATGGATAGTTTTTCTGTCATATTCGCTATCCAGGGCATTATAAAACCGATGCTCATCGGTATGAAGCTGGCTGCCTGGTTCTACATTTTCCCTGATATTGTTGCTCATATTTGGTTTGCTGGCAGTGTCAACGGCTTTAATCCTGACTTTGCCGCTTTCAGGATGAGCTAAACCTAATGCAACGCCTTTTTTGTTATAAGTGTTACTCATATTGTAGTCAATTTGATCAGGGGACAAGCCAACGAAATCGCTTCTGTATTTTCTGGACATATAGGTTTCATCGGCTTCAACAGTTCCGGTGAGTGGTTTTAAATCCATTTCTTTCATTAAAGCCCTGATCCTGTGCAGCATGAACCAGCTACTTTTTTGGCTTATTCCAATGTCCTTAGCGAGTTGGTAGCTACTAATTCCTTTTTTATGTGCAGTGCAGATATAGATAGCCATAAGCCATTTACAAAGGGGAATATTGCTAGCCTCAAAGATTGTCCCGATTGTAACTGAAAACTTCTTATAACAGGCTTTAGAAGCGCATTTGAATCGTTTCCCTCCTTCAATGACATAACACTTGTCAAAACCACAATAAGGGCAAATGGGAATACCATTCCAACGCTCAGTTATCAGGTAATCCCGGCAAGCCTTTTCATCTGGCATTGTGGCTATCAGTTCTCTAAGATTGTTAAACATAATTGGTAATTTTATAGCGTCAAAGCAACTTAATCAGTAAAAAAATATATGGTACGTTTTAGAATTGGTTATAATCGTTACGATGCTGATGGTAATGACAATCCATTGGTGGATAATTTGGTGAAAACATTGAATGAGGTTTTTGGTGATAAAAAATGTCCTATTCATCCTGACGAAAAATGGTATATTAATGTTGATTTAATGAAGATGGGCGAACTTCAATTTGCTTCTCAAAAGGTTGAAGGTTGTTCGTATGCTCTGAAATTGGTTGAGGAAGACATTTATCCATTTCTGAGAAAGCAACAAATATTCCCTCTCCCTCGTCGTTAAATTCACCATTCCAATAGGTCATTCCTTCCTTACCATATCTAGCAACAAGATCATTTTCTGAAAATTCCCTTTCATTTTCGTCTTGTCCCTTATTGTTTGTTAGTGCCGGAAGAAAGGTACCTAGTATGGGTTAAACAAATCTAATCTCAGTAAATTGTACTAGAGTTCCTGATTAAATATGTTAATGCAATCACCCTTTAAAGGCCATAATTCACGTAAATGAAAAGTCCTTTTTTTTGTTGATTTGTGCGCTCCTTTCTTTCATTTTTGGCGCATTGATGTTCTTTATTCCTGGAGTCGCTGCAGATTTTCTAGCGATACCATTTTCGGCAGCAACAGGTTCTGTATTACATGGAATGGGGGGCTTAATTATTGGAACCGGTACCATCAACTTCTTGTTGCGCAACCAGGAGAATAATGAGGTGATTAATGATATGGTCATTAAAGAATTTCAGGTTATCAAGGATCGCTTCCGATCCCTTCTTACCAATATCAGCCAAATAATTGCACCCGTAATGATGAGCAATAAGGATATGATTTCTGCCTGGGTGGGTTGAAAAGGCAGGTCTTTATACTTGGTATTAACCCTGATATGCTCAATCAAAAATCTTTCAATCCCATTTAGCACCAGATAGCAGGCAAATAAGGTACCTGCCACTTTAAATCGTTTGCGTAATAACCAGATAATCACGAAAAGCACCAAACACATCAAGGTCTCATAAAAAGAAGTGGGGAAGACAGGCAGCGGAAGATATGCGCAATACTGATCTTGACAATCCCGCAACCTTACGCCTTCATTAATCACATTGTGAGGAAATGAATAGGCATATAACCAATCCGGAAGAAAGGGTGGGGCTTTAACGCTTAGGTGTTGAACCTGGTCTAATGTGCCGAACTGCCCTTGGTAGATTTCCTTATTCTGCTGAAGCACCTGCTCAAACTGACCGGGCGCAGCAAGAGCAACTTTAGTATTGGCTTTTGTATAGTAGGCGCTGTTTACGATGCCCCAATCTCCGTCACCCGATACCTGACAGCCAATGCGACCGAGCGCATAGGCGAGCATCAAGGTTGTAGCAAAACAATCAGCCAGGTGCGAAACACCAATATTATTTTTCCTGGCGTAATATATAATCGAGAAAGAAGCGCAAATCAGTCCACCATAGAAGGTCAATCCGCTAAAAGAAAAAAGAGATTCAATAGGGTTTTTAATAAAATCATTCCAGGTCTCTAATGAATTAAAGATTTTGGCGCCGGCAAAACCGGTGATCGCTGCAATAATAACAATATCTCCTACCCGATCATGAGGCCAAATCCTGATTTTCCTCTCTTCCGGTTCTGGCAACTTGCCCTTATTTTTTTCCCACCACTTCAAGCCAGCAAACAAGCCACCCAATAAAAGCCCAATCGGCCAACTGCCTGCAGATGAAAAAATAAAATCCTGTGGATTGCTGGTCAAGGGACTGTCTGAAATAAAAAGCCCAATGATCTTATAGCCCAGAATAAAACCAAGAATAAAGTTTGTGAAAAGCTCTGAGAAACTGGCCGGCTTTCCAACTACAATCATTTCTTCCTTAGCCTGAATCCATCCTTCGCCTTCTTTCCGCTTTACTTCTTTTGCAAGAACCATGGCCGAGATGACAAATGAAAGGGCTACAAAAAAACCAAATGAATTGATAAATCTCAAAAATTTCCAATCCACGCCAAACAAATCCCTGAAAGCATAATACAGATTAGGATACATAAAGATTGTAATTCAAAGAATTGCAATTTTAAATCAAAAAATCGGTTCAACCGCCAACTTTAATTTTGATGCGCCGAATATTTGGGAGAATTTGCAGCATGAATATTTCAGTGATCGGTGCAGGCACAATGGGCAATGGGATCGCGCACCTATTTGCACAATATGGATATGAAGTGACCCTCATTGATCTTCTTCCTGCTCAACTCGACAAGGCCATGCAAACCATCGAGAAGAACTTAGAGCGCCAAATTGCAAAAGGAAATCTGACTAAGGAAGAAAAACTATCTGTTCTTGCAAAAATTCAAGTTCAAAAAGATATTCCCAAGGGTGTTCATACTGCCGATCTAGTGATCGAAGCGGCCACCGAAAATGAGCTTCTTAAGCTCCAGCTTTTTAGACATTTGGGTGAGTGCGCGAGTGAAAAATGTATTCTTGCATCCAACACTTCCTCCATTTCAATAACCAAACTGGCCTCAGCCACAAGGATGCCAGGCCGGGTAATCGGCATGCATTTCATGAATCCCGTACCGCTGATGAAATTGGTGGAAGTGATCAATGGGTATGCCACAGACCCTCATGTGACCCTTAGCATAACCGAGTTGGCTAGAAAGGTTGGAAAAACACCTTGTGTGGTCAAAGACTATCCAGGTTTTATAGCTAACCGGATACTTATGCCCATGATCAATGAGGCGGTTTACAGCCTTTATGAAGGAGTGGCCGGGGTGGAAGAGATTGATACGGTTATGAAGCTTGGTATGGCTCATCCAATGGGTCCACTCCAACTCGCAGATTTCATCGGCCTTGACATCTGTTTTTCAATTCTAAATGTTTTGTACCAAGGATTTGGAAATCCAAAATATGCTCCTTGCCCCCTACTATCTACGATGGTCAGTGCCGGGAATTTGGGCATCAAGACTGGACAAGGTTTTTATGAATATAATGCGGGAAATAAAGAATTGAAAGTAAGCCAAAGGTTCAGGCTTTAAAGGCAAAATAACTGATGGTATCTGAAGCCAATTCCTCCCGGTCAATGATCTCCGCCTGTTTCAGCTCGGGGGCTGAAATCCCAAGTCCAATACTCATTTCCTGGTTGACGATCACTCGCGCCTCATCCCACTGGCCACTATCTATAAAAGACTGCAATAATTGGTTGCCGCCTTCCACAATTACGCTCTGTATTTTTAGTTCATATAAATTATCTATAATATTGTTAATCAACTCTTCATTCTCATTTAATTTACAGTAAATCAAATTTTTATTCGATTCTTGCTTAAGGTAGTTGAAAATGATTGTCGGTTGGGTATGGTCAAAAATTTTCAGAGAAGATGGGAGTCTCAAATTCTTATCAATGATCAGTCTTAAGGGATTGGTCCCCTCCCAGTAACGCAGGTTTAATGAAGGATTGTCGCACAACGCAGTATTGGTTCCAATTAGGACCGACGATTCCTGGGATCGCCATTTGTGGACTATGCGGTTGCTGTATAGATTTGAAATAAAAATACGGGAGGAATCCGCAGCCGCTATTTTACCATCTGCAGTTTCTGCCCATTTCAAAATAATATAGGGCCGGCGTTTTGTATGATTGGTAATAAAACGTTTATTAATCGCCTTGCATTCGGTCTCCAGCACACCGACCAACACCTCTACGCCTGCCGCATTTAATTTCTCAATCCCTTTTCCATCAACCTCAATAAAAGGATCCCTGCATCCTATGACCACCCTTGGTATTTTCTTTTCTATAATCAGATCTGTACAAGGAGGTGTTTTACCATAATGTGCACAAGGTTCAAGAGAAACGTATAGAATGGACTTGGATATTAGAGACCGATCCTTTTCAGGAACAGACCGGATGCAATGAACCTCCGCATGGGCCTCCCCGTAATGGTGATGGTAACCTTCGCCTATAATTCTCCCATCATGGACCAACACGGCGCCTACCATGGGATTTGGAGCCACGGAACCGGCTCCCAATCGCGCAAGTTCTATACATCGATATATGTATGATTCTGAAGTAGTCAATGGTAGATGAAAAATGAATGCAAAATTAATTCAATATTTTCACCTTATGACTTTTCAAAAAGCAGAACAGGAATTATCTGCAGCCATGAGCAACATATATGATAAAAGCGAAGCTTTGGTCATTGCCGGTCTCGTCATGGAAATAATCAGCGGAAGGAAGAAAATGGATAGAATAATGATTAAGGAAGCCCTCCTTTCTGCAGGGGAAACATCACAGCTTGAACAGTATACAAAGGAATTGGTTGGGCATAAGCCTGTGCAGTATGTCTTGCAGGAAGCCTGGTTTTACGGCTTGCGGTTTTATGTTAATGAGCATGTCCTGATTCCAAGACCTGAGACCGAAGAGCTGGTAAAATGGATTTCGGAGGAGCCTTGGGTAGCAGGACAATCCCTCTTGGATATTGGAACAGGAAGCGGGTGCATCGCCATTGCGCTAAAGAAGGTGAAACCGGAATTAAAAATCAGCGCTTGTGACATCAGTACCGAAGCGCTGGAGGTTGCCAGGAGAAATGCGCATTCCCATGACGCGATAATCGATTTTCTTCAGATTGATATTCTCAATCCCCTGCAGCGCCATCAGCTCCCCTATTTTGATTGTATCGCGGCTAATCCCCCATATGTGCCAAACAGGGATAAAAATGATATGAGCGCCAATGTATTGGACTTTGAACCTCACCAGGCCTTATTTGTTCCAGATGAGGAGCCCTTAATTTTTTATAACGCAATTGCTGATTTCGGCCTGAAACATCTACTGCCGGGAGGAGATATTTTTGTTGAGGTGCACGAAAAGGAGGCGGGCAATGTTAAGAAATTGTTTTCTTTTGCCGGATTTTCTTCCATTGAAATTAAAATGGATATGCAGGGCAAACCACGTCTATTAAAAGCAACTAGGTTGCTATAATATTTTTGGCTTCTTTCGGCAACCCATATAGATTTGCGCAACTTTTCCGGTTGTGAAATCCTTGAGAAAAATAATATCTATTTCGGGATGGCTGCTTCTTTTATCCTTTTCGGCCGCTGCTCAGACTGATCATTCCTTGCTAAAGGATTCCGGATGGTCATATCATTTTCAATTTACAGGAATTCTGCAGGGTCATCCTTCCTTTGAATCTCCTTATAGTGGGACGAACAGCCTACAGGGCAATAGTGAAAGCGCTTTCTCCGTCACCTCCACCTTGGATTTCAGCCGAAAACTATGGCATGGGGCGTCTATCTATTTTGACCCGGAAATGGTGGGCGGGAAAGGGATGAGCAGTACACTTGGTGTTGCGGGCTTTCCAAATGGTGAAACCTTCCGCATTGGAGATCCAGCCCCAAACGTATATGTTGCGAGGATTTTTTACCGCCAGTATATTGACCTGGACAAAGCACATTTTGAGGAAATAGATGAAGATGTCAACCAGGTAAAAGAGCGGGTATCCACTTCCCGTATCGGGTTTAATTTCGGGAAATTTGGATTGGCAGATTTTTTTGATAATAACAGCGTCAGCCACAATCCCAGAACAGATTTTATGAATTGGGCCTTGATGAATAATGGTGCCTACGATTATGCGGCCAATACCCGGGGATACACTTATGCTCTAGTAATCGAATATATTAAACCCGGCTGGACCTTGCGCTATGGAACCGGTCTGGAACCAACCCATTCCAATGGAGATAGTTTGAATTTTAATTACTTCAAGACCAATAGTCAAAATCTGGAATGGGAAAAAAAATATCTTCTGGCAAAACATCCTGGCGTTTTAAGATTACTGGTTTATTACAATACCTCGAAAGCTCCTAACTATAACCAGGTCGTCCAGGAAAAATTAAATGGTACCGATACCAGTATGGATGTGATTTATGGAAAGCAATACGGTAGTAAAAAAATCGGACTAGGCATTAATGGGGAACAGGAGTTAGGTCCTTCCTCAAAGGCGTTTATGCGGCTTGGTTGGAACGATGGACAGACAGCCACCTGGGCATTTGCGGAAATTGATAACACCGCAAGCATGGGTATCCGGTTGTTTGGTAAAAATTGGGGGAGGCCGGAAGACAATATCGGTTGGGCATTGCTATCAAACGGAATTTCTGCGGCGCATAGGAATTTTCTAAATGCCGGAGGTTACGGTTTTATGATTGGTGATGGAAAACTGCCACATTATACAAGGGAGAATATTTTAGAAATATTTTACGAAATACTGATCTTTAAAAATTTATGGGGATCGCTCGATTACCAATTTGTGGGACATCCGGCTTATAATCGAGACCGCGGCCCGGTAAATGTCTTTGCCGCTAGAGTCCATATTGAGCTGTGAACCTTCCTTTTTTCCAGGCTGACAACCATTCCAAAAGACTATAGTGCAAGCCGTAGAAAGTAACCTACAAAAGGATTCTGGCGGTTATAGCTGATTTGGAAAACTGTAAGAGTCTTCAGAATTTAATTTGGTAACGGTTCTTCAATAGGTCACTTTACCCCATTTTTGTCCACTGCCAAAACCGTACGGGCTCCCAGTTCCCGGGCGATCCGCATGACGGCCACCACATCATCAATGGGAACTGTTTTGTCTGCATTGATTACAATAGAAGGTTGATCGGTCTCTTTGGCCAGAAAAGGCTCCAGTTTGGACCGCAATTGATCAATGGTGACTTTTGTCGTGCCAACAAAAAATTGTTTATTGGCATCAATAGATACAACTACCGTCTGCTTTGCCTTGGTATCACTTTTGGATTTGGGTTGAGAAAGCCTGACCACATTAGGGTTGGCCAAGGTAGAGACGATGAGAAAAAATAATAATAAGATGAAAAGAATATCATTTAGCGGCCCCGTATGGACTTCTCCTTCATCTTTATGTCTTTTTCTAAGATTCATGATATTTTGGCTATGGCACCCAAATCAAATGCAAAAACGGGTGGAAGGCCTTTCTTTTTTTTGGTATTGAGTATATTTTGATAAGTAGCCGAGCTTCCTGTGATCATTTCAAATCTTATCCAAAGCATGTTTATATTTACGCAGGCTAAACTTTCTTCCATCATCGGGTTAACCATGTTTCTCCTATTTACGCTTATTATTAACGGGTCGGTTCCTGCAAAATGTCGATAAAATCAGCGCTTGCCACTTCCATTTTATTGGTGGTTTTGTCAATCTGTGAATTGAGGTAGCGATATCCCACATAAGCAATGATCCCGATAATCAGGCCTGAAGCCGAAGAGATCATTTTTACATAGATTCCTCCTGCAATATTGGAAATACTGTATTCGCCGGTGGAAGCAATGGCGTAGAATAGCTGAAACATCCCCACGATCGTTCCCAAAAATCCAAACAGAGGAGCAATATAGCCGATCACTGAAAGAATAGACACATTTCTTTCCATCTTATACAATTCCAATTTTCCGATATTCTCCATGCTTCTTTCTATGGCCTCAATGGGTTTCCCTATCCGTTGGAGGCCCTTATCAATGATCCTGGCGACCGCATTATTCGTATTTTTTGCCAGGCTCCTTGCGGCAGTAACATTGCCGCTGACAATCTGATCCCGGATAATATTCATGAAATTTTCATCCACCTTGGAAGCCTTATTGATGGCCATTAAGCGCTCAATAAAAAAGAAGATCGCTAGAACCAACAAGCAGGCAAGCGGAATCATCAGCGGGCCGCCTCTTTGAAAAATGTCCCATAAACTTTCTTTTTGCTGTGCAGCAACTTGCGCTACCCTCTCCAGACTGTCTCTGATCTTCGCAGAATCCAACAATACCTGTAGGAAAAATAAACCCATCCGATATGCATTTTAGGTGATAAAATTAAAGATTTCAGCGTATAACGCAATTCGGAAACATCTATTCCATAAGAAAATGCTAAAATTGACGGTTCACCTGGCTGATCCCTGCTTGACCATCAAAGCTTGTATCTACTGCATGGTCTTATTCATTCCGTCACTGCTCCCATCCAGGAAAATCACGTTCCCTTTACCGACTTCGGCAAAATTTTTTAGGGCTTCGGTCCACATACTGAAAAGAATTACATTGGTATCCAGGTTTGCGCGCTTCATTTGCTCAGCCGCTTCTGTCATGCCTTTTGCTACTTCTTCCCTGAAAAGAGCCACACCCTGACCACGCAAACGGGCAGCTTCTTTCTCGGCTTCTGCAGAAATCTTAATTGCATTGCCTTCAGCCTCTGCGGCCTTCGTTTTGGTGATCAGCAGCGCCTGTCCTTCGTTTTCAGCGGCTGCCTTCAGATTATTGCTCGCCACTACCTTACTCATGGAATCAATGATCGCCTGATCAAAGGTGATATCGTTGATTTGAAGATCAAGGAGGTGATACCCCCAGTCTTCCAGGGAATGGTCAATCTGATCCTTGACAAACTCCACAATTTCTTTTCTAAGTCCTAGGATCTCGGCCTGCTTTTTTGTAGCCACAAAGGAACGAATACTCCCTTCAATCGTCCTTGTCAGGGCCTGCATTAAATCCCGGTCACTGATGAATTTAAAGGCAACCTTTTTAATGGTTTCCTCATCGGCGTTCTGCACCGCATACAGGAGCATACTTTTAAAATATACATTTGCCTGATCGGCAGTAACAGCTTGAAATTCCAATTCAACCGAACGGTTTTGAATGCTGACCCGCTTGTTCACCTGTTCGAATAATGGGATCTTGAAGTTTAACCCCGGGCGCAATACGCGGCGATATTTCCCAAACATGGTGATCACATTGATATAACCCTGGTTGACTGTCACAAGGCCGCTGAAAATAATCAGGATGACCAATAAGATCCACCAATAGGAATACAGAGCGTCCATAACTGACTTTTTGGGGTCGGATGAAGGTACAGTATTTCAAAGCAACCAATGAAACTATACATTTTCTATCTTTACGTCAATGGCTGCAAGATTTGATGTTATCATTATAGGAGGAGGCCCAATTGGACTGGCCTGTGGACTGGAAGCGAAAAAAGCAGGTTTGAATTATCTGATATTGGAAAAAGGGTGCCTGGTAAATTCATTGTACCATTATCCTAGCAACATGACCTTTTTCTCAACTTCCGAAAGGATAGAGATAGGCGGAGTTCCATTTGTCAGCAATAATGTCAAACCCACCCGGCCTGAGGCTTTGGAATATTACAGGCGCATCGCCGTATCCGGTCATCTCCGCATCCATTTGCAGGAAAAGGTATTGGAAGTGAGATCATCAGGGCGTGACTATGAGGTCATCAGCTCTGAAGGCCAATATAATGCGCGCTTTCTCATTATCGCGACGGGATTTTATGACTTCCCGGTGTTGATGCATATACCAGGAGAGGAACTGCCAAAGGTGAAACACTATTACAAGGATCCGCATTTTTATGCTATGCAAAGAGTGATTGTCACCGGAGCAAACAATTCGGCGGTGGACGCCGCACTGGAAACCTTACGTAAAGGAGCTGAAGTGACCATGGTCATAAAGGGCCAAGAGATTGGCAGAAGAGTCAAATATTGGGTAAAGCCCGATATTGAAAACCGGATAAAGGAAGGGAGTATCAACGCTTATTTTGGATCCAGGCTAGAGGCCATCAGGGAAAAGGAAGCTGATATCCTGACGCCAGATGGGGTCATCACCATCCCAAATGATTATGTGCTCGCTATGACCGGCTATAAGCCTGATTTTGAATTTCTGAGAGCAATGGGTATTCATCTTTCCCTGGATGAAAGGATGGGTCCTGAATATGATCCCAGCACGATGGAAACCAATATGCAAAATGTGTACTTGGCCGGAGTAGTATGCGGAGGGATGGATACCCATGTGTGGTTTATTGAAAACTCCAGGGTGCATGCAAGCATGATCATGGAAGACATTACTCGAAAAAAAAATAAGGAGTCATCCTAATTGACCGCTAACTCACTCATGCGAATAAAGATACAGTTCCACCCTTCTGTTTTTTTGCCTTCCACCAGAGGTAGTATTGGTCGCTGCAGGACGCAGGCTGGCAAAATACCGGATCATGATCTTATCATTGGTCAGGGCTGATTTTTGTTCAACATATTGTGCAACAGACCTGGCACGATTCTCAGACAATTTCTGATTGTAATTCAAATGACCAACACTGTCCGTATGGCCTTCAATAACCAACGAATCAATTGCCCTGGTAGCCATTTTTGAACAGAAATCATCAAGGGCTGGGTAATTCTCTTTGTTAATCTGAAAACTGGCGGTGGCAAAAAAAATGTCCGGAATGATCAGCGTATCTATTCTGATACTGATTGTCGGTGGCAATACTGGTCCGGGGGGCGGGTTTTTTCTATACAGATATATTTTCCTTTCCAGGATATCATGGCGCTCATTTTCATCATAGATAGCGAGTCTGATACTGTCCGCTTCATTACATAATTTTTCGCGGGGGTCCAATGGTATAAAAGATACATCGTCAAGAAAAAAATAGAAATTGTTTTCGAAATCAGGTGCATCAAGGTTTTTATAATCATTATGCTTAAAACTTCCAATCGTGATATAGGACTCCTCACCCGTTGCCAAATAGTCAAAATGAACTTTTTGCCAATAGTGAGACGGCCTGTACGGCGTATCCAATCCATTTTTTGACCAAAGCTGTGGCTTTATATCCTTAAAATATTTCTTTTCAAAAAGAAAATCATTGGAGGAAAAATAAATGCCGATACTGTCTAAAACAGGGTGCATGGAACGAACAAAAAAATTCAACCTGTACCAATGGTCTTTCCTCAAACCGCATAATAATTGGGCGCGGATAAAACTTCGTATCCCTGGAATGGTTCTGTTTCCTACAATCAAACCGGTAAAGTGGGTTCCCTCGTGCGCATAACCGGGTGCATCAAAATAATAATTCGCGCGAAGCGAAGTAGCTATCCAGGCTTCAGGGGCACAATTCTTATTGTATTCGGTACAAATATTTTCATCTTCGAACCCTCCGTTTGCCACTAAATTTTGTGCATGGCCTGAGGAATCCAACAATAGACTTAAAAGGAAAATCCAAGCATAAGTCCATTTCATCACACTCGGGTATTTGCCATCGCTGCTTGGGATCGATAGCAAGGGCATCAGCTTTTTTCTTCCCATATGGCTGTCAGATGAACAATCGTTTCAACACTTTTGCGCATATCCTGTATGCTCACATATTCATGTTTACCGTGAAAGGCCATTTCTCCAGTAAAAATGTTCGGACAAGGTAGCCCCATAAAGGATAACCGCGAGCCATCAGTTCCTCCCCGGGCGCTTAAATGCCTTACCCTCAGACCAGTTTTTTCAATGGCCTCCATCGCATAAGCCGATACGTTTGGAAAACGGTCGAGGACTTCTTTCATGTTCCGGTATTGTTCCTTGACTACGAAATCAGCTTTTGCCCCAGGGAACTTTTTCAATGTTTCTTCTAATTTTCCCCGTAGCCATTCCTCATAACCTGTGAGTCTATTGGTAATAAAGTCCCGGATAATGAACTGTAAAACCATTTTTTCCGCTATTCCTTCCATGCGAACAGGATGCACAAATCCATACCTGCCTTCCGTGGACTCTGGGGATAACTCATCCTTGGGCAACGAATCAATAAAAGCGGAAGCTACTTTAACCGCATTCACCAATCTATCCTTGGCATAACCAGGATGAGCGCTGACTCCGTAGAAGGTAATTGTCAAACCATCAGCCGAAAAAGTCTCATCCTCAAAAGCACCGGATTCACCACCATCTAATGTATAGCCATAATTGGCTCCCAGACTTTTCAAGTCAACCAGATCCACTCCCCTTCCAATTTCTTCATCAGGGGTGAATAATATGCGGATAGCACCATGTTTGCATTCAGGATGACTGATCAAATAGCTCACCATATCCATGATTACAGCGATTCCTGCTTTATCATCAGCGCCTAATAGCGTATTTCCTGAGGCGGTAATCAGGTCTTCACCCAACTTTTCGATCAGATAAGGGTGTTCCCGGACGGAAATTATTTGGCTGGGATCGTCAGGTAGTATGATATCTTCTCCGGAATAATTTCTGTGCACAATAGGTTTGACGCCAGTCCCGCTGCAATCGGGGGCAGTATCCATATGTGCGCAGAAACAAATAACAGGAACATTTTTTCCACTATTGGAAGGCAGCGTTGCATACACATAGCCGAACTCATCCAAATGGGCGTCTGCAATCCCCAATTCAAATAATTCCGATACGAGGAGCTTTCCTAAATCTCTTTGCTTATGCGTAGATGGCTGGGCTTTCGATTGTGGATCGCTTTGGGTATCTATTTGTACATAACGCAAAAACCGTTCTGAGACGCTAAATTGGTAACTTTGAAACATGGACATGGCAAGATAAATGAAGGGTCGCTCGCTGATCTAATGCAGAAAGCTATAATTGAAATCAAAAAATATTACCCTTCGAATCTACATAACTTCAATTATTTGACAAACACCGAAAAAAAATTAGCCAAGCAATGCACCTAAACGGAAATGTTATTTATTTGCAAAATGGCACTGATTTGAAAAAGCAGCGTTCTCCATTAACCGCAAAAACAATCCAATTATAAAACGTATGGCCATTCCAACTGAAAAAAAACCACTGATAAAAGCCGGTTGGCTGAGGGTATTGTTATTCTGCGTAGTAGGTCTTCTTTGTACACTGGTCCTGGCTTTTGGGATTGGAAAATTGATCGATAAATTGAAAAAGGACAGCCCTGCAGTCACACAAGGGACAGAAGACCAGGTCTTTTCAGGGGGAGGGTTTCTCTGGCTTACTGTACTGGGAACCCTCCTGCTATCTTTAATAGTAGTTTTTATATTCAGAAAATTCATCGACCGGAAACCCTTTGTAAGCCTGGGTCTCGTGACCCGAGGGTATGGATATGACGCGTTATCCGGTTTTTTCCTGGCACCTACAATGCTGGGGGCTGGCGCACTCATTTTATTTCTTACCCGGCACCTAGATTGGACAGATATTAACCTGAACGGCTCTGAGCTTTTTATCGAGCTGGGGATTTTGATAATGGTCGCCTTTTCCGAGGAATTGGTTTTCCGAGGGTACATCCTGAATAATTTAATGGAATCCTTTAATAAATGGGTCGCCCTCGGTATATCTGCTGCACTATTTACCATTTCTCATCTGGATAACCCAGGGATCAGTATTCTACCCATTGCCAATATCTTTTTTGCTGGGATCCTGCTGGGGATAAATTATATATACACCAAAAATCTTTGGTTTGCCGTCCTTTTTCATTTAGGATGGAACTTTTTCCAAGGGCCCATACTTGGCTTCGGGGTGAGCGGGCTCAACCTATCCTCCTTATTGCAAACAGAGCTAAAAGGTGACCTGTCTATTACGGGAGGAGATTTTGGATTTGAAGGCTCCATCATTGCCACCGCCCTGACTTTCATTACGATTGTCCTTTTGTACCTGGTCTACAAAAAGAAATATGGAACTGCGGTCAAGGCATAATGATGCGAGAGACCGGGCTGATATCGATCAATTCCAAATCAAAAATAAGAGCTTCCCCAGCCAAAGGGTGGTTACCATCCAAAACCACGGTATCTCCTTTTATCTCGGTTACGACAACTGGAAATTGTTTCCCGGCCTCATTGCTCATATTCAGCTGCATCCCCACTTCCGGCTTTAGATCTGCAGGGAATTCATTAATGGGAAAATCCATGATCATTTGAGGATCTTCCGGTCCATAAGCATCTTCGACCGGAATGGAAATGGTTTTTTTCTCTCCAATAGCCATTCCTTTGACGCCCTCATCAAAACCTTTAATCACCATATTGCGACCCACCTCGAATTCGAATGGATCCCGGCCTTCAGAGGAATCGAATATGGTTCCGTCATTAAGCCGTCCATGATAATGGACTTTTACCTTGTCTCCATTTTTTGCTTTTTCCATTTGGTATATTTTATTTCACGGATCCGCACAAAAAACGATCCGCGCTCCATTTAAAATCAAAGTAACATGTTTAATTCTCTTTTGCCAACAAAAGTTTTTATGGAAATTTGGAAGCTATAATATAGGTACTTTGCTTCTCAGGAAATATAATAAAGTATGAAATTTTTTCTATTTTTTCTCATGATCATAGAGGTTGCACTGGCCCAGGAAAACCGCACTGATTCAGCGCTAGCCCGTTCAAGTATCATACCAGGAGCTGAAAGAATAGGCGTATACCTGCCCATGCTAAAAGGCAGGGCTGTGGCTATTTTTGCAAACTCGACCTCCTTGGTTGGTCACTCCCATTTGGTAGATACCCTCTTAAAGGAAGGAATTCGAATACAGAAAATATTTGCCCCTGAACACGGATTCAGGGGAACAGGTGATGCCGGAGAATCAATAGGTAGTCAGACCGACACTAAAACAGGAATCTCAATCGTATCGCTGTATGGGAAAAAATTGAAGCCTTCCCCAGAAGACTTAAAAGATGTGGATATTCTTATTTTTGATATCCAGGACGTGGGCGTGCGCTTTTATACCTATATCTCCTCCCTGCAGGAATTCATGGAGGCCGCTTTTGAAAATAGCAAACCTTTATTGTTGCTTGACCGCCCAAATCCAAACGGTTTTTATGTAGATGGGCCTGTGCTAGACAGTGCGTACAGGTCCTTTGTCGGTATGCAAACAGTGCCCGTCGTTTACGGAATGACCATTGGAGAATATGCATTGATGATTGCCGGGGAAAAATGGCTTTCAAAAAAAGCCAATGAACGCTATAGCTATTTCCAGCATGCAGAGAATTCAGCGGATACGCCATTTCATTTCCTGATCATCAAATGTCTTCATTACTCCCATGACAGTCTCTACCAACTACCCGTAAGGCCCTCGCCGAACTTACCAAATATGCAATCCATATACCTTTACCCTTCCCTTTGTTTTTTTGAAGGCACTGCAATCAGCCTTGGGCGGGGGACCGATAAACCCTTTCAACAGTTTGGCCACCCATCCTTTCCCCAACAAGAATATCAATTTACCCCGAGAAGTCAGGAAGGTGCAAAAAATCCACCTTTACAGGACCAAATCTGCCAAGGCTTTGATCTCAGCCATATGGACCTACCCAAAGAAATTCATGGCCGGATTCAGCTGGGTTGGTTAATACTAGCTTATTCACTTTTTGAGGATAAAAACAGTTTCTTTCTTTCTCGTGGAGGGTTTTTTAATAAATTGTCGGGAAACGCGGCACTTATGGGTCAGATCAAGGAGGGTATCACAGAAGCACAGATACGCGAAAGCTGGGAACCTGCCTTGGAGATATTCAAGAAGACCAGGAGACAATATCTATTATACCCAGACTTTAAGTAAGGTTTATAAATTGGTAATAATGAATGAGATGCAACCTTCTGATTTTAGGATTATATTCATGGGCACACCGGAATTTGCCGTTCCCTCCCTACACGCATTGCTTGATGCTGGATATAGCATTCGAGGGGTGGTTACTTCTCCTGACAGACCAGGAGGCAGGGGTTTGAAATTGATTGAAAGTGCGGTAAAAAAATATGCTTTAGAAAAGGGCCTCCTCATTTTGCAGCCGGAAAAACTAAAGGCCCCCGAGTTCCTGGAGGAGTTAAAGAAATTGGAAGCCAATCTTCAAATCGTCGTCGCCTTTCGTATGTTACCAGAAGTCGTATGGAATATGCCTGAACTGGGTACCATTAATCTTCATGGCTCTCTATTACCACAATACAGGGGCGCTGCGCCAATTAATTGGGCGATCATCAACGGAGAAAAAGAGACCGGAGTAACGACCTTTAAATTGCAACAGGCTATTGACACAGGCAATATATTGCTTCAAAAAAGTTTTTTGATTGGAGACAGTGACACTGCGGGAGATATTCATGACCGTATGAAAAATATAGGCGCCGCCTTGCTTATCAGCACACTTGAGGGTATTGCAGACTGCTCGCTTAAGGAAACCCCACAATCCATTGTCTCTGAACCCGGATTGCATGTTGCCCCTAAAATTGTTACCGAGACTTGTAAAATAAATTGGGCTGAATCGATAAATCAGGTACACAACCTGATCCGTGGCCTTTCTCCTGATCCTGGAGCGTTCACTTATTTGAATAATAAGCTTTTCAAAATATTCAGGTCGGCCAAGACAAAGGAAATACCTGGCAGTCCACCTGGTGAGTACAAAACCGACAAAAAAACATTTTTAAGTTTTGCTTGTACGGACGGCTATATAATCCCCGAAGAAATCCAGCTCCAGGGCAAAAAAAGAATGGGAATCAAAGAATTCCTAAGAGGGTATAACTTTGAAGAAACCAATTAAAGATTTAGGTCTCCAGTCAATTTAATGGCTCTGGAGGAATTACCGATCAGGATCTTAAAAAGGCTTGGTTCCAGCACCCATCTTCCTTCTTTATCGTTGTAATATTGGAAGGAGGTTTCATCCAGTTTTATGACGACCAATTTTTTTTCGCCTGGTTCAAGAAATATTTTGCTAAACCCCTTTAATTCTTTCTCAGGCCTTGGCAAAGAGGATTTCACTTGTTTGACATACACCTGCGCGACCTCAGCGCCTGCCATCTTTCCGGTATTCTTAACAGTAAAACTGACCGTGGCCTGGTTGTTTCCAGCCTGAATATTAAGAGAGCTGAATTCAAAATTGGTATAGGATAGACCATGGCCAAATGCAAATTGTGGTTCTATTTGGTAAGTATCATAATACCGGTACCCGACGTAAATATCATCCTTATAGTTTACGGTAGTGCCATTACCCGGAAATTCGCCCAGTTTGTGGGCCCCATCATCTTCCAGTTTTTTTGGCCAACTCATTGGTAGTTTTCCGGAGGGATTGACCTCTCCAAAAATGATTTTAGCCAATGCATTTCCCCCTTCCATTCCCGGGTACCATGCCTGAATGATACCCTTTGTCTGGTCAATCCATTGGTTCATGTCGAGCGCACCCCCACCCATCAACACCACGATGGTTTTTGGATTGGCTTTTAATACAGCCTTGACTAATTCATCCTGTCCGAATGGCATGATCATATCCGGTTTATCGACACTTTCTGCATCATAGGCATTGTCATCCCAAACCTGATAGTTGAACCCATGCGTCCAGCCGCATACCACGATTGCCACGTCAGCCTTGGATGCAGCGTCCGAAGCTTGACTGATTAAACCTGCATCTGCTTTGGCGTTCCTTTTGATGATATACCCTTGGCTATAGGTAATATCTATTTTATTGCCGACCAGGTTTTTCAAACCCTGCAGAGGCGTGATCTCGTAAAAAGCTTTTACCTGCGAACTCCCGCCTCCCATAGATTGAAGTCTGGAAGCGTTGTATCCAATCACGGCAATCTTTTTAACCGAAGACAGGCTCAAGGGAAGGATATGATCCTCGTTCTTCAACAATACAATTCCTTCTTCAGCAATCTTCAATGCTGTGTGCTGATGTTCCTTCGTATTATAGGATCCAGGCTTCCTCTTCTTATCGAGTACATGGGTTCTGTACATGATCCTTAGAATCCTCCTTACTTTCTCATCAATGAGAGATTCAGGGAACACGCCGTTTCTAACCAGACTAATCACCGTATCTCCCAGGAAAAATTTGTGGTAATTCGGATTGGGCAACATACTTAAGTCTGTTCCCATTTCAAGATCTGTTCCATTGGTCAAGGCTTCCGGAGTACTATGCACGGCTCCCCAATCGCTGATCTGAATTCCATCAAACTTCCACTCGGTTTTTAATATTTTATTGATCAGATAATCATTATGCGTACACCACTGACCACGAAATTTATTATATGCGCCCATCAGGGTATTGACATGAGCTTCGGTAACCGCGGCTTTAAACCCAGGCAAGTAAATTTCACGAAGCGCCCTTTCACTCATTTGCACATCGATGGAATTGCGGAGGGTCTCCTGATTATTGCCCGCAAAATGTTTAACGCAGGCCGATATTCCCTGATCCTGGACACCTTTTATATACCCCACCACCATTTTTGAAACGAGGTAAGGATCCTCACTCTGATATTCAAAATTCCGGCCATTCAAGGGAGAACGGATGATATTGATTCCAGGGCCCAGGATTATATCCTTGCCTCGGTAATTCGCTTCGCTCCCCAATACAGAACCGAAATCATAACCTAATTCAGGGTTCCAGGTGGCTGCCAGACAAACTCCCGGAGGCAAATAAGTCCCGGAATCCAAAAGTTTTTCGGTTTGTACCCAATACTTCCCCTGCTCGGGCCTAACGCCATTAGGTCCGTCACTCATAGTGAGACCAGGAATTCCAAGACGATCGACACTGCCCGAAGTAAATGCAGAGTTTGCATGGATCATGGCTACTTTTTCCTCCAAGGTCATTTTTTTGATCAGGTCATTGATCCTGATTTCGGTTGTCTGGTCGTCTTGAGCAGATAATCGGGAGAAAGGGAAGAAATTAGCAATAAAAATGAGGCAAGAACAGAAATTAACTAGTTGTATTTTTTTCATCTTTATTTTGGCAATGAAACCGCTATCGATTTAGGACAGCAGAGGAATGGCCAGTTCTTTTTCATATTTGAAAAAATGATTCAAAACCCATTAATCTATAGATTTTGTAAATGCAATCGACAAAGGTTAACCGGACGAAAGTAAATAATTTAAAACATTCTCAAAAAGGTTACCCCCCAGCATTCCCTTTGGATCAATTGAAAACCCCAATAACTTATAGGTTCCACCAATAGGTAAATTTCAAAACCAGCTCCCTGTTACTGGCAGAAATCGGGGATCCGGGTGCAGTAAGGTAATTATCTGTGTAAACCAGGAATAAATCCGAGGCAGGTTTGTACCTCCATTGGAAACGCGCATTAATATTCATATTTTTCTCCTGCTCGTTATATTGGATATAGGTGGTAAAAAAAAGCTTGTTGGTCAAAGTCAAATCAATTTTTGGACCCACCAACCAGAAATCCTTCTCCCCCCAGGGTAAAGGCAAAGACAAATGGGTATATGTCAGGTTAATCAGGATGCTGACAAATGGCTGGAATCTATAACCGAGATTACCGGAAAGAGTCAGTTTTTTACCGGCATCATAATAACCACCGATACGGCCCGAAAAAAGGTAGGTGAATAGGGCTTGTGGCTTTGAAACCATATCTATTCCCGCAGTCGTCCACCAATGTTTTGAACCAACGGGCAGCGAATCTTCACCTGAATTTGTAGGATCAAAAGGCTGAAGGAGCTCTACATAATCATGCATAATCAAGGCCGAAAAGGTACTTCGGTCGCGGAAGGTGATCAGATAGGATAAGACGGATTCGTTATCTGTCCTGTAGAAGGAAGTATTAAAATAATAGGTGGTGGCAAGCTGGGGACCATGACTTAAAACGATTCCGCCATCAGGGAAAAAAAAGCGGGTAATCTGTGGGTTGAGTTTGATATAATCCTGCCGGGGAACATATCCCACCTCGGCATTATAATTTGCACCCACGTATTCGTACTGGCCAAAAAGATTCCATTTTCTCCCCGCATATTGGATATTGCCCGCCCCGGTCAGGTCAGCACTACTTACTCCCGGTGTGAAGGATTTTAAGATGAGTGCCTTCCCGGTAATGATATTGTTGGAGGACGCCAAATTGTATTCAACCCCGATATTCCGGTTATAGGAAGAATATATGGTTTTTCCGGAGTCTTGCCCCGGAGTGTAATTCATGGATTCCTTATCAATAAACATAAACCCGATATTGGACCTCGAAAATATTTTTCTCTGAAGTGCTATTACAGCAAAATTTTGCGGAGGCAAACCGACAGAGTCCACAATCCCCGTTTTCATATCCATGACCCCTATCCGCCAATCCTTATCCAATTTCCCACTAAGACGGGCACCAAAGTCAATCGGTGCGTTAAGCCCGATCTGTCTTGAAAAAAATGGCCGGATTGTCGGAAGGCCAAAATTTGCAAATTGATCCCCATTCTCCAGGAAGAACTGTCTTTTTTCTGGATAATACAGTTCATAACGTCCAAGATTGATCACCTGCTGATCGACATCCACCTGGGAAAAATCAGGGTTAATCGTAAGATCCAAATTCACTGAAGAATTGATACCTATTTTGGCATCTATACCGGCCTCCGGTCTGAATTCTGTACTGATTCCGTTTTGATAGTCGCGGTACAAGCCTCCTAATGCGTATGGGATCAGGGAGATATTCGATCCTACCTCAGGAGGAGGTTCATCCCACACAAGGACACCAGTGTAGGCAAGCGATGCAGTCGGGAATTGTCTTGGAACGGGTGCCCAACTTGATTTTTCTTTTGTTTTCAAATCATTTCTGCTGAAATTGATGCCCCAGCGGCTGATACCTTTTTTATACCGGATCGTTTTAAAGGGAATCGCCGCCTCAAAAATCCATTTATCAGGATATTCTTTAACCACCGAAACCCATTTATTGTCCCAATTGAGATCTACTTTTCCCCCTTCATACATCGTTCCGTCCCATTGTGCCCCGGCTGCATTTGCGCCAAACGAAAAGCCATTTGTCTGGTCGTCAAACGGATCCATGAATAAAAGGAAATTGTCATTTTTGACGAAACTAAAATCCCTTTTAAGAGATTCCACCATATAAGGCCCCTGAAGCGAATTGTAGCAAATCGCGAGCAGGTAAATATTTTGTTTGTCGTATGTTAACCGGACTTCCGTCTTCACTTGCGCATAACTGGTGTCCATGGGAAGCACCATAAAAAAATGTGATGCCACTTCAGCATCCATCCAGGCAGGCTCATCCATGACGCCATCCACTTTAATTGGTGACGAAGCCGGATGAATATGCAATTGAAAGGAAAAATTCCTTTTTTGGCCCAGAGCCGAAAAGCCAAGGAGGCAAAATAACATGATGCTTATTTTCACGAAAGCAGGTCCTTTGAATGTATTGGAATACAAAATTACTGGTAATCCGCCATCCAGGACCTACCATCCTCCTTCTAAACCCTCGTCAAGCGCTTTATGGTATTTGCGAAGGTCAAACGAGTACAAATAGGGTGCTTTATGTGCACCTCCCTCCCTCCTCTCGTCCAAACGCTTAAGGATATCATATCCCAGCATCCTTCGCTGAAAATTGCGCCGGTCCAATTTTTTGTCCAAAATGGTTTCGTATAATTTCTGCAATTCCGGCATGGTAAATTTCTGTGGCAATAAATTATATCCTATCGGTTGGTGGTTGAGTTGCAACCTGAGCGTGTCCAGCGCAGTTTCAAGAATGGATGCATGGTCAAGAATGAGGCTGGGTATCTGATGCAAGTCCCACCATTCACAGGCAATGGAAATAGTGTCAGCTGCAGGGTTGACATGAGAAAATTCAACCAAGGCGTAATAGCCAATGGTCAGGAAACGCTGCAAAAGCCAGTTATCGGTTTTAATAGGAAGATTCTCCAGCTCCATCACTTTCATAAAAAGGCTGTTGTCCGACCGGCCAGGATCTCCAAAAACCTTAAATTGCCTGAGGAAAATTTGGTCAAGGCCAGTACGTTCTTTCAGAATCCGGTTGGCTGCATTCTCGGTATTTTCTTTCTGGTAAATAAACCCGCCGGGAAGCCCCCACTGCTCTACGTGTGTAAATTTCAATAACAGTACTTTTAACTGGTTGGAATGAAAACCGAAAATTACGCAGTCAATAGAAAGTCCGGGATGAAAAACGCCACCCCCATGTTTTATGAGATTAATAAGGTCTTTGTTGAGCTCTTTTTTTGGAACCATAGCCCGAATGTAAAAAAATATACAAGAGCTTTCGATGACAATTTTGGTAAATTTATCAAGTCAAACCCGTCCCGCCTTTCGCCCAGAAGGGTAAATTGCAGGTCAGGCCTTGCTTTCAGCAGATTGGGTCCGATGCACCCATCAATCTACAAAATAAAACAATTGGCCAGTGAAGATTCAGCTATGGGCTATAGGAAAAGATCATGAACCATATATCAGTGCCGGTGTAGACGAATTTACAAACCGAATTGCCAATTACTACCCGATCGAATGGAATATCATTCCTACAGCCAAAAATGCCCGGTTACTACCAGAACCAGCACTCAAAAGAAAAGAAGCAGAATCTGTAATAAGGTTATTGAAAAAAGAAGATTGCCTTGTTGTGCTCGATGAAAAAGGATCTACCTTTTCTTCCAGAGAGTTGGCCTCATTTATCGAAGGAAGGGCAAATTCGGGAATCCGGTCGCTTACATTTTTAATTGGAGGAGCGTTCGGCCTGGATAAAATGGTCATCGAAAGGGCGCAGTACATATGGTCCTTGTCTTCTTTGACATTCCCCCACCAGTTAGTGCGTTTGATCCTGGCAGAACAACTGTACCGCGCCTGCAGCATCATCAGAAATGAAAAATACCACCACTGATAAACGCTGCTGTGTTTGCAATAAAACTTATCTTTAAAAAAAAATCCCAATGTTCACCCTGACGATCAGTATAATCCTCTTAACCTGTGTCATTTCAATAACAGGGTTCAGCAGCCCCAGGGTCATTGACGATTTAATTTTTTGGCCACCAGCCATTAAAAACCATCACCAATATTATCGATTCGTCAGTTGCGGCCTCATTCATTCGGACTATATGCATCTTGCGTTCAATATGTTTACTTTATATTTTTTTGGACGGGCAATAGAAGTATATTATATGGGAATGATGGGCTTGCCCAATTATTTCTACATCATCCTCTATGTAGGCGCACTGATATTTTCACTCCTGCCAACTTATTACAAACATCGCAATGACGAAAATTACAGAAGCCTCGGCGCTTCCGGCGCCGTTTCAGCCGTCATTTTTGCGTTCATACTGATCAAACCCTGGGATACTCTCCAGGTATTTTTCATTCCCATCCCTTCCATTGTGTATGCTGTCCTTTTCCTGGGGTATTCTGTATATATGTCCCGGAAAGGGGGTGATTATATTAACCATGACGCGCATTTTTTCGGCGCGCTGTTTGGAATCGTTTTCACAATCGGGGTGCATCCGGATACGGTAAATACCTTTCTTAATGAGCTAAGCCACCCCCATTTCAATTTTTAAAACACGCTTCGTCGAATGCAGGACTTTAAAACGGTCGTCAATGCGCAATCCGAGTACCCAGATGATTTTCTTATCTGTTTCCATGACCCAAATCTTCTCTTTTTCAGTTTTTGACAATTTGCTATCTATGAGAAACCGGGCAATTTTTTTCTTTTTTCGGATCCCCAAAGGATAAAAATAGTCGCCCTTGCTCCACCTTCGAAGGATCAGCGGATATACTATTTTTTCGGCATCCAGAAAGCTTTTGCTTTCTTCGCCAGCCATGTCTAATTTCTGACCAGCTTCAATGGACAATTTTGAAAATTGAAGCCTGCCCCCCGGATAATCCACTTCCAACTGATCGGATTCTATCAGGATTATGCCCGGATTGACAGGTTGATTCGGTGCGATAATCAGCCAACCGCGGTTCTTAATTAGCCGGTGGGTAGCAGATTGAATATATTTCCCAGTTTCGCTATCGAGTAAGGATACCGCTTGTTCGGCTTGCAGTGATGTAAAATGGAAAGGTTTGATGATCTCAAAAATAATGCTTGACAAAGGCGCGATTTTTTTGAGTTTAAGGACAGGGATATGGATTTCATCTCCCCTGATCTCTATCAATTTTTTTTTATGGATATCCACTGCTTCCCGGTATAGGATTTCAATATCCCTGAAACGCGCTATATTACCTGAGAGATTGCTCATAGCTTCAGGATAAATTTTTCGGATCAGCGGTATTACCTGGTGCCGGAAATAATTTCTGGAATAACGATCGGATTGATTAGAACTATCTTCGGTCCACTGGAGACCTTCAGTTAAGGCAAAATATTGAAGATCTTCCTTTGCTGCGAAGAGCAGGGGTCTTACAATCCTGTCTTGTTTGGGTAGCATTCCCCGCAAACCAGCGATCCCTGAACCTTTAAAAAAGTTCATCAGTATTGTTTCTATATTGTCATCGAGATGATGTGCAGTTACGATGTAAACAGGAGGCGCCTGGACTGTTTTGATTCCGGATTCCAGCGGTGTTGTCAATTCATAAAACCAGGAATACCTCAATTCTCTGGCAGCGACCTGAATACTTACTTTCTTGTCTGTACTATAGGTATGGGTATCAAACTTTTTGACTGCGGTTTCCTTCCCATATTTTTTTCCAAGGGCCCTCACAAATATTTCATCCTTATCACTTTCCTCTCCTCTTAATTGAAAATTGGCGTGAGCAAGCACGAAATCCAAACCTGACCGATGGCATAGTTCGCATAAAACCACAGAATCGATTCCACCGCTTACGGCAAGCAATAAACGGTCTTTGGAAGAAAAAAGACCCTGACTGACAAAAGATTCTTGGAAAGTTTGGAGTAGGTTCATTAGATTACCCAATCACTTTGTTCGGATGCAGGCAAATTTTGAATTGCAAATTTAAGCAATTACGCTGGCTTGAGGTCTTCAAGGGCAGCCTGAAGTTCCGCATGCGCATGATGATCACCCGCTGCTTTTGCGGCAATCATGCCCTTTTCATACCATTGGATTGCGGAATTGGTTTCTCCCATTCTCTCCAATAATTTGGCCAAATGATAATAAGATCCAATATATCCGGGTTCGCGATGCAGGATTTTCTCAAATAAGGCCTTGGCATCACTATCCATACCCTGTTTCAAATATTCAAGCGCCAGCGCATGTTGTAAAAAGCTGTCATCAGGGTCTTTGACCAGGAAATCTTTTAACTTTTCAATTCTTTCCATAAGCTAATAGTAAATTTTTTTGATTTTCTTCTCTGCCTATCTTTACAATGCTTCCCTTGAATTTAGTTGCATAAACAACTTTATTGGGCAGCCCACTGGTCATTTTCGATTTTAATAATATATAAATGAAGATCTTAGTTTGTATCAGCAAAACACCGGACACCACGGCAAAAATAGCTTTCACCAATAACAATACGAAATTGCAGACCGATGGCGTCCAGTGGATCATCAATCCTTATGATGAATGGTATGCATTGGTAAGAGCGATTGAACTGAAAGAAAAGGATCCAACCACCGTATTGCATTTAGTGACAGTTGGCCTCGCAGACACAGATCCTGTGATCAGAAAGGCATTAGCTTTAGGAGGAGACGAGGCTATCCGTATTAATGCTGAAGGCAAAGATAGCTTCTTTATCGCCTCCCAAATTGCCGGCGTCGCCAAACAAAACAGTTATGACCTCATATTTACCGGAAAGGAAACGATTGACTATAACGGTTCTTCCATAGGAGGCATGTTGGCCGAACTCCTTGGCCTTCCATTTATTTCGCTTGCCACCAAGTTTGAATTAGAGGGAAATACGGCTGTAGTTACCCGTGAAATAGAAGGGGGCGAAGAAACGGATGAAGTCAGCCTCCCTGTCCTGGTAAGTTGTGAAAAGGGGGTAGCCGAACAGCGAATCCCTAATATGCGTGGTATTACTGGTGCTCGCCTCAAACCTTTAAAAGTGGTAGAACCGCTCGCTATCGAGCCACTTACATCAATAATTTCTTTTGAATTACCGCCAGCAAAAGCCGGGATTAAACTGGTTTCTTCAGATCATCCGGAAGAACTAATCAGATTATTACATGAAGAAGCTAAAGTGATATAAAAACTATTCGTTCATAAAATTCTTATGGAAATCCACTATGTCAGTTCTAATTTATATTGATCACAGTGAAGGTCAAATCAGGAAGGCTTCCATTGAGGCGCTTTGCTATGGAGCAAAAATTGCGGCGCTAATGTCCACGCAGGCAGATGGGATCATACTAGGTAGCATAAACGAAGATCTTTCAGCGCTGGGTAAATATGGAATACAAAAAATATATCAGGTAAATCAGGATCAAAAGGATGCCTCCGACAATGAAATAACCTCGCAGGCTATCGCCGAAGTGGTGAAGACAGCTGGCGCAACCGTCCTTGTATTTTCCCATAATCTTTCCGGTAAAGCAATAGCTCCCCGCCTGTCGGCAAGATTAAAAGCGGGCCTTGTGACAGGTGCTATCGCCCTGCCCGATCTAACTGATGGATTTGTAGTGAAGAAAAATGTATTTTCAGGGAAGGCTTTTGCCAATATTTCTTTGCATTCGGAAATAAAGATCATATCCCTGAACACGAATTCCTATCCGGTCACCCAAGGAGACGGCAAGGCTGAAATAGTGCCATTGAATATTCCAGCTGTTGCACCAAAAATAAAAGTAAGGTCTGTCAATAAATCCTCTGGAGAAGTATCCCTCACCGAAGCAGAGATTGTGGTCAGTGGCGGGCGCGGTTTAAAAGGGCCAGAGAATTGGGGTATTATCGAAGACCTTGCAAAATCCCTTCATGCTGCCACTGCCTGCAGCCGGCCAGTAGCCGATGCAAACTGGCGTCCGCACCACGAACATGTTGGTCAAACAGGAATTGCAATCGCCCCAAATTTATATATTGCCGTTGGGATATCCGGGGCGATCCAGCACCTGGCCGGTGTCAACCGAAGCAAAGTCATAGTCGTTATTAACAAAGATCCGGAAGCACCATTTTTCAGTGCCGCAGACTATGGTATAGTCGGGGATGCCTTTGAAGTTGTTCCCAAGATGACCGAAGCCGTGAAAAAACTAAAGGGCAGTTAGAAGTTATTTTGTCAAGAGGCCACGGTATTATTTTCAATCCATCAAAATTTTGGAGGGCTTTGATTTTTATAAAATGTACCGTAAAACTAAATCATTATCAGTGATTTGGATGTAAGGTATTAAAAAAATACATTTGCATAGAACAAATAGGGGTATAGGATAATATCCAAGTGAAAGGAGAAATCCTCATAAGGGATGCCTGAATAGTGAGTGTTGTTCCTCAATACTATTCCGAAAGATGATAACATAAACGGTCATAATTCGCTGGAAACCCAACTTTCTTAAGTGGTTGGGGAGTTCACATTTGCCTGGTAAGATTTAACAAAAGGTCTCCGCTTGGCCGCGGAATGGAGAAAAATGAAAAAAATTGAACTAGAAATAGTGGCTCTCTCGCATAGCATCACCCAAACCCATTCGTATGCGGTGGTGCTGGGGGAGGTTAATGGCCTACGGCGCTTGCCCATTGTGATCGGAGGGTTTGAAGCACAGGCCATCGCGGTTGCCCTGGAAAAAATGCACCCCAGCCGTCCCTTAACCCATGACCTGATGAAGAATTTTATGAGTGCTTTCAATATTGATCTACAGGAAATCATTATTTGTGACTTGCAGGAAGGAATTTTTTATTCAAAACTTGTTTGCGTCAGCGAACACGATACAGTGGAAATCGATTCCAGGACTTCTGATGCGCTGGCACTAGCTGTCCGTTTTGGTTGCCCGGTGTATACCTATGAAAATATTTTAGAAAGCGCGGGCATATTGATGGAGGATAGTGCCGGTAAGAAAAAACAAACCAAGGAAACCGTGACCTCTGAACTGGGTAGTTCCGATGACCTCAAAGTCCTATCCCTGGAAGAATTGAATACCCTGCTTACAGAGGTATTGGAGCAGGAAGATTATATCCGGGCTATTAAGATACGAGACGAGATCAATAGCCGCAGAAAACGATGATCCCGCTAAGAACACCGAAGCAGTATTTCCATGATCCTTTTTCCGAATTGCAAGATTAATCTCGGATTGAATATTGTCCGCAAACGGGCGGATAGTTTTCATGATCTTGAAACCGTCTTTTATCCCCTTGCGCTGTTAGACGTCCTTGAAATCCTGCCTTCAGAACGGTTCGGATTCAAATTGTCCGGATTGGGAATTCCCGGTGATGAAAAAAACAATTTATGCGTTCGGGCGGCCACGCTGATTAAAAAGGATTATCCCAGCCTTCCGGAAATGGAGATCCTGCTCCACAAATGCATTCCGGTGGGAAGCGGACTTGGCGGAGGATCTTCAGACGGAGCGCATACACTAAAGATCATCAATGAACTTTTTGCCATCGGCTTATCTGAAGATCAGATGTTGCAATACGCATTGCAACTGGGATCGGATTGTCCATTCTTTGTACTCAACAGACCATGTTTTGCGAAAGGCCGGGGAGAATTACTGGAAGAGATCCCGCTCGAGCTATCCTGCTACAGCTTCCTGATCGTGCATACCGGCATCCATGTGGATACCGGCTGGGCATTCTCCAAAATCACCGCAAAGCTGCCCGGTATTCCGCTAAAAGAAATCATTATCCAGCCGCTTTCGGACTGGAAGTCCCTCCTGCGCAATGATTTTGAAGAGCCTGTTATGCATAAATTTCCCCAATTGAACGCTGTTAAAGAGAACCTATACGACAAAGGTGCGCTGTATGCTGCCATGACGGGGAGCGGATCAAGTTTATATGGCATTTTTAAAAAGGGTACCATCCCTTCCATTAGCTTTGATGAAAATTACCATACCGTCGTCATACCATAAACTCATGCTGAAGGTTGTTGGTTTTACATTTGTGAGGAATGCGTTGAGATACGATTACCCCGTGGGTGAGTCCATCAGATCTCTATTACCCATTTGTGATGAAGTTATAGTCAGTCTCGGAAATTCGGAAGATCAGACAGAAAAACTGGTCAGCTCCATTGATTCTGCCAAAATAAAAATATTTCATTCTGTGTGGGACGATTCACTTAGGAAAGGTGGAAAAGTTCTTGCTGTTGAGACCAACGTGGCATTCAATCATGTCCCGGAAGACGCCGATTGGTGTGTGTATCTTCAGGCAGATGAAGTTATTCATGAGCAATACTATTCGGCGATCCGCAGGGCCATGGAAAAATACCTGGATGACAAAGAAGTAGAAGGATTATTATTCAAGTATCTTCATTTCTACGGCAGTTATGACTACACTGGCGATTCCAGAAAATGGTACAGCCATGAAGTCAGGGTCATTCGCAACGATAAATCGATCAAATCACATGCAGATGCGCAAGGATTCAGAAAAGATGGCCGGAAATTAAGAGTAAAACCTGTCGATGCATTCATTTACCACTATGGGTGGGTAAAACATCCACAACAACAATTGGAGAAAATAAGTAATTTTCAAAAGCTCTGGAACGAGACAGAACCCAACTTGATCCATATTCCAAAAAAGGATGGGAATTTGTTTGATTATTCTGAAGTGGATTCGTTAAAACCTTTTTTTGGAACACATCCTGAGGTAATGATTGAGCGGCTAAAAAACAAAAACTGGACATTTGACGCTAATATCGGCAATAAAAATTTTACTCTAAAAGACCGGCTTCTCTATTTTATTGAAAAAAAAACAGGGAAGCGTTTATTTGATTATCGAAATTATGAGATCATCTAGGGTGCTACATGGCATAATCTGGTCTAATTTCACTAATTTGCAGCAAATTGATTTTATCCGTCATCTTTCCAGCATAGACCAGTTTTTGGGTCAAAATCTTGACTTCCTCGATCATCCGTAAGGACGATATGACCCCTTTGAATTTGGAGAAACCTTCTCCACGACCTGACGATAACCTGATTCTTTTTACAAATAATCTCTTTTTATGCCAACCATAGCTTCAATTACCCATCAAACCAGATATTTTCTCGAACTGGAAGAAAATTTCGGTGCACATAATTATCACCCGCTTCCTGTAGTGCTCAACAAGGGCGAAGGTGTCTTTGTATGGGATGTTGATGGAAAACGGTATTTTGATTTTTTGAGTGGTTATTCTGCTGTCAATCAGGGTCACTGCCATCCAAGAATTATTGCATCCCTTATCGAGCAGGCACAACGGCTAACCCTTACCTCAAGAGCTTTCCATAATGATCAGTTGGGGGAGTACGAGCAGATGATGGCCAATCTCTTTGGCTATGACAAGGTCTTACCCATGAATACTGGGGTAGAAGCGGTAGAAACGGCTATTAAGCTTTGCAGGCGTTGGGGATATGAGGTGAAGGGAATACCTGAAAATAAAGCGAAGATTATAGTGTGCTCTCAAAATTTTCATGGCCGGACGGGAATGATAATTTCATTCAGTAGCGATCCCCAGGCCAGAAACGGATTTGGTCCCTTTATGCCTGGTTTTGAGATCATAACCTATAACGATCTTAATGCGTTGGCAAAGGCCCTCCAGGATAAAAATATTGCAGGATTTCTGGTGGAACCGATTCAGGGGGAAGCTGGTGTCGTGGTACCTGATGAAGGTTATTTGCGGCTTGCCAAGCAATATTGTACCGATGCCAATGTGCTTTTTATTGCAGATGAAATACAAACCGGTCTTTGCCGGACAGGCAAATGGCTGGCCTGCGACTACGAAGATACCAGGCCCGATATCCTCATTTTGGGAAAGGCGCTGAGCGGAGGTGTCCTTCCTATAAGCGCTGTGCTGGCAGATAATGATATTATGCTTACTATCAAGGCCGGCGAACACGGTTCCACTTATGGCGGTAATCCTCTGGCTTGCCGGATTGCTATCACAGCGCTCGAGGTGCTGAAAGAAGAACGATTAGCTGAAAATGCTCAGTTGCAAGGGGAAATTTTAAGAACTGAATTGAGCAATTGCGGTTCCCCTCATATCCGGATGGTCCGGGGAAAAGGCCTGTTGAACGCCATTGTCATTCAGCACCGTGATCCCGAAGCAGCCTGGGATCTGTGTTTGGCCCTGAAGGAAAATGGCCTACTGGCAAAACCCACTCATGGTGATAAAATCAGGTTGGCCCCACCGTTGACGATTACCAGCGATCAGATGATGGAGTGTATCGACATCATTTTTAAAAGCCTTGAGGTACTTAACCAAAGCTTGTAGATCTCCCAAGTTCCATTATTTTTTATGATTTGTAAATGAAGGGCTTGATTAAGTTTAATTAAGTCCTTCATATTTTTCGCTTAGTTTTATCCGGTAATAAAGGAACAAGACAAATCCATGCAGGAAACGCAGCAGGTTCATACCGAACCTCATTTGACAAGCTCGGCTACACTCACAGACATCGTCATCGGCATGTCCGACGGGTTAACTGTTCCCTTTGCCCTGGCAGCAGGTCTCAGTGGTGCTGTTCAAAATACCAGTCTCATCATCATTGCGGGACTAGCTGAAATAGCAGCAGGTTCTATTGCGATGGGATTGGGCGGCTACCTGGCCGGCAAAACTGAAGTAGACCATTATCATTCCGAATTGAGAAGGGAATATCATGAGGTGGAAAAATTACCCCAGGTTGAAAAACAGGAAGTAAAAGACTTTTTTTCTTCTTTGGGTCTGACAGAAGATATTCAGAACAGGGCTGTGGAAGAAGTAACCAAGGATAAAGACAAATGGGTTGATTTCATGATGAAATATGAATTGGGTTTAGATAAACCGGATCCCAAGCGGGCAGCCAAAAGTGCATTTAATATCGGTGTATCCTATATCGTGGGCGGCCTCATTCCCTTAAGCCCCTATTTCTTTGTCACCAGGGGGATCGACGGTCTTAAATTCTCAGCCGTGATCACCCTCATCTGCCTTTTTATCTTCGGATACTTTAAAAGCAAAATGACCGGTGTAAGTCCGTTACCGGGAGCACTCCGGGTCATGATTATTGGGGCACTTGCTGCCGGTTGCGCTTTTGGAATCGCCAGGCTGATTGCGCAATAGGAATCACCTTATTATTTTTTTCCCTGCTGCTTTGCAGCCGGAAGCAAGCTTGATACAATTATAGCCACCGGAAGAATTAAAACCAGGTAAATCCCTATTTTTCTCGTCGGACATATCCCTGCATAACAAGAAGAAAATAAAATATAGGTTTTAACGCCATAGGCCAGGGTCAGAGCCGCCATAAAAATATTGATGCGTTTGGCCCAGAGTTTCGGAATAATAAAAAAGATAATCTCCAACACACAAAGAACAATAAATACGATCCCGGGCTTCCCGTACGCATTTCCTTCGGAGAAAAACCCAGTAAATTCTTTACCTAAATCAGGGTAAAAAGTCCATGGAATAAAACAGGTCAAGATGAGAAACAGAGCAGCTGTAATTCCCCATATATTTGAATTTTTCATGCATCCATCTTTTATCATATCAAGATTTCAGGCGCTCCCTGCCATTTGATCCTTTAGTCCTGTAATCAGTCAAAAGATAACCCTATCTTCAGATTCGACATTTGTAAAATATGCCAGCAATAAAAAAGGACAAAGAAGAAATCTTCTTCTTGTCCTTTTTGAGGTTCCGAGCAGATTCGAACTGCTGTAGAAGCTTTTGCAGAGCTCTGCCTAACCGCTCGGCCACGGAACCTAATCAGGGTTTGGCTATTTACCCAGGTGTCAAAAATAGTATATTCCGGGTGAATCACCAGCTCAGTAAGAGTTGGTTTCTAAAAACAAAGACCGGGTTCTACTCAAGTGGTTTGCGCTCCTTTGAGCAGCCAACAATTCCTATTGGAAACTGTTTCCCAAAATCCGGGTTTTGCCATCCATGCCTTTGTTTTTATCCGCTGGCGATGTAATCCACGAGCAGGCATAAACGTACGAACCATACACTCCAAGAACTGTAAACATGTTTTTTTGGCTTCTTTCGAACCGAAACCGGAGCATACCCGCTCTTATTGGGAATCAAAAACCGCTTTTATGGGTAAGTATTTCCTCAGAATCAACTTGAGCATTTTATAAAAAGAATCCGCTGCAGGCCTTAGCTCCAAAAAAGAGCTGGGAACCTCTCCCTTCCATTTAGGGGAATAATACCGAACCTGGCACTATTTTGCTTATATAAGCAGTAACCCCCCCGTCCAACAGTCAGCTGCCGGGATCTGGGTTGTCTACATAAAGTTTTATTCGACCAATGGGTATACAAAAATTGAATTCATTCAAAAAAAAGAAGAGATCAGGGTTTCCTTTCTTATTAGTAGCTATTGGCGTTTGCGTCAGCATTCTAATTGGATGGCAATTTTACAAATACAAAATTGTCAACAAAGGAATTCTAAAGGCTTTTGCTGAGAAAACACAAAATCGATATACCCTTCATTATGGCCATATCGAATTAGATGAACTTAAGGGCAGGCTGCAAATAAAAAATATTGAAATAGTTATCAATAAGGGGGCCGGCAATAATAATGGCACCTATCTAAGCCGGCTTTTCATTCCCGAAATAAACATTACCGGGGTTAAAACACCAAGGGCCTTACTTGAAAAACAAATTGAAGGCAGGAAAATCGAATTATCGAGCCCAACCATTGAATTGGCGATCGATCATTTCCCAAAGGATACCGGCATGCTGAAGCCAACCATTCCCTTTTACCGGGAAATTCTTGGCAATTTCCTTCAAATAAAATTTGACAGCATTCAAATCAGTCAGGCACATCTGACAATAACCAACCCGAAGACTCAGGCCCTTCTCTTTGCCGCTGACAATCTCTCTTTGCTGCTTTCAGGGCTTGAAATTGACAGCACTATCGTCAGGGACAGTTCAAGAATTTTTTTTTCGGATAATTTTGATATTTCCTGCGAAGAATTAAGATATCCGACAAACGATAAACAATATCTTTTTGATATTGATAAAATTCATTTTTCTAGTAAAAACAATAAGCTGGAAATTGGTAGGTTGCATCTAGCCCCGTTATTATCAGAAGAAGCTTTTTCAAAAGTTTTCCGTTTGGACAGGTTTAATTTTGTTTTCGAAGGAATTAGTTTTCAGCATATCAACCTGCAAAGCCTCTGGCATAAGCAAATCGAAGCGGACCGGCTTATAGTCAATAAAAGTTCATTCAATATTTACAGAGACCTGACTTATCCGAATGATTCAATGCATATAATCCATCGGTATCCTCAAAAACAAATTCAGGACATACCTTTTCCGGTTTTGATAAAACAGGCCATTTTCGTCCATTCTTTTATCGAATATGAAGAGAAAAATGCCAAATCCGACAGTTCAGGGAAATTGCAATTTTTTCAGGCCCATTCCACCATTTTTAACGTAACTAACAGGCCTGACATTATTTCGGGGAACAATAAGTGCACTATTTTATTTGATGCCAAGCTCCTGGATAAAATGGATGTGCACGCAAAAGTCGTTTTGCTGCTCAACGATCCACACGGACAATTCTCGTTCGAAGGGAACTCCGGAGCGATACAGGCTGTTTTACTTAATCCACTTTCCAAACCCATGGGTCTAATTGGTGTTGAAAGAGGTAATGTCAAAAAATGTCATTTTAATTTTACTGCCACCGATTCAACTTCAGTAGGGGAAATCCTGGTTTTATATGATGACCTTAAAATGTCGGTCCTCAAAAAAAACCAGAAAGAAAACAAATATGAAAAAAAACTATTCCCCGATCTGGCCTTTAATCTTATTCTCAGGAAATCAAATCCGGGGAATAATGATCCTGAACGGGTTTCAAAAGTGAATCTTAGCTGGAAGAATTCAGAAACATTTCTAAATGTAATATGGAATTCCATATTTAAAGGAATGAAAAAAACAATAGGCATCGAAAAATGACCCCATGGTCATTCGGTTTCCTTGGCACTTCACTGCTTGATAGAATGAATGGGTAATTTTTTGGGGGTGACCCTATGCAGGATAAAAGATAGTATGAACCCATAGACGACGAATCCAATAAAAATGATATATCCGGGTTGGATGGACGTATTATTGGTAGTGATGCTAGTAATTGTCCCATTTTGTAAATTCAAATCGGATAAAGAGCTATTCACAATCCCGTTAAATCCAATATAAGTCATCAGTATCGCGACAACCATCACATCTGCCATACTCCACTTTCCGGATTCAAATGCGAAATATCGAATAACCTTATTTTTTGACCATTTTTCACTACCTATCAAGAAAAGTCCGGTTGACAGCAGCTTCGTGACCGGAAAAAGAATACTAAAGGCAAGTATCATGAAGCCTACAATCGTTGAGTCGATTTTGCCTGTCTTGATGAGTAAAGCAACCACATCGACAATGCTTTTGCTTTGAAAAAAAAGCACCTGGTTTTTAAATGAAATGCTTTGACCGAGCAGGTGGAAATCCATGGAACTGATCCTGGCATCTATTTGAATCATGGTGGTTGTAAGACCCACAACCAATAGTAATAAGGCCGATAAAATGGATAAGAGGTAAAGGGAGACATGCAGCTCCTGTTTTTTTCTCACCAGCCACCATATAAGCAATATGAGGATGATGCCACCAAGCATCCCGGATGCATAATAATAAGTTTGGGTGCGGATTTCATCGAGCGATCGGGCGGTTTGTTTCTCAAACGATTGCTGATCGGTCGCGTTATTTTTCTTATAGACAGAATCGATGATAGCATTTTCCGCTGCTTTGGAACTGTCATAGGTTTGTTTTCCTAATTGGTTTAACTCCGATGTCGCCAAATCCTTCAGCCTGTTCATGCTGGAGGACTTGTTAATCTCTGACATTATTTTGTCTGAAAATCCAGGAACCTGATCCTGAAGTTCTTTTTTACTTACAAGCGAATTAAAAGCGAGTTTTTCTATTTTTCCTCCAATGGTCTTCTTTGGTTTTTCCAAAGAACTCACTGCTTTATCGACCAATGCGTGAAGGATTTGCTCAATTTCCTTTTTTAGTGCGGCCCTTTGTTCGGAAGTCAGCCTGAACTGGTCTATCTGGGTGGAAACAGCCGATATAATGTCGTCCCTCCATTCATCGACAGACAAGAGTCCAAAGGAAACATTATGAATTAAGGCGTAACCGCTTTTTATCCGTTCCTGACGTTCAGATAAGCGGTGTACCTCATATCCGCAATAGCCAATCCCAAAAAGTATCAGGAGTACCCCTCCTACCATCAAGATGTGCATGGCTTTTGAACGGACTTGGGTTTTTACATTTGTTTGGGAATTCATGTTTGATTATCTTTTAGGTCACTTCTGCCTGGCCTATTGTTCAATAGGGAAGTGTGGTTAAGTAAGAGCTGAATTAAGGGGGTTTTTGAACCAAAAATTAAAAATAGCCTTTCGCATTCCATGCAAAAGGCATTACTAAATACATGCCAAGAAATCCAGGCATGCCAGAGCTTGAAGATTTGTCATCCTCACCCAATTGAATTGTTATGTCACGTATTGGCGAAAGCGAATTTATTCTGAACGGACTAGGGGCCATCTATCATTTGAACCTTAGACCGGAGCAATTGGCTAGAACCATTATTACCGTGGGTGATCCGGGAAGGGTATCTGCCGTGAGCAAATATTTTGACAGGATCGAGACCAAATCACAGCACCGTGAATTTGTCACGCACACGGGGTATATTGGGAAAAAAAGGATTTCTGCGATCTCAACCGGGATTGGAACAGATAATATTGACATCGTGCTCAATGAATTAGATGCCTTAGTAAACATTGATTTTGAAACCAGAACCATCAAAAAGAATCTCGCTAAGCTTGACATTATCCGGATTGGCACTTCAGGTGCTCTCCAAGCGGACATTCCCGTTGACAGCTTTGTTGCATCCACGCATGGATTGGGTATCGACAACCTGTTAAATTATTACCTCTATGAACAAAATGAGGAGGAGAAGCAAATGCTTCAATCTTTTCTCACCCAGACCCAGTTGCAGAATCATGTATCGCAACCCTATATCAGCGCCGCCAGCGCATCACTTATCAAATATTTTGTTCCTGGATTTCACCAGGGAATAACAGTGACTTGTCCTGGCTTCTATGGACCGCAAGGGAGGATTCTCCGGCTGGGCCTTAGAAATCCAGATCTCATTGAACGCTTAACCCAGTTTCATTTTGGTAGCCACCGAATCGCAAATTTTGAAATGGAAACATCTGGAATCTACGGCTTAAGCAGGCTCCTGGGTCATCACTGCCTGAGCCTGAGCGCCATCGTGGCAAACCGGGTCACCAAAAAATTCTCAAAGGATGCCAATGCAGCGATGGAAATACTGATCAAAAAATCCCTTGAATTGACCGAGGGGATTGCTAATTTTGCGCAGTGAAAAGCGGCCTGCCGTAAAATTTCCTTATGATCATACATTTCTTCAAATATCAAGGAACGGGAAACGATTTCATCATCCTCGACAATAGGAACGGGAGTTATACTGCACTGGGTATGGAAGTCACTAAGCGTCTATGTGACCGGCGTTTTGGCGTGGGGGCGGACGGCCTGATGCTACTGAATCCAAAGCCAGGGTATGATTTCGAAATGAAGTACTATAATGCTGACGGAAGGGAAAGCTCCATGTGTGGCAATGGTGGTCGTTGCATGGTCAAGTTCGCTTATGAATTGGGCTTGAAAAAGACCAAATACCGTTTTTTGGCGGCCGATGGTGAACACGAAGCTGAAATCGTCGAAGACGGGACAGTGAATCTAAGGATGGGCGATGTCCATGGCATCAGGTCCTATCATGGGGATTTTCTGCTAAATACAGGGTCTCCGCATTATGTCAAATTGGTGGATGATGTCATGGATTACGATGTTTTTAGAAAAGGAATGGATATCAGGTATAGTACTGAGTTTGCCAGTGAAGGGATCAATGTGAATTTCGTAGAGAACAGGGAACCGGATGAAATCCTGGTCAGGACCTATGAACGGGGAGTCGAAGACGAGACTTTCTCCTGTGGCACCGGGGTCACCGCCAGTGCGCTGGTTTGTTATCATAATGAGAACGGCTATAACGACGTAACGGTTATTACAAAGGGCGGGAACCTGGTAGTCAAGTATGACCGCATTGACGACAATGAAGTCAAAAATATTTGGCTTTGCGGGCCCGCTCAAAAAGTATTTGAAGGGGATTTTTATGTTTAATATCAGGGTGTACGGCGTTTTAATGGGGAAAAACAAGGAGGTTTTGGTCAGTGATGAATTTATTCGGGGAAATTATTATACAAAATTTCCTGGTGGAGGCCTGGAGTTTGGGGAAGGAACCAGAACCTGTTTGGCCAGGGAATTCAAGGAAGAAATGGATCTTAAGGTGAAGGTCACGGAGCATCTGTATACAACTGATTTTTTCCAAATGTCCGCATTCAACCCCGAGCAACAGATCGTATCCATCTATTATTTTGTGGAGGCTCTGGAACCAATAAAAGCTCCGCTCAGGAATCAGCCTTTCGATTTTGATGAAAAGGAAATGGGCGTTTATCACCGGACAGGAGAAACGGAAACCTTCCGGTTTATCAATTGGACTGATTTTAATGATCAAAGTGTCACATTACCCATCGATAAGGTTGTTGCTGGTCTTTTGAAAGAAATGTCCATATAAATTCCTTTCTACGCTACCGGCACGCCAATCCAAAATCCTTTATCCACTGCAACATTTAAATCAAAGCATGAAGCCATACTGCTCCATCAAACTTGGGATGATCTTACCGGCGATTGCATTCTGGTTAACCGGTTGTAGCCAAAACCATTTCCACGATACTTATTACCATTATGAAATGCCGCGTCAATTAAGTGACGGGATAGCAGTCGACGGCATCGACCGGGCTGGTATAGACAGCAACAGGATTGCGTCCCTTAGCCGGTTGATTTTGGCAGACAGTTTTCCCAATATCCACAGTCTTCTGATTGCTAGAAATGATAAACTTGTTTACGAAAATTATTTTCCGGGGGAGGATGAAAATTGGGGCTTCCATTTAGGGTATGCAGTTCATCAAGCAAATACACTGCATGATGTCAGGAGTATTTCCAAAAGCATCGTTTCCGCCTGCATTGGGATTGCCCTGATGCAAAAAAAAATAAAAAATATTGATGATCCGATTTTTGATTACTTGCCTAGGTACCTCCAGTATAAAACCGAATTCAACAGTCATATTACAATCAGGCACTTGCTAACCATGAGTTCGGGAATCCGGTGGAATGAGGACAACCCTCACCAGGAATCCATGAACAGCGAAACCCAAATGGAAAAAAGCTCCGATCCTGTTGCCTACACACTGGCTTTACCCCAAATGGAGAAACCCGGAATGCGCTGGCAATACAATAGTGGTGGTGTGCAGGTGCTGGCAGCTATAATCAAACAGGTCAGCGGTGACGATATCGATCAGTTTGCTGATAGATATTTGTTCACCCCATTGGGAATCAAATCCTTTCAGTGGATAAAGAGCCAACCTGATTTTCCTGCAGCGGCTTCCGGATTAAGGCTTAGCTCAAGGGATCTTTTAAAAATTGGACTACTTTATAACACGGAGCGTAAAACCAATCCATCGCTCCCCGTGGATTGGATGTAAGCGAAATTCGTTCATACCTTCCTGGTGAATGATTAACCATGTGAAAGAATGTACATTCCGGTAGTATCTTCAGATGCATCTGTGGTAGCACAAACGAATACCCATTCGGCCATTCACTTTTTCTGTTCCATAATTCTTCGCAAACTCTTGATTTCCCCTCAAACGTTCCAACCTATCGTTTCAGGATTCAATATTAGATTGTTCCAAGT
>Ga0302221_10000076_pt1 | contig 101057 bp, 97 predicted proteins | sample II_Palsa_E2_1_FD_193517 | JGI IMG/M metagenome (GOLD analysis project Ga0302221, IMG submission 193517) | Peat permafrost microbial communities from Stordalen Mire near Abisko, Sweden - II_Palsa_E2_1 | ecosystem: Environmental > Terrestrial > Soil > Palsa > Peat permafrost | place: Sweden... | reverse complement strand
TACTCGACCAGGTCCCCCACACACGCAACGTTGGGGCGGCTAGGCGCTTGCCCGCAGTGGTCGCAGCGCGGCCTCGACGCGGAGAAGCTCGTCGAGCATCGCAGTCGCGGCGCCGGTCATGATCTCGTTCGGCTGGATCCGACCGTCGTCGTCGAGAAACTGCTGCACGAACGGGATCGCGACGGCCTCGGGTACGGCGAACATCTTTAGCGTCGTGACGATCTGCTTCGCAACCTGGACACCGCGCGTGCCGGCCGAGACGCCTCCGTAGCTGACGAACCCGGCCGGCTTGTACTGCCACTCCTGATTGAGATAGGACAGCGCATTGATCAGCACGGCGGTCGGTCCGTAGTTGTATTCGGGGGTGACGAACGCGAACGCGTCGGCCCTGGCGACACGAGCGCTCCATTCAACCGTGTGCGCCCGGGTGTACGTGCGGAGCCGCGGGTGGTTGGGCTCGTCGAGCAGCGGCAGATCGATCTCGGCGAGATCCGCCACGTCAACCTCAAAGCCACCGTGCGCCGTCGCGTGGGCGATGAACCACTCAGCGACCGGCAGGCCGACGCGGCCCGGGCGGGTACTGGCGATGACGACCTGAAGCGTGGGCACTGGAACCTCCGTGGGCGAGGTCTGACGGGGTCGAGGACGGACAGCATATGTGCCCGACCACCTTCGACCTGCCCCGTCGACGCGCGCCGCAGCTCGGGCGGAGGCTGGCGCGCGTCCCGCCGGCTACGCCGCCCCGCGTCCCGCGGCGAGGCGCGCCCGCGCGCCCGCGCGGTCGACGCCGAGTGCCGAGATGAGCTCGGCGGCGGGATCTGGCGGCTCGAGCTCGAGGACGGTCAGGAGGACCTGTTGCGGCGGGATGTGGTGGCCGCGGCGGAGCTCTTTGCTCGATTCCTGCAAAGCAGTCTTGGCTGCGGGCGTCATCGGCAGGCGGTCCCGGAGAACCGCCTTGAGCGTCGGCCTCCGCGCAAGCTTGACCGTCTCGTCGATCGGTATGGGTGGCGCGTTGAACGCGGCGCCGATGCCGACTGCCGCGAGCGCATCCTGGTCCATGGCATCGAGCGTGTCGCGCGCGGTCTGTACGTCGCGTCCGAGAGCCTGCGCCAGAGCGGGCTCCCTGATCAGTCCGAGCACAAGGTGCTCGGTGCCGACCCTGCGGTCACCGCGGCGCCGTGCTTCCTCGCGAGCGTAGATGTACGTGCTCCAGGGGTGATACGCGTCGGCTGGTTTCGAATGCTTGGTCATGGGAGTCGCTTTCCGTATTTGGCGTGGACTGATTGGCGGGTAACGCCGAGCGCGTCACCGATCTGCTGCCAAGACCACCCCTGCTGGCGGGCGGTCGCGACGTGGTCCGCCTCGACCCGTTCCGCGAGCCGGTGCAGAGCTAGAGCGGCGCGGAGCCCCAGTGACGGGTCGTTCGACGCGATCGCGGAGGTGATGTCTTCGGCGTTCATATCTGTCAGTTTACCTTGACAAGGGGTAGATTTGTCAAGCTCAACTGACAAGGTCGCGGCACGCTCGACTAGCCGGATCGCGGCAAGCCGCCGACGCCCGGCCCAGCCCAGCCCACCGCCCAGCCCACCCTTTCACATGTCAGCTCTCGGGCCGAGGCGACGACAAGCCTCCCGATGTGGGTTCCGATGAGCGCCGCGCTACGGTTCCCGCAAGGCTGGCGGATGATGGTGACGGTGCCGGTCGAACGACGTACCACTGACCGGCTCTGCGGACGAAGCTGCCGGTCAAACCCCTACGCCGCGTGTGTGGAGCCCATGTTGGGGCAGTTGCCGCTATGGCGCGCCGTTTGAGACCGCGGCGCGGCCGACCTCGTCGGCGCCGCCTTCGACCCGCTCGCGGCGCCCGCAGCGCCCGCGCCAATGGCGACCGCAGCGGTCGTGCCCACCAGCGCGACTAGATATCTCCGTTTGCTCATCGATTCCCTCGTTCGATTCGGATACCGGGCGATACGGTCCCCGTTGACTCGACTGTACCGCGCCCTTGTGAGAAAAGCGCAAGACAGGATAAGTGACGATCGCCTGCTGGGCCGCGGCTCAGCGTCGTGCGCCGCCGGGCTGGAGCCCGGCAACCGAGCTTGCGCTGGCGCTCGAGCTCGAGCTCGGGGAGGAGGAGATCTTCGCTTCTTCGGCCGGAGTCCCGCCCGACGCGGGCGCGATCGCGGCATACGTGACCTTGAACGAGGCACCGCAGTCCGTCAGCGACGACGGCGCCGATTCGCCCCCGTTGTCACTTCCGTAGCCCAGGAACCGACGTCCGGCCGGAGCGAGCTTGATCGCGCTCGTTCCCCAGAGCTTGCTCGAGATCGAGCCGACGCGCCCGCTTGTCGTCTCCGCCATGGCCCGAGCGAACGTCTCCGAACCGAAGTCGGCCAGCGGGAGCGTCTGGCATTGGGAGCTGTTGTCATTGCACTCGGACGGCGCCTCGACGATCCAGTCGGCCGAGGTCACGTCGAGCGAAGAGTCGTTGACCGTCTTACTGAACGACTTGTGCCGGGTCCTGTCCGTCAGGGTGAGCGTCACGCGGTCGCCAACCACCACCACGCGCCCGGCCATCACGTCACCTGGGTTCACGGTCATCCGGATGCCCCTCGAGGGCGCGGGCACAAGCTCGTACCACGCCGAGGAGACCGCTTTCCCGGACGTGCGGCAGTCGGCCTCGGTGCCGATCTGCTCGAGGGCTTTTGAGGTCAGGCTATATCCGCCGAGCCCGACCCAGACGGCCGAGTACGTCGGGTCGCCCGCCGTGCACGTCGTGGATGGCTGAGTCCACAGCGCGGTCACCCGGCGGAAGTTCACACCGCCCCGGTGGGCGACGTAGCCCGACCAGTTCGTGCTCGTGCTCGAGTCGGCCCGTGCGACGGGCGCACCGAACAATGCGAGCACGCCTGCGATGAACAGCGAGGAGAGGGTGGTTGATCTGGTCACGGCGTGTCTGGCGTCATAGGGCCATCGGTCGTGGAAGTAAAACCCTTGACCGGAGGATTCGGATCGACGCTCAGATCTGAACCGTGCTCACGCCTGTCGTCGTCTTGTCCTTCGCCGCCTGCAGGATCGCGGATGCCCGACCCTGACAGTCGTACAGGGTCACGCTCGTTCCACTCGTCCCTGTGACTGTGTCTGCGCGACAAGCCCGCTCGACGACGTCGATCGCGGCCTGACTGCCCGTTCTCGTGTCGCCCGGGGAAGCGAAGCCACCTGTGCCGTCAGGAAGCACCCAGCGCAGACGGCCGGCGGCAACCTCCATGGCAACCCAGCTCGCGGTCACCGAGCTCTCGCGCCCGGAGAAGCCGCCGATCCCCGCTACGTTCGCGTCCGAGGAGAGGATCACACTCGCGGCCGTGCTTTGGCTGGAGACCGCGATGGTGCCGCCACCGTGGGCCTTGGCGTAGGCGATCGCGGTCTGGAGCGAGGCGGTGTCGCCACCGAACGCGCCGGCTCCGCCGAAGCCGCCAGGGCGACCGCCGAAGCCGCCGCTGCTGGGGGCCGTGCCGGAGCCGCCGCCGCTCCCTGAGGCGCCAGGAGGCGAGCCGAACGTGCCACGGCCGCCGAACCCGCCCGCTCCGCGCGAGCCGAAGCCCCGCGCGCCGCCGAACCCGCCCGCTCCGCGCGAGCCGAAGCCCCGCGCGCCGCCGAACCCGCCCGCTCCGCCGGGTCCGCCCGCCTCGAGCGCACTCGCCGGGCCGCCAGTCGGGAACGTCCCGTTGGTGGCATGGCCGAGTGTCTCCGCGGCCCAGATCGCCGGCGCGGCAAACAGTGCGGCCAGCGCGACTCCGAGCACAACGGCGCGCACGCGCCCGCTCGCGCCGACCGCGAGCACGACGGCGCACGCGCCGCCGACCGCGATCACGAGCGGAGTTGCCCACGACAGCTGCCCGCTCCATTCGTGGAGCACGATCAGCTCGGTGACGGCACCACCGGCGATCGCGAGCGGCGCGATCACCCGCGAGCTGCGGCCGCCCGTGAGGATCAGCCCGACGCCGGCACCGATCAGCCCGGCGGTTAAGGGGGCGAGCAGCGAGACGTAGTACGGATGGAAGATCCCGCTCGCGAAGCTGAACACGACCGCGGTCGTCACGAACGCGCCACCGACGGCGATCAGCCAGCCCGTATTCGGGTCCCGTCGGCGCAGTCGCGACCTGACGAGCAGCGCCAGTCCAGCCACAACGGCGAAGCCGATCAGCCACCCGGCCTGGTCGCCGAGCGCCGAATTCAGCAGCCGGAACGGACCCGTTGACTCGCCGAACATAGCGCCGCCCCCGATCGTGCCCGGCCCACCGGCTTGACCGGACAATCGTCCGAGGCCGTTATAGCCGAAGATCAGCGACCAGATGCTGTTGTCGGCCGTGCCCGAGATCCAGGGGCGATCCGCCGCCGGCGTCAGCATCACGAGGACCGGCCAGGCGAGACCGACGACCAGCATCGCTGCTCCGCCGGCGAGCAGCTGGCGCGCAGCGGCGACGCGCCCACGCGGCGCGATCCAGAACCACGCGAGCGCGATGCCAGGCACGACCGCGAGCGCCACGAGCATCTTCGTTTCGAAGCCGAGCCCGACACAGACTCCACTGAGGACCAGCCAGCGCGTGCGACCGTCCTCGAGCGCCCGGACGAAGAACCACAGCGCCGCGACGCAGAGGAGGACGAGGAGGGCATCGGGGTTGTTATGGCGCGAGATGGCGACCGTCGTCGGCGTGGTCGCAAGCGCCAAGCCGGCCGCGAAGCCCGCGACGCGGCCGAAGCGCCGGCGAACGAGGTCGTACAGGAGCCCGACGGCCAGCATGCCCATCAGCGCCTCCGGGATGAGCAGGCTCAACGGATGAAAGCCGAAGATCCGGGCCGACAGCGCCTCGATCCAGAGCGCCAGCGGCGGCTTGTCGACAGTCATCAGCCCGGACTTGTCCATCGAGGCAAATAGGAAGTCGTGCCAGCTCGTGCTCATCGAGCGGACAGCCGCGGCGTAGTAGGTGTTCGCCCAGCCGTTGATGCTGAGCCCCCACAGGTTGAGGACGCCGGCGACGGCAAGGACACCGATCAGCTCGGGATGGGAGAGCGCGCGCTGCGCCACGACGGGCAGCGAGCGCCTGCGGCGCTGGGCACGAGCGCGCAGGCGGGTGGCCCAGGGTGCGGGATATGAGTCGGTTGTCATCTCAGGAGAGGTGAGGGGTTGGGTCGAGGTTGGACAAGGAAACGCAGAGGAAACTAAGAAAGCGACTGCTCTGTGGCCGAACGCTTACGTGGAGCGAACACCCAGAAGCGCAGGCCGATGTAGCGGACGACGGTCGCGAGCGTGCTCGCGACGACGAGGACGGCGACCTCCAGCACGCGCGCCGGACGGCGGTCGATGAGGTCGAGGATGAGCAACGCCCCACTCGTGATCGCCACGGTCGCGAGGAAGACGAAAGCCCCCTGAGCCTGATCGCGCACCACCCCGGCTCTGCCCTTGCGCCCGAACGTGATCCGCCGATTGGCGGCGGTGTTCGCGACGGCGGTCAGCGCGAGCGCCACCACGTTGGCGGCCCCGGCGGGAAGCGGTCCCAGCAGCAGCAGGTAGAGGAGGGCGTAGGCCGCGGTTGAGGCGAGCCCAATCGCGGCGAAGCAAGCGATCCGGCTGCTGCGCAGAAGGCGTGCGACGCCCCGGAGATCAGCGACCGCCGTCGACAGGATCGCGACGCGCGAGTCGGTGTCCTCGACCCAGTCCACCGGAACCTCGTGGATCCGCAGCCGCTCGCGTTGGGCGAGCACGAGCAGCTCTGTGTCGAAGAACCAGCCCTCGTCACGGATCCGTGGAACCAGCTCGCGGGCGACGTCGGCTCGGACCGCCTTGAACCCACACTGGGCATCGCTGAAGCGCGCGCCGAGAGTGACTCGGAGAATGCCGTTATAGACCCGCGAGATCAGCTCCCGCTTCGGGCTGCGGGTGACGCGGGAGCCCCGGCCGAGACGCGTCCCGATGGCCACGTCGCTGTGCCCGGAGATCAGCGGAGCGAGCAGTGGCAAGAGCGCCCGCAGATCGGTCGAGAGATCGACGTCCATGTAGCACAGGACGCCGGCGTCACTGGCGCCCCAGGCGGCGCGGAGGGCTCGGCCGCGGCCACGCTCGGGCACGTGCATCGCGGTCACGCCGTCGAGCTGATCGGAGAGCCCGAGGGCGATCTCGAGCGTCCTGTCAGTGCTCGCGTTATCTGCGATCACGATCCGCCAGGGGAACGGCAGGTTGGACTGCACGAACGCGTGGAGCCGGGATATCGAAACCTCGAGGGTGTCCTGCTCGTTATAGACAGGGACGACGATCTCAACTTCAGGGCGCATTCCGTGACGCGGGCCGCGGACGGGGCGCGGGCGAGTTCCCTGCGCCCCGTCCGGCCCGTGGTGCGTGGGATTGCTCAGCGCGCTCACGAGGTAGGGCTGGTCGGGGGCGGATTGCTCGGTGAGCTCACGGGTTCAGGGCTGGTCGGGGGCGGATTGCTCGGGTGAGCTCACGGGTTCAGGGCTGGTCGGGGGCGGATTGCTCGGTGAGCTCACGGGTTCAGGGCTGGTCGGGGGCGGATTGCTCAGTGAGCTCACGGGTTCAGGGCTGGTCGGGGGCGCGCATCGCCTCGGTGTAGAGGCCGGCGGCGGCGAGCGCGCCGATTGCCCCGATCGCGAGGCCGGCGAGGGCGCGCCGAGATACGGTCGCCGCAGCGGCGAGCCGATGCGCTGTGTGAGGAAGCAGAGTTGGCATTACGTCGTTCTCCAGGTACGCGTCGGAGGGTGGTGTCGAACAGAATCGGGGACTCGATTAAGGGCGGCGCAAGAGGTGTGTAAGGCGCAGGTAGGAAGGGTTTGGGCGAGCAGGCGGCTGGGGCGGGCTGACGCCGGTGGCGGGCAGCGGGGTGCCGGAGGCGGTGGCTCGGGCGGGGTGCCGGGTGCGAAGCAAGGGGCCGGGTGCGTGGCCGCTTGCTCGCCTCCGACCTTGGTGCGGCCTCGTCGGGGTGCGGCTGGGTGATCCCGGGGTGATCCGGGCCTCGTCGGGGTGCGGCTGGGTGATCCCGGGGTGATCCGGGGTGCGTCAGGGTGCAGCTGGGTGATCCCGCGGTGCGTCGGGGTGCGGTGGCGGGGTGATCCGGGGTGCGACGGGTGGTCGAAGGGGTCCGCGCAGAGACGAGGCAGCCACGGACCGAACCGTCGGGCTGACAGGTCCGCGGACGCAACCTGGTCGAGTAACGCTACTCACAGTCGCGTTACTCGACCAGGTTCCCGCGCAACCACACGCCGGGCAAGAGCGGCTCGAGAAAGTCCGGTCGCCGGCGGACCACGAGGCGCCCGGACCACAACACGACGGCGGACCACAACACGCCGGCGGACCACAAAGGCGGCCGGACCATAACACGCCGGCGGACCACAAAGGCGGCCGGACCACAACACGACGCCGGAGACCACAAGGCGCCTGGACCACAGCACGCCCGCGGACCACGACGCGTCACGCAGACCGCCTCGTCGCGCCGGGCCGACACCGCGTCGCCGGACGCACGCTGCGAGCCGCGCCCCATGAGATAGTCACGCCCCACGCAACCACACTCGACCGAGGAGACGCCGTGAGCAGCTTGGATGGGAAGGTGGCGCTCGTCACCGGGGGCGCTAGCGGCATCGGTCGCGCCACGTGCCTGGCGCTGGCCGAAGCGGGCGCGCGCGTCGTCGTCGCCGACATTGACGAGGCCGGCGGGCGTGAGGTGGCGGCGAGCGTCCGCGGCGATTTCGTCAGCTGCGACGTCTCGAATCTCGAAGACAGCCTCGCGGCTGTCGACACCGCACTTCAGCTCCACGGCCACCTCGACCTCGTCCACTTGAATGCCGGGATTCTGAGCGGCTGTGGGATCGGAAAGGACTTCGACCCCGCCCGCTACCGGCGCGTGATCGGGGTCAACCTCGACGGCGTGGTGCTCGGAACCCACGCCGCACTCCCGGCGTTGACGCCGCGCGGCGGGGCGATCGTCGCGACCGCGTCGCTCGCAGGACTGACCTCCGTCCCCTTGGACCCGTTCTACGCGGCGACCAAGCACGCGGTCGTCGGCCTCGTACGCGCGCTCGGCCCGGCTCTGGCGCCCGGAGGAGTCCGCTTGAATGCGGTCTGCCCGAGCTTCGCGGAGTCGAAGATGACCGTTGGGCTGCGCGCCGATCTCGCGGCATTCGGGATCCCGATCATCGCCGCCGAGACGGTCGCCGAGGCGGTGCTCGAGCTGTTCCGCGGCGACACCGCGGGCGAGTGCTGGTTCGTCCAGTACGGCCGCCCGGCCGCGCCATTCGAGTTTCGCGGCATCCCGGGCCCGCGCGGCGCGCCGGCCCGCTAAGGCATCCCGGGCCCGCGGGGCGCGCCGGCCCGCTAAGACATCCCGGGCCCGCCGGGCGCGCCGGCCCGTTAAGACAGCCTAGGCCCGCGGGGCGCGCCGGCCCGTTAGAGCCCGGCCGCCAGACTACGCCGCTCCCTGCTCCAGCCGCCCCTTGGCTCGCAACAGTTGGCGCTCGACCGTACGCCGGGTGTCGCCGGTGCGGTCCGCGATCTCGACGTAGGTCAGCCCCGCAGCGTGCATCCAGATCAGGCGCTGCTGGCGCTCGGGCAAGCGTCCGACCTCGGCGAGGCGGTCGCGCAGCTCGAGGAGCTCAGCCGGGCCGGGCGCGTGCGAGGGGAATGACAGCTCGCCCGTTCGTTCGAGCTCGGCGTCGAGCGAGAGCTCTCGCCCATCGCGCCGAGCCAACTTGAATGCCTCTCGCACCGCTGTAGTGGCGAGCCAGGACAGGACCGCGTCGCTGCGTACCCGCTCGGAGTGACGGATCAGCCGGCTCCACGCGATCTGGCAGGCGTCCTCGATCACCGGCTCGGAGGCGCGCACGTCGGACCGAACAATCTGCCTCAGACGCGGCGACAGCAGTCGGTAGAGCTCGTCGAGGTCACCGACCACGGACGGCGCCGTGAAAGCGTGACAGGAACTGGAATCTAATTGAGACTAACTTGATACGATCAAACCTAGCAAGTTTCTTTTTGTATTGCTAGGCTCAAATTATCTCAATTGGATTTATTTCGCCAAAAGGAGCAGCCGTGCCTCTCGTACCCGGCGTCACCGCCACGCCCGATCTGACCGCCCTGCCCGGCAGCAATGTCCTGCAACAGCTCGTCAACGGCGCCGAGGCATGGGCACTCGCAATCGCACTGCTCGGCGCGTTCATCGGCGCCGCCCTGTGGGCGGTCGCCTCGCATACGCACAACCATCAGTACGCTGCGCGCGGGCGCATGGCCGCCCTGATCTCGGCGGCCTCGGCGCTCATGGTTGGCGCAGCGCCCGGCCTGGTGAACTTCTTCCAGCACCTGGGGACCACTGCGAAGTAGCGCCACGATGGCCTGGCGAGCATTCGACAGTTACGCGCCGCGGCGGGCCGCGGCGAAGCTCACGGCGGCGTTCGCACTCGGCTGCGCGGTTGCGCTGATCGCCACCGCCGGCGGCAGATCGCCGGCGAAGGTCACGCGCGCCACGCCCGCGTCCTCCAATCCCGGCGCGGGGACGCCCAGCGCGACGCCCGCGTCCTCCCATCCCGGCGCGGGGACGCCCAGCGCGACGCCCGCGTCCTCCCATCCCAGCTCCCCGCCCAGTGCGACACCCGCGTCCTCGCATCCCGGCGCCCCGAGCGAGGACTTCTCCCACACCCCGGCGGGCGCCGCGTCCGCGGCCGCCGCCTGGTGTCAGACCACGGCCGAGGCGTTCGTCGAGGGCGGTTGGGACAGCGCGGTGAACGCGATGGCGACCGGGGCGTTTCGGGCGCTCGCGGTGCGCTACGAGCCGGCCGCCGCCCTCGTGCACCGGCGCCTCGCGGCGTTGCACACGCCGTTCGCCCTACGCCTCTGGCCGCTCGGATACGCCGTCCAGCAGTACTCGCGTACGACCGCGCGCGTGCGCGTGTGGCAGCTCTCGGTGCTCGCGATCTCGGCCCCCGCGGCCGACACGACATTCCAGAGCTCGACGGTCGCGCTCCGGTGGGCGGACGGCGATTGGAAGGTCACAGCGTCGCCGCCGGGCCCCGACCTCACGCCACCCGGCAAGGATGCCGCCGCGAGCCAGGTCGCAGCCTGGGTCGCCGCTGTGAATCGGCTCGAGGGGTACCAATATGTGCCGTAGGGCCATCGCCGCCATCGCACTGGTGCTCGCCGTCTGCGCGTTCGCGCCAGCTCCCGCGTTCGCATTCGGACTCAATCCGTTCAAGGCCATCTGCACCCTCGGCGGGGACACCGTCCTGCCCAAGGATGAAACGTTCCTCTGCAAGGCGGCCGCAAGCCCGGGCAAGGTCTTGAGCGTGGGCAAGAAGCTCCTCTCCGGCCATCTCGGCAGCGCGCTGCACGAGATCACCGGGGCCGCGAGCACAGCCGCTCCGGCGCTCGGTCTTGCTGCAATCGTCACCTGGGTGCTCGGCGGCGCCGGGTTCGCGCTGCACGAGACGGCAACCCTGCTCGGCAAGACGACGAGCCCGGAGCTTGGCGAGGCCTGGTTCTCATCGACGTACCTGCATATGGCCGCGATCGCGACCCTGCTCACGCTCCCGTTCCTGTTCGCGGCCGCAATGCAGGCGATGATGCGCTCGGACGTCTCGCTACTCGCCCGCGCTTCCCTCGGCTACCTGCCGCTGGCGATGATCGCGATCGCGATCGCGGCACCGCTGACGATGCTCTTGCTCGCCGCATCGGACAGCCTCTCGAACATCATCGAGCAGGCCGCAGGCGGCGGGGGCACGACGTTCCTGACCAGAGTGAGCCTCCGCCTCGGAACCCTCGCCGTGATCGCCCGCTCTCCGTTCGTGGCCTTCCTGATTGGGTTCTTCGTCGCCGCGGGGGGGCTCGTCCTGTGGCTTGAGCTGCTGCTCCGCGAGGTTGCCGTCTACGTGATCGTGCTGATGCTGCCGCTCGTGTTTGCAGCCTTCGTGTGGCCCGCGCGCCGGGTCTGGGCGATCCGGGCGGTCGAGCTGCTGGTGGCGCTGATCCTGGCGAAGCTCGCGATTGTCGCGGTGCTCGCGCTCGGCGCCGGCGCACTCGAGCACGCCGCCGCCGGCGCCAGCATCGTCAGCCTGATGGCGGGCGTGGCGCTCGTGACGCTCGGGGCGTTCGCCCCGTGGGCGCTCGTGAAACTGATGCCGCTCGGCGAGCTCGCAGCCGCCGCGGCGGGGCCACTACGCGGGCAGCTGGGCGCCGCGAAGCACTCCGGCGAAGCGATCGCGAGCCCCTGGGCCCACGCGAGCAGCGAATGGGCCGGGAACCTCAGCGCCGGAATGCGCCGCCAGGCGATGGCGGCAGATCCGAGGCACGCGCAAGGCGCTGAGGCCGAAGCGGGGCGCCTAGCCGACCTCAACCGCGAGCCCGGCGGGACGAGCTCCCGTGAGCCCGACAGCAGCCCGGACGCGCTTTCCGGGGTGGCGGGTGGCGGCGATCAGGACCCGTTTCGGGTCACAGCACATCCGCCGGGTGGCCTCATTGCCGGCGCGACCGCCGCCCCACCGGCGCCCGGCACGCCACCGACAGCCACGCCAGTCACGCCCCTCATGCCAGACACGACCGGCACGCCTGCCACGCCCGGCATGCCAACGCCGCCTGGCACGCCATCGGGGCCCGGCGCGCCACCCGACCCGGCCGAAGAGGGTCCGGAGCACCACCAAACAAGCAGCGCGGAGCGCGGCCCCTCTCCCCGATTCGAGGGCTTCGACGGGCCCGAGCCGATGTGGCAGGCACGTGAGGGGGAGTGGAACGCGCTCGAGCTCGGCCCCGAGATGTGCGCGCCCGACGCTTTCTGGCCGCCCCGGGACGATAATCCGCGACCGCCCGCGCAGGAGCCGGAGGACGGGCACCAATGAGCAGGCTGGGCTACCGCTTCGGGCCGCTCGAGCGGCGAGGGATCCTCGGGCCGGTGCGCGGCGGGCAGGCGGCGATCCTCGGCGGCGGGGCACTGGTCGCGATCCTCGTGCTCGACCGTGCGCCGTCGGCGGGCGGCGTGATTGCCGCGACGGTGCTGTTCTCGGCGGCGGTCGTGCTGACGGTCGCGCCGGTCGGCACCCGTACGCTCGAGGAATGGCTGCCGGTGGTGGCCACGTTCGCTCTGCGCCGGCTGGGCGGCCGCACGCGCTGGCGCTCGAGGGTCCCACTCCAAGGCTTCGCCGCGCGGCGCCGACCCGGGGTCGCGGTCCCGCCCGCGCTCCGCGGTGTCGAGATTTGCGAGATTGACTATCGCGATCGTGCCGTCGGGGCGATCAGTGAGCGGGGTGGGAGATTGTTGACGGCGGCGCTTGCGTGCCGTGTGGTTGCGTTCTCGCTGCTCGACGCCGAGGCGCAGGAGCGCCGGCTCGCGCGTTGGGGGCTCGTGCTGTCGGGCGCCGCCGGCACCGCGATCAGACGGATCCAATGGATCGAGCGGACCGCGCCCGCGCAGGGCGATGAGCTCGCGCGCTGGCTCCATGCCGAGCGCGACCCGTCGGTGCCGCTGCGCGGCACGCCGATGATCGAGTCCTATCTCGAGCTGATCGGGACCACCGCGCGGGTCACTCAGGAGCACGAGATCCTGCTCGCGGTGCAGGTCGATGCACGGGGCGCGGGTGAGCGGGCGCTGCTCGAGGAGACCGAGCGGATTGCCCAAGGACTCGAGGCCGCCGAGGTCAACGTCCTCGGCGCGCTGACTCCGGGCCAGCTCTCGCGCGCGCTGCGGACCGCGTTCGATCCCTACGCACGAGCCGAGCTCGCCGCCCTCGAGACCGCCGACCCGGACCGCGACGGCCTCGCTGAGTGCAACGCATGGCCGCTCGGCGCCCGCGAGGCATGGGACCACTACCAGTCTGACGGGGCAGTCCACGCAAGCTATTGGATCGGAGCATGGCCGAGGATCGATGTCTCGCCGATGTTCATGGACGCCCTGCTCGGCCGCTCCAGCTCGGTGCGCACGGTGTCCGTCTGCTTCGAGCCAATCCGGCCCGATCGCTCGACCAGGGAGGTCGAGGCGGCGGTCACGAGGGACCGAGCCGACCGCGACCTGCGGCGCCGCTTCGGGCAGACCGACACCGCGCGCCAGCGCCAGGCCGAGGAGGCGACCATGCTCCGCGAGAGCGAGCTCGCGGCTGGTCACGGCGAGGTCCGACTCGCCGGGTTCGTGACGGTTTCAGGACGCGATCCCGACGACCTGCGTCGCAGCTGCGCCGAGATGCTCGAGCACGCCGCACGTGCTCGCCTCGAGCTCCACCGTCTGTACGGACAGCAGGCCGATGCGTTCACGTTCACGCTGCCGCTGTGCCGGGGGCTGCGGTGAGCCTCCGCGCCGCCCATCGCCCCGGGCACCGCTGCACGACCCGTCACGCCCAGGCGATCTATCCCTTCATGGCCGCGGGCGGGATCGACGGTCGTGGCGTCTTCATCGGACGCGACTCGAGCGGCGGCGCGTTCTGCTACGACCCCTGGGTCCTGTACGGCGACGGCCGGCTCGACGACCCGAACACGATCGTGCTCGGCAAGCTCGGCCAGGGCAAGAGCGCGCTCGTCAAGACCCTGCTGTGGCGGATGCTGCTGTTCGGGCGTCGCGCGTTCGTGCTCGACGTCAAGCGCGAGTACGGGCCATTGTGCCGAGCGGTCGGGGTCCAGCCGATCTCGCTCGTGCCCGGGGGCGGCGTGCGGCTCAATCCGCTTGCGTCGCGGCCCGAGGAGCACGCCCAGCTCGAGCTGCTGCGCGCCGTGGCGGTCACGGCCCTGGGTGGTCCGGTAACCCAGATCGAGGCGGGCGCGCTACGGGAGGCGCTGCGGGTGGTGCGCGACGGCTCGGACGGCGAACCGACGCTGCCGCAGATCGCCGCGGTCCTGTTCAGCCCAACGGGGTCGATGGCCGCCCGCTTGCGGACGTCGTGCGACGCGCTGGCGTCCGACGTGCGACGCTGCGCGCTGGCATTGCAGGATCTGTGCGAGGGGCCGCTGCGGGGGATGTTCGACGGGCCGACGACTCCTGGACTCGATCTCGACTCGAAGCTGGTGGTACTCGATCTGCATGCGGTCAAGGACTCGCCCGCGGTCGGGATCCTGATGGCGTGCGCGTCGGCGTGGATGAGCGCGCTGCTGGCACGGATGGCCGAGCGGCCGGGGCGCGAGCGGCTGATCAACGTTGCCGACGAATCGTGGAAGATCGTCCAGCACACCGGGCTCGGGGAGTGGTTCCAGTCCAACTTCAAGCTCGCACGCCAGTTCGGCGTGATGAACCTCGTCGTGCTCCACAAGCTCGCCGACCTGCAGGCAGCCGGCGACGCCGGGTCGCGCGCGGCGCGGATCGCCGAAGGGCTGATCGCCGACGCCTCGACGCGGATCGTCTACCACCAGGACGAGAGCCAGGTGCCGCTGACGCGGACACTGCTCGGGCTCTCCGAAGCCGAGGCGCGGCTGATCTCGATGCTGTCGGCCGGGCAGGCGCTGTGGCGCGTCGGCTCGCGTTCGTTCATCGTGCAGCACTATCGCTCACGGCTCGAGGCGTCCTTGACGAACACCGACACCGGGATGCGGGCTACCGGGGAGCAGGTGGTGCGGGGATGAGCTCGCGGTCAGGGTCGGGGTCCTCGGGGGACGTGTTCGTGGTCGCCGTGGCGGGGCTGGTGCTCGGGTTGGGAGTGCTTGTGTGGGCGTGGGGTGGCGTCGCGGGTCTGCTCTTCGGCGACGGCTGGCCGCGGCTGAACGGCGGCCAGCTCTTCGGGGTGCTGATACGGCTGCCCGGCTCGCTGGCGCACCCCGGTTTGGCTTGGCCACACGCGGTGCGGTCTGGGCTGCCCGGGACGGGTGGGCTCTATGCCGCGCTGGCGCTCGTTGGCCTCGGGTGTGGCGGACTGGCGATAGCGGTCTCCCGGGTGGCCGGCACGCGGGCGTTCGCCGACCGGACTTCCGGGGCGCGCTGGGCGCGAGGGCGAGAGCTAACGGTGCTGAGGCGGCGAGTCGGTGTCGGGCGGGCAGGGTCAGGCGCGAGCGCGGAGGCGGCTGGGGCCTGCCGGCTGGCGCTCGGGCGCCACGGCGGGCGGCTGCTGCGCGCCGAGGATCGCCACGCCCTCGTCGCCTTCGGGCCGCCGCAGTCGGGAAAGTCCGCCGGACTCGCGGTCCCGGCGCTGCTCGAGTGGGAAGGGCCCGCTGTCGCATCCTCGATCAAGACGGACCTGCTCGATGCGACGCTCGCGCGCCGGCGCTCGCTCGGCCCGGTGTTCGTCTTCGACCCGTTCCGTCTCGACGGGACGCCGTCGCATACCTGGTCCCCGCTGCGCGGAGCACGGACGTGGGACGGAGCCGTCGAGTCCGCATGGCGCTTGACCACCGCGGGCGAGCTCGATCAGGGTCGCGTGGAGGGAGGCGACTTCTGGGGCGTCGCCGCCGAGCAGAGGCTGGCGCCGCTGCTCTACGCCGCGGCGGCCGCCGGCGCGGGGATGGACAGCGTCGTGCGGTGGGCCTATGGATTCGACGGGCGCGACCTGCACCAGACGCTCCAGGTCCTGTCCGACGGCGCCGTGGACGACGCCGCGATGGCCGATGCCCGCGCGGCCTACGACTCCGCTCGCGCGTTCGATTCCCAGGCCGACCGCACCCGCGCGTCGATCGAGGGCACCGTGCAGGCGCTCCTGCGCGCATACCGGATCGCGCGCGTCGCCCAGTCCGCCGCCTCGTGCGAGATCACGCCGTCCGCCGTGCTCGACGCCCGCGCGACGCTCTACCTGGTTGGGGACGCGAAGGCGTCGAAGCTGCTGCGGCCGATCTTCCTGGCGCTGCTGTCGGAGATCGTTGACTGCGCATACGAACGCGCCACCCTCCGTGGAGGTCGACTCGAGCTGCCGCTGCTGCTGTGCCTCGACGAGGCGGGGAACGTCGCGCCGCTGCCGAGTCTCGCCGAGATCGCCTCAACCGCCCCGAGCCACAACATTCAGCTCGTCTCGATCTTCCACGACCTCGCGCAGGCGCGCAGCCGCTACGGGCAGCAGGCGGAGACGGTGATCAACAGCCACCGCGCGCGGATGCTCCTCCCCGGCGTCGCCGACCTCGAAACGCTCCGCTACTTCTCCGGGCTCGTCGGGGACGAGGAGGCACGCGATCAGACGCGCACGACCGGCGACGGCGGGCGGACGCGATCAGAGGCGCGTCGGCGGCGTCCGCTCGCGTCGCCCGAGTCGCTGCGTCAGCTTCCCGAAGGCGAGGCGTTGCTGCTCTATGGCCGCCTGCCGCCGGTGAAGGTTCGGCTGCGGATGTGGTTCGCGGATCGGCGGCTGCGCCGGCTGGCGGAGGACGGCGGGATGCAGCGGTCGCCGGAGGCGGGGGTGCCGTTACCGGCGGCCAGCGCGGAGACGGGACCGAGGGCGAGCGCGGCGGCGGAGCCGTGAACCCCGACACCATGGAAGGCGGGCGCTGGCCCCTGAACTGGCGGTCGCTGTACCCGCGCGAACGATGGCTGTGGTGGGAGCAGCTGTGGATGGACGTGTGCGCGCTGCGCGAGCGCTACCGGCTGGCGATCCGCTCGGGGTGGTGGGAGGACTCGATCCAGGTCGAAGCGCTCGCTGCCCTCGCCGCCTGGGCTGATCGTTACGACACCGGTGAGTGGGATGACCCACCGGGCAAGCTGGCGCTGCTGTTCGAGCTCGAGCGGGTCGACGGGCTGCTGCGCGAAGGCGGCGAGCCGTTTCATCCCAGCCGTGATCGCGAGGCCTTCCTCGCGCACGTGGTCAAGGTCGGCAGCCAGCGGCCCACGGGACCTGATGGGGAGGCTGGAGGGTAAGGCGACCATGCATATCGATGTGGCTGTCCCGTCCAGCCACCGAGCGGTAGCGAACGCGACCGGCGGGCGCCTTTAGCGCAGCGGTACTGCCGCTGGGATGATGTGCTCAACCGGCCGTGAACAAATGAAGGAGAACCCGAGATGGGACTGACCCGCCAATCCGAGCATGGTAGGCACGCGCACCGACTCCCAAGCCCCGTGCACCATCCGGAGGCCGCCGGTACCGAGGTTCCTTGCCATCACCTGCCTGACGACGGCATGGGCAGCGATGCGGCGTACGACTTCATTACGGCCGAGCTCCTGCTCGACGGGCAAGCGCGACTGAATCTGGCGACATTTGTGACCACGTGGATGCCGCCGATCGCAGCGCAACTGATGTCCGAGACCGCAGACAAGAACATGATCGACAAGGACGAGTACCCGCAGACGGCAGAGATCGAGGCGCGATGCGTGCGAATCCTCGCCAAGCTGTGGAACTCGCCCGAGAGTGCAGACGCGACCGGATGCTCGACCACCGGTTCGAGCGAGGCGGCGATGCTCGGCGGCATGGCGCTCAAGTGGCGCTGGCGTGAGCGGACGCGGGCCGCGGGCAAGCCGACCGATAAGCCAAACCTGGTCATGGGCGCGAACACCCAGGTGTGCTGGGAGAAGTTCTGCCGCTACTGGGAAGTCGAGCCACGCCAGGTCCCGCTGGAGGCAGACCGTTACCACATGAACGCGCCGGAGGCCGTCGGACAATGCGATGAGAACACGATCGGCGTCGTCGCGATCCTCGGCTCGACGTTCGACGGCAGCTACGAACCCGTCGCCGAGATCGCCGATGCACTCGACGATCTGGAGCAGGACCGTGGCTTCGACGTGCCGATCCACGTGGACGGTGCTTCCGGCGGGTTCGTCGCGCCGTTCATCCAGCCCGATCTCGAGTGGGACTTTCGAATTCCGCGTGTGCAGTCGATCAACGCCTCAGGACACAAGTACGGCCTCGTCTACCCGGGCGTCGGCTGGGCGATCTGGCGCGATCAAGCGGCATTGCCCCGAGAGCTGGTCTTCGACGTGAACTACCTCGGCGGGCACATGCCGACGTTCGCGCTCAACTTCTCGCGTCCCGGCAGCGAGGTCATCGCGCAGTACTTCATGTTCGCGAGCCTCGGGCTCGACGGATACAAGAGGGTGATGCACCGCTGCCAGGAGGTCGCCATGCATCTCTCCGCGAACATCGCAAAGATGGGGCCGTATCAGCTGCTGAGCGACGGATCCGAGCTTCCCGTATTCGCCTTTACGCTGAGGGACAGTGTGAAGAACTACACGGTGTTCGATGTGTCCGATCGGCTGCGCCAGCATGGCTGGCTCGTTCCCGCCTACTCGTTCCCGAAGAACCTGCAGGATCTCTCGGTGCTGCGGATCGTCGTACGCGCCGGGATGAGCCTCGACATGGCGGACATGCTGCTGACCGATCTGCGCCAGCAGACTGATTACCTCGAGTCGCTGGAAAGCCCGTTGCCCGGTCAGGCGCCGGAGATCAGACAGGCGTTCGCCCACTGACAGAAGCGCGCCGCGTACCGGCTCTGGCTGGTCGCAGAACGCCGAGCAGGTCCGGCCTCACGCGGCGCCACGGCGGCGCACGCGGTCCGCTGCGCGGGCGGCGTCCTCGTCCTCGCGGGCAACGGCCCCTGCGAGCTCGGCCGCGACGTCGGCCAGGCCACCGAAGGCAGCCGCGACGTTCTCGGCGCTCGAGCCGGTGATCGCCCGATTGAGCTCCGCGACCGCAGCATCGAACCGCTCCCACAGCTCCTCGGGTCCGCGCCGACCGGTCCCCGGAAGAAGCTCGTACGGCGGCTCGGCAGTCTCGGCGCCCGGTACCGGGCGCCACAGTAGACCTGCGGCGTGCGCGTGCTCCCACGTAACCTGCTCGCGCACGGCCGCTTCGGCAAGGCCACGCAGACGCTCAGCGAACCCGGCGTCCGGTGGCGCGAGCTTGTGCGCACGCATGGCCTGCGCCCAGCCCGCGCTCGCGTCGCGAACGGCGCGCATGACACGCGCACGCTCTTGGTCGAGATCGTCGCCGAAACTCATTGTGTGATGAGTCCTCGGGCGTTAGGTCCGTCTGCCCGTGCCGCTGGCTCGAGTCACGGGGCCGGATTTGCTGACGTGGAACGCGCGGCCGGTTCGGCGACTGCGGCCGGCTCTGCGTGGCCAACCGGCTCACCTCCCCAGAAGTCCTCCGCGCTCGGCCCCGCGTCGGAACCGTCGCCGTGCGATCCAGCGCTGTAGCCCTCGGCGAGCACCCGATCAAGGTCGGACCGCTTGATCCGCACACGGCGCCCCACCCGTAGCGCCGGTAGAGAGCCCTGGTCGATCCAGTTGCGGACGGTCTGCTGGTTGAGCCGCAACATCTCGGCGACCTCCGCCACCGTCAGGTAGTACTCGTCAGCTTGGTCACGATTCAACCTTCGTGCCTCCAATTGAGTCCAAATAAGACGAAGTAGCGCTATAGTAGCGCACCGACCGGAGGCGACCACTTTGGCAGGGAAGGATCAACGAACCGGAGGCAGGACCGGCTCGACGCGGGCGAGCAACGTGGTGCACATGCGTCCACGCCAGTGGCTCGAGACCGACGAGGAGCTCGTGCCGATCGGGCGGGAGCCGAGCGGGCCGGAGCCGAGCGGGCGGGAGCCGAGCGGGAGCGACCTTCATGGCCGCGCGGGCTCGAAACCCCGGGGTGCACCGTGGGCTGCGTCGGACTTCTGGAGCGAGGAGGCCGCATACGTGCAAGACGCACTCGAGGCCCCGGTCCCGGCGCCCGGTCGCGAGGGTACCGCCGCTGAGCGCGAGAACCAACGTACGTCAGGCCCGCAAGGGCCCAGCGGAGGCTCTACACCGCGGGGGCGACGCGCGCATGTGCCACGAGAGCTATTGGCGTTCGTTCACCGGGCGCCTGCCCTTGCCGTCGTGGCGCTCGCGGGAAGCCTTGTCGTCCTGGTCGCGTTCATCGCGTTCTCGGCCCTCGGCGGCGCCCCCGCTGTGCGATCGGCTTCGAGCCGCCGGTCAGCATCAGCGTCGCGCAGCGTCAACCGAAGCGAGGTGAGCCATCACGCCGCACACGCCCCCGCGATCGCGGCGCCGGTTCACACACGGTCGCCGGCCCGGCGTCGAGGGCGTGCGACCACGACGAGTTCGGCCAAGAAGCACGCCGTCGCGGCGCGATCAACCGGAACGCATTTCTACCCAGCTTCTTCGTCGGCAAGCGACGCCTCTACAGCAAAGCAGGCCGTTACGCCGACGTATGCACAGTCCGCAAGCACGAGTCGGAGCTCGCCCGCGCCTAGCAAACCCACAGGACCCTCCGGTCCCATATCGCTCATCGGCGCGGGAACGACCCCGAGCGGGTAGCCACGAGAACAGGGAGGTAGGGGAGGATGAAAACAGTTATCGGCCATATCCGCGCGAATCTGATCGCGTACCTCGCGCTCTTCGTCGCGCTCGGCGGCACCAGCTACGCAGCGATCACCATCCCGCGTAACAGCGTCGGCACCCGACAGCTCCGTAATGGCGCCGTCACCGCCGGGAAGCTCGCGAAGGGCTCGATCACTTCCGCGAAGCTCGACGGGCGGTCGATCGCGGGGTATGTGGCGTTCTGGGCGCGGATCGACCAGGGCGGGCAGATCATCAGTTCCAGCGAACCGGCGCACACCAATGAATGGTCTACCGGTAACGGCACGATCGTCTTTCGCGGTCAGCTTTCGAGTAAGTGTTTCGCGCTCGCTAACGTGACGAATCCCCCGTTTAGGCTCAACGGGTACGTAAACACGTTCTCGAGCACCTCAATTGCCGGAAAAGAGGACCTGGAGGTGTTCATGTCGCCGGCCGGGACAAGCCAACCTGGGCCGCTCCCGGTTGTCGTTGCTGAGATCTGCCCATAGTTGGACTTGCGATGTATCAAGGCTATGTCCGTACTCGCGTCTCCTTCGCAAGCGCGAAGATGCTGTTCTTCTGCGTGCTCGCATTCTCGCTGCTTTTACTGGCGGCATCGGTGCTCGAGACGTGGGCGCCAGGATCCCTTGGGTTGGTCGCCGCGGCACGAGCTAACGAGCCCGTTTACTCCTGCGGTCTTCAAGACGCTGGCGGAGTCGACAACGTCTTCACTGGCTATGAGACCCCCGGCATCGTTGCCGGTAATGACTGCGGCCAAGCTCAGGAAAGCCTCCAGGTCAACAATGACACCAAGAACAAGATACCGCCGGGCAAATCGTCGGGGTTTGTCGCGAGCGCACCAGCAGGCCTTGAGATCGTCAGCGCGAGCGTTCCAAGCATGTACCTATCGCCGACGACCGTCGGCACTGGCTACATAGCGGACTTCTACTGGACGGGTGGCACCCCTCAGCGCGTCGACAATGCCTCGACGTCATACAGCATCAGTGGGCTGAGCGCGGCGGAGTTCGGGTTCGATCTGGAGTGCAGCCCGTCGGGAACCGCCTGCCCTGCGGACGGGGCAGGCTTCGTCGTACCCGACATCCAGCTCGACGTTCAGGAGACGATCAGCCCCGCGATCACTGCGATCGGATCGAACAACCTCTTCTACAAGGGCCCGACCGAGTGGGTGCGTGGTGGTGGTTGGCCGATTTCGTTTGCGGCGAGTGCGCCGTCGGGGATCTATTCGATGTCCGCCTCAGAGAACGGGCAAGCTATCGGTGTCCCGGCACCGCCGAGCTGCGCGCCGGACCACACCGAGTGGCAGCAGTGCCCGAACGGTCAGCCGTGGTCACTGACGGTCGCGCTGAGCGGCACGGGAACCCAGCAACTCGTTCTCGCAGCGACGAGTGCCGCGGGGAACACATCATCGCCTGCCGAGACGATTCACGTCGACTCCGAGCAGCCGACGATCACTCTCTCAGGGCCCACTGACGCCTCGTCTGCCGCCGGGATGCAGTACGTCACGGCGGCGGCGACCGCCGGACCCTCGGGCGTTCAGGGGATCAGCTGCTCGCTGGATAACGCGCCGGCGCAATGGTATGCGGGCTCGAGCGAGCAAATCCCGGTTTCGGGGATTGGGGTCCACCATGTGCAGTGCGAATCTGAGAACAACTCGTACAACGCGAGCGGGCAAGCGAATTGGTCCGCGCCGGCGAACTGGACGTTGAGCATCCGCCAGCCGTCAGAGAGCGCGGTGTCGTTCTCCCGGATCGCTGACACCCTGAAATGCGGCAGAGCGCGCGAGCGTGAGCGGGCGCCCGCCCACTGGGTCACGGTCCGCCGCCACGGCAAGCTCGTGCGGGTCAGGCGGCCAGCGAGGACGGTCGTGCGCAAGGTGGTGCGCTGCGACCCGCGGGTGGCGATCAAGCAGATCTGCCACGCCGGCCACTGCCGCAAGCAGCGGGTCGTGTTGTTGCCGCACACGGTTCAGCAGAGCACCTGGCACGCCCGGTATGGGAACGGCTCGGCTGTGTCCGGATGGCTTGGCACCTCGAGCGGCGCCGCGCTCGCAGGGCAGCAAGTCCAGATCATGACCGCCGCGGACGACGGGCAGGACGCGTGGCGAGTGACCGCGGTCGTCACGACCAGCAGCGACGGCACGTGGAGCGCCCAGCTCCGGGCTGGGCCCTCGAGACTCGTTCAAGCCGTCTATGGCGGCACAGCGACTGTGGAGCCGGCGACCTCGGGGCAGATACAGCTGATCGTGTCGGCGAAGGTCAAGTTGAGCATCCGCCCGCGGCGCACCGCATGGGGTGGCACGATCCACATCGCGGGACGGGTCCGCGGCGGCTACATCCCCACCGGCAAGCTGCTGCGGCTGCGGATCGGCGTGGCAGGCGTGCAGGAGACGGTCGGGATCCCCAACATCCAGCGCGATGGGCGCTTCCAGACCACGTGGAAGTTCGCGCCAGGCAACGGCGTCGTGCGGTACTGGTTTTCGATCTCGACGCTCAGCGAGGCCGACTACCCGTTCGCCCCGGCGAGCTCGCCCCGCGTATATGTGACCGTGGGGCCGGACCGCGCGTAGCAGCCGTACGTGCTCAGCCGCGGCCTCTTTGAACACCGGTGACCCTGGGTTGATCATGTTTGGGACAGCGGGCACGACGCCGCCGCGGTCGTCCAAGATGCTGTAGCCGGCTGGGTTAGACGGCACTGAGAGCGTCGGATCGGGAAATCCGGCGACACCGTGTTGCCGCATTCCGAGATCTTCAACGTCCGCGCGTCCACGTGCGCGCTGGGCGACTGGATGTTGTCGATGGACTTCGACCGGGAGGTCGACTGGGTCTGTGACCAGCCGCTCCGGTTGCGCTACGTGAAGGATGGCCGGTCGGCGAGCGCCGTTGCGAACTTGCTGGTGTGGCGGGCTGGCACGCCCGAGTTGTGCGATGTCAAGATGATGATTCGTGTCGAGAGTCCTGAGTTCCGGGCCCAGGTGCGTGCGACCGGGTTGGCGTGCGCAGAGGCCGGCAAGTCGCCGACCGACAGCAGGCCTAGCAAACTGCCGCTGGCACCAGCCACGACTCACCAGCGCCCAGCCCGCCTGCTCTCGCGCCACCGTTGCGCGCTATGGAAACGAGACATCAGATTGGAGACTCGCCAGAGCGCCTGCAGCAGCTCGTGGCGGGCGCGACCCTCCCCGCCTAACCTCTTCGAAATGCCCGGACCGCGCCAGAATGTTCCCCTGACGGCACCTCTCGCGCCCGCGGGGTCGGTGGACGGTGCCGCCGAGCGGCGCACGGCCATCGAGTCGATCTTCGCCGCGGCGCTGTTGATGGCGCTGACGCTGGGGACTGGCCTCGTGAGCGGCAGTCTCGGTCTGGTGTCCTCTGGGGTCGACTCGAGCGGCGACGTGGTCGCGGCGATCGTCACGTTCTTCGCCGTCCGGCTCGGCGCGCGCCCGGCAGACTCCGATCACCCGTATGGTCACCGCCGCGCCGAGAACCTCTCGGCGCTCGCCGAGGCGACGATCCTGCTCGCCGGAGGCGCGATCGTTGTCGTCGAGGCGATCGTTCGGGTCGCAAGTGGGAGCAGTCCGCTCGCCGCCCGCTGGTACGTCTTCGCGGTGATCCTGGTGGCAATCGCAGTCGATCTCGGCCGAGTGTTTGTCTCGCTTCGGTCAGCCCGCAGGTATCAGTCCGCCGCGCTGCGCTCAAACGCGTTTCACTTCGCCAGCGATACGGCCGGAGCGTTCGCGGTTCTCGCAGGACTGATCGCGGACCGCGAGGGCTTCCCGGATGGTGACGCGATCGCCGCCATGATCGTGGCAATCATCCTCTTCGCGGCCGCGGCCCGGCTGATCTCCGAAAACGCTCGGGTTCTCATGGATACGGCTCCGGCCGCCGCTGAGGAAAGCGCACGCGAGGCGATCGCCGCACTCTCACCGCAGATCGAGCTGCACCGGCTGCGCCTGCGGGAGTCCGCCGGGCGCTACTTCGCTGACGTGGTCGTGTCCGTCCCGCCCGGCCGCGCCGTGATAGCGGGCCACGCCGCGGCCGATGAGGTGGAGCGAGCCGTCGGCGAAGCGCTGCCCAACAGCGACGTCGTTGTCCACGTCGAACCACGGCGACGCGGTCTCGACCTCCGTGATCGTGTGCTCGCAATCGCGCTGAGCGAGCCACTGGTACTCGAGGCGCATGACATCACGATCTTCGAGCACAGCGGTCGGGTCAGCGTGTCGCTGCATCTGAAATTCCTCGCCGACAGTTCCCTTGCCGAGGCCCACGCGATCGCCGAGCGAATCGAGGCCGCGATCGGCGACCTGTCGTCCGTTGCGGATGTTCGGACTCATCTCGAACCGCTGGAGCGGCCGATCGCCCCCGACCCGACCGAGGCCGGAGACGACAGTCGAACTGCCGACAGGATCCGTGCGCTCGTACACAACGAGACCGGCAAGGACGCCCTCGACGTGCGTATCCTCCCGACAGAGCGAGGCATCGTCGTCTTCCTTGACGTCTCAGTCTCCGCAGGCGCGTCGCTCGCCGACGCCCACCAGCAGGCGAGCGAACTCGAGGAAGCGCTGCGTCAGCAGCTGCCCCAGATCGCCGACGTGGTCGTGCATACGGAACCCTGAACGGGTTGCCGTGTGGGGCGCGGCGGAGCCTACCGGCGTAGGGCAGCGACTCTTACCGAGGGCGGCGACTCTTTCCGAGTCGGAGCGACCTTGGCTCCTGTCGGGAAGGAACTGGCACCTCCCGCCGTCATGCAGGGCACACGATCTCGTCCGAAGAAGGAGTTACTCACATGCGCAGGATTCAACTGTTGGCGGCAACAGCAGTCATCGCACTCGTCGCTGCCGGATGTGGCAGCAGCTCGAGCAGCACATCGACCAGCACTCCCCCGCCAGCGTCATCCACCCCCGCCTCAGCCCCCGCAGCCTCAGGCGGGAGCACGGTTTCGATCGCAGCGAATTCGAGCGGAATGCTCATGTTCACGACCAACTCGCTCCGCGCGAAGGCGGGCAAGGTCACGATCGATTTCACCAACTCATCACCGTTGGACCACAACTTCACGCTGGCGACGGCAAGCGGGGCGGTGCTGGGAGCCACGCCGACGTTCAAGGGCGGGACAAAGACCCTCTCGCTCACCCTCAAAGCGGGAACCTACACCTACTACTGCTCGGTTCCTGGCCATCGGATGGCCGGCATGCAGGGAACGCTCGTGGTCTCCTGATCACACCCGATCGCAGGCCCCGCGGAGGCCTGCGATCGGGTCGGGAAGGAACGCGACGGTTTCGGCGTCATCGCACCTAGCGGGGTAGACGACCCTGCTCCATCGACGCCGCGAGCTCGTGCCCCCGGCTCGCCAAAAGAGAGGACGAATCCAGTGTGTAGGAAGAAACTGATCCTGGCAGTCCCGCTGGCCGCGCTCGCGCTATCCGGATGCGGCAGCTCGAGCAGCAGCACCAAGTCCAGCTCGGCTGCGACAAGTACGCCCACCACGAGCACCCCCGTCGCGCCGGCCACCCCGGCCGCGTTCATCGGCCCGCTGACGAAAGTATCGACCGTGGCGTCCACGGTGCCCGTGAGCGGCGATGTCAACCCGTACGGAATCGTTCAACTGTCAACCACGACCGGCAAGCTCCACGCCGGCGACCTGCTGATCAGCAACTTCAACGACAAGGCCAACAACCAGGGGACCGGGACCACGATCGTCGAGATCAACCCAACCGGCAAGCAATCGCTGTTTTCGACCCTCAGCGCGAGCGCGTTGCCAGGCAGCTGCCCCGGAGGTGTTGGACTGACGACCGCTCTGAACGTCCTTCCCGGCGGTTACGTTGTCGTTGGGAGCCTACCCACGACCAACGGCAAGTCGGCCACGGCGAAGCTCGGGTGCCTGATCGTGCTTGATAGCAACGGCAAACCCGTGAGCACGATCTCCGGTCCGCAGATCGCCGGACCGTGGGACATGGTCTCGAGTGCGCAGGGCAACATGACGACCTTGTTCGTGAGCAACGCCCTGAATGGTGGAGCCGCCAAGGGTGTGCACACGATCAGGAACTCGACGGTGCTGCGCATCCGCATCAAGTCTGGTCCCGGCCAGCCACCCAAGGTTCTCGGCGAGCAGGTGATCGCGAACGGGATCCCATGGCGGGATGACCCGGATGCGCTGGTGATCGGCCCGACCGGCGTCGCCCTCGCTTCGGACGGAACGCTGTACCTGGCGAACACGCTGGCGAACGAGATCACCGCGATCCCGCAGGCGATGACGCGGACGACCCCCGCCGCGGGTGGCGGGACTCCCGTGTCGAGCGGCGGCCTGCTCAGCCAGCCACTCGGGCTGACGCTGGCGCCGAACGGCGACATCCTGACCGCCAACGCAGGCAACGGGAACATCGTCGAGACGACCCCCGCCGGCAAGCAGCTGGTCGCGCGGACGGCAGATAAGAAGACGGGCGCCGGATCGTTGTTCGGCCTCGTCGTCAACCCGACTGCGACCGGGATCTTCTTCGTCGACGACGGCGACAACACCCTCAAGCTGCTCCATTAGGCGGCGCCGGTGCCGGCCACGGACGGCCGACACCGCCAGCCAGTCCGGCATCTGCGTGAGCTCATCGCGCTGCCCGGGGATGCGCCTCGAGCTCCGCCGATCACAACCCGACCACCACTCGGGCCCCCAACCTGCTCTAATTAAGGCTGATCGATCGTGGTCGGAGACCTCCTACAGCCAACCCACCTGCTGATCGTCCTGGTCATCGCGCTCGTGGTGCTCGGCCCGAAGCGACTGCCCGAGGCGGGCAGATCGCTGGGCAAGAGCCTGCGCGACTTCAAGGACGCGCTTAACGGCGCGCACGACGAAGAGCCCGAACCGGCAATCACCGCCGCTGCCAAGACGCCCGATCCGGCGCCGCACGACCCGCTCCAGCCCACCGGCTGAGCGGGCCCTGACACGCTCGGTCCACTCGTCGCGGGACGCTCTCGACTCGCGTCGGCGCACACGCGATGTCGACCTTTGATGACCACGTAGCATCGCGACGCCCCCGGTTCAGGGCTCGCGGCATCTGGCTGCGGACGCTGCTCGGCTGCGTCCTCGTGGTCATAGCGACGGCGGCGACCGTGACCACCGGCGTCCTGCTCGAGGTGAAGTCGTTCACCGACGCACTCAAGCTCAGCCCGCAACTCAAGCTCGGCGACGAGCTCGCGAGCGCCAACGCCGGCGGCGCCCAGACGATCCTCCTGATCGGCTCGGACAAGCGCGCGGCAGGAGCGGTCGATTCCTCGTCCCCGGCGCGGTCGGACACGATGCTGCTGGTCCGGCTCGACCCCAATCAGCCGGACACGACGATGCTGTCGATCCCCCGCGACCTGAAGGTGACGATCTATCCCTTCCACGGGACGCCAATGACTCAGAAGATCAACGCCGCGTACTCGATCGGTGGCGTGAAGCTCACGGTCAAGACGATCAAGCAGGTGCTGGGCATCCAGATCAATCACGTGGTCGACATCAACTTCGAGGGTTTCAAGGCGCTCGTCAACTACCTCGGCTGCGTGTACGTTCAGGTCGACCGGCGCTATCTCAACCTGAACGCGGGCCTGCCCGCCGGCCAGACCTACGCCGAGATCGACCTCGAACCGGGCTATCAGAAGCTCTGCGGGCAGCAGGCGCTCGACTACGTCCGCTACCGCCACACGGACACCGACCTCGTACGCAACGCGCGGCAGCAGGACTTCCTCCGCCAGATCAAGAATCAGCTCGGCGCGTCGGGTCTCATCTCCAAGCGCTTCGGGCTGGAGAAGATCTTCGGCCGCTACGCGAGCACCGACCTCCGTTCGTCTGACTCGGTCCTGCAGCTGCTCGAGCTGCTGGTCCAGTCCGCGGACCATCCGATCCACCAGGTCATCTTCCAGGCCCAGCTCGGACCGTCCTACGTCACCGCGAGTTCGGCCCAGATTCGCGAGACCGTGTATCAGTTCCTTAACGGCGGCGTCGCCGACGGACACATCCAGCTCCCCGGGGGCCAGAAGCACAAGCACGCGATCTCCCAGGTCCCCTTATCGGCCGCCACCCCGTCAGAGCTGGCACAGGCCGACGCCCTGGCGATGAACATGCCCTTCGCGACCTACTTCCCGGTGCGTCGGGCCACGACGGCAGCAGCACCCGACGACGATATGCGCAGCTACTTCCTGCCCGATCGCCAGCATCGCGAGCACTATGCGTACGTCGACGTCGTCGGCGAGGGCGAGATCGGCCAGTACTACGACCTCGAGGGCACCGACTGGACCGATCCGCCGATCCTCGAGAACCCGAACCAGACGATTCAGCTCGGCGGCCGCGCGTTCGAGCTCTACTTCGAGGGCCAGCGAATCCGCATCGTTGCGTGGCGACGTGGCCCCGCCGTCTACTGGCTCGTCAACACACTGCAGAACTTGCTCACCAACCATCAAATGCTGGCGATCGCGCAAGACGCACAGATTGTGCGCTAAGGCGCCGATCATGGCGCTAGCCTCGGTGCGATGGCTGATCGCACCGAGGCCGCCGCGCTGGTCGCCCTGCTGCGCTCCGGACGACACTCGTGGTCGGAGTACGCCGCACACGTGGAGGAGGCTGGAAGCGCCGTCGCGGTGTTCGAGCGCGAGCGCAGCGCCGGACCGGCGCAGCTGTTCGGCGATGATGGCGCCACCTCGGAGCTCGACCAGATCGCGACCGAGATCGATGCGTGGGAGGCCGAGGGCATGCGGCTGCAGACGGTGCTCGACCCCGGCTACCCCGACAACCTGCGCGGCGTGCACGACAGGCCGCCATTCGTCTTCCTGGCCGGGGCGCTTGCCCCTGCGGACGCGCGTGCGATCGCGGTCGTCGGTTCGCGCGTCGCGTCCCAGCACGGCGTGGACGCGGCGCGGGCGATCGCCGAGCATCTCGTCGATTGTGGGTATACCGTCGTGAGCGGCCTCGCGGCCGGGATCGACCACGCCGCTCACACCGCGGCGCTCGCCCGCGGCGGCCGCACCCTCGCCGTGATTGGAACCGGGCTACGCCGCAGCTATCCACCACAGCACGCGGACCTCCAGCGCCGGATCGCCTCAGAGGGCGCGGTGATCTCCCAGTTCTGGCCCGACGCGCCGCCCAGCCGGCGAAGCTTCCCAATGCGCAACGGCGTGATGTCGGGCCTGTCGCTCGCCACGGTGGTCGTGGAGGCGTCGCTGACGAGCGGATCACGGATCCAGGCGCGTCTCGCGCTGGAGCACGGCCGACCCGTGTTTCTCCTGGAGTCCGTGCTCGAGCACGAGTGGGCCCGGGAGTGCGCCGCCCGACCCGGAGCACGGGTCATCGGCTCGCCCGATGAGATCACGACGATCGTGGAGCGCCTGACCGCGCCGGGCGCACTCGTCGCCTGACGCTACCGCGATGCCGACGGTCGCAGAGCTGACCGACCTGTACGGCAACTTCATGCTCGGCCCGCACCCGGGCCCCGGCGTCTGCGAGGTCTGCTTCACGTTCACGGAGAGCCACGCTCGCTGCTTCATCTGCGCACAGCAGAACAGCTCACTCGACGCCGTTGCGCCGATCTCCTACAGCATCGCGAGCGGGCAACTCCACCATGCTCTGGCCGGCTACAAGCGGCTGGGCGGCGAGGTTGCTCGGCGCCTCCAGGTGGAGCTCGCGGCGGTGCTGTGGCGGTTCCTCGTCGGGCACGAGGCATGCGTAGCACGCGCCGCCGGAACGTCCGCGTTCGACCTCGTTACGACGGTGCCGTCCGGCAGCCGCGCACGCGACGAGGACCACCCACTGCGGCGGATCGTCAGCGAGCTCGCCCGACCGACACGGACCCGCTACGAACGACTGTTGACCCGCTCGGACGTGACGGTGCAGGACCGGACTTTCGACGCCCGCAAGTACGACGTGGTGCGAGCGCTCGGCGGCGAGTCCGTGCTGTTGATCGACGACACGTGGACCACCGGCTCGGGCGCCCAGAGCGCGGCCGCGGCCCTGCGGCAGGCCGGCGCCGGACCGGTCGCCGCGGTGGTGATCGGCCGCCACGTCAAGCGCGACTGGAGGGAGAATGAGCGACGCCTGCGCGCACTTGCGCAACCGTTCGACTGGTCCTCGTGCGCATGGCACGGGTGCTGAGCTCAGAGCAGGAACTGCTCGCCGATCCGCGCGACCCGGATGAAGCGACAAGGGTGTCGCGAGCAGTGCTAGCTGGATTGCGCCGCCACCGGCTCAAGGGCGTGCCTAAGTCCCCCGAAAGCGCACGGGGGCCGATAGCATGGGCGCCGTGGCGAGCGCGGGGCATTCGACGAACCAGGGGACGGCCTGGGCCTGGCTCTCTGTCATCCCCATGGGCCTCGGGGCGTGGGCGCCGGCGTACGCGGGCGTCAAGGCGCAGAATCGGCGCTGGCTGGCGCTCGGCGTCATCTGGTCGCTGATCGCCGTCGCGGGCTGGGTCGCCGCCGTCACCTCGAACGGCGACTCGGGACTCGCCGGCGGCCTGATCATCCTCGGCTGGGTGGGTGCAGTGGCAACCTCGTTCACGATCCGCCCGGCGTACGCCCGCCAGCTCCAGGGCTCGTTCGATGCAGCAGTCCTCGGTGCCCAGGAGCGTCTGGCCGAGCGCGAGCGGGCGCGGCGGCTGTGCCGGGAGAAGCCGCCCCTCGCCCGCGAGATCGGGGTCGGACGGCCCGATCTTCCCGGCGCGCAGGACGCGGGGTTGGTCGATGTCAACAATGCGCCGGCGAGAGTTATCGCCGGGCTCCCCGGTATCGGCGACGCCCTCGCCGCGCGTATCGTCGAGGCGCGCTCGGACACGCAGGGGTTCTCATCCGTCGAGGACCTCGGCGCGACGCTCGATCTCGACGGTCACGTCGTCGAGGGGCTCCGCGAACAAGCCGTCTTCCTGCCGCGCTGACGCGGGCTCACGAGCGGCTGCCGAAGGAAAGAAGGCGCCGGGCCGGCCGGTCCTGATGGTCCGGCCGGCCGGCGCGCATCGCCCCCGACAACGCCGACGGGGACCCGCTTTCGGGTCCCCGCCGGACTCCCCAATCGCACCCACGGCCGGGTAGGGCGCAACCTCGGGGAGAATGTACTTCGGGCGTTGAAACACGGGCTATTGGCGATAGTTGCGGAGCGAGACCGCGCGCATGGTTTCCTCGGTCGGCTTGCCATACTTGCGTCTCCCCTCACAGGGGGCGTAGCTCAGTTGGTTAGAGCGCCGGCCTGTCACGCCGGAGGTCGCGGGTTCGAGTCCCGTCGCTCCCGCTTCGAGAAGTGCCTGCTATTAGCGGTAGTTTTTGTCTGGTCCGTTGGTTCGCTGTGGGCCTGCTCGGCAGCGCGGGCAACGGTCTCGGGCAACGTTTAAGGGCTGGCGGTCGGACCGAGGTTCTTGGTGGCGAGGAGCGAGCCGCGACCGATCCGCGAGAGGAGCCCTCCATCGAGCTCGCGCGGGTGCGCGATGGCGTCCTGTCGTGGCCACTGTCATCCCGGTGCTATCTCAAATTCCTAGCCGAGAACCTTGGCCTTTGCGCGTTCGAACTCTTCGTCGGTCAGCACTCCGCGATCCCTGAGGTCGGCGAGCCTGTGGAGGTCGTCCGCGGTGCCACCTGAGTTCGCCCCTCGCGCGAACTGGCGGAACGCGTCGTACTGCGCGCGGTCTTGCGCTTGGTGTTCGTGCAGCGTGTGCCCGCGCACGATCAGATAGCCGACCACGCCGATCAGCGGAAAGACGAAGATGAAGAGCACCCACAGGGCCTTGGCCCAATTGGAGAGGTCGTGGCTGCGGAAGATGTCGAAGACCACGCCGATCGCGATCCAAATCCAAAGGAACAGGAAAGCGAGCTCAAGGACTGTGAGCAGCCCGTCTCCGAAGGTGTAGGTGGAAGCGGCGAGTGGCATTCGTGTCCTTTCGCTCAGGGATGCCGAGCACGCTCGGCGAGGTCTCTATCAGGCAGTTGTTTCGGCATTATCGGACGCGGAACCTTTGCTCCGATGGACTTCTGCAACACGTTCGCTGCCGCGTTCGCCTGTTCGGCTTGGTCTCCGCTCTTCCCCCACGCCTATCCAGTCGCTACAGGATCCTCGACATCTTCGCCAGCGACGGGGACCCAGTTGCGTAAGGTCGAGTGTGTTGAGCCGCGGCGTCGATGCGGTGCGAAGTTGATCGATCGCAGCCTCGACTCGGGCTCTCGACGCGGGACCGATCGGGGGCGGAGCGCCATCGTCGCGGTCGGTCACGGTGTTCAGGCTTCGCCTGCCCGCCGGTGCCTGTCGCGCTAGACGAATGCGCCGACGCCCGTGATGTCACGGCCGACGATCAGGGTCTGCATCGTCTCGGTGCCCTCGTAGGTGTGGATCGCCTCGATGTCGGCCATGTGGCGAATCACGTGGTTCTCGAGCAGGATGCCGTTGCCGCCGAGGAGATCGCGGGCCTCGGCGCAGTCCGAGACGAACGGACACTGGCAGGCGTCGCTCAGGCACGCCGGCGAGCGCGCGCGGCCGGTGCGCCGGAGGATCACGCGGACGCCCGAGACGGCTTTCAAAGTGGGGATGCTGCAGCCGAACATCCCCTGGAGGTCAGCTCCGAGGGAGATCGCGTGCGAGACGAGGTCCGGTCGTCGGGCGGCGAGCGCACGGGCGTAATGGCCGCCCCGGCGGTGTCCGATCACAGCGACCCGCCGGCCGTGGCGGCGCGCGATCGTCTCGACGCGGCGCTCGACGCGGTCGAGGGCTCGGTCAGAGCAGGTGACGTTGGCGATGAACCCGCACACCCGCGGCCGGTAGCCGATTCGGTGAAGCCACCCGGCCATCACCGTCAAGGTCTGGTCGCCGGCCAGGAAGCCCGGCACCAGCACGGCCGGCCCCCGTCACCGTGTCTGATGTCGCGGCCGGCGATCACCGGGTCGGTCAGCAGTCGCGAGAACTCGAGCACGCAACGCGTTTCGGCCAACGGGCGGCCCCGCCACCCAGCGGGCAGTTCCGATTCCGAGCAGCTCATGCGGCGTGAACGTAGGTTCCTGGCGCCTTCGCCTGCGCCTTGTACCGGCGGTTACCAAGAGTCTTCGGGGCCGCCTTCAGGGCACCGGACCTCGTCGAGAGCCACTCGATGTAGTCGGGCCACCAGCTACCGCGTCTGGTCACCGCGTGCCGACTCCACTCATCAGGGTCGGCCGGATACTCGTCGGCGACCTGATAGCTCGAGCGGGTCTCGGCCCCGTCCGGTGCTGGAGGGTTGATCAACGCCTGGATGTGGCCGCTGGCGGAAAGCACAAACCGGGTGTCGCCACCGAGCAGCTGGGTCGACGCGTAGGCGTTCCGCCACGGGACGATGTGGTCGGCGCCGCCGGCGACAATATAGCTGTCGACGGTCACCTGGCCGAGGTCGACCGGCGTGCCCAGCACCCTGAATGCTCCGGGCTTCGTGAGCGCGTTCTGCATCGCGACCATCACGAAGTCGCGATGAAGCCCAGCAGCCAGCCGCACGGTGTCCTGGTTCCAGTAGAGGATGTCGAACGCCGGCGGCTCCTTGCCGAGCATGTAGTTGTTGACCACGTAATTCCAGATCAGGTCGTTCGGGCGCAGCCAGGCGAACACGGTGGCGAGCGCCTCGCCGTCGAGGTAGCCCTTGCGCGCCGACTGCGCGACCGCGGTCGCCGCCACCTCCTTGGTCGCGAGCGCCGCTGTCGTTCCGGCCTGCGCGTTGTCGATCGCGCAGACCATCAGCGTCAGGCTCGACACCGACCCGAGCCGGCCCTCGGCCGCCAGGTGGCCGAGCGCGCCGGCGATGATGATCCCGCCCGAGCAGGCGGCCATCACGTTCACCGATTCGTGGCCGGCGATATCGGCTGCCGCGCGCCCGGCCTCGATCGTCGCCTCCGCGTAGGTGTCGAAGTCGAAATGCCCGTTCTCCCGCTCGGGGTTGCGCCACGAGATCATGAACACCTGCTGCCCTTGGCCCAGCAGGTATTCAACGAGGCTGCGGCCCGGCGCGAGATCGAGCACGTAGAACTTGTTGATCGTGGGCGGCACGATCAGCAGCGGCGTTTCATACACCTCCGCGGTCTGCGGCGCGTACTGGATCAGCTCGAAGACGTCGGTTCGGAGCACGACCGATCCCGTCGTCAGGGCAAGGTTCCCGCCAACCTCGAACTTGCTCGTGTCGACCATCGCGGGCAGCCGGCCCTTGGAGACGTCACGGACCAGCCGGCGGCCACCCCGCACGAGGTTGGCGCCGCCGCGGTCGATCGTCTCCTTCAGCACGGCCGGATTGGTCAACGGGAAGTTTGTCGGCGCGATCGCGTCGAGCAGATTGCCCAGCGTGAACCGCACCTGACGGTCGGCCTGCCAGTCGAGGTCGGCGTCGTCGATTAGCGCCTCGATCGTCCCGCCGAGGGCGAGGTAGGCCTGGATCAGCCGGCGGAACATCCAGCTGTCCTTCCAGGCACGGTCAGCGAAGCGGCGGTCACCCTTCGCGGGAGCGAGCTCCGAGTCGCCGGCCACGACACGCGCCAGCTCGGACCCGAGCCAGCCCACACGGCGCGTCACCGCGTCGGGTCGCCGCGCGAGGCTTCCGGCGAGCTGAGCGGTCGCGACCGGATCGAGAAAGCGCCTGGCCGGGCTCTGACTGACCGCTGCGTCAGTCAGCATCACCTCGAGCGCCGCGCGGGTCGCGGCCCGCGGTCCGATGGGCGCGCGACCGTTCGCTTCAGTGCCGGTCGCCATCACGACGCTCAGATCTTGATCGGGTGCTTGACCCCGACCACCGGTTCGTTGTCTGCACGCACGTGCTCGCGTCTCCTGGCGAGGACCAGCTCGGCGCATCCCCCGAGCATCTTTCCCCCGGGCAGGAACAGCCGCCGGTGATAGAGGCGAGGCTCGGGCTCGGACATGTCGTTCCAGAGCGGGCGCCAACGATCACGTAGGCGAACGTCATCGCGTCCCTCGCGATCCGCCGAACATCAACTTCCCGAACGCCTGCAACGCCCGCGTTCGCCAGATTGAGTAGGGCATCGCATACGGCGGCCGGCGCAGCGCGAGCCTCGCCACCACCACTGACTTCTTCTTGCAGTGACTTGCGGATCCCGTCAGGCCCATGCCGAGCGCCGAGTCCCGACGACTTCCAGCCGCCCATCGGAAGCTCTAGCCCGAAGTAGTTCGCCTGCGCGTCGTTGACCGTAACCACTCCCGCCTGCAGCGCGTCGACCAGCTGGTTCGCCTTGCCCAGGTCCCGCGTCCACACGGACGCCTGCAGCCCGTACGGCGAGTCGTTGGCGAGCTTGACGGCCTCCGCGACGCCGTCCACCTTCATGATCGGCAGGGTTGGACCGAACGTCTCCTCGCGCATGCATGCCATCGAGTGGTCGACGTCCACCAGTACCGTCGGCTCGTAGAACGAGCCGTCACCCCCGCGCCGGTGGCCGCCGCACAGCACTCGCGCTCCCTTCGCGAGCGCGTCCTTCACGTGGTAGTCGACGATCTCGAGCTGGGGCGGGAAGATCATTGCGCCGATGTCGGTGCTGCCCCGCGGGCCTGGCACTCCCTGACGGAGAGCTTTCACCTTGTCGAGGACCTTGGCGACGAATTCGTCGTAGACCGAGCCCTCGACGTAGATCCGCTCGACCACAATGCACGTCTGGCCCGCGTTCCCGAGACCTGCCTGCACCGCGTTAATCGCGGCACGCTCCACGTCGGCATCGCCAAGCACGATCATCGGATCCTTGCCACCGAGCTCCAGCCCGACGGGCGTGAGCGTCGCGGCCGCCCGCGCTGCGACGTTCTTCCCAGTCGCCGTCGAGCCCGTGAACATGACGAAATCGACGTGGTCGATCAGGGCGGCGCCCGCCTCGCCGCGGCCGACAGCCACCTGGAAGACGCCCTCCGGCATCCCGCACTCCCGCAGACCGTCTTTCATCACCAGCGAGGAGAGCGGAGTCACCTCCGAGGGTTTCAGAATGACCGCATTCCCCGCTGCCACGGCAGGCACGCAATCGCCGAACGAGTTCACCAATGGGTAGTTCCACGGCCCGATCACGCCGACCACGCCGACCGGCGAATAGCGGACGCGGAGCTGACGGCCCAACAGGAATGGCGAGCCCGAGCGGACCTTTTGCTCGTGGAGGTAACGCTTCGCGTGGGTTGCCCAGAAGTCGAGCGCCGCAGCTGCATAGTAGATATCGACGAACCGCGCGTCCTCCTCGGTCTTGCCCGTCTCGGAGATCAGCGTCTGCGCCAGGCGGTCGGCGTTCTGCATCACCCACCGGCGCGCACGTCGAAGCACCAACGCCCGCCCCTCAAACCCGAGCGCCTCCCATGCCGGCTGCGCCTGGCGCGCGGTCGCCACCATCTCCTGAACCTGCTCCACCGAGCACTCCGGCACGGTCCCGGCCAGCTCACCTGTCGCGGGATTGAGGACCTCGATCACGGAGCCGGCGCCCACCGCGCGTGTGGCTGCGGCTGCGGACATCACGAGACACCCTTCGCGGCCGGCACCCCGACAGGTGGTTTGATCTCTCGCTTGAGGATCTTGCCCGTCGCGCCCTTCGGCAGCTCGTCCATGAACCAGACGTGACGCGGGTACTTGTAGGCGGCAACGTTCGACTTCACGTGATCGCGGATCTCCGCCTCGGTCGCAGTGGTTCCCGGCTTCAGCGCGATGGCGGCGCCAACCTCCTCCCCCAGCTCAGGATGAGGAATGCCGATCACGGCGGCCTCCCGAACCGCCGGGTGCTCGTAGATGACCTCCTCGATCTCGCGCGGGTACACGTTGTAGCCGCCGCGGATGATCAGTTCCTTCTTGCGATCGACGATGAAGAAGTAGCCGTCCTCGTCGACCCGGCCGATGTCCCCGCTGTGGAACCAACCGTCGCGGATCGCCTCCGCGGTCGCCTCGGGACGGCGCCAGTAGCCCTTCATCACGTTGTGGCCCCGAATCAGTATCTCGCCGGACTCTCCCTGAGGCACGTCGTTGCCGTTGTCGTCGACGACCTTCATCTCCACCCCGGTGACCGGCGTGCCGATCGAACCCGGCTTGCGCTCCCGGTCGGGATGGTTGAACGACGCCATCGGCGAGGTCTCCGATAACCCGTAGCCCTCGAGCACCGTGCAGCCGAAGCGCTGCTCGAACCCGTGCATGACCTCGATCGGCATCGCCGCCCCGCCGGACATGCAGACGCGCAGCGACGAGGTGTCGTACGTCTCGCTGTCAGGGGCGTGGAGCATCGCCACGTACATGGTCGGAACGCCCTCGAATGCGGTCACCCGATCTCGCTCGATGATCTCCAGTGCCTTGCTCGCGTTGAAGCGCGAGATCAGCGACAAGGTCGCACCGACCGCGACCGCGGCGTTCATAGCGCATGTCTGACCGAACGCATGGAAGAGCGGGAGCACTCCGAGCACGACAGAGTGCGCATCGAGACCCAGCAGGTCGACCGCCGCCTCCACGTTCAGGCCCAGGTTTGCGTGGGTCAGCTCGGCGCCCTTCGGCTTGCCGGTGGTTCCGGAGGTGTAGAGGATCACCGCCGTGTCGTCGCCCTCCATGCCGACCACCTCTGCCTTCGGCTCCACCGAGGCCAGCAGGCGCTCGAACGGCCCAGGGGTCACGCCGACCGTCTCGGCCCCGGCCGCCGTCGCGCCCGCCTCGGCTGCGGCTGCGAACTCGTGCCAGGCGAACACGAGCCGGGCCTCGGAGTCTGCGAGGTAGAACTCGACCTCGCGCGCCTTGAGCAGCGGGTTCATCGGAACGACCACCGCACCCGCCCGGAGCACGCCGTAGTAAGCCACGGCGAATTGCGGCACGTTGGGCAGCATGATCCCGACGCGCGCACCAGCTCCGATCCCTCGGAGGCGCAGGAGCCCGGCCACCCTCGCGCTCGCGGCGTCGAGGGCTGCGTAGGGGATCTCGGTCTCGTCGAGCTTGAGTGCGATGTGGTCGCCGTGGCGCTCAGCGGTCGTCGCGAGGTTGTCCGCAAGGTTGTCCATCTGTGGTCCTCCGGGGTGCGTGCGTGGAGAGGCGACCAGCGTTGCAGACGGTCGCAGCGTCCGCCTTGGAGGATGCTCTGAGCCTGCTTGGAGGACGGCACAGTCCGATTCCCCGTAGGCTGCGCCCGGGTTGATGGTTTCCGACTCCGATAGTGGCTCGCAGGCACGATGGGAAGCGTTCATCGACGCGCTGGTCGCCGACAGGGAGCTATTGACCGGGCGCATCCGCGAGAGCATCCGCGCCGGGCTCCCCGCCTACCGGAGAGTCTCGGACAGGGAGCTCGACTGGGGCTTTCGCATCGATCTCGACGGCGTGCTGAGGACCGCCCGGGCGGGTCACGAAGGGGTCACCGACGAGCAGCTTGCGGCGCTCGCCGCGGTTGGCGACGCGCGAGCCGAACAGGGACTCCCGATCGCTGACGTCCTGCTGGCCTGGCGGATCGGTGTTCAGGACGTGATCGACCGAGCCACTGAGATCCGCCCACGGCTCAACATCTCGGAGGCCGAGATGCTTCGCTTCGTCAGGGCGCTGATCGCCGCCACAGATCGTGCAATGGCGATCATCGCCAGCGCGCACCGGACGGCCGATCTCGAGCTCGCGACCCGGGAGCACGAGCGGAGGGCGGCTGTGGTCCGCGAGGCTCTGCTCGGGACGATCGCGCCGGTCGTTGTGCGCGCACACGCAGAGTCCTGCGGGATCGACATCAGCCGCGAGTACGTCGCCATCCGCGCCGCTGATGTGCCCGAGGAGCGAACGCAGCGCGAGCGCCAGCTCGGCTTTCAGGGCACGCTCACGCCGCGGCTCGGTCTCGCCGCGATGATCGATGACGACCTTGCAGGCTTCCTCCTACGCCCTCCGGCGAACGAAATCCCTTTCGCGGTCGCCGTTGGGCCGCCGCGCCCGATTGAGCGGCTGACCGAGTCGTTCGAACTGGCCTCGCGCACACTCGCGACCGTGCGAGCGTTCGACATGGTCGGCGTCTACGACCTCGACGCCCTCGGCGTGCTGCCCGCGATCGTCGCAGACAGGACGGTCGGCGACGCGCTCGTGCGGCGCTACCTGGAGCCGCTCGCCGCATCGCAAGCCGAGATCGCCGCGAGCCTCCGTGCCCTCTTCGAATCCGACATGCACGTCGAACGCGCCGCGGAGCAGTTATTCGTGCACCCGAACACGCTGCGTTACCGGATCGGTCGCTTCGAGGAGATCACCGGCGCGAACCTGCGCAAACCCAGGAGCGCCCTCGAAGTCTGGTGGGCGCTCCAGCGCGACGCAATCCGGACCCGTCCGACGTCTTCCTAGACCGGCTCCTTCGTGGGGCCGCACGAACACGATTGGACGCCCGCACATTGGGCTCGTCCAACCCGTCGGCTAGCGTCGCCCGGCGGCCCTGGACCTCGCCGCGGTGCCAAATTCGTTGAGAGGTATGGAGGGTGCAGATGGGAGCGACACATGAGCGGTCATAAAGGAGTGCTAAGGGTCAGAAGATCTCGCCGCCAGCGGTCAGTTCTTCCTCCAGCGCACGTTCACGTTGCTGGTGTTCGCGGGCATCTGGGCGCTCATGAAGGGCGTCACCGAGATCGTGCGCGCCTTCCAGATCCGTTCGTTCGCGAATTAGTCCGATGTACCGGTTCACTTCACAAGACGGAGGAGGCCCGCAGTGACGACAGTGGCAGATGCGACGTGGACGATGCTCGCCGAGTCGGGCGTCAAGAGGTGCTACGGCATCATCGGCGACGCGCTCAATCCGGTTATCGACGCACTTCACCGCGACGGGAAAGGTCGAGTTCATCCTCGTGCGCAACGAGGAGGCCGGCGTGCTCGCCGCCGTGGCCGAGTCGCTCGTGACCGGCGAGCCGGTTGTCGTGTGCGGCACAGCCGGCCCCGGCGTTACCCATCTGCTCAACGGACTCCTTGACGCGTCTCGCGAGCGCGTCCCGGTGATCGCAGTAGCCGGGGACTCAGCGTCGTCGGTGATCGACTCCGGGACCGTCGAGGAGATCAGTCCCTACGACCTGTTCAGGACCGCCTCGCTCTACACCGGACGGATCCTCAACCCGGCGCAGACCCGAACGGTCGTCCAGACCGCGATTCGCACCGCGATCGTGGAGCGCGGACCGACCGTGATCGCCATACCTGGCGACGTGGCGGCGAAGCCCTTCGAGGGTTCCATTCAGGAGGTCACGTTCCGCCAGCCGCTCCTTCGGCCGGCCGATGCGGATCTGACCGAACTGGCCGACCTGATCAATCGCGCCAAGGACGTCACGATCTTCGGGGGCGACGGGTGCCGCTTCGCTCACGATGAAGTCGTGGCGCTGGCGACGAAGATCGGCGCGCCCGTCGGCTACGCCTACCGGGGAAAGCAGTGGCTGGAGTGGGACAACCCAAACGCCGTCGGCATGACCGGACTGCTCGGCTGGGGCGGCGCGTATGAAGCTATGCACCACGGCGATCTCCTCCTGCTGCTCGGGACCAGCTTCCCCTTCGGAGACTTCTATCCCACCGACTGCACGATCGCGCAGATCGACTCGCGGGGCACGATGCTCGGTCGACGCACACGCGTCGACCTGGCGCTCGTCGGCGACGTGCGGGAGACGGTCGCCGCGGTGCTCCCGCTCGTGGACGCTAAGGAACCCGGCCATCATCTCACCCATGCGCTCCATGTCACCAAGCATTGGCGTGAGCGCATGGGCCACTACGTCACGCGTGGCCCACGGCTCAAGCGAATCCGGCCCGAGTATCTCGTGTCCACACTTGACGAGCTTGCGAGCGATGACGCCGTGTTCACTGTTGACACCGGGACCGCGTGCATCTGGGCGGCGCGATACGTGACCGCCAAATCGGGTCGGAACATCCTCGGCTCGTTCAACTGGGCGACGATGGCCAACGCCATGCCCTACGCGATGGGCATCGCGATCGGGGTCCCCGGCCGTCAGGCGATCGCGCTCTGCGGGGACGGTGGGCTGGCGATGCTGATGGGCGACCTTCTCACGATCGCTGCACGCCAACTCCCGGTGAAGCTGGTCGTGCTCAACAACTCGCACCTCGACTTCGTGCACATCGAGATGATGGAGGCCGGGATCGAACCGTTCGGAACTACGCTCAAGAATCCGAGCTTTGCGGCACTGGCGGACGTAATCGGGATCGCCGGCTTCCGGCTGGAGAACCCGAACGACGTCCGGTCGACCGTCGATCAGTTCCTCACGACGCCGGGACCAGCGTTGCTCGACGCGGTGATCGACCCGCATGCCCTAAGCCTGCCGCCACACGTTTCGCTGGGGATGGCCGAAGGATTCTCGCTGAGCCTCGCCAAGCCACCTCGTCGATGGCGTCGAGATCCTGCTGCGTGAGCAGCCACCGATGGACGCGCTGCGAAGCTGGGTCGAGCGGCTCGCGGGCTACGCGGTGACCAAACATGGGCTCGCCGACGCCCTACGCAAGGTCACTAGCCCCGCAAACGATCTGTCCTCGACCGACATATACACCGCGATCGTTGGAACCCTCGATCGTCTACTGCAGGTGAACATCTCGGCAGGAAACCTGCGCCCAGACCTCGACGCCGAGGACGTGATCCTCGCGCTGGCCGGACTCTGGCAGCTCGACCCGGCAAGCGATTGGCGAGGGCAAGCACACCGCATCTACGACATCGTCCTCGGCGGCCTGCAGCGACCCGCCCGTCACACAAGCACTTGACGAAACGGCCCAGGGCTGATTCCAAGCGAAGTCGTCGCTGCGTCCACAGCCACGCCGCAACGCACCGGGAGACACTGCGCGCCTACGATGGATTGGTGCTGAGACGCTGGCCCGGAGCTACCGCCGCGGCGCTGATCACGCTGGTAACGCTCGGGCTAATCGCGGTCGACCTGACCGATGCGGCTGCGCGCCGCTGGTGGGCTGATCGCGCTTTTGCGACGGACGTCGTAGCAGGGATCCTCGTGGTGTTGATCACAGTGTTGGTGGTCGACCAAGTAGTCAGGGTGCGACAGCTGAAGGATCGTGCGCAAGTTATGGCGGCGCAGGCGGCGATCCTGATGCTCCAGGCTGGACGGGCGAGGCAGAGCGTATCTGCCGCGATGAATACGTCCGGGGATCGGGATGCGGCCCTGGACGAGGTTCGGATTTACATGACGATCTTGTCGATCAGCGCTCCGGTACTCATCGATGCAAGGGTTTCTCGCACGTTCCTGGAGCAGGCCCAGAGACTTGGTGCGGAGCTGGCGCGCGGGCTTGCTTCGGGAGTCAAAGCGTCTGGCGAAACCAGCACAGCGTCCGACTCCCGACTGGAAGACTCCTTCCAGCGTCTTCGCTCCGCCTCGACCCCGTTGCTCGAGCTGCTCACCGCCGAGCAGCGAAGCGCTGCAGGCGGACGCGAGTCCCAATGATCGGAGGGACATCTCGGCTCAACCGCGGACCCAGTCGTGGCTTCGGGTCGGCGGATAGCCGTCCTCTAGCCAGCGAAGCGCCGCGCGGTACCCCGATCACGAGCCATCGAGCGAAGTGATGAACGGCTAGCGCCAGCCGAGCGCCGGCGCGACGTGGGTAAGGATGTTCTCGATGACATGAGTGTTGTATTCGACGCCGAGCTGGTTGGGCACGGTTAGCAGCAGCGTGTCGGCGGCCTGGATCGCCTCGTCGGTGCGGAGCTGCTCAACGAGTACGTCGGGTTCGGCTGCGTATGACCGCCCGAAGATCGCGCGTGTGTGCTCGTCGATCATGCCGATCTGGTCTTGGGAGTCGCGGTTGCCGGAGAAGTAGGCGCGGTCGGTGTCGGTGGTGAGCGCGAAAATGCTGCGGCTGACGGATATCCGCGGCTGACGGTCGTGCCCGGCCTCGTTCCACACCTCGCGGTAAGCCTCGATCTGCCTGCGCTGCTGGACGTGCAAGGGTTCGCCGGTTTCGTCGTCCTTCAGCGTCGAGCTTTGCAGGTTAAGGCCGAGTCGGGCCGCCCAGGCACTGGTTGCGTTCGATCCCGACCCCCACCAGATCCGATCTCGCAAACCAACCGAGTGCGGCTCGATCCGCACCAGGCCCGGCGGGTTGGCGAACATGGGCCGCGGGTTCGGCTGCGCGAACCCTTTGCCTTCCAGAACCTCCAGCGCGACCTCGGCGTGGTTGCGCGCCATCTCGGCATCGCTGTCGCCGTCGCCGGGCACGTAGCCGAAGTACCGCCAGCCATCGATCACCTGCTCGGGCGACCCCCGGCTGATCCCGAGCTGAAGCCGGCCGCCAGCGATCAGGTCAGCCGCCCCGGCGTCCTCCGCGAAGTACAGCGGGTTCTCATAGCGCATATCGATCACGGCGGTACCGATCTCGATCTGCGAAGTCCTCGCGCCGATCGCTGCCAGCAGCGGGAACGGCGAGGCGAGCTGACGCGCGAAATGGTGAACTCGGAAGTACGCGCCGTCAGCGCCCAGTTCCTCCGCTAGGACCGCAAGCTCGATCGACTGCAGCAGCGCATCCGCGGCCGAGCGCGTCCGCGAGTGCGAGCCCGCGTTCCAGTGACCGAAGGAGAGGAATCCGATCTTCTTCATGCGTTCTTGAATCCGCCGGACCGGCAAGAAAGCCAGCAGGTCTCCACTACGCCAGGCTAATGGGCTGTCCCAGTTTTAGTTGGTGACACTTGGAGGGCTCTCCAGGGTCCGCGGCTGAGAGGCGAAAGCGCTGGCCGAGCGTCGGGACGCTGGTCGGGGGACTTCGGGGCGAGCCTCCGCTATGCGCTCAAGCTATGCGGAGGCTTCGTCGAGCTCCTGCAGGAGCTCGTGGGCGACGAGCTCGATCGCCTTATGTCGCCACTCGGCGGCGCGGTAGTGGCAGGCGATTAGCCCCGAGCGATGGATGCGCCGGAAGTCCCCGAACACGAACGCGTAGCGCGCCTTGGTGTCCTCGTTCGCGCCGTCAGTGAGCCCGAGGAACCAGCGCCCGTACGCCTCCCAGTCGTGCTTCTCCAGGTAGGCGTTCTCGACCGCGGCCGTGGGCTGGACCTCGCCCCACTCGCTGCGCAGCACATACTGGCGTGCGGCGATCAACCGCCGCGCGTGCGCGACACCCGCCTCGTTGACCGAGTAGGAGGCCGTCGCCGACTACCTCGACTCGTTGTTGGTTGACAGTTCACTCGACTCACGCCGTCCGCTCTACCCGTAACCGCGGCCCGAGAACCGTCGTCGTGCGCTGGCGGACCGCCGAGACTCGGTGCTGGCGCCCCAGGGGCGTGGCGGCACCAAAGCATCAACCTGACCGGCGGGCGCGCCGCAGTTCGGGCTTATGAGCGCAGGACCATCTCCCTCACCATCACCGCCACCGAGCGCCACCAGCGCGACCAGAACCGGACGTCGTCGACCTCGACCTCGACCTCGACCTCGAGCAGCGGACCGACTGGCTTGAGCTGTTCCCGTTCCTGACGACGCGCCGTCTCGACGCCTACGGCTCCTTTGACCGTGCGAGGACCGTGCGCGCGCCGCCGTTGACGCCGGACATCCGGGTGTTGTATACGTGCAGGTCCCGTGGGGTCCCTGCACGAACTGCCGCGTGAACCCACGCGAAGCGATCGTGATCGTGAGTCCCGGCGGCCGACCGCGGTCGAGTCGGTGCTCTCGCTACAGCGCGCGATCGGCAACCGAGCGCTCGCCGCTCAGGTGGCGAGAGCGAGGCGGTTGCAGCGAGACGCGGTCGACGATCTCGATCTCGCCGTACCGCCGCCGCCTCCCGCGCCGCCGCGCCTTCCTCGGCCGGGACGACAGCCCGGGCCGACCGCTGCCGCTCTGGACCTCGCGGCGCCGTCGACATCCCGACCGTATCGGCCGGATCCCGGACCTCCGAACGTCGCCGCGCGGCGCTACTACGAGGCGGTGCTCGCCGCAGCCGACGAGAGTCACTTTGCGCGGCTGCTGCAGGTGGTGCTCCTGAAGGAGAACATCGAAATGCTGCAGTCCGCCAATCAGGCGGAGGATGTGGAGCATCAGCGAATCGCTCTCGCACAAATGCCGATGCGCCCGGCCGGGGCCGGGTCTGGTGCGCGGCTGCTCGAGCTGTACCACCGGTTCCGGGATCAGCCTTTGATCCATCCATTCTGGCGCGGCGTCGTGGAGGAGAGCCGTCGGCGCGGCGTCAACCCCGCCGCAGACGCCATGGCGGTGCCGTCGGAGCCGGGCCCGAAAGCCGACCCGGAGTGGCTGCGCCTCGCGGGCCAGCTCACGATCCGCATCCACCCGACCGCGTTCGCGGTCTGGGACGGCGGCCAGCCCGACAACCAGTTCACGGGGCTCGTGTACGTACCCGATGGCACGGCGATCGGGGTGCTCTATCTCGCGCCGCTCGTCCCTGGGCCCCAGGGGTCGACCAACTATCCCTACGCGATGCTGAACGACGTCGACGATGACATTGAGCACCGCGCCCCGATCATGCACACCCAGCCGGCCAGCCGCGACGCGCCATACAACCGCTTCCGCGATGAGGTCGCCGCAGGCGTCAGTACAGCGACAGGCGTCGCCAAAGCATCGGTCCTGATGCCTGCTCAGGCGTCCGAGCCCGACATCCGCCGGGCGAACGATCTCGCAATCGCGGTGGTGGCGCTGTTGCAGCCCCGGATCCTCCCCGCGAGCATGCAGACGGGCGTCACGGAAAAAGAGCTGGATATCCTCGCCAGCGGCTTCGGCACGAATAACATCGCCGCCCTCCGTGCTGCCGCCTCCCGCTATCCGGACCAGCCCGAGGCGGCACGGATCGCGAACATCGTCGAGCACCGGTTCGTGGCGGGCACGGCGGCAATCAGACAGGCCCAGGCGCTGCAGAAACCGATCCGGGGATCGTCAGCGAGTCATCAGCTCCTCGCGGACCGGTTCCATGTCGATCAGAATCGGTGCGTGGGCTTCAGCGTTGCCCAGGGTCCGAACGCGACGGTCAAGCGCTTCGGTTGGACCTCTAGGTCATCGAACGGAGCGAAGTTCGACGCGAGCGGCGGGCTGCCCCGCGAGTGGGCGAACAAGATCATGACCGCGCTCGTGTCGAACAATGCGAACATCTTCGGCCTTGGGCCGTGGGGACCCGGAAGCGATGCGCCCCCGCTAATCTCGGTCCGACCACCAGCCGGCCCGAGGATGGGCGCACCGCCGAAAGGCGCCTTGCCCGTGAAGCAATGGAGAACGCCCGTGCCCGCCGCATCCCCGTCCAAGCAGCCGCCGAAATAGCGCAGGAGCGGGAATCCTCTGCGGCAACGCGTGGACGGCGTGGTCCGAGTGACCGACTGACCCGCCGCGCCCGCGTCCGCGTCAGCGGGCGGCGGTACCTCGTCGAACGCGAGCTCGCGACAGGCGCACGCGAGCTTTCGCGTCAGGCGCTTGACCAGGTCGACCGCGGAATCGCGACGTCGTGTCTGCGGGCCGCGCTCGTCACCCGCGATCAAGGCTTCCGACCGGTCACTTACGGCGCCGTGGCGGCCGGCGAGGCGGCCGGTCTCGCAAGTTGGACCTCGGCTACGGGTGGCATGTTCACCCTGATCGCAACGAGAACGATGGTTCACGATCGTCCGACGACCTAAGCTGATCGAAGGATCGGACTGTGACTCCATGACCACCTTGACGACAACGCCGCCCGAGGAGGGCCTCGAGCAGCCGCTCTGGAGAGAGGGTTCGGTTGCCCGGGGCCTGCTCGATCGGGATCAGCTCCTCCAGATGCTCGATCGCGCTGTGACCAAGCGGGTGACGGTCATCTCAGCGCCGCCCGGAAGTGGGAAGACCTCGCTGTTGCGTGGATGGGCCAACCGCTCGACGGGCGCTCGCCGCGTGGCGTTTGTGTCGGTCGACCGCGACGAACAGGATGCACAGCGGTTCTGGAGTGCGGTCCTCGACGCGATCTGCAGCCCGGCGCGCTCCGTTGATCCGGAGACGCGACCGACGGCGAGCACTGGTCTCGACGACGATCAGCTGGTCCACAGAGTCCTCTCGGAGCTCGCCGAGCAGGGCGAGCCCGTGGTGCTGATCATCGACGATCTGCACGAGCTGAGATCGTCGGATGCCGTCGCACAGCTCGACCGTGTGCTGGCGCATCTGCCGAGCTGTGCACAGGTGGTGCTGTCGTCTCGCCGAGATCCGCCGATCAGGCTCCACCAACTCAGGCTTGCCGACGAGCTCGCCGAGATCCGAGCCGGCGATCTACGGTTCACCGAGCGCGAGACGCAGGAGCTGCTTGCAGCGTCCGGGACCACCTTGTCCGACGCCGGGACAACCGCGCTGCACCAGCGTACGGAAGGGTGGGTGGCTGGCCTGCGCCTCGCGGCGATCTCGCTCAGCGGCCACTCAGATCCCGAGCGGTTCGTGGCGGAGTTCTCCGGTACCGACAGGGCGATTGGCGAGTACCTGATGGCCGAGATGCTCGAACGCCAACCGAGCGAGGTTCAAAGCATGCTGTTGCGAACCTCACTGGTAGATCGCATGAACGGCGAACTCGCCGACCTCTTGGCCGGCCGCCCGGGTTGCGAGCAGATGCTGCTCGAACTGGAGGACGCCAACGCGTTCGTCGTGTCGCTCGACGCTCGTCGCACCTGGTTTCGCTACCACCAGCTTCTGGCGGATTTTCTGCGGTTAGAGCTCCGGCGACGTTCAGCCGATGAGCTTTCAGAGCTCCATCGCCGGGCAGCACAGTGGTTCGCTGACCATGGGGACGTCGTCGAGGCCGTGCGGCACAGGCTCGCGGCCGGCGACTGGACCGATGCCGCGCGACTCGTCGCAGACCACTCGTTCAGGTGGGTGCTTGACGGGCAAGCCGGAACGATCGACGCCGTGCTGCAGGCGTTTCCCGAGGGCGCATCAGCCGATCATCCTGACCTGGCGCTGGCCCACGCGGCAGCTGACGTGAACCAAGGACGACTGGAGGAAGCGGCTGCTCAACTGGCGCTGGCCGAGTGACACGTCCAGAGCGCTCCGCCGGCTCGACGCCTCCGCCTCACCGTGGCGATTGCGTCGCTGCGGTTGGCGCTGGCAAGACGTAACGGACAGTTCACGGCAGTGCTCGAGCAGGTGAACCTGCTCGATGCTTCGATCAACGACGACTCGAACGATCCGATCGCGATGGACAGCGAGCTGCGGGCAGTCGCACTGCTGAATCTCGGGATCGTCGAGACATGGACTGGGCGACTCGCCGACGCTGAACGGCACCTCTCCGAGGGAGCTGCACTCGCCCAGACGATCGGGCGGCCCTACCTCGAGGTCGCTTGCCGCGCGCATCAAGGGTTCCCGTCAAAGCTCGTCTCCGTTGCGAAGGCATACGAGCGCGGCCGTGAGGCGGTGGCGCTGGCGGACCGGTGTGGCTTGGCGGACCGGCCGATCCTCGCGCCCGCGCTCGCTGCGGCCGGCGGCATGGCAATCTGGATGGGCGAGTTCGACGAGGGAGAGAGCTGGCTCCGCCGCGCGTGGGAGGTCGCCGAGGAACACGTTGACCCGGCCGCCGCGGTGCTTCTACACGTAGCAACGGGCATGTTGCACGCCGGCCGCGGACAGCATCGATCGGCGCTCGAGGAATATGCGGCGGCAGCGCATGTGCAGTCGCTGCTCACGGGTGTTCACGCTCTCGCGCCGCGCATCGCCGGATGGCTCGCGACTGCACAGGCCCGACTTGGCATGCCAGATGAAGCGCGCGCAACCCTCGCCGGATTCTCCGCCGAATCCGGCCAAATGGGACCCATCGACAACGCGCGCGCAGTCATCTCCCTGATCGAAGGGGACCCCGCCACAGCTTTGGACGCTCTCAGAGAACTTCGCGAGACGTCGGGCCGGGTCGCAGCTTCGTCTCAGCGTCTGCGCGTTCAACTGCCGTCCCGTTCATTGGCCCATTCCCAGAATAAGAGTGGAATCTGTCTCTTATAGAGAGTAGGCGACCTTGCTAAGGAATGCAAGTCTCTCTAAGCTGGAGACGTGGCCACACCCACGCCGGAGCACACCCGTCGCCGTCGACGCGGCCCCCAACTCGAATCCGCGCTGCTTGACGCTGCCTGGGACGAGCTGGTCGAGGTCGGCTTCGCGAGCCTGACGATGGAGTCGGTCGCCGCACGCGCCCAGACCGGGATCGCGGTGCTCTACCGCCGCTGGGCCAACAAGGACCAGCTCGTGCTCGCCGCGCTCGAGCACTACCGGCACGCCCGCCCGGTCGAGACTCCCGACACCGGCACCCTGCGCGGCGACCTGCTCGCCCTGCTAACCGCGATGAGCAAAGCCCGCGCCACGTTCACCGCCATCGCCGCAGCCGCGGGCTTCTCGGGACTGCTAGCGGATACCGGCCTGACCCCCGCGCAAGCGCGCGACAAGATCCTCGGCGACCAACCGGTCTGGCGCGATCAGATCATCTACCGACGCGCCCACGACCGCGGTGAGATCGACCTGGAGCGCATCCCACCCGCTGTGCTCGCCATGCCGTTCGACCTCGTGCGCCACGACCTGCTGATGAACCTCAAACCGCTGAAACCCGCGCGCATCAAGTCGATCATCGACGAGCTGGCCCTGCCACTACTCCAGAGCCACCAAAGCGGGCCGGCCTCGACACGCGGCGCCATCACTCGGCTGGCATCTCGCTCAACTCAGCATCCCTGAGGCGAACGAAGCCCGGCCACCGGCCGATGAGGAGCAGGGATGAGACTTCCGGTTTGTTCGCCAATCCGGCAAGGCGATCCAGGCTGAAGCTGCACGGCCGCGTGTGGTTCGCCCCCGGTCCCGGAGAAGGTGGCCGCATTGGGCAATGGGGCGGCGGCATCAGGCAGTTAGCGGAAGTAGTGGCCCGTCTCCACGTCCTCGACCCAGCCCGGGTGGGTCGGCTCCCAGTCCAGCACCTCGCGGGTCTTGTCGTTTGAGGTCGGGTTGTCCAGGCCAGCGAAGGCGGCGAGAAAGCCGAGGTACTCTGGCGCCTCCTCAGCCGTGATGCTCTTGGTCTCGATCCCGAGCTTGCCAGCGATCGTCTCGGCGATCACCTTGCGCGGGATGCCGGAGTCACCCACGCCGTGCAGGGTCGAGCCGGCAGGGGCCTTCTCCAAGGCCAAGCGGTAGAGCACGCCGATGTCGTATGTGTTGGCCGCCGGCCAGCGGTTGCTGCCGTCGTCGGTGTAGGCCGCAATGCCGTTCTCACGGGCGAAGCCGATCAGCGCATGCGTGAAGCCGTGATGGTCGAGATCGCTGTGCACCATCGGCGCGAGCCGCACGACGGAGGAGCGCACGCCCTGCTGTCCCAGACCGATCGTGTAGTTCGCCGCGTCCGTCCGGGGGCCGCCCTGGGACTGGTCGTCCTCGGTGCCGGGGCGGCCGGTGATCCCGGCCATTGCGAGCATCAGCGTGCCCCCGGTCGACACGAAGGGCTTGTCGGTGCCGAGCAGGGTCTCGCCGATCGCCTTGTGGGCGGCCATGTCGGAGTCGACCGCGCCCATGAAGTCGCCGGTACGCATCGCCTCGTGCTTGAAGGCGAGATGGATGACGCCGTCGGCCTCAGCGGCGGCGACCGCCAAACCGTCGAGGTCGTCGAGATCACCGCGGCGGACCTCGGCTCCGATGGCGGCAACGGCCTCGGCGGATGCGTCGGAGCGGGCGAGGCCGACGACCTCGTGGCCGGCGATGAGAAGCTCGGGGATGACGGCGGCGGCGATATGGCCTGAGGCGCCGGTTACGAATACACGCATTTGGGGTCTCCAGTCGGTGGGGTATGTCACCTGGTGTCATCACGATAGCACCCGCATGGCACCTGGTGTCATCAACTACGCTCTGCTCAGATGTCACGCTGGAAACCGGACGCACAGGGCCGCCTGATGAGCGCCGCGATCGAACTGTTCGACGAGCAGGGATATGAGGCGACGACCGTTGCCGAGATCGCCGAGCGCGCGGGGCTGACGAAGCGCACGTTCTTCCGCTACTTCTCCGACAAGCGTGAGGTGCTGTTCAGCGGCAGCCAGGAGCTCCAGCGCATCTGGCTAGAGGGCGTTGCCGCCGCCCCGGCGGACGCGACTCCGCTCGCGGTCGTGGCGGCCGGACTCGATCCGGTCGCAGAGATGTTCACCGAGCGTCACGACTTCGCCCGCATTCGTGCGGGGATCGTCGAGGCCAACCCGGAGCTGCAGGAGCGTGAGCTGATCAAGCTGCAGAACCTCGCCGCCGCGATCAAGGCCGCACTGGTCGAGCGGGGCGTTTCAATGAACGCGGCGATCCTTGCCGCCCAGGCGGGTGTGACCGTCTTTCACGTGGCGTTCGCTCACTGGGTGCAACAGGACGACCCGACCGCGTTCCGGCGGCTGATGGACGAGTCGCTGGACGAGCTGCGGTCGGTGACCGCCGCCTAGGCGCGCCTGAGGGTCGCCTCGGTGATCGGGCGCGCAGTGTGGACGATGCTCGCGACCGCCGCTTCGGGGTCGAGGTCGTACAGGTCGGTTCTGGTCACGTCGACGGTTCATAGATCCTGAGCCTGCTGTTCATCTGCGCTCCCGGCCGCGTTTGAGGGGACCGGAAACGTCGGGACATAGATGCGTTGGGGGACGATACGCACAATCACCCGTTGCTCGCCTGGCTCGGAGGCCACCATCATCCGATCCCTACGCGTCCGCCGCCCCGGCGCCCGGCGATGTTGCCTGGCTGGAGCCGATTTCCGACGGCTTGGTTCTTGACGAGCGCGCCGACCCAGCGGACGTGGCCGCCGTTCGCCAGACCGTGCGTCTCGCCCTTGTCGCCGCCGCGCAGATCCTGCCGCCACGCCAGCGCGCCGCCTTCGTCCTCTGTGACGTCCTCGACCAGCCGGGCGCCGAGGCGGCCGCTGTGCTGGGCGTGTCGGTCGGAGCTCTGAAAAGCCTGCTCCAGCGAGCGCGAGCCCGGCTGGAGCAGCAGACCGTGGCCGACGAGGAGCTCGCCGAACCCACCGACGAGCGTACCCGCCTGGTCCTCGACCGCTACATGGCCGCGTTCGAGCAGTCAGACATGGCAGCCATCGGGCGCCTCTTGGCCGACGACGCCATCCTGGAGATGACGGGCACCACGACCGGGCTCTCCGGCAAGGAGACATGTGTGCCGTTTATCGTTACTCAGGCCATCGGCCAGGCGGGCGACTGGCGGATGGTTCCCCTCCACGCCAACGGCCAGCTGGCTGTCGCGGCGTACCACCTCGGCGACGGCGAGACCTACCGACCCTTCGCGATCGTCGTCCTGGCCACCACCCTGACGCACCTCACCCGCATCTCGCTGTTCGCCGAGCCCACACTGTTCAGCCGCTTCGGACTGCCCCCGACCATCTCAGCCGGACACAGACTCGGGACCGGCACCTGACGAGCGGTTCACGAGACAGCCGCAGCCGGCGCCGCGAGCCTCGCCGAAGAAGGTCGGGCCCGGCTTGCGCCATGCCACGAACCCGATCGTCTCGAGGGTGTCCGAGGTCCTGGCCCGGCGTTATCATCTCGGCCATCATCGGGAGTTCCAAGCTTCGTTTCACGCTCCTGTCGGTGTTCGGGGCCGCTCTGGCGGCCGTCTGTGTAACTCAGAGAGCAACGACGGCTTATCCGTCCGCTCAGGCGCCACTGGCTGTGAACGTCGCATACAGAGACCTGTCGCTCATCACCGAACCCGGTCCGGGCGACCGTCCATTCCTCCAAGCGGTGCAGAGCGCCCAGTCAAGCGCTGACCTGGTCATGTACGAGCTGTCAGATCCGACGTTCGAGCAGGCGCTGGTCGGCGCGGAGAAACGCGGCGTACAGGTCCGGGTGCTGCTGAACGGCGGCTACTACGGCGGCGGCTCGTCGGCCAACGAGGCGGCGTACAGCTATCTGAAAGCGAACGGGGTGCCCGTTCGTTGGAGCCCGTCGCGGTTCGCATTGACGCATCAGAAGACGCTGGTGGAGGACGACAAGACCGCCTACATCATGACCCTGAACCTGGTCGACGAGGACTACTCGACCAGCCGCGACTTCGCGGTCGCCGACACCAACAGTGAGGACGTGTCCGCTATCGAGACAACCTTCACCGCTGACTGGAACAACCAGTCGATCAAGCCGTCGGACGGCGTTGATCTGGTGTGGTCCCCGGGTGCGCTCGACTCCGAGCTATCGCTCATCAACTCCGTCAGGCATACCCTCGACATCTACAACGAGGAGATTGACGACTCGGCCGTCACTTCCGCGCTTGAAGCAGCGGCCCGCCGCCGCGTGGATGTCAAGGTCGTGATGACCGCCTCCTCGGACTGGGACTCGGCGTTCAAGAAGCTGACTGGTGCCGGCGTGCATGTCCGGACCTATAAGCCGAACGCAAGCCTGTACATCCACGCGAAAATGATTCTGGTTGACGGTCGCCGCGTGTTCCTGGGCTCTCAGAACTTCTCCGCCGGGTCGCTGGACGATAACCGTGAGCTCGGCATCATCCTGAGCACCGGAGCCATCATCCGGTCGCTGGAAGGCACGTTCGCCGGCGACTATGCCCACGCGACGCCGTTCCCCACGTCCCGGCACAGCACCACGTCCAAGCCGAAACCGAAACCGCCGGCTCCCCAGCAGACCTGCAGCGTGTCGGCCGACTGGGATGGCAGCTATCAGGACTGGAACGTGTACGTCCAGGGCCCGGCTGATGTGGACGCGACGGCGACCGCCGACGGGCACAGCTACTCGTACTACACGAACTCGTCCGGGTACGCGGACATCTACCTGTACGCGCCCGAAAGCGCCGCAGGCGACATGGTGACGGTTACAGCCGGGTCAGCGACCTGCACCGGCACCCTCTGAGCCGTCGCGCATCCGTCGCGGAGTTCATCCTCGACTAACGACCGTGATCGTGCGAGCGCCAAGGCGTCCGTCACACCGCGGCGCGGACACACGCGGTCACCAAGCCGCATTTCCAACCATCGGAGTAACCATGTACCAGACAGCACTCAAGCAGTGACAGCTCGGCCAGACCGGCCTCGAGATCACCCGCGTCGGGTTCGGCGCGTGGGCGATCGGCGGCGGGGACTGGGAGTTCGGCTGGGGTCGCTGATCGAACGCGACATCGAGCAGGAAATCCTTCCGTTCGCTCTCGACCAACGGATCGGGGTGATCGTCTACTCGCCGATGGGCTCAGGGATGCTCACCGGGAAGATGACGCGCGCTCGGATTGAGCAGATGTACGACAGCGACTGGCGCAAACACGACGAGCGCTTCCAGGAGCCGCGGCTCTCACAGAACCTCGACCTGGTCGACCGGCTAACCGCGATCGCCGAGCGCTACAACACCACCCACGGGTACCGTCGCGGTCGCCTGGACACTGCGTCACCCCGCCGTCGACGCCGCCATCGTCGGCTTCCGGCGCCCCGACCAGGTCGACCCCATCCGACTCGATTCCCGCCAGCCGCCGGCTCAGCGCCGCGACTCAAGGTGAACGGCCTGGTCGTGCCCGCGCTCAGCTTCTTGTCGATCTCCGCCATCCGGCTCTAGCGTCCGCTGTGGTAGGCCTGGACGCTCACCGAGGCGCTGTTCGCCCAGCTCGGGCTGGTGCCGTAGGCGATCTTCGTGGGTCTGCCGCCGCCGAACGGCACCGTCTCGATCACGCTGCGCTTCCCGCCGCATTCGCCCGACGGAGGCGATCCTGCGATCAGCAGAGCGCCGCCGGAAGGGGAGATGCCGAATGGGGCAAACCCGTTGGCGAACTGCCGTACGACTTTGCGCGTGGCGAGGTTGACACTCAAGGGCCAGACGACGCCACAGGCCGCGCCCTCGGCGGCGAGATGGAGGCCGTCGCTCGAAAGCGCCACGGGCCAGCCGGTCAGGCGCATCAGCTTGGTCGACTGACCGCCGGAGATCAGCTCGAGCTCCGACGCGCCAGAGCTGAGCACGCTGTCGTAGAGGATTCCCTGTGGCCCCCAGAGCGGATCCTCGTTCTCGCCACCCCGGGTGAGCTGCACGCTGGGCTGGCCGATCGCAGCCGACCACAGGTTCGGGTTGGAGTTCACCCTCGGAACGATGTCGTAGGCGAGCTGAAACGGCGATGTCGGCGAGAAGCTCGGCCCGCCCCAACCGCTGAGAAACCCGGTCGCGACGGTCGTCACCTGTCCGGTCGCGATGTCGATGACCACGAGCCGCTGCCCGAACGGGGATCCATTCGGATGCGGATCCACGACCGCGGCGACCAAGCTCGAATCGGGGGACCACACGATCCCGCTGATCCCGTCGTGTGCGCTGAAGTACTCGCCGACCAGTCCGCCGCACACGTTGAAGATTCCGAGTCCGCCAGCGTGACCGAACTTCGTGACGGCGACCATGCTTCCGTCTGGTGAGAGCTCGGGCGTCGCCGCGCGGAAGAGCCGCCGACGTCCACCTCCGTTCACCGCGGCGAACCAGACCATGCCCTTCTGCCCCGGGGAGTTGGCCGCGACGTAGGCGAGTTGCTGCGTGCGCGAGCACTGGACGGCGGTCGCGGCGGCCCTCGCCCCCGACGTGCCCCGCGCCCCGCCCGCGAGGAGGAGAGCCGCACCGACTGAAACCCCCGCCACAAGCGCTGCCATCCACAGCCGTGCCAGCATCATTCACTCTCCCGATCCGCGATTGCGCGGCTCACCCTACCGGGCCGTGAACACGCCACGAGCGCTCGCGGCGGGCCCGCTTCCCTTCGGAAGCGTCCAACGCCAAGTCGGCCGACAGAAGATCTTCGACGGCCTCCTAGAGCGACTCGACTCCCAAGTCTCGTGACCTGGGACGATGTCGCCGATGTTGACGCACTTCACTGATCCTGGCAGTCGAGAATTCGCGCCCACCGTCACCGTCCGCGGCGAGGCCCGCCTGCACGCCGAGCCCGACGAAGCAACGCTGTGGATCACGTTGACCGCGGTCGAGAACGACCCCGGGCAGGCTCTCGCCGACGTCTCGCGTCGCAGCGAGCAGCTCGCCACAATGCTCGACGACCTCGGCGTCGCGAGGGCAGACCGTTCAACAACCGGCGTGACCGTCTACGAGGAGTTCGACCACACCAAGAGCGGCCGCCGATCGCTCGGTCACCGAGCGGCCGCGAGCATCTCCGTGCGCGTGACCGACCCCGAGCTGATCGGAGCACTCATCACAAGAGCCACGACACAGCTCCAGGCTCGAATCGACGGTCCCCGCTGGCAGATCGCCGCCCAGAACCCCATTCGCCTCGCCGCCGCCCACGAAGCAGCCGCTGACGGCCAACGAAAGGCCCAAGCCTTCGCCGCAGGCGTCGGAGCGAAGCTCGGGCGCCTCATCCGGCTCAACGAACCCGGCACCGACCTTGCCGGGCCACGGATCCATAGAGCCAGCATTCAGCTGGCGTCGACCGCGGCAGCCACTCCGATGCCGATCGAGCCCGGCGAGCACGAAATCACCGCAGCGATCGACGTGACCTTCGCGCTCGAGCAGAACTGAACCGACGAGCTCGGCTCCGGACGACCGCAACCGCCGAATCCGAACGCGGCGTTCGCCGATCGCAAAGCTCTAGCGCCCAGAAGCTTGCATTGTGGACCCCACGGGCGAGATACTCGCGCCGCGCGCCCTGGGGACGGCGCGGCAGACATGAGTACGTCAAACATTCGCTTCTGGAGGGATCGGCATGGGTGGTGATGGATCGGCGACGCCCGGCGCCACGAAGACCGTGGGCCTCGGAGGCGGTCGTGATGGCGATTGACGCGTCGCAGCTGCTCGGCTCGCGGCAGGTTGCGGGCGTAAGGGTCAATCCGTGGGGCGCATTTAGGAAAGCCGAGGCGAGCGCGACGACCATATCTGGCGGCATCGTCGTGCCTGGCCGACTCGGAGTGGCTATCGGGGACGCGGCTGGCGGCAAGGCGGGCGCCGAGGAGAGGCGGCGGGGGGCGCAGCTGGCGTCAGTCACGCCGACGTTCGGCAACCTCGGGTTCGTGGCGGTGAGCGAGAGCGAGGTGGTGTTGATGACGACCAGGCTCGAGGGTATGGCGACGGTGATCCCGGTCGAGGTGGTCGCGCGCCGGCCTCGCAGCGACGTTGCGTCGGCCATGCTCGCCGGCGGTTGGCCGCACATGACTTATTACATGTTCAGTGCAGCCCCGTTGAAGATCGCGTTCGGTGACGGCAGTGCGTGGCAGATGGAGGTTTCACGACTTTTCAGGAAGAGCGGTAAGAGGTTCGTGCGCGCGCTGTCGACTACCTCGGTGGCGTCTTAGGATGTATCCCACGCCGATGGACTGTTGCCAGCCGCATGGTCTCACTGTGCGCCAGCGGCAGATGCGGCGCTCGCGCGGGCTCCGGGGACAGCGCTCACGGCGGAGTCGGGGCCGCCTGGCAGCGGCTGCCAGGCGACGTCACCTGGAGCGTCGCCGCCGAGTCGACCAGAACAGCACTCTCGTCGTAGGATGCTCGATCTCGAGATGGAGACGTCAGAGCCGCCCCATTCGGCCGCGTATTTCGGTGCCGAGCGTGACTTCTGGTGGAATCAGGATTATCTCGAGCTGCTCGCTCGCCGGTTCGATTTTGCGGCCGTTAGGTCGGTGCTGGATGTCGGCGCGGGCATCGGGCATTGGGGGATGCTGCTGGCCTCCGTGCTCCCGCAAGGCGTGTCGATCGTGGGACTCGAGCGCGATCCTCGCTGGGTGGCGGAAGCCGAACGGCGTCGCGGGCGACGCGAGGCCGGAGCACGCTTTCAGTTCGATCAGGGGGTCGCCGAGGCGCTGCCGTACGAGGAGGCGACGTTTGATCTGGTCACCTGCCAGACGTTGCTGATGCACGTTCCTGATCCGCAGGTGGTGATCGGCGAGATGGTGCGAGTCACGAAGCCGGGAGGTCTCGTGCTCGCCTCGGAGCCGAACAATGCCGCGTCGTTTCTGGTGGAGAGCAGCTTTAGCTTCGGGACGCCGGTCGAAGGGAAGGCGGAGGCGATCCGGTTCGTGCTGGTCTGTGAGCGAGGCAAGATGCTGCTCGGAAGGGGGGATAACCGCGTTGGTGACCTGCTCCCCGGCTACTTCGTTGAGGCAGGGCTCACGCAGGTGCAGACCTACATGAACGACAAAGTCGAGCTGATGGTGCCGCCCTACAGCGAGGAGGGACAGCGCGCGCGCGCCTCGATGTTGGCCGAGTTCAGCAACAAAGGTCTTTGGTGTTGGCACCGCGAAGAGGCGCACGAATATTTCGTCGCGGGCGGTGGAGACGAAGCCGATTTCGACCCGGTCTGGACCCGGCTGCTCGAACGGCAACAGAACGAGGTGGCCTCAATCGCGGCCGGGGAGCTACACACAGCGGGTGGGAACATCCACTACATCGTCGGCGGGTGGCGCGGCTGATCGAGCGAGCAGGGGGCCGCAACCTCAGCCGCCGGACGATCCGGCCGGCTCCTGCGGCGAGTCGTCGCGCCCGGTCACGCGCGGATCATCCGACCAGCCCGGATTCGTGCTGCGCGGACTCCACCCCCCGACCCCCAGCACCTGTAGATGACTCGCCGCGTGCGCCGCCGCCGACTGCGCCTGACGCAAACGTGCGCCCGAACGAACCGAAAGCACCAACCCCTCATCCGCCATGTCCATGATCTCCGGACCCGAACGCGCATAGCGCAACAAGCGACGCTCGAGCTCCAGCAGCACCGCATCGAGCATCCCGAGGAGCTGCTCGTTGGAGCGCTCGGCCAAGTCGGCGAGCAGTCCCTCGGTCGGAGCGTTGCCCTGCCCGGTCATCGCCGAACACGATCGCAGATCCACGAATGCGGCGACTCTTGGGCAGGGAATGGACGTCGCAAGCTGAAATTTGGCCCTGGTCAAGAGACCGCGGAAGCGTCTAACGTGGGGTTCGTGCAAAGCGACGCGTCGCGCGAAGGCGCCCGGGAGTCTGGGTCCGCGAGGCGCGGACTGTTCCTGGCGCCGTTTGACGAGCTCGTGGATCCGCGCGTCCTCGCCGACCTCGGGACACGGGCCGAGACGCAGGGCTGGGACGGGCTGTTCCTGTGGGATCACATGGTGTACCGGGCGCCGGTGCGCGCGGTGGCCGACCCGTGGGTGGCATTAAGCGCGATCGCTTCCGCGACGAACAGGCTCCGACTCGGGCCAATGGTCACGCCGGTCTCCCGCAGGCGAGTCCACAAGCTCGCCCGCGAGACGGTGACGCTCGATCATCTGAGCGGCGGACGCCTGATCCTGGGCGTCGGCCTGGGAAGCGAGCGTAATAACGAGCTCGGGCCCTTCGGAGAAGAGGTTGATCCGCGAGAGCGTGCGCGCCTGCTCGATCATGGGTTGAACAGGCTGGGCGAATTCTGGGCTGGGGAATTCGAACCGCTCCCGGTACAGCAGCCGAGGATCCCCATCTGGGTGGCGGCACGGTGGCCGCATCGGCGGCCGATACGACGCGCGGTCATGTGGGACGGGCTGTTCCCGATCGACCTACCGGGGCCAGAGCAGCTGGCAGAGCTCGAGGACGAGATCAGCCAGGCCCGCGCAGGGCGAGACGATCCCTTCGACCTGGTCGTTGACATCCCCCCCGGCGCTGATGGCGCGCCATGGGAGGCTGCCGGCGCAACGTGGGTGCTCACGGGCTTCGGATCGCAGCCTCGAGAAGCCGAAGTACGCGAGGTCATCGAAGCCGGCCCGCAATGAACCGGCTGCTGCGCCGCATCGGCCTCACCGCGGTGCCGTCTGCTGATGCCGCAGGCCTTCGCACGGTGCATCGCGCGTTCGTGTCGCGCGTGCCCTACGAGGACCTCGCCGTGCAGCTCGGCGAGTCCGGGCCGCTCGATCCCCATGCTCTCATTCAGCGCGTACTGGGAGGTGGTCGAGGCGGGTACTGCTTCGAGAACAACACGGTGCTCCACGCGCTGCTTGCGGCGCTCGGCTTCGCGGTCGAGCGCCGACAGGGCAACGTCGGGCCACGCGATAGCTATGCCCGTGGCGAGCCGACCAACCACTTGGTGCTGGTGGTGCACACGCCCGACGCGGGGCCGTTCATCGCTGACGCCGGCTTGGGTGAGGGGCCGCTCAATCCGCTACCCCTCGCCGAAGGCCCGGTGAGGGCGGGTGCGTTCGAGCTCGCAATCGAGCGCGAGTGCGACGGCTGGTGGGTCGCTCAGCATGAGTTCGGGTCGTTTCCGGGCTTCCGTTTCTCCGACAGGCCCGCAACACTGGCCGACTTCCAGTCTCATCACCTGCGTCTGTCCACGTCAGCCGAGTCCAACTTCGTCAAGACGCTGATCGTGCAGCGTCCGTTCGATGACCGCATCATCACCCTCCGCGCGCGGACGCTGTTCGTCGACGGTCCGGGCCGCCGGGAGCGCCGCATACTCGAGGACATCGACGCATTCGCCGGCGCCCTGCGCGAGTTACTTTGGAATCCACCCCGCGGCGCTGGGTCCGGATGGGCTCGGCCTGCTGTGGGCCAAGGCCACTGTTCAAGCGGCCCACTGAATCACCCCCGAATTGGATCTATCGCCGGTCCGCTCGCCACCTAGATACTGGTCCCTGAGCTTGGTGAGCAGGTGCAGGAGCCATCCGGTGTGACCGTCGGTTGGTGGCCCGACGGATTCGCCAGTAACGGTCTATAATCGTTTAGCACGTTATCTAACACCCGAGCTAAGGAGGATGGCGATGCCGGTCTATTCTGTATGGGAGTCGCACTTTTCACCTGAGGAAACGCAGGGTGGTCGCGTGATCACCGAAGCGATCTGGCGCGACATGGCCCAGTTGGACGGCTACATCACGCACGAGCTGATCGAGGATCTCGACGACTCCGGCCACTTGCTCGTCGTCAGTCAGTGGACGACCCGCCGGCGCGCGGACGAAGTCCTGCGCGAGTACGCCAACCACCCCAACGCCCGACGTGCAAACGAGCTCGTCTCGTGCCCGCGGACACGGTTCGTCGGCCACGCGGTGCCCAGCGCGCCGTGACGCCAGACATCCTGCTGAGGATCGCGAACCTGACCGTTCCGCGAAAGCCCGACCGCGGTCCCACGATCCACCCCGATCCGCTTGCCGGCCCAGCGACAGCGGCGCAAGCGCTCGGGCTACGGCGCTTGGACACCTCCCAGCTCGTCGTGCTGCGCGAGCTTCACAAGACGATCGTTGCGCTCGTGGACGGTCTTCTCAGCGGGCGCCCGGTGGCCCGGGCGGCGTCGCGGCTGACCAGCCTCGCGCAACCAAGCGTCGCGACGGTGAGGCTCGAGGCGAGCAAGAGTCAGACCTTGCGCTCGCAGCTGAAGTGGAGCGACCCCACGCCTGCGGCGACGCTGGCCCGCAGGGTTGCCTTGGAGCTTGCCGAGATCGACGTGGCGCGTCTGAAGCGCTGCGATCGGCCCGCGTGCAACCTCGTGTTCTACGACACGACGCGCTCCGGTACGCAGCGTTGGCACGCCGAGTCGCCGTGCGGGAACCGCGAGCGACAACGCCGCTACCGGGCAGCCCCGCGCCCCAGCTCGCCCACCGAGAGCCGCTGACACGCCGGTCGGCCGGGCCTGGAGAACGCGGGGCGCTGGGAGCGGAACGGCAGTGGGTGCCCCTTGTCTGCGTCCAGGAGGAGCCGCGGTCGCAGACTCATCGATGCCCGAGCAGCATCCGAGCCATCTCGACGCGCGCTTTGGTCATGCGGTGTATCGCCGCTACCTCAGGATGCAGCGGATGCTCTTCCGCTTTGTGCAGGTGGCGCAGGGCGCTGTCCACGTCATCGCGGTCCAGCGCAGCGGAGGCGCAGATGAGCTGTGCGAGGGGGTTAGCGGCGGAGTAGGAGAGCGCTTCGGACGCGAGGTCTTCTGCGCGCCCGCGTTCACCTTGCATATGTGCGTTCCCGGCGAGCTGCGTGAGGAACAGCACGCGCACGCGGTCCGGAAGCGGGAGGTCGAGTCCGCGCTGACTGGCCTCGCGGAAGGTGACCGAGTCGCCGTTATCGAGGGCCTCCACGGCGGCCGCGTAATGCGGACGCCAGTCGTGCGGCTCGCGCTGCGCCCATCTGAGCGCGATTTCCAGATCGCGCGATCCCCGTGACTGGTTCCGGACGTGCATCACCCTGATCAAGTCCGTGACCTCCCCGGACGAGTGCTCCAGGAAAGGGATCTGTGAGTGCCATGGACCGGCTGCCAAGGGGAGCTCCCACGTCGCACCAAACCACTCCGCGGGCGCCCGCAGCAGCCGCGGGCGCCACAGCTCTCCGTAGAGTCGCCCCTCCCAGAGCGCCGCGATGACCTTGAGCTCGGGGTCTGCGTCGAACCGCGCCGCAACGTCGCGAAGGTGCGCGCCGCCGATCAGCCGATCGTCGAGGTCGATCGTGATGTGGACATCGCCGGTTGCGAGCGAGTGCGCATAGGTGCGCGCTGCCCCGAAATCGTCGCACCACTTGAACCGTCCGACGATCAGCTTCTCGGCCTCGTGGCGCTCCCGAGCGAATGCTCGAGCCTCGCCGATCGTGCCGTCACGGGAGCCGGTGTCGCACAGCACGACCTCGTCGAGGTGCTCCCAGGATGACTCCAAGCAGGGGCGCACGTTCGCTCGCTCGTTCTTCGCGATCATCACCATTGAGAGCCGCAATCCAGGCGTCGTTGTACTCGACGCGCCACCTATGAGGCAAGTCCGTGCTCCCAGGATTTCGCCCGCGGTCAGCGATTCGCGTCGGTGTGCCCACCTGCTGATGAACAACTGCCACCGAGACTGCGGGGGGCGCAACGCCGCACAGTTGCGAGACCTGCGCTCCCACCCGCGCTGAGCGGCACTGCCGCGCGCGTGGCGCGCGGTCAGCTCGTAGCGGACAGTCGGCTGCCGAGTTCCTTGGTGATCTCCACGATCAGGTCGACGTCCGTCTCGGTCGTTCGCCAATTCGAGATGGCTGGACGGAAGGCGACACGCTCGCCGTAGCGAGTTGTGCCGAAATAGACGCGACCGTCGGCCTGGATCGCATCGCCCAGGCGCCGGTTGAGCTCGTCGAGCCGTTCCTCGCGGGCTCCGCGCGGGCGGTAGCGAAAGCAGACGACGTTGAGGCGCACCGGCGCGAGCAGCTCGAGGTCGGGGTCGGCGTCGACCTGCTCGCCGACCCGCTTTGCCAGGCTTATGTGGCGGTCGATCATCTCCCGGTGGCCGACCCTGCCGTAGGCCTTGAGCGTCGCCCATACCGCCAGGGAGCGGGCCCGGCGCGACATCTCCGGACCATGGTCGCTGTGGCTGGGGTGAGCGTCGCTTCCGACCGGGAGATATGGTGCGCCGGTCGCTGCGAACGTTCCGTGCATCAGCGCTGGGTCGCGCACGAACGCGAACCCGCAGTCGTAGGGCACGTTGAGCCACTTGTGTCCGTCGGCGATCACCGAGTCGGCCCGCTCGATCCCCGCGCCAAGCTCGCGGACGAGACCCGAGGCGCGCGCGAAGAGGCCAAACGCCCCGTCGACGTGCAGCCACACCCGGCGGCCCGCGGCGAGCTCGGCGATCTCGGGCACCGGGTCAAAGTCGCCGGCGTTGACCTCGCCCGCGGTCGCGATCACGAGCACGGGACGACCGTCGAGACGCCTGAGCTCGGCGTCCAGCGCGCCGAGATCGAGCCGACCGACAGCGTCAAGCGCAAGCCGGCGCACGCGACTTCGTCCGATCCCCAGCATCGCCAGCGCTTTGATCACGCTGGCATGGACATAGCCTGAGCTCAGCACCGCCAGCTCCGGCAGGCCGCAGAGCCCGTCGGCATCGACATCACGTCCATGCTCCAGCCCCCACCAGCGCCGCGCTGCCGCCAAGGCGGTGAAGTTGGCCATCGTCGCCCCGCTCGTCAGGACCGCTCCCCATTCGGGCGGCAGCTCGCAGAGCTCCTTGAGCCACGCCAGAGCGACCTGCTCGCTGCGCGAGCCAAGCGGTGAGCTCGCCCAGCTGAAGCTGTTCTGATCCAGCGTCGACGTCAGCCAGTCAGCAGCGAGTGCGGCCGGCGTCGCGCCGCCGGTGACGAAATGAAAAAACCGCGGACCAGCCGAACGGGTCGCTGCTGGAACCCCGAGCCTGACGAGCTCATCGATCGCGACCGTACCACCCACTCCCCACTCCGGCAGCGGCCCCGAGCCGAATCGCTCGCCCGCCTCGTCCATGCCGGGCGGCGCGCCAGGATCACCCTCCAACGCACTGAGGAACCCCTCGGCCGCGTCCGCGGCTTGGCGCAGGATCACCAGTACCTGCGACTTTTCGCGCTCCGGGTCGCTCACGCCCGCAGACTCTAAAGCAGCCCAGCGGCGCGGCCACGGACGCAGACGTCGACGACGGGGACTCTCGTCAGTGGAATCTACGCGTCGTGGTACAGCGCGAACTCCCACGGGTGGGGCCGCAGCCGGATCGCGTCGACCTCGGCCTCGCGCTTGTAGCGCACGTAAGACCCGATCAGGTCAGTTGTGAACACGTCACCCTCGAGCAGGAAGGCGTGGTCTGTCTCGAGCGCATCGAGGCTCGCCTCGAGCGAGCCGGGGACGCGGCCGATCGACGCGAGCGTCTCCGGCGGCAGCTCGTAGATGTCAGCGTCCAGTGGCTCGCCGGGGTCGAGCCCGCGCTTGATCCCATCGAGCCCCGCGAGCATCAGCGCGCTGAAGGCGAGGTACGGGTTGGCGGTCGGGTCCGGCGAGCGAAACTCGATCCGCTTCGTCTTCGGGGCCTCGTGGTACATCGGCACCCGCACGCAGGCTGAACGGTTGCGGGCCGAGTAGACGAGGTTGACCGGCGCCTCGAAGCCCGGCACGAGCCGGCGGTACGAGTTCGTCGTCGGCGCACAGAACGCCATCAGGGCGGGCGCGTGCTCGAGCAGCCCACCGATGTAGTGAATCGCGAGCTCGCTCAGATGCGCGTATCCGCCCTCTCCATACATCAGCGGGTCGCCGCCCTTCCACAGCGACTGGTGCACGTGCATGCCGGAGCCGTTCTCCTGGAAGATCGGCTTGGGCATGAAGGTCGATGTTTTGCCCGCCGCGGCGGCGGTGTTCTTGACCACGTACTTGTAGACCATCATCTGATCCGCCATCTTGAGCAGCGGCTGGAAGCGCATGTCGATCTCGCCCTGACCGCCCGAGGAGACCTCGTGGTGGTGAAACTCGCACTTGATCCCGAGCGACTCCATCGTCATCACCATCTCGCTGCGCAGATTGGCGAGCGAATCGGCCGGCGGGACAGGAAAGTAGCCCTCCTTCTGGCGCAGCTTGTATGCGAGGTTCGGTCCGGGCGTTCCGACCTCGCCCGTGTTCCAGAAGCCCTCCTTGGAATCGATCTCGTAGAAGGCACGGTGCTCGCGCTGCTCGTAGGCGAGGTGGTCGAATACGAAGAACTCCGCCTCGGGGCCGAAGTAGGCGACGTCGGCGATCCCGCTGTGCACGAGGTGCTTCTCGGCCTTCTGCGCGACGAAGCGAGGGTCGCGACCGTACGGCTCGCCCAGCACCGGATCTGCGATCGAGCAGATCAGCGACAAGGTCGTCCGCGTGTAGTACGGGTCGATGAACGCGCTCGTCGCGTCCGGGATCAGGAGCATGTCGGATTCATGGATCTCCTGGAAGCCGCGAATCGAGGAGCCGTCGAACCCGAGACCGCTCTCGAAGTCCCCCTCGTCGAGCGAGCTGAGCGGCAGAGTCATGTGCTGCCAGGTGCCCGGCAGGTCGACGAACTTGAGGTCGACCATCTCCGTCCCGCGCTCACTGGCGAATGCCAGGACATCCGCGGCGGTCGTGGCGCCGACCGCCGCGGCCGATTGTGTTCCCTCTGTGACCGACACCCGGTCCTCCTCACGATTCGATTTCGGCGAGCCGGGGCACACCGGCTCCGGGGTTTCGAGGACCTGGCGTGCTGCATTCCAGACTCGGACGTCTCGTCCTTCGGACTCGTACGCACTGAGCCGCTCGCCTCACCTCGTAGAGGCGGAGAGCCTATACCTGAAGCTGTGGCGATTGGAAGTTCTGGGCCCGCGAGCGAGTCGATCAGTATGCACCGGCTCGTCGGACCCCCGCAGCCCCGTTGGACGCGACTCCGAGCTCTGTCGGCCCGCCAGTTACAAGGCCGCCCATGGCAAGAGTGTGCAGGTGTCGTTCATCCTGAGCTCCCCGGCCAAGGTGACGCTCACCGTCGGGCAGCGACTATCGTTTATCACGATGGCCGACCCAAGATCACGCCGCCGCTGTGCAATTAGATCTCGGTAGCACAGTCCACTGCACGGATGGGGCCTTCGGCGAGCTGGCGGATATCGTCATCGATCCGATCAGACGGCGCGTGACCCATTTGGTCGTGCAGCCACATCGTCGCCACGACCTCGCGCGGCTTGTCCCGGTCGACCGTGCGCAACCTCATGAACGATCGGACGCCGGGATCTCGCTCGACTGCACGATCGCTGATCTCAGTCAGTTCGAGTCTGTTCAGAAGTCGGCCTATTTGCGACTCGGCGAATTCCCCATCGAAGATCCCGAGTGGGAAGTCGGGATCACCGACATCCTGGTCTTGCCGTATTACGAAAGCCTCACGCCCGGCGTCCTCGGAACGGGCATACAGCCGGTCGGCTACGAATCGCACGTGACCGAGGTCTACGACCGAATCCCTAAGGACAAGATCGAGATCCGCCGAGCGAGTGCCGTGGTCTCGTCGGACGGTCATCATCTCGGACATGTCGACGGATTCGTTGTGGACGACGAGGACCGGATCGGCCATCTCCTGCTCGAGCATGGGCACCTATGGGGAAAACGAGAGATCACGGTCCCGATCGGGGCGGTCGGAAGCATCGAGAACGATGAGGTGCAACTGAGCCTCTCCAAGGATCAGGTCGGAGCGCTGGAGTCGGTCCCCGTTCGTCGCTGGCCTGGCTGATAACAGAGTGGACGTGGGCGCTCAGCGCCGCCGGTTCGCCGCGACAGCGCTGTAGGGTCCTCGTTGCTCGTGACCGTACGGACGGCACTTGGTTGCTCTCTCGAACCGCCGAGATCGTCGGCGCGGAGCGGCGCGTGGAGTAGTGGGCTGTGACGTCGGCCCTTGATCGGCTGGACAAGAAGACGCGCCGGGCGGCGGAGAGCAATCTCGCCAGCGACGAGAACGTCATCACCATTCTCGGGGGCCGATCCAAGCAGGCGATGATCGTGACCAACAGACAGATCCTGATCGTGAAGGCTGGATTGATGTCCGGCGCCGGCCTTGGCGCGAAAGCGGCATCGTTCTCGTTTGCGGACATCGCCGCGATTCACGTGCACACCGGGCCGGGTATCGCGGCGCTCGAGGTCGTCGTCGTCGGCTCCCGGCGGTCAGAAAAGCCGGATCTGAGGGCCGCTTATCAGCTGCCGAACTGGTTGCCATGTCATCCGCGGGTGGGCACGTGGCCACTGATAAGCGAGCTCCGCGCATACGTGCAGAGCGGGGGCCGTTCGCGGTCTGCGCGCGCTGCCCTCGACGACTCTTAGTAGCGCGGGGTACCCGACGTGGATATGCTCGCCCGCCCTGTCTCCCACGTCAGCGAGGTTGCTATGGCCCTTGGATTTTACTTTGCGTCGAACTCGTTCAGCCCGGAGCAGTACGACGATGCGATCAGTCGGCTCGAAGCAGCCGGCGCGGGTTCTCCTCCAGGGCGCTCGTATCATTGCGCCTTCGCAGCCGGCCCGAATCTGCACATCTTCGACGTGTGGGACTCGCAGGAAGCGTTCGAGAAGTTCGGCGAGACGCTGATGCCCATCCTCGGAGACCTTGGTGTGGATCCCGGTGAGCCGGTGGTCGCCGAAATCCACAACGTGGTCGTCGGGTAAGCCGAGCACACCGGGCCGGACGCGTCGCTGCTGCGCTGCGCCTGGCCGCCGGCGCGCGACTCAGCGGTCTGCCGGCGCGGCGGGCAGGGCCGCCGCAGTGCGAGCCGCCGCCGGGACGTTACGCTGACCGCGGTGACGCCTAACGGTCAGCTGCCCTCGTGATCGGGTTCGGTCCCCGCGAGCGCCCGTCCGAGGCGCTGTTCTCGGTCGTCGTATACCCACGCTACGTCAGCCTGGCGTTCCTCACGGGTACGACGCTCACCGACCCTGAGAGGATGCTGCGAGGCGACGGTAACGCCTGGTTGACAAGCCTGACTGATCGGTCATGACGACGGCAACGAATGAGGCGCCCGCATGGCATCGCACGACCAAGCCGCACCAATGAGGAGATGATCGATGGCGAATCTGACCGAGTACCACGAGCAGCTGGCCGCACAGTCGAAGTGGGATTTCTCCGACCTCAGCGCGCTGTTCATCAACTGCACGCTCAAGCGGTCACCCGAGGTCTCGAACACGCGCGGTCTGGCGGACCTTGCGGTCGCAATCATGGAGCGCAACGGCGTCTCGGTCGAGGTCGTCCGGGCCGTCGACCACGAGATCGCGACCGGCGTGTACCCCGACATGACCGAACACGGCTGGGACCGCGACGACTGGCCCGAGATCGCAGAGAAGGTGATGGCCGCCAACATCCTCATCCTCCTCTCGCCGATCTGGCTGGGTGAGAAGTCGTCCGTGTGCACACGCGTGATTGAGCGCCTGTACGGCAACAGCAGCCGGCTCAACGAGCAGGGCCAGTGGGCTTACTACGGCCGCGTCGGCGGGTGCATGATCACCGGCAACGAGGACGGCGCCAAGCACTGTGCCATGAACATCCTCTACTCCCTGCAGCACCTCGGGTACGTGATCCCGCCGCAGGCGGACTCCGCCTGGCTCGGCGAAGCCGGGCCGGGCCCCAGCTACCTCGATCCCGGCTCGGGCGGCCCAGAAAACGACTTCACGAACCGCAACACCACATTCCTCGCCTGGAACCTGATGCACCTCGCGCGCATGCTCAAGGACGCGGGCGGGATCCCGGCCCACGGCAATCAGCGTGCAGCCTGGGACGCGGGGTGTCGATTCGACTTCCCCAACCCCGACTACCGCTGAGCACCCCGACGACCGCCGACGGGGATGCGCGCCGGTGCCGGTCGTGAATCACCAGTCCTCGGTGACGATGAGCACGGGCGTAGTCGCGTCGGCGACGAGCGCTTCGGCGACACCGCCCAAGAGCAGGCGGCCGACCCGGCGGTTGTGGTGGTGACCGCAGACGATCAGGTCGAAGCCGTGCGCGCGCGCGTGGGCCAGCAACGTCGGTACCGGGGCCCCCCCCTCGATCACCTCGTGCTCGACGTCGATGCCGGCGCGCTCGGCGCGATCGCGGGCCTGTGCGAACGTTTCGAGCAGGTACCGGCGCGCGATCTCGGCCGACTCCACGCGGTCGGCGGTGGTCTCGGCATGAGCGGGCGAATAGGCGATCGAGACGGCTTGGAGGCGTGCCTGATAGCGGCGGGTGATGTCGATCGAGACGTCGAACGCTCGTAACGCGACCTCCGAGCCGTCCCAGGCGAGCAGGATCCTCCGGAACATCAGCGCAAGATCGGGACGAGCGATAGGGCGCCGATGAGAGCGATCAGCACGTACAGAAGGTATGCCGACAGGCGGCCCGATTGCAGCGAGCGGACGCATGCCGCGACGTGCAGGGCAGCTCCCGCCAACGGTGCGTAGACGAAGCGGTCGATGGCGAGCACGACGCCGTTCTCGAGCACGAACCTCGGGCCCGACTCGTCGTCGTCGGTCTGCACGAGCCGGGTCCGGTAGCCGAGCAGTCCGCGGAGCACAACCCGCATCGGGTTCGAATAAGCCGACGGGCGATATTGCACCGCGCTGAGATCGGCGCCGCTGCCGGTCACCCATACCGGCGCGCGACGGACCTTGCCCGGGCCGGCGCTCACGGCGATGAGAAGCGCCAGCAGGGCGTAGGCGGGCAGGACGAGGGCCAGCCACGTTGGCGCGAGCACCGAGAAGCTCGCAAACACCGGACCGAGCACGAGCGGGTGGCTGATCACCGACGAGGCCGCGTTGAATCCGAGCAGCGCCCGCAGCCCGGATCCGAGCGCGTGGATCTCCCACGGCGCCACGGTGCCGAGCACGAGGATCACGGCGCTGAGCGCCACGAGCGCGAGCGGCCGGCCCGAGGGCTCGCGCAGTCCGGCCAATGTGCGGCGGGCGCGACCGAGGAACATGAAGCTGTAGAACTTCACGAACGCGAGCAGGCCCAGCCCGGCGGTGAGGGCGAGCGCCGCGGCGGCGAGCGCGCACAGCAGGCGCGAGAGCAGCGTGGGCATGCGAAAGCCCTGGAGCAGAGCCTCGAAGGTGAACCACTCGCTGACGAATCCCCCGAGCGGTGGGATCGCCGCCAGCGTCAGGCAGGCGATGCCGACCCCGAACGCGCTCAGCGGCAACACCCGCGACAGGCCCCCGAGCGGATCCTCAGTGCGTTCCCCGGTCGCGACCTCGACACGGTCGATACCGATCAGCGCGAGCGTCTTTGCCAGGTTCTGCGCGCACACGTGCAGGGTCGCCGCGAGCAGCCCTACCGCGGCGAGTCGCGGATTGTGCGCGGCGTGTCCGAGCAGGGCGACGCCGAGCCCGACGAGCACGATCCCGGCGTGCTCGATTGTCGAGTAGCCGAGGAAGCGCCGCAGGCTGTCCTGCGTGAGCGCGTACGCGATCCCCACGAGCGCGGTGATCCCCCCGAGGACGAGCAGCGTGTCCCCGCACCAGACGGGCAGCGGGCCGAGCACGCCGAACTCGAACCGCCACAGCCCGTAGAAGCCGGCGCAGAGCGCGACCGACAGCGATGCTGCGCCGAGGCGCGGCGCGGCGCCGTAGCCCGCCGGCAGCCCACCCTGGAGCGGCACCACACCGACCTTGGTCCCGAACGCGATCAGGAACAGCACAAACACGATCCCACGGGTGCCCGCCGAGAGCGAGGCGTGCGACCAGACCTCGAGCGTGAAGCTGTGCGTGTGACCGTAGAGCAGCCCGAATGCCGCGAGCAGGGCCGCGCCCCCGACCTTCGTCAGCCCCGCTGTCAGGTAGCCGGCCACGAGCTCGTCCGGTCGCGCGCGATCGGCGCTCGCGATCAGGTAGATGCAGACCGTCAAGGTCTCCCATGCGAGCAGGAAGAGAAAGCCGTTGTCGGCGCCGATCGCGACCGCGACAGCGAGGAGGAGCACGCCCCCGAGCGCGGTCAGCCAGCGACCTGGCGGCAGCTCGGCGTACGCGAGCGAGACCGCGCCGCCGGTCAGCCCGGTGAGCGCAAGGAAGATCCCGGCGAGCCCGTCCGCGCGCAGCGCGCTGTGGCCGAAGCCGAGCCAGCCGCCGAGATCCAGCGACAGGGGCGCACTCGCGAGCGCGCCGTCGAGCCCGACGATCACAAGGAGCACGCAGCCCGTTGCCGAGCACAGCGCCGCCAGGCGCCCCACCCGCGTGGCGAGCAGCGGCGCGAGCGCGAGCGCTCCGATTGCCAATGCGAACACGGCGCTCATGCGCTGGGCTCCTCGCGCAGCAGGCCGACGGCGAGCAGTAGCCCGTGCATGATCGCGATCGGCGCGGGCGGTGATCCAGGGACATAGACGTCGACGCCAAGCACCTGATCGACGCCGCCGGCGACGAGCCCACCCGCAGCCGCGAGCCCACCGGAGCATGCCTCGGTCCCCACGGCGACGAGCGCCTTCGGCTCCGGCATGACGTCCCAGGTGCGCTCGAGCGGTGCTCGCATCGGACCCGTCACTCCCCCGGTGACGAGGAGGACGTCCGCGTGTCTCGGCGCAGCGGTGAGGAAGAATCCGAGCCGCTGGATGTCGTAGAACGGGTTCCACAACGCCTGGATCTCCCACTCCTCCGCGCCGTCGGAGCCGCAGTCGATGTGTCTGACGTGGATCGAGCGCTTCAACGCCCGGACCTGCTCGCCGAGCGCGCGACGCGCGGGCTCCGCCTCCTCGTCCTCGTTCGTGCCCCCCGCGATCAGGCCGGCCCGGGAGCGGGCGGCGGTCTCGTAGCGCTCGGAGAACGCGAATCGCTCAGGCGCGGCCCGGACGCAATCTCCGCAGAGGATGCAGCGCGCGCGGTCGAGGCGGATATCGCCGCCGTCGACGGAGATCGCGCCCGTCGGACAGACTCTCGCGAGCTCCGGCGCAGCCCCGCCGGCGTCGCGCACCGAGACGGAGCCGCGGTAGCCCGGCGGTCCCGGCTCGGTGTGCGCCGGATAGCGCGTCGTGACGCGGCGCTTCGACAGCCCGCGAGCGATCCACTCGAGCATCAGCGATCCGCCCCGGCCGGAGTGAGACCAAAGCTGTGCTCGATAAACGCGAAGTCGGTGAGGACATCCTTCGGGAACGCGTGGTCGAACAACGCCCAGTTGCGCAGCGAGGGGGATGCGACATGCATACGATGGATCACCTCGTCGCGGACCTCGACCCAGATCACGAGCTCCCCCTGTGGCGCCTCACACCACCCCAAAGCCGCTCCGTTGCGGGCGCCGGTGATCTCCACGGTCAGCTCGCCGTCGATCGTCGCGAGCCGATCGATCGACTGGCGGAGGATCCGCAGCGACTCGGTCAGCTCGCCGAAGCGCACGTTGACGCGCGCCATCGCGTCACCGTCCCGCGCGGTGACGACGCGTAGCCCGAGACGGCGGTAATCGCCGTACGGGCGCTCGTGCCGGGCATCGGTCGAGACCCCGGAGCCGCGCGCGAGCGGGCCGACGGCGCTGTAGTCCTCGACCAGCGCACGCTCGAGCCGGCCGCCGCCGAACAGTCGGTCGACCATCGACGCGGTCCCGAGGAACAGCCGCCGGTCGCGCTGACAGTCCCGCTCGAGCGCATCGAGCTCGGCGAGCAGCTCGGCCGTCTCGATCCGTCCGTCAAAGCGAACCCCGCCGGGGATCACGACCCCGCGTCCGAAGCGGCTGCCCGTGATCCTCGCGCGGAGCCGCATCGTCTGCTCCTTGAGAATCTGGAACCGAGCCTGGCCGACCGACAATGCCGTCGTCTCCGCCTCCTTGGCGATCACGTCGAGGTGGCTGGCGATCCGCTCGAGCTCTGAATGCATGGCCCGCCAGCACTCCGCGCGTTGCGGGACCTCGATTCCGAGCGCGCTCTCGACGGCCTGTGAGAACGCGCATGCATACGCGACGCTCGCGATTCCCGCGATCCGCTCGACCACGTGCACGGCTTGCTCCGGGCGCAGACCGACGACGCGCGCTTCCATTCCTCGGTGCTTGAAGAACGGACGGGTCTCGAGCCGCAGGATGTCCTCGCCGCCGGTCTCGATCACGAACTGGATCGCTTCGAAGATCCCCGAGCGCACCGGCCCATAAGGGAGCGAGAAGACGTCGAGGCCGCGCACGCGCGGGTCCAGCACGTCCGCGTCGGGCGCGGTCAGGGCGCGTTCCGGGGGGATCCCGATCGCCCTCGCCCCGTGCCGCTCCACGAGCTCCCGTTCGGCCCATCGTGCGGCAGGCCACCACGCCCCGAGCGACCCGAATGAGATCGACCCGTTCTCGATCGGTGCGCGCAAGACGACGAGATCACCGCGCAGTGCGAATACGCCCATCAGCGACGGCTCGGGGGTGTCGGCGAGCAGGAGCGTCACGAATCTGGCGCCGGCGTCGCGGAGCATCCGGCTCGTGCGCAGGAACGCCAGGGGCGCGACGAGGAGACGGATCTCGTGATCGGGCCCGGGCTCGCGCCGAGCGCCGAGATGCGCGGGCAGGTAATCGGGAAGTCCGATCGGCTCTTCGGCGACGCTCATGTCCCTGGGACCGCCAGCCGGTGGCCCGCGTTCTGGAGCAGCGCGCTCAGATCGCCAGGGATGTGCACGCCGAGTGCGACGACGACGATCAGACAGCCGACCATCCCTGCCACCATCCAACCGCTGCGCTCGCCGTCGGGGGCGCTCGCCCCCGGCGGGGTCAGGACCATGCGCCCGGCGTGCCAGAGGACCCCGAAGAAGGCAAGGTTCACGAACACGATCAGAAGCGTCACGCCGACGTACTGCGGCTCCGCGAAACCACCGGAGACGATCTCGAACTCGCTCCGGAAGACGCCGGACAGCGGAAGCCCGCACAGGGCCAGCGCGGCAGCCATAAACATCGGTCCGGTCCACGGCATCGCCGTACCGGCCCCGGTGACGCCCTCGACCTCCTTCGTGTCATAGCCGCGCAGCAGCGACCCGGTTCCCAGGAACGCGAGCCCCTTCGCGGAGGCGTGTGTAATCACGTGCAGCAGCGCACCCGCTACCGCAAGCGGCGCGCCGAAGCCGATGCCGAGCGCAATCACGCCCATGTGCTCGATCGATGAGTAGGCGAGCAGGCGCTTGAAGTTGCCCTGACGGAGCACGAACAAGCTCGCCGCTACGAGCGACAGGACGCCGAAGACGATCAGGACGTGCTCGGCGAACGAGCGCTGTCCGGCGGCAACCGCGACCTGGAAGAAACGCAGGATTGCGTAGAACGCGGCCGAGAGCAGCGAGCCCGAGAGCAGCGCCGAGACCGGCGCCGGCGCCTCGCTGTGGGCGTCCGGCAACCAGGTATGCATCGGCACGAAGCCAACCTTGGTGCCGAAGCCGACGACCGCGAGCACGAACGCCAGGCGCACCGACTCGCGCGACAGCCCGCGCGCGTGGGCGAGCAAGCGCACGAACCGCGGCAGGTACGCGGCACCGAGCGCATGCGTGCCGGTCGCGTACAGGACGATGATCGACAGCAGGGCGACGCCGAGGCCGCTGGACGCGATCAGGACGTACTTCCACGACGCTTCGAGCGCCGCGTCGGTCCGATCGATCGCGACGAGCAGGGCCGAGACGATCGTCGTCAGCTCGACCGCCACCCACAGCGACCCGAAGTCGGCCGCGAGCGGCACCGCCAGCATCGACCAGCCGAACAGGTTCACCAGCGCGTAGTAGCGCCGCGCGAAGCGCTCGAAATCGCGTTGGCCCTGCTCGACGCCGAGGTACCCGATCGAGAACACGGCGGCCATCGCGTAGAGGAATCCGGTGGCGAGCAGGAACACGGCGCCGAGCGAGTCGAGCCGCAGCCAGCCGCCGGCGGCGGCGAGCGTGCGCCCGTGCTCGACGGAGATCGCGAGCGCGACCGCGAGCGCGAGCGCGACCGCGCCAGCCACGACGGTCATGACGCGCGCAAGCCGCCAGCCATCCACGAGCGTGACCGCCACGGCCACGAGCGGGAGCGCGAGGATGACGTACAGCGCCCAGCTCATCCGGTGAGCCTGTTGAGGGCGTCCGTGCGCACAGCGGTGCGCTGAATCGCCAAGTACTGGACGAGGACGACGAACACGAGCACTCCGATCAGCACGTCGAAGAGCAGCAGCAGCGCGAGGATGATCGGCAATCCGGGGGAGATCACGAGGCTCGCAACCGAGACCGCGTTCTCGAGTACGAGGAAACCGAGCAGCTGCGAGGGGGCGTACGGGCGCAGCATCATCAACAGGAACCCGACGAGGACGCCGCTGACCGCGACCGGGAGCGCCGACAGTGGCAACGCCGCCACGCCGCCGATGTGAATCGGGCGCAGCGCGATGAACGCGAACGCGGACAGTGAGATCGCGATCAGGAGACCGCTCGGCACGCCGATGACCGAGGGGACGCGCTCGTTCACTTCCAGGTTGCGCAGGACGAAGCGGATTCCGAGCGGGAAGAGCAGCGCCTTGAGCGCGATCGTCGCAGCGGCAAGCACATACAGGGAGCTTCCGCCGTGACCGCTCGCGGCGGTCGCGATCGCCAGTGCGGCGACCACCGTGGACCCGAGCGAGTACAGGCGCAGCTGCTCCCAGACGTCTTGCGAGCGGAGCATGCCGAGCTCGGTGAGCAGCACGACGACGGCGGCGATCGTCGCCGCCGCGCCGAACACGCTCAGGTGGGCATCCCCGAAGCCGGGCTCGAAGAGGAAGATCACGACCGCGAGCACGGCGAGCATGAAGCTCGCGACGGTGAACTCGGGGATCTTGTAGAGCCTCAGCTTGGCGAAGCTGGTCTCGACCACGACCACGGCCGCGCCGATCCCCACCGCCTTACAGAACAGAAGCGCGATCGCGAGCGCTACCCGATCCAGGCGGCCGGTGCTCGCGAGGCCCCAGGGGACGACGAGAACATTCGCGAAGATCGTGTACAGCACCAGCTGCTTGACGGCGGAGCCCCAGCGCAGGAAGGCGAGGCCGGGGCCCGAGTGCTCAGCGACCCGCCCCTGCTCCATCTGGCCGAACTCGAGCGTGCCTCCGTGGCTCTCCACCGGGATGCGTCCGGTCTCAGTCAGCACAAGCATGAAGAACGCCGCCACGATCAGCAGGTGGCTCGGGCGCACCACCTCCACGGCGGACGAGCGTAACGTTGCGCCGAGGACGTAGGGCAGGTCGGTGTGGGTGGTGAGCGCGACCACGAACACGACGAAGATCACGATCGGCTCGTTCAGCGCCCCGAACGTCCGCACCCGGCTCGACCCCAGCTGCGCGTACGGGCTGCCGCTGTCAATCGCCGCGATCGAGATGACGAACGATGCCATCCCGAGGATCAGCCCGCCGGCGAGGATGTCGCCCATGTACCCGAGCGGGAGTCCGAAGCTCGTGAGCACGGGGATCAGGAGTGGCACCGTCGCATACCCGGCGAAGCTCACATACGGCGCCGCCCGGAACAGCGGTCCCGCCGGGGCAGGCAGTACCGTCTCCTTGCGCAGGAGCTTGAGGATGTCGTGGTAGGGCTGCAGGACCCGGGGGCCCTTGCGCTGCTGGATGATCGCCTCGGTGCGCGCGATCAGGCCGCTGATCAGCGGTGCCAAGGTAAGAACGCTCAGCACCTGCAGAGCCTGCACTGCCCAATCGGGGAGAACCAGCACGACGCTGTTTTGTTCCTTTCGCGTGATCGTAGGGGCGCGAAAGGAGTTATCAACCCTTGTTCGTGTTGGGCGGTTCGGACGGCGTCAATACTCGGCGGCGACCGTCACGCCAGGACTCCATCTGGAGTGACACAGCTTAGCGGACACACGCGCCCCAGGAGCCCCGCGCTCGGATCGCGCACAGCCCAATGTGAGAGACTGACCGTTGTCCTTACGTGTATGCGGCGTAAGCGAGCACGGCTCCGAGGAACAGCGACGCGACCAGACGATAAGGGGACTCAATGAATCTCGACGAGACGCTGGAGAAGGTTATTGAACACGCGCGCGAGGAGCTTCACATCGTGCGTAAGCGTGCACACGAGAAGACATCAGCCCGCGAGCATGGTCACGACTACCACGAGGCTCAGGAAGCCGCGGACCGACTCGACCACTACGCCCACCGGTTGCGCAAGCTCCACGACGCCGAATACCCTCACGGCTGGCGTCACACGAGTGCAAGCGATGAAGCAGGCTGAAATACCGCGTTCGGCCACTCACGGCTGAGGATGACGCGGGGCCGGGACCGGTACAAACAGCGTGCACGCACCGAACCGGCTCGCCAGACCGGCGTGAGTCTCGAACAGGTCCGCGCCGATCAGTGGATGCGCGCACGCGCCCGGGAGCTCATAGCCGCCGTCGTCGTGGCCCGGCGGATCCATCACCACGAAATACCGGCAGCGCGGGCACTGGTCAGGCAAGTAGGGCCAGCTCATCAGGCGGCCGTCGCGACACAGACCCGGCGCGGGCGGGCGACGCGATCACCGTCCCGGAGCGGGCGGGCGACGCGATCACATTCGGTCACGGTCTCATGCGGGCGATCTGGCCGCCAGGCCGTCGAGGGTCGTGCCGAAGACCTTCGCGTAGGCGTCTTCGCCGTAGCTGGTCGGCAGCGGCCGGCCTTCCGCGAGCTTGAAGGGCCGCGCACCGTCGGACCCTCTCTCCGCGCGTAGGAACAGCACCGTCTCCAGGCCCTGGCTGTAAAAGCCGTGCGCGAGGTCGAACATGTGCGTGACGAACAGCACTCTGATGTTCTCCGCCAGCAGTGCGCCGACGACCTGTCGAGCGATCTCCGATCCCTCCCGCTCGTTGGTCGCAGCGAATGACTCGTTACACAGAAGCATGCAGTTCGGCGTGATCTGGTCGGCGATCCCGCTCATCCTGGCGAGCTCCTCATCGAGCTTGCCGCTCTCCATGCTCTCGTCTTCTTCTCGCCTGTAGTGCGTGAAGATCCCATCGCAAACGCTGGCGTGGAACGACGCGGCCGCTACGAACATGCCGCATTGGGTCATCAGCTGCGCCACACCCACGCTGCGGAGGAAGGTCGACTTTCCGCCCTGGTTGGCTCCCGTGATCATCACCAGCGGTTTGCCGTCGGCGTTGACGTCGTTGCCCACCACTTGCTGATCGACGGTCAACGTCAGGCCGACGTCGTAGAGAGCCTGCGCGGAGAGTGCGACCTCGCCAGAAGCCAGAGGAACGGGGAAGCAGGTCGACTGTCCTCTCTCGGCAAGCCGCTCGTGCAGGTTCACACAGGCGAGGTAAAAGCCAACCTCCGTCCGCAACATGACGAAGAAGCTGAGAACGTGGTCGCGGGACTGGGTGAGCGCGTTGGCGACGAGGTTTAGGCCCCTGTCTTCCAGCTCGCCCAGCGCTCTGAATCCGTTCTCGTCGCGATCGGGAATGGTAAAGCTGTAGCGCGAACGATCGAAGACCCGCTCGAACCAACTCTGCTCTGGCGGTTGGCGGAGCATGTAGCGGCTGCCCTTGTTGCCGGCGCTCAGCTGCGAGCTGAGCAGCATTCCACCCCGAAACTTGAGCTCCTTCAGCTGAGCGTCGACGACGTCGAAGTAGTCGTCGTCGAGCTCTTCGGCAAGCATCGCGCAGAACCGCGTGAACCCCTCGGAATCGAACTCCGCGGCATGCTCGTCGGTCACCTGCCGGAGGCGCCTGAGGAACCCGACGAGCAACTCCAGCTTCTGAACCGACGACCTCAGCATCGACTTCGGCGTGTCCCTGGACAGACCGCCCCAAATGCTGTTGTCGGCCTTGATCGCTTCCCCAGCCAGCGAGTAGAGCTCTCGCACGATCGACGGGTTCTCCAGGCAGTCAGCCAACACCCGCTGTCTGTAGACGATCGCTCCCGGATCCCGCAGGCTTGAAAACAGCGCGCGCTTGGTCACCTCGAAGAGAAAGGGATCGCCGGCGGCCATCGTGGCGAAGATCGCGTTCAGCTCGAGGTCCTGCGTCAGCGCCGCCTCGTTGGCGGGCAGCTCGAGCTGCAGGTTGACATCTTCGTCGCGGTGCATCAGAAAGGCCTTCATCGAGCCACGCGCCTTCTCAGCGACTCGTAGGTGAGGGCATACTTCTCCGCGATTGCCGCAGCGTAGGCGAGACCGTCGGCGGACCGTCGCACGACGTGATACGTCCGCACGGCCGGATCGTCGGGGACGACAGTGCTCATCATGCTGACTGTGCTCTCACTGAGAGACGCTAGCTCATCCACGAACGTGACAAACACGCACAGCACGTCCAGCTCGATGATCTGCTTCATCACCTCGGCCCCGACAAGCAGCGCGTCCCGCAGGGTCGTCGACCCGAAGCTCTCGTTCATGATCAGGATACTGTCGCCGGTCGCTTGCTCCAGTATCTCGTGGATGCGAACGAGCTCATCCTCGAACTTGCCACGGAGCGTCTGGAGATCCTCTTCTCGTTCGAAATGGGTGAACAGCCGGTCGGGGAGCACCACCTCTGCGTCGCTGCCCGGAACGGGTAGCCCGAGGCTCGCGAGGTAGTGCAGTTGGCCGAACATTCGCGCAAAGGTGGTCTTGCCCCCCTGGTTGGGTCCGGTCACGACGAGGATGCGCTCGGGATCGGTCAGGTAGAAGTCATTGCACACCACCGGGCCGTCCTCGCGCACAAGCTTTGACGCCAACGCCAGGTCGAACGCATCGCTTGCGCACACCTCTTTGGAGCGCTCGGACACACGCGGATAAGAGAACGCCAGTCCGCTCGATCTCAGGGGCTCGATGTACTCCAGGTAAGCGAGATAGAACTGAACCTCGCGGTCGAACCGGCCGATGGTGTCGTCGAGATAGCGATGGCTGTGCGTCGTGCAGAATGCGTCGAGCTCGGCGAACGTCTCAGGATGCAGGAGGGCGACCAGGTCGAGGATCTGGGCTTCGACGTGGTTCATTTCCGCGTGCTCACGGAACTTAAGGCGGTAGTCCTTCACCGCTCCCTGCTTGAATTTAGCGAACGTCTGCTCGACTCTGGCACTGATGTCCGGCTCACCTTCGTACTTGCTCACCCTGACATGGTTGCCCTTGATGTGGATTGCGTATCTGACACGGCCGAGCTTGTCCGTCAGCGCCACCGTCTGCGCCACCAGCGCCGTGAAGCTCTGCGATTCGGTATAGCTCGCGAGGTAATCGCGCAACCCCATAAAGCCGCGCGAGCCCAGATCCTGCATGGCAAGGCGCTCCCGGAATGACCTGACCTCGTCGCAATACACGGCTACGGCTTCCAGGAACCAGCGTTGCTTCTGGTATTGGTAATACAGCTTCCGGGCCCGGGCGAGATGCGCGCGCATCTGGTGCATCCCTTGGGCAAAGCGCCGGACCGACTCGAGCACTCCCTCCTGCTCGATGTCGTGGAGGACATGATGGCGATAACGAATCGCCTCGACCTCGTGGAGCGGCCGGTAGAAGAACGGCATGAGCTCGTATTCCTCTCGGCCGGCGGTGAGCGAGGCCAGGATCTGATCGAGATGCAGATCGCCGAAGCACGACGGCTCGGCCGGCGTCTCGATCTCGCTGCCGTCCTCGGCGTCGTCAAAGAGGATGCTGTCGAATGACACTGTCGGACTCACCTCCCGGAGGGGGCGATCGACCAACGCCGCGAGGGGCATAACAACGGGTCGAACCCGCGACGATCACAGAGCATGAGCTTCCACCATTGGGTGTCAGTAGAAGCCATCAGCCATTCCGGCGGTTCAGGCGAGCTTCATCGCCTGAGCAGATGATACCGCGCGACGCTGCCCGGTTGGTTCCGAATCACGGTCCGAAACCGATCGAGGCACATGCGAGCCAGGGATCCTCACCCGCAGCTTCCATCGGTGCTTGTCATAGGTGTAACGCGGCCGCGTGCCGGACCGTCGGATCAACATCTCCCGCCAGGAGGACGTACACCCCCTTGGGCCTCTGTACTAACACCCCCGCCAGCTGCGTGAGCGCAAGGCGCACGTCGGGATCGGGGTCGCGAGCGATCGCCACGGTCTCGGCGCCGGACAACTGGGCGGAAAGCCTGGCGAGCGCTCGCAGGGCCATCTGCCGACTCGACGCGTCCGCGCTCATGAGCTCGTGATGCAGACACGCAACCAGTACTGGCTCGGAGAGGGTGTCGCTCGCCATGCGCAGCGACCGTGCGCGCACGACCGCGTCACGATCGTGGAGGATCGCGCCGAGGAGCGCTGCCGCGGCGACATCACCGCCAAGCACCGCCAAGGTGTGCGCGGCCTGTGCGCGCACACGCGGATGCGCATCGGAGCGCAGCGCCGACGCGAGCATCGCCTCGGTGCCGCGGCTCGCTGAAGCGGCGGTCGCGCAGCGCACCTCTGGATCGTGATCGGCGAACAGCCGCGCCACGTCGGGCGCCGCGAGCCGAGCCGCCAGGCGCCCGGCCTCGCGGCGGACCGCGGGCACGGGATCTCCGATCGCCGGACGCACCGCCACGGCCGGGTCCGCGCTCAGACATCCGACCGCGTGCACGGCGCGACGGCGCACCTCGGCGTTGGGATCGGCGACCAGCAACGCCGCAGCATGCGCGGCGACATCGTCGCGCGCGACCCGCGCCAGCGCGTCAAGTGTCGCACCGCGGACAGACGCGTCAGCGTCGCTCAGGGCGTCACACAACGCTGGAATCGCCCGCCGGTCGGCGAACCGCTCAAGTACGCGCGCGGCGCGGCAGCGCTCGGCGGTGAGGCCGGCGCGCAGCCGGTTCGCCGCCGCGGTCACCGTCTGTTGGTCGCCGAGCGTGCGCAGCGTCCGGGCCACGTCCATGACGAGCGCCGGGTCGCATGTCCAGAGCAGTTCTCTGAGGTCGTCCCGCTCGGCCGGCCCGGCGTCGTCCGCCAACCAGCCGAGCGCACGGCGGGCGATGTCGATGCTCGGGTCGCCGGCGGCCCTGACTAGCGCTGCCGGGCCCGCGCAGCGATCGAGGCGACGCAGCCGCTCCGTCGCCGTTGCCTTCCGGCCCGCGCGCCTGATCGCTCTCATCGCTCCGGCTGCGCCGCGAGTCGCCTGCCGGCACGCATCGCGCGCTCACGGCGCGCGCGCAGGTCCTCTAGTCGCGCCTGCGCCGCGTCCGTCCCGTCGGCGTGTTCGTCATGCGCCCGCGAGATCGCGCACCGCACCGACGCGCATGCCTCGTCCATCGCCGCATCGAGCCGGCGACGATGGTCGGCTGCCGCCTCCTGAGCTCTCGCCACGAGCTCGCCCCTGAGGCGCCCAGCATGGCGATCGGTCATCGCGCGCAGGCGCTCCGAAGCGTCGCGCAGCACGAGCCGGCGTCCGAATCCGCCGGGCAATGCGCGCCGGGCGCTTGCGACCATCACGTCGAGGCCGTGCTCGGGGTCGTGGAGCTTGAAGGTGAAGCCGGTCTGCTCGGCGAGCTGCACCTCCGGCACCTCGCAGGCGTCACTCATTCCGAGGACGTCGGTGGCGGCGCGGTGGACATCGGCGAGCAGCGCGGCGATGCCGGCGCGGTGCCCTGATGCGATCTCGCCGAGTCCGCCGGCGACCAGGGATCGGAGCTCTGACGCGAGCGCGGCGAACGTCACCTCGATCCGCTCATCGATCCACGTGTCAATCGCCGTCGCCAGGACGCGCGGCCGCTCCCGGACGAGTTCGGCTGCGCGCCTGCCGAGTGCCTCCTGGAGCATGTCGTCGTGTGTTCGCGCATACCCGAGCAGAGGCTCGTTGACGCGTTCCTGAAGCAGCCTGGCGACGCGGCGCTCCATCAGGTCGTTGGCGTCGGCACGGGCCGCCTCGAGCTCGGCCAGGCGCTGCTCGAGTACGACCCCGAGGGCGTTCAACTGGTCGAGCGGCAGCTGCAGCGCACGCTCCTCGAGCGCACACCGATGTGCCAACTCCGCGGCCGCTACAGCCGCTGTCCTGCCGAGGGCGGTCGCCACCACGCGATCGCGCGTGCTCGTCGCGAGCGACCGCAGCGATGCGCGCAGCTCGCCGATGCCCTGGCCGTCGAGTGCGCTGAGCGCCAGCACTCCCGACTCGGCGCTCAGCAGCCCGTGCTCGCGGAGAACCTGTGCCACGAAGGCGATGGTCTGGGCGCGCTCGTCGGCTGAGAGCTTGTCGACCTTCGCGAGCACGAACAGCATCTGCCCCGCCCGTTCCGCCGCCGCCCGGTAGAGCTCGAGCTCCTGTTCAGCCAAGGGCTGATCCGCTGACATCACGCAGAGCGCAACGTCGACGCGCCCCAGCACGTCGTATGCGACGGCGGTGTTGTGGCGATGGACCGAGGCGATCCCTGGGGTGTCGACCAGTTGCAGGCCGTCGGCGAGCAGCGGATGGCTGAACTCGACCTCGACCCGCCTTACGCCCCTGCCGTTTCCTGGGTTGCTCAGCTCGGTAGCGAACTCTCGCAGCGATGCGAGCGGATGCTCCTGCACGCGCGCGTCTGCGAAGTGGACCAGCAATCGCTCGGCCTCGCCGTGGCGCACGACGGTCACGGCGGAGGTCAGCGGCAGCACACCCGTGGGTAGCACCTCGCGCTCCAGGAGTGCGTTCACGAGCGTGCTCTTGCCGCGCTTGAAAGCACCCAGCACGGCAACATTGCAGCGAGCCTGGGCAAGCCGATCGGCGCCGGCGTCGAGATCCGCGAGCGCCTGGGCACTGAGCAGATGCTCGCCGTCGCGCCGTAGCGATTCCACGACCGGACCGAGCTCGGCTCCAAGTGCGTCGGCACCCCTCCCGGGCCCAGAAACGACAACAACCGACTTCGTCAACGGGAACCTCCACGATCGGACTGACGTCGTAGAGGCCATCAGCAGCACCGCGCCGCATTCGGAGCGAGCCTCATCGCTCGCGGCAATCTTACTGTGCGCCACCGCGATGGTCGGGCACTTGGCGCGGCGCAGTCACCGTCCGGGAATGTGCAGATTTCCCAGCCAGGCGGCGGTCCTCGCGTCCACGCCGGGTCCTGCGAGCCGCACAAGGTCACCCACGACGGGTGGCATCACCAGCTCGGCCTCTGGCGCCCCCGGGTCCACGAGCGCCAGATCGTCAGGGCGCGCCGCGCCGCGCGGGTGCCCCTCGAAGATCAGCTCGACATCCTGGCGTGACGCGCCCGCGAAGATCTCCGCGACGAGCAGCAGTGGCCCGACTTCGATCTCGAGTCCGATCTCCTCCCGCACCTCCCGGGCGAGACCCTCGAGCACCGATTCGCGGTCCTTGATTCGGCCACCGGGCAGCGTCAGGTGCTCGGATCCTTGTCGCGAGGAGCGGTGCACGACCAAGAGTCCGTCGATCCAGATGGCGGCACGCACCTTCACGCGAACTGGCATGTGACCCTCCTCCCCGTCTGGTCTCCGGATCCACAGTAGAAGCCATCAGCCGATCGGCGGCGGTCGTGCAGGGCGGGCCTCATCGCCTGCGAGGAACCTAGCACTCGGGCGACGGTGGCAGTCGATCTCACGACCGCGAATCTCACGACTGCGAGTATCCTTGGGCATGGCGATGAAGCTCGCCTTTGCCCGCGCCTCGAGGCGCTGATGGCTTCTACCGCCGCCCCGGGTGGGCGTGCGTGCTTGAAGCAACCTCGGAGGTGACAAGACGGACCTGGAATCGGACCCGGCGCCCCATCGGCGCGCGAGCGCTTCAGCGCGATCGTATCGAGCGGCGATCGCGGTGATTCTGCTGCTCAGCCTGACCGCGCTCGCCAGCCGGGACCCGCTGAGCACGTCCGGTGGCTCGCGTCCGATCAGCGCCTCCCCCCCCGGAGCGACGATCTCCGTGTGGCCACTGATGCTGGTCGCAGCAGTGGCCGTGATCGCGCTCTTTGGCGTCCTCGTGTACGCGATGTGGGCGCCCCCGCGGCGCCGCAAGCCGGACGAGCTCGTGCCCAGCTCGTCCATCCGGCGCGTTCCTTGGCCCGTGCAACTGGCACTCCTCGTGCTGCCCTTGATCGTCGTCGGCATCATCATCGTCGTCGCGTCGAGCCTGTCGCCCAGCCAACGGCCATCGATCGCGACCGACGGGCAGGGCCATCCACGTGGCCAGGGTGCCCCGGCTCTGTCGAGCCCGCGAGGCGGAGGCGCCGCGCCTGGGCTCGCGGTATGGATTCCGGTCGGAGCGGTGCTCCTGGTCGCCTCTGGGGGCCTGCTCGTCGTCGCCCGGTCGACCACCGCCCGTCGGAACGCGCGCTCGGACGCACGCGCGAACGCGGCCACTGTCGTGCGGACGGCGATCGAAGGCTCACTCGCCGACCTGGGTGCAGACCCAGATCCACGACGGGCCGTGATCGCCGCCTACGCCCGCATGGAGGGGGCGTTCGCCGCCGTCGGCGTTCGCCGAGGCGCGGCGGAGGCTCCCCGCGAGTACCTGATTCATGCACTTGCCGCACTGGACGTCCCCGCCGCTCCCGTGACGCGGCTCACCGATCTGTTCGAGCGGGCGAAGTTCAGCCGTGAGCGAATCGGCCCTGAGACCCGCGACGAGGCGATGCGCGCACTCGCGCAACTGCATGACGAACTCGAGGTGGTCGCTTGACTACGGCCAAGGAGACCGGCGTTGTGTCCGGCGACGGGCCCGGTCGGGGGCCGTCCTCGGAGAGGCGCAAGCCGCCGCACACCCCCGCGGCAGGTCGTCCGAGGTCCGAGATCGACGTGCTGCTCGATCAGCCGGGGTGTCCGACGTGCGGGTTTGTCGAGCAGTACGAACAGAGCTTCTTCTCGTGGTTTGAGATCGAGAACCACGCCACGGCGGAGATGCGCGCGGCGCTGCGGTCAGCGATGGGCATGTGCCCCGAGCACTGGCGGCGGCTGATCGACGAGGTGGAGGAAGCGAGCGTGCTCGCGCCCGTATCGAGCTACGGCGTCGCCGGGGCACTCGACCACATCGCCGGAGCCGGAGTGCCCGGCGCGTGCCCGGCCTGCTCAGCACGAGCGTTCGCGACCTCACGCGCGAGCAGGATGCTGATCGAAACGCTCGACGACCGGTCGTGCTCGGGGCGCTACGCCAGCCACGCCGGCCTCTGCCTGACCCACTTCCGCGACGCCGCCGGCGCTGCGGGGCCGGCGACGTTGACGCTTCTCTCAGAGCGGATGTCGGCAACGCTCGACGACCCGCACACGGGCGGAAGCGGCCAGTCCCTGATTGGGCTCGACACCGACTCGCGACGTCGGTGCACCTGGCGCCAAGCGCTCCCGTCGGCACTCGCCGCCCCGACCACGCTGTCGACGCTCGAGCAGCAGCTCCTGGTGAGCGCGTGCCCGGTGTGCCTCGCGATCGGGCAGTCCGAGCGACGCTACCTCGAGTGGATCGTCGAGGCGATCGGAGATCGTGACCGGTCGCTGAATGACGATCCCGGTGAGCTCTGCGCCGCTCACATCCACGATCTCGCGCTCAGCGATCCGGGGAGCGCGCTCTGGGCGATGGATCGCCGGCGGGCGTCATCGCGCGGCGTAGTGCGGCGTCTGCTCGACATCCTCGCCGCGCAACCCACCGTAGGCTCGGCGAATCGGGGCCAGGTATGGGGTCGGAAGCGCAGCTCGGGACCGTCGGATCTCGAGGCTGCGCGCACCGCCGTGCTCGACCTCCGCCCATGTCGAGCCTGCTCAACCGGCACGATCGCCGAACGCCGAGCGCTGGAGCTGCTCGGGATCGCGCTCGAGCTGCCGGAGCTGACAGCGGCCTACGAGCGGGGGCACGGGCTGTGCGCGCGCCACGCTGTCCAGTTGAGCCCCGGCGCCAGCCACGACCTGGCCGCGCGGCATGCCGGAACGCGCCTGCGGCTGATCGCCTGGGAGCTCGATGAAGCCCGACGCAAGTCGGCGTGGTCCTGCAGGCACGAGCCGGCCGGCCCGGAGTTGACGGCGTGGCTGCGCGCTCCCTCGCAGATCGACGGGCGGGTGTTCCTCGGCGGCCCGGCGGAGCCCGTCGAGCGATGAACGCCCGCCCCCCTGGCCGTCCGTGGAGGCGCCTCGGCCTCGCGGCGCTCACGCTCACGGCACCGGCGATCTCGGTGACCCTGATCCTGCTGCTCGCCCGCGGTGGCCCCCGAGCGCTCGGGCTCGAGATCACGATCATCGCATCCGCTGGGTGCGCGGTGATCGCGCTGCTCCCGCGCCGCCCCATCCGGACCCAGCGCCGCGCGCGACGGCGCGAGCCGGACGGGATCTGGCGACCGCAGGATCTCCAGCAGCTCGAGCGTCTCGTGGGGTTTGCTCCCACCAATGCAGGCGATGTTCACTTCCGGTTGCGACCGCTCCTGCGCGAGATCGCGCTGGCCCGCCTGCAGCGCCACCGGGTCGACCTCGACCGCGATCAGCGAGCGTCGCGCGAGCTGCTCGGAGACCGTGCGTGGGACGTCGTGCGACCAGATCGCCCGCGCCCGGAACGGGGCGATCCGGGCGTCGCAACCAGTGAGCTCGCGGAGATCGTCGACCGGCTCGAGCACCTATGAGGGAGGAGACCGGCGAGCTCGGCATCGAGGCCGCGGCAGCGTCCGCGCGGGGGATCCTTGACGAGATCGAGCGTGCCGTCGTCGGCAAGCGGGACGCGCTCGAACTCGTGCTGGTCGCGCTGCTCGCCGACGGTCATGTGCTGATCGAGGACTATCCGGGCCTCGCGAAGACGCTGATCGCGCGCTCGTTCGCGCGCGTGATCGGCGCTCGCTTCGCGCGAGTGCAGTTCACCCCGGACCTGATGCCATCCGACATCACCGGGTCCTCGATCTTCAACCAGCGTACGGGTGATTTCGAGTTCCGCCCGGGCCCGGTCTTCACCGACGTGCTCCTGGCCGACGAGATCAACCGCGCCCCGCCGAAGACCCAGTCCGCGCTGCTCGAGGCGATGGAGGAACAGCAGGTCACCACCGACGACGGGACAGTGCAGCTCGGCCGGCCGTTTCTCGTGCTCGCCACGCAGAACCCGATCGAGTACGAGGGCACATACCCGCTGCCCGAGGCTCAGCTCGACCGCTTCCTTGTGCGCCTGCGCGTCGGCTACCCCTCGCGGGAGGACGAGTGGCAGATGCTCGAGCGCCGGCTCGAGCGCCGGGCGGACGAGGTGGAGCTCACCCCGGTCGTCGACGCGATCGGGCTCGTAGCAATGCAGCGGGCGATCGAGGCCGTGCACGTCTCCAGCAGCGTCGGTCGCTACATCGTCGATCTCGTCGCAGCGACCCGTGTGAGCCCGAGCGTCCAGGTTGGCGCGAGCCCCCGTGGGACGCTGGCGCTGATGAAGCTCGCTCGAGCCAAGGCGGCGCTCGGCGGTCGCGACTTTGTCGTGCCCGACGACGTGAAGGCGGTGGCGGTGGCGGCGCTCGCCCACCGACTGACGTTGCGTCCCGAGCTGTGGGTGCAGCGCGTCCAGGGCGACGAGGTGGTCGAGGAGTGCCTGGGGTCGGTGCCGACTCCGGCGGCGTCGGACCGAGCGGTGCAGCGGGGATGACCCGCTCCGCTTCGCCCAAGCTCCGCGCCTACCTCGCGCTCGTCGCGGCGGGATCGGTCGCCGGCCTCGGGCTCGGTAGCCCCGAGCTCGTGTCGCTCGTGGCTCCGTTTGCGGTCTACATCGCCGTCGCGCTCGCAGTCGATCGCGCTCCACGCGTGACCGTGACGGTGCGGCCTGCGCCCGACCGGATCGTCGAAGGCGACGAGCTGGTGGTGCTTGTCGAGCTGGCCGCCGGCGCGCGAGCAGAGCGACTCGAGCTCGAGCTGACACCGGGCTCCGGCGCGCTCGCTGTCCGAGACCCGCGCCAAGCTTTGCTCGCGCTCGGCCCCGGAGAGAGGCTGGATCACAGCTGGTCGCTCGTGGCCGAGCGGTGGGGCGTCCATTCCGTCGGTGTCATCACGGCCCGGACGCGTGACCGCTTCGGGCTCGTCGTCTACGAGCTTCCCGACGTGCAGCTCGGCGCAGTCGCAGTGCTGCCGCGACTCGAGCACCTGAGGGCACTCATCGACCCACTCGAGCTCCAGGCGACGGCCGGCAATCGGGTCGCGCGCCGGCGCGGCGAGGGGATCGAGCTCGCCGAGGTCCGGCCGTTCGTTTCCGGTGACCGCGTGCGACAGATCAACTGGCGCGTGACCGCCCGTCGAGCGGCGCCGCACGTGACCGAGCGCCACCCCGAGCGCAATGCCGACGTGATCCTCTTCCTTGACACGTTCGAGCACTCCGAAGGCGATGCCGGCGGAACGCTCGCGGTCGCCGTTCGCGCCTGCGCGTCGCTCGTGTCCGCCTACCGGGAGTCCAGGGAACGCGTCGGGCTCGTCAGCTTCGGCGGCGTCCTCGACGCGATCGGACCGCGACTGGGAGTCAGCCAGCTGTACAGGATCATCGATGCACTGCTGCGCAGCGAGGTCGTGTTCAGCTACGTGCGCAAGGACCTCGCGGTGATCCCGACCAGGATGCTGCCGCCGAAGGCACTCGTGATCGCGATCACACCCCTGCTCGACGAGCGCTCGATCAGGGCGCTCGTCGATCTGCGCGCACGCGGATTCGATCTCGCCCTGCTGGAGATCCCGGCCGAGCCGTTCGTCGATCCAGGCGCGACGGCGGCGAGTGTGCTCGCACACCGCCTCTGGCTGCTGCGGCGAGAGGCCGTGCGCAGCCGCTTCATTGCGCTGGGCGTGCCGGTCGCGCAATGGCATGACTCCGATCCACTTCAGAGCGCGGTCGCGACCGCGGCCGCGTTTCGCCGCCGCTCGGGCCAACCGGTGCCGAGATGACGAGCGCCCTGGTCCCGTTCGCCGCCGCGGGACTACTGCTGGCCGCGGAGCTCTGTTCGTGGTTGCTCGGGGGGCGCAGGGCGACGGGCACGGGGGCGGCGCAGTGGATCGCGTGGGCGGCGGCCGTCGCGGCCGTCGCGGCCGGCGCGTTGGCATGCTCGGCGCTCGTGCTGATCGCGGCGAGCCCACACGTCGGTCGGTCGGTACCGATCACCGCCGCCGGCGGACTTGCCGCGGTCGCGCTCGTGTGGGGCCTCGGGCGGTCGTTCCGCGGCGGCGCCCGGTGAACTGGTGCTTTCACTGCTACGCCGTGAATCGTGATCCGTCCGGTCCCTGCGTCCACTGCGGAGCGCCGATCGAGAGCCCGGCCGGACTCTCCTACGACCAGCAGCTGATCTGGACGCTGGACCATCCCGATGGCGACCGCGCGCTCACCGCCGCACGGATCCTCGGGTCGCTTCGCTCCCGCGACGCCTCCCCCGCGCTGCGCGAAGCCGTCATCGCGGGTCGCGATCCGTTCCTCGCAGCCGAGGCGCTGCGCAGCCTGATCGCGATCGACGGAGTCGAGCGGTGGCGGCCGTGGCTGGAGCAACTCGCCGCGGAGGACGTGTCGTTCATGGTGAGTGACGTCGCGCGACGAGCGCTCCATCCGCAGCACTGACCGCTCGTCGTCGTCGCGTCGGCCGATCAGTTCGGGTAGATCAGATATGCGACCACGACAGCGACGAAGAGGAACACCTCGCCGCAATCACGGAGCTCGACCGCGAGCGCTCGTACCACGGGAGGTGAGGGCTCGATCGTCATCGGGCGAACCCTCGGTCGGGCGCAGCGCGTGCCTCGAGGGGAAGCGGGCGAGCCCGCCGGTCGCCTCCTCGATTCGGAGCAGTTCGTTGTACGTGCAGACACCCGTGGCGCGTGACGGGCCGTCGGCCTTGATCTGTCCACACCCACTCGCCACCGCAAGGTGCGCGATTGCGGTGTCCTCGGTTTCGCCGGACCGGTCCGAGATCACCGCCGTGTAGCCGTTATCGCGGGCCAGCTTGATCGTGTCGAGCGTCTCTGAGATCGTCCCGATCTGGTCGGGCTTGATCAGGATCGAGTTGGCGACGCCGCGGTCGATGCCCCGGCGTAGTAGGTCGGTGTTGGTGAGGAAGAGGTCGTCGCCTATGAGCTGCATGCGCGCGCCTAGGGATCGCGTCAGCTCCTGCCATCCCTCGCAGTCGTCCTTCGCCATACCGTCCTCGAGGCTGATAATGGGGTAAGCGTCGACGAGCTCCGTCCAGTAGCTGACCAGCTCGCGCGGCTCGAGCGCGAGGCCGTCGTGGCTCGTGTAGCGGGCGCCGTCGAAGAATGTGCTGGCGGCCGGATCAAGCGCGATCCAGACGTCCGCGCCCGGAATGTACCCCGCTGCCGAGATCGCCTCAGTGAACGAGTCGAGGGTTTCGTGGTCGCGCTCGATATCGGGCGCGAAGCCACGCGCATCGTAGAGCGCGGTGGAGAGCCCCCGCTCGCGCGGCAGCGATCGCAGGGCTCGGAGCACCTCCAACCCGTGCCGCAGCGCTTCCGAAAACGTGCTCGCGCCGCATGGCACGATCATGAACTCCTTCGCGATGGGCTCATGGTTCGCGTGAGCACCGCCAATGAGGACATTGATCAGCGGCACCGGTATCACCGGCTCTCGTTCTGCCGCGAGCCATTCCCACAGCGGAAGCGTCTGGGACATGGCCGCTGCCTTGGCGGTCGCGAGCGAGGCGCCGAGGATCGCGTTGGCGCCGAACCGTTCCTTAGAGGGCGTTCCGTCCGCCTCGAGCAGCACGTCATCGACCGCATACTGGTCCAGCGCGTCGATCCCCCGGAGTGCCGCGGCGATCGGTCCGTTGACGTGGTCAATCGCGCGCATCACGCCCGTCCCGCCCCACCGCTCGCCTCCGTCCCGGGGCTTGCCGGGCTCCCAACTCTTCTTCGAGGCGCCCGACGGGACGGCCGCGCGGCCCGATGCCCCAGAGCGCAACGTGACCTCTGCCTCGACCATCGGATTGCCTCGACGATCGAGAATCTGGCGCCCGTACACGCCGGACACGAGCGTTTCCTTACCGGACATCGCGCTCCATTGCTAACTCTGTTGCATTGCCATCCGATAGACGCCCTTTCGCTCGGCGCTACCTGCGTGCGTGCCGCGAGCAGTGGCGGAATCCATACCGCGAGTCAGTTTTCGGGTCGTCCTGACCGGCCGGAGTTGGCCGGCTCGGCCAAACTGATCGAAGCGCTACCAAATGGCTCGGTCAAGCCGGTCGAAGCGCCGCCGACCGGCTCGGTCAAACTCATCGCAGCGCCACCGACCGGCTCGGTCAAACTGATCGGATCGCCGTCGATTGGCTCGGTCAAGCCGATCGGATCGCGAACGGGCTCTTGCTCGTACCGCGCCCGCTGAGGTGCCGTTGGCCTCGGTGTGGCGAGTTGCTCTGTCATGGGTTCTCCTTTCGCCTCAGCGACGCCCGCGAGCCCACAAGGTTGCGACCTCGCAGGGCTGTCCTAAAGCTGGATTGGTCGACGAGCAGGTCCGGTTGGCCGCGCAGCTCACATGGCTCGAGCGGACGTCGAGTCTGAGCGCGGGCCGCCTATTGGAGGGCCCGGTCGTCATGAGTTCTCCCGGCGCGTTTGACACGCACCGCCCAACGAGCAGGGCACGCAAACCTTGGCTCCGACGGACGGCGTTGTGCTCTCAAGGCCGCGCCTGGGTTATGCGGCCTTCGCGGTGTCCTGTTGGCGGGGCCGGGGGAAACCGGGATCTTCAGGCTGATCGTCACGACTTGGTGTGACGGGCCGCACGGTGCGCTGGCCGGTCGCGAAATCACCTCGGACCAGCTCGGCGTCGGGACGGGCACGCAGGCCGGTAGCGAAGTCTCCGATGGTCATGGGGATCGGTGTGCTCCTCATGCCAGTGGCGAAATCGCCGCGAACGCTCGCGTGTGACTCCGACTCCGACCATCTACAGCCGGCCGCGAAGTCACCATGCAACCACCCGCTCGGCTTACGCACGTGTGAGTCGCAGCCGTCATTAACGGCCAGGGGATATTGCGAGGACAACGAATGTGCCTCCATTCCAACTACCTCCACGATTGAGGTGGAATAGAAGCCATCAGCGGCGGCGCCGCGCTCAGAGCGAGCTTCATCGCTCAGCACCGAATGTAGCACAGCTAGTTGACATCGTCGAGCAAACTGAATAGTGACGTTTGACGCATGATCAGAGGCGAGAACGCCAACCGACAATGTCGCACGGCGTGTCCAGTGCACCCCCGGCGGCGGGCTCCAGGCTCCCCCAACCGGACCATTGATGACGATCTTCGACTGCTGGTCCGGTCACTGCCACACTTGTCAACGACCGATAGACCTCGCCGACCTACCCCTCCCCCACGCACGAGAGTAACAAGGTACTACTAAGCGGCCTCCTGGATGCTCTGTTCGTTGCTTGCCTCGTTACTGGTCATGGGCCCAAGTGCGCGTGTGAGTAATGGCGATCGGCCTTGTCAGTACGGGTAGATGAGGTAGGCGATCACGACAACGACGAAGAGGTAGAGCAGGTAGAGGTTGACATCGCCGGATTGGATCGGCCGGGCGCGATCGGCGAGCCATTGCACCGCACGCACGATCGGTGCGTACAGGTAGCGCTCGAAGATGGGCAGCACCTGGAAGTGGTAATGAACGGGCCCAGAGCGCCCCGCTGGCTCATCAGAGGCTCGTTCGAGGTGGCGTTCGGGACGGTAGAGCTCGTCGAAGGTGACACGTACGGGATTCGCGTACGTGGTCGCCGTGTACTGCATCCTTGGCTTGAAGTCCGTGATCCCGCCGTCCCAGACGGGCACGCGGCGCGTCCTGGCCCGCGGCCGGGCGACCAAGAAGATCGCTACCGGGACGGCTGCGACCGCAACCATGAAGAGGGCAAGATAGGTGGGTGAGAAGCCGGAGAAGTTGGTGTGCGCCGGGATCACGGTGAGCTTTGGCAGCAGCAGCACACCGTGTAGCTCCGTTCCGGTCGTTGCTCGCACTGCACGGTCCAGCGCGGACAGGACCCACGGCGCTCCGACCCCGAGGGCGACGCAGCACGTGGCGAGTACTGTCGGGCCGGCGAGCGGCTGGCCGCGCTCGGTCGCGGCGATCGCCTGGCGGCTGCGTGGCATGCCGAGGAAGCTCAGTCCGTACGCTCGCGCGAAGCCCATAATTGCGAGGCCGCTGGTGAGCGCGAGTGTCGCGCCGGCCACGACGATCAGGATCGCCACGGCGTGATTCGGGATTCGGAATCCTTGGAATAGACCCTGGAAGATGAGCCATTCGCTGACGAAGCCGTTGAACGGCGGCAGCGCGGCGATCCCGAGCGTGCCGATCAGGGAGATCACCGAGGAGGCGGGCATTCGGTGGATCAGGCCGCCGAGCCGATCGAGATCACGGGTTCCTGCGGCGTGCTCGATCACGCCGGCCTGCATGAATAGGAGCGCCTTGTAGATCCCGTGGTTCACGGAGTGGTAGAGCCCGGCCAACATCAGGAACGTGGCGAGCGCGTGCTCGTGATACGCGCCGAAGGTGATTCCGCCGCCCAGCGCGGTGAGCACGATCCCGTTGTTCTCGATACTCGAGTAGGCGAGGAAGCGCTTAAGGTCGCGCTCCATCAGCCCATACAGAATCCCGAGCACCGCGGAGAGCGCTCCGAGCCCCATCGTGAGCAGCCCCCACCACGCCGGACCGCCGGGGAGCAACTCGAAGCCGAACAGCGCGATCCCGAACACGCCCAGCGTGATCACGAGGCCCGAGAGAAACGCGGAACCGTCGGCGGGCGCGACCGGATGCGCCTCAGGCAGCCAGATGTGAAGCGGCACCAAGCCGGCCTTGAAACCGAACCCGACCAGCGCGAGGACGAAGATGGTTCCGCGCCAGGCGCTCGCGACGCCGCGCGAGCGAGCGGCCATCTGCGCGAGCTCGAGCGAGCCCGTCTTGGTGCCCAGCAATGCAAACGCGGCGACGATCAGCACGAAGCCCGCCTCGCCGAGCGCGAGGAACAGAAACGCGGCGCGAGTGACGCTCGGGCGGCGATGATGGCGCAGGATCAGCAGGTAGCTGAGCAGTGTCACCGTCTCCCACGCAACGAGGAACACGACGGCGTTGCCGGCCACCAGCACGGCGAGCGAGGCGACGAAAGCGAGGTTGAACACGATCAGGTAGGCGGCCGTCCCCCGCCCGGGCTGGTGGTAGCGGGGCGCGTAGAGCCCAATCGCGAGCGCGATCACTCCGAGCAGCGCGATGAACACGCCGGCTAAGGGCGTCAGGCGCAGCGTGAGCGCCCCGACGAGGTTCGCGCCGAGCGTCGTTTGCGCGCTGGCGCCGTGCAGCACGACGACGATCCCGCCCGCGAGCGCGCAGGCGCCGCCGCAGGCCGAGACGAGCGGCACGCCGCGCACACCGATCGGCTTAGTCGCGAGCGGGCCCGCGAGCCCTGCCGCTACCCATAGCGCGACCGCGACCGTCAGGACGACCGTCGCCGCGGTGATCACGCGGTCCGCTCCTCGCGCAGATCAAAGCGCGCCGTCGACACCCGTTCCTCGAGCCGGCCGATCGCAACCAGGAGGCCCTGCAGCAGCGCGAGCGGGCTCGGCGGGCAGCCCGGCACGTAGACATCGACGGGGATCACCTCGTCGACCGCGCCATGGAGGAACAGATCCGATTCGTACACGCCGCCGAGCGCGCAGGCCCCAATCGCGACGACCGCCTTGGGGTCGGGGGTCGCCTCATATGTCTTGCGCACCGCGAGGTCCATCGCGCGCACGGCCGCGCCGGAGACGAGCAGCAGGTCGGCGTGGCGCGGCGCGGGGGTGAAGAACAGCCCCAGCCGGTGCAGGTCGTAATGCGGCGCGGCGAGCAGGCGGATCTCCGATTCGCAGACGGCGCAGGAACCACTGTCGAGCGTCCGCACGTGCAGGCTCCGGCCGAACAGTGACAACGACCGCGCGCGCAGCTCGGCCGCCAGTTGCTGCGCGTCCATCACGCGTACCCTCGGCGGATTGGTATTCGCTTCACGAGATCCGTGCGCTCGCGTGCGGCGAGCTCGAACATGCCGCTCGGTACGACAGCCTCGCCCCCCACTTCGTAGCAGCGACCGCAGCTCGTGCAGCGTCCGAGGTCGAGGACGAGCGCGCGGTACTGGCGCCCGATCGCCCGCGCCGGGCATGCGTCGACGAGCGCCTGCACCAGCTCGTCGGTGAGCAGTTCGGAGTCAAAGCGCGGCGGTGTTGGCAGCGCCTGCGCCCAGCGGTCGCACTCGCGCGGGTAGCGGGTCGTGACGACGCCGCGACGGAGTCCTCGCAGGAACCACAGCATCAGCGCGCGAACCCCGCGACGGTCAGCCCGAAGCTGGCTTCGATGATCGGGATGTCGGTGAACACGTTCTGGGCTCTCGCGGCGTCGTCGAACGCGCGCCAGTTCCTGACCGACGCCGGCCGCACTCGCGCCCACTGGATCCGACCGTGTCTGTCGACCTGCACCCAGGCGAGCGATTCGCCGCGCGAGGACTCCGCCCAACCCAGTCCCTCCCCGCCGGCCGCGGCGACCACGGTCAAGCCGTCGCCGGCGTCACCGATCAGCTCTTCGATCAGCCGCCGCGAGTCCTCGATCTCGGCCACGAACACATCGATGCGGGCGAGCGCGTCACCGCGGCCTTCGACCGGCATCGCCGGCGCGACGACGTCAAATGGGGACCATGGGTGGTCGCGCCGGCAGTCCACGCCGGCCCCGGAGGCGCGCGCGACCGGACCGACGAGCGCAAGTCGCCGAGCGTCATCGAGCGACACGGTCCCGCACGCCTCGAGCCGATCGACGAACGAGTTGGTCGACAGCAGCGCATCGACCACGCGCCGTAATTCCCCGCACAGCCGCGCCAGGCGGGCGCGAACCGCCGCATGGTGGGGTGCGCGCCGCACACCTCCGAGCGCAACGACATCGAACAGATAGCGATGCCCAAACGCATCCAGGTTGAGCCGCAGTAGCTCCTCGAGCACGATCTCTGCGTTCGCCTGCCCGACGGACAGACCGGTGCCCTGGCAGAGCGCGGCGATCGCGGCCGCATGGTTATAGATCCGCTCGAGCTCGAGCGCGACCGCCCGCGTCAGGGCCGCCGCCGGCGGAGCACTCGTTCCGGCCGCCACCTCGACCGCGCGGCAATACGCGATGCTGTTCGCGACCGCGGACAGCCCCTCGATCCGCTCGACGAAGAACAACGCCCGCTCGGGCGTGAGTCCACGCAAGCGCCGCTCGACCCCGCGATGCTTATGCCAGTGAAACAGATACAGGTCGAGAATCTCCTCGCCGGTGGTCACCAGCCCCATGTACAGCGACTCCGAGCCCGCGGCCCTGACCGGGCCGAACGGGAACTCGATCGCCTCGCCTGCCACGAAGTGCGGTGCGCGCACCTCGCGCGGTGCCACCGAGCGCTCGCCGGTGACCAGTGGAACGTCCGCCTCGCCGCGCGGCGCCATCAGCACCCGGTTCAGCGGACTCGAGCCGGCAGGCAGCAGGCCGAACTGCTCGAACAGCTCGCACTCCTCGATAAACAGCGACGGCGCGAGACCCGAAAGCTCCGGGTACTCGGTGCCGGCCACGTCGTTCTGCGTGACCAGATACGTGGCGTCGTGATCGTCGGCATAGACGATGCGCAGTGTCACGCCGTTCTGGCTCGGCGCCGCGAACAGGTCCGCCGGACGCGCACCCGAGCTCGTGAGCAGACGCGTGACGGGTTCCAGCTCCGACGCGCCCAGAGGAACTGCCACTGCGCCGTCGGCGATCGTCTTGATCGAGACGCCACGTATCTCTCCCCGCAGCAGGTCGATCGCACCGAGCAGCCCGCCTGTTGGGCTCTGATCACTCGCCTGATCGCCGTGATCGGGCCTGTGATCACCCCAACTACTCATGTGATCGCCCCGATCGAGTGCATGATCAGGTCGTTCAGACCGCCGGGAATCCACACGCCGAGCACCAGCAGCATTGCCAAACCCGCCAGCAACGGGAACGCAGAGGTGACCCGCATTGACGGCGTTTCCGCAGGCGCGTCGCTGCCGCTGCCGCCGACGGTCATGTCCGCGGTCGTGCGCATGAACGCGATGAACGCGAGCACGAGTAGCGCGAGCAGCAAGAACGCGAACGCAGGGCCGGAGCTAGCAAACCCGGCGCGGACGATCGTGAACTCGCTCAGGAACAGGCCGAATGGTGGCGAGCCTACGATCGCGAACGACCCAAGCAGCAGCACGACGCCCAGTAACGGCGCGGAACCGAGCAGACCCCGTACACGCGTCGCGACGCGGGTCCGATAGCGCAGAACGATCTCACCGCTGCACAGGAACAAGACGCATTTTCCGATCGCGTGGTTGAGCGTATGCAGCAGCGCCCCGTAGTACCCGAGCGTACCGCCGAACCCAAGCGCCACGGCGATGATCCCCATGTGCTCGATCGACGAGTATGCGAACAGACGCTTGAAATTGGTGCTGCGGACCATGAACAGAGCGCCGATCGCGATCGACGTGAAGCCGAACACGAGCAATACCCGGTGGGTGTAGCGGCCGAGATCCACCCCGGCGATCGCCTGGAAGCGGATGATCGCGTACATGCCGGTGTTCAGCAGCGCGCCGGAGAGCATCGCGCTCGCGGGGCTCGGCGCCTCCGAGTGCGCGTCCGGGAGCCAGGTGTGCATCGGCGCCAGCCCGACCTTCGTGCCATAGCCAACCACAGCGAGCAAGAACCCCAGCTTAAGGCTGTCGTGCTGGAGCGCGTGCGCGTGCGCGAACAACTCGGCCCAGCTCAGGCGCTGGGTCGCGTCGAGCGCCAGTGCGCTTGATGCATAGAAGAGGAACAGCGTGCCCACGAGCGCTATCGTCACGCCGAAGCTCGAGATGATGATGTACTTCCAGGCGGCCTCAAACGAGCTCGAGCGTGCCTCGAGCGCGACGAGCACGGCGCTCGCGAGCGTGCTCGCCTCGACGAGGACCCACAAAAGGCCGAGATTGCCAGCCTCGAGCGACGCGAGCATGAGCGCCGCAAACAGAGCGAAGAAAACGACGTAGAGCTTGACCTGGACCGGCGAAAGCTCGCCGCGCTCCTGCTCGGTCTGCACGTAGCCGATCGAGCCCAGGCCTGCGAGGGTCGCGACAATCGCGACTGTGATAGCGAAGAACGCCGACAGCGGGTCGACATAGATGAACCCGGACAGGGCCCGGTAGGGCCCGTTGCGGGTCGTGAGCACCGCGAGCGCGAGCGCGCACCCGAGCGCTCCGGCGCCGCCGGCGGCGCTCAGCAGTCCGGCCGCGTGCGTCCGGACGCCGAGGAGGTGCGCTGCGGCGCCCACGAGCGGCAGCACGACCAAGGCGATCACGAGCGCGATCATTCGCGCAGCTCCCGCAGATCGGGCGCCGCTGCCGTCGCGAGGCGCTGCGCCAGGCCGGAGACGAAGGTGATCATGATCAGCACCGCGGCGACGAGGTCGAGGAAGATTCCCGCCTCGACGATGAACGGGAACGTCGCCACGAGCGTGATCGCGCCCAGGAACACGCCGTTCTCGAGGATCAACCAGCCGATCAGCTGCGCGATCGTGTGTCGGCGCACGACCATGCACAAGCCGCCCAGTAGGATCACCGCGGTCGAGAGCGGCACGACCGCCGAGGCGACCAGCGCGTGCGGCAGCGTCCCCGGACGGATCGCGAGATAGGCGAAGACGGTGAGGAACGCGCCCAGGATCAGCGACGTCGACAATCCGGTCGACAGCGCGACGTCACGCCTCAGATCGAGGCGATGCAGGAGGAAGCGGCGCGTCGCGAGCGGTATCGCGATCCCCTTGACCGCAAGCGTCAGCGCCGCCAGCGCCCACAATGCCCCGGAGCCAAGATGGATTGCGACGACTGCGGCGGCGAACGACAGCACGACGGACTGCAGGGCGTAGTAGGCGACGTAGCGATCGAACAGCTTCGAGCCCAGGCACGCAAACGCGCACAGCAGCATCATCACTGCGCTCAGGTCGAGCAGCACACCTTCGATCGACGAGGCCGAGAGGCTCTGCATCACTTCCCGATCACATAAGACGTGGCGATCCCGATCAGCGCCAGCAGGAACGAGGCACCGAGGAACTCGGCGATCCGGAAGAACCGCAGCTTCGCGAACGAGCTGTCGATGATCACGATCCCCACGCCGCAGACCGCGAGCTTGCCGAGCAGCGCGGCGATCCCCTGCAGACCCCCGAGCAGCGAGTCGGCGTTCCCCAGTCCCCACGGGATCACGAACACGTTCATGAAGATCGAGGAGAGCAGGAACAGCTTCATCCAGCTTCCCCACTTCACGAGGGCATACTCGCGCCCCGAGTACTCGAGCACGCGGCTCTCCTCGATCATCGAGATCTCGATCGTGCCACTTGGGTTATCGACCGGGATACGCCCATTCTCGGCGAGCACGATGATGAAGAAGGCGACCGCGCCGAGCACGTGTGTCGGCAGCACGTACGCCGCTCCCGAATGCGCGAGCGCGTGATTCTCGAGGTACGGATTGTCGGACTGCGACAGTGCACCGACCGTGAAGAACACGAGGATCAACGCCGGCTCGGCGAGGCTCCCGATCCACGTCGTGCGGCTCGAGCCGAGGCCCCCGAGCGGGCTGGCGCAGTCAAGCGCCGCGAGCGAGATCGAAAAGCTCGCCAGCGCGAGCACGAACGCGCCGCCGATCAGATCCGCGAGAAACGCGAGCGGCAGTGGCTCGTCGGTAATCACCGGCACGATCGCCGAGACCGTCAGGTAGCACGCAAACGCGACGAACGGCGCACCCCGAAAGATCCATGACGCCTGATCCGAGATCGCGCTCCCCTTGCGCAGCAGCTTCGCCAGATCGCGGTACGGCTGCAGCACGCTCGGACCGCGCTTTGACTGCACGATCGCCTCGGCCCTCGCCAGCACCCCGGCGTACAACGGCGCGACCAGCAACACCACCGCGCTCTGAAGAATTTGCAGTCCATCCTGCGTCGACACTGGCTCCACCTTTCGTGGTAGAAGCCATTAGCCGACCGGAATGCCGGTGAGCGCTACGCGAGCCTCATCGCGTGTCAACGTCTCGGTACGTTTTATATGACCACCGCCTCCAATGTCAAGGCGAGCGCCTCGATCACCGGGGAGCTAAGGGCTGCGAGTCGTAAGTTCCGTCGTCGTCGTGGTTATCAGGCAGCGAGCGCGAGTTGGGCTGCTTGGCGTGCGGCGATCCGGTTGAGCCACTCGTCGAGCTTTTCGCGGGTGAAGTTCCAT
>Ga0302221_10000068_pt1 | contig 111729 bp, 98 predicted proteins | sample II_Palsa_E2_1_FD_193517 | JGI IMG/M metagenome (GOLD analysis project Ga0302221, IMG submission 193517) | Peat permafrost microbial communities from Stordalen Mire near Abisko, Sweden - II_Palsa_E2_1 | ecosystem: Environmental > Terrestrial > Soil > Palsa > Peat permafrost | place: Sweden... | reverse complement strand
CAAAAAAATAGAAGGTCATCTAAAACCCCAATTAGTTTCAATCAATTCCTCTCTTACAACATTAAATGGTTCCTTTAATAGTTTAATTGTCTATCTAAAATCCAAAGATGGTGATATGGACACATCTTTGTTTAAATCAAAGAGCCCAATTCAGCTTACGGAATTAGGGCAAAGACTTTTAATTACAATTGGAGGGAAAGGTTTTATTGATGACAATATTGAACGACTTATAAAAGAAATGGATTTAAAGGGTATCAAAACAGCGCTAGATTCACAAACATTCGCGCCTATAGTCATATCGGAGGCATCGAATTGGGATTCATTCAACCACATTAAGGACTATACATTCAAAAATCCGTATTATAAAGAAAAAAATAAGAATGGGCAAGATATAGGTGTCCCATTGGATTTAGGGACAGTAACAAATGTTATGGGAATTTATTTGCGCGATAAATACTTAGAAAGAAACCCACATCTAAACCCGGAAGATATTCCATCGGTAATTCCAGCAAAGTAACCAATAAATAGAAAAGATTCCAAGGAGGCTGCGCGATGAAGGCAGCCTTCATTTGTAATCGCTAGTACTTGATCTGACATTTTGGGGTTGATTAATAAGTGTGGTTACTTAAAGTTAATCCCAATTGTCAGATCAAATCTTAACTTCTACACTTCATTTTTTGGGAGGCGGCACAGACAATAATGCACTCAAAACAAGATCAAAACCTTTATTCTGTCTTTTTGGCTTAATCTCTTTGGGCGGTTCTAAATCTTCAAATTTCAATTCCAATTGTCCCCTTCGTCTATCTACAAGTTTGTTAAACTGTTGAATAAAATGTTTCCAATTATCAGAAACCTGCATGAGTGTTATTACTGAATTCAACTGATTTTGCAAATGAGGATTACCAATATCAGATGTTAGACTTTGGAAAAATCTTGCTGTATAATTACCAGCAGGACTTTTAGGGGTATTTTTTTTAAGTTCTGTTAGAACTCCTTTTGGGAGTTGTTCATAAATGATCTTATTAGTCCATTTACCAACGACCCCAGGTCTTTTTTTAATATTTTGAACTGTAAAATCCCACCCATTTAATCTAAATATTTCTTTGTAATAAACATCGGGGAAAGTTTTAGTCCATTTAAGGAGTTCTTCAGATATGTACGCTTTTAAAATCTGCTGGAGTTCATCTCTTTCCCTTTCGTATTGGTAGCCGGTTGCTTCATCAACCAACGCAATAATGCCTATATTAGATAACCCCAAAAGAAGTATTTCGCTTGCCCTTGCAAGAGGTTCTTGGGATTTAGTTAAGATTGACCTACCAGTCTCCGGGCTTTTTGTTGCCCTTGCATCTAAATATACCTTGCAAAGCATCGGAAGGATTAGGGCATCGTAACCGCTATCCTCCTTCCCTTTTTTGTCTATATAATCGATTTGTTTGAGCACACCTATCAAATCCTCTCCCACAAAGGGTTGTAGGTTCTTTGCATCCAAAAAAGCGGGTACATTGAGCACCCTTATTTCACCTTTGGCTCTCCCCCTCCTTGTTCTTCCAAATGCTCTAAAAATGGCACTCCTTGAAATAATCCTCGTTCCATCATTTAATACTGCGCACCCTAATTTTTTATCTCCAATCTCAATAGTGCCCTCGTGAATTGCCTTTGGCATTTTTTCTTTACTCATTGTTTATTAATGCTTTGTATGTTAATCTTTTATCTATTGAAGTTAAGTACATATTGAATCTTTGGTTATCCTTAATTTTCCGGGTATTGTACCTGTAAGCAAATTCATTACAATATTGTTGCAAGTGCTTCTGACTGACCGAATGGTAAATGCCATAGATGCCGCGCTTTAATTGTGACCAAAAATTTTCTATACCATTGGTATGGAAACCGTTATCAACGTATACACCTTTTGAATGATTTATAATTTTGTGATCATACTTTTTCCCCACCCGGTAATAAGATGGGAATGAATCTGTTATTAAAATAGCCTTGGTGGCTACATTTTCAACGATAACCCTTTCAATAGTACGCCTTGTAACCATCGGTACGACTTCAGTCTTGACAATTCCATCCTTTTCAAGCATCCCGATTACCGGCGTTTTATCATCCGATCTGCCTTGACCCCATTTTTTCTTATTAGCATGTCTGTTTTTATCAACGCCGCCAATGTAAGATTCATCAGCCTGCACTTCATTCTGTAAGGTTTTTTTAAAATTTTTATGCGAATAAGCATATCTAATCCTGTGTAATAAAAACCAAGCACTTTTTTGCGTGATTTCAATGTCCTTTGCTAATTGGTGGCTGCTGATCCCTTTTTTGTGGCTATTGAAGATGTAGATAGCCATAAACCACTTTTGCAGAGGAACTTTTGTGTCCTCAAATATTGTCCCAGTCCGAACATTAAAATACTTACCCGTCTTTTTGCATTTGTATTTAAACCCAGCGCATTTATAAACCTTTGAGGTTTCATCAAAAGGGCTAATTACATTACCATTCCAGCGAATAGCCTCTAAATGATTAATACAGATTGCTTCGTCTGAGAAACTTTTTGTGAGATCGAAAAGACTTTTAAATTCAGTAAATTGTAGCATGATTGAGGATTTGATCACACTAAGGTAAGGCGTATTTTACACAAAACAAAATTTATTTGGTGTAAATTTGTATATCGTTGCCTTAAATATTAACTAACAACCGTTAGTTCGTTTATCTTTGATTCCTCGTATGGCAAAGATCCGGAGTAAAAAAAACAGTACAAAAAAAGAAGTTATTATTGAAAAAGCTTCTAAACTATTTCGCGAAAAAGGCTTTGGAGCTTCATCAATGAGGGATTTGGCAGAACACGTCGGTGTCGAGGCTGCTAGTTTATATAATCATATCCAATCCAAATCAGAAATCCTCCAAGCCATCTGTTTCAAGGTCGCCAATGAATTCATCTCCCATCTAGAAGCCGTGGAAACCAGTCCTGCGCCAAATCTAAATAAAATGGAAACCATCATCCGGTTTCATATCCGGATGATGTTGGATCAATATGAATATGTTTATATTTCAGATCACGAATGGAGGCATTTGCCCGAGCCTTATCTTTCTAATTTCCTTAACCAACGCAGAAGTTACAGGAAAAGACTAAGTGATATTATTGAAAGGGGGGTGATGAAACACGAAATAAAAAATATTGAACCTTACACAGCCGTGTTGACCATTTTATCTGCAATCAGTGGAATTGAATCCTGGCAACGGTCCCGAAAAAACACCAGTGCAGAAGTGCTGGAAGAAAATATGGTGCGGTACCTGATCGAGGGATTAAAACCACTTTAAGATTTTCCCTGAAGGAATAATTCAATCTCTATGGCCAGTCATTTTAGAATGCTTTCAATAAAGGATATTCGCAGGGAAACCCCGGATTGTGTATCCATCGCATTCACTATCCCTGAGGAGTTAAAAGAAGAATTCCGTTTCAAACATGGTCAGAGCATCAGTCTCAAACTTAAAATTGACGGTGAGGAGATCCGCCGATCCTATTCTATATGCAGCAGCCCGCTGGATGATGAGTTACGGGTGGCAGTGAAGAAGGTAGACAGCGGTAAATTTTCACAATATGCAAACACTTTGCTTCGAAAAGGCATGCCGTTAGAACTTTTGCCGCCGACTGGGAAATTTTATACAGAATTACATTCCGATCATGCGAAGAATTATATTGCCTTTGGCGCGGGGAGTGGCATCACACCTCTTTATTCCATTATTAAAACGACCCTTACGCTTGAGCCACACAGTCATTTTACGCTGTTCTATGGTAACAAAAACCGCCAATCAGTCATTTTTAAAGAACTGTTGGAGGGCTTGAAGAACCGTTTTATCGACCGTTTTGCCCTTCATTATATCTTTAGCCGGGAAAAAACGGATTCTGTTGTAAATCAAGGGAGGATTAATTTTGAAAAATGCAATGAATTAAGTAAACATCTTTTAAATCCCAAGTTGGCTGATGAGGTTTTTATTTGCGGACCTGAGGAGATGATCAGCTCGGTAAAGGATTGGCTGGAACAGCATGGCTTAGAAAAAAAAAGAATTCATTTTGAACTCTTCAGCGCGCCTGGCGAAAAACGATTGAATGTTCTGAGCACTCCATCGACGGTCATGACGGAAGAAAAAATCAGTAAGGTTACCGTCAGATCGGATGGGATCAGTTTTGACTTTAACCTGGCATTCAATGGCGAATCGATCTTAGATGCTGCACTCAGACAGGGCGCAGACCTCCCTTTTGCGTGTAAAAGCGGCGTCTGCTGTTCTTGTCGCGCCAGATTAAAAGAAGGAAAGATAAAAATGGATGTCAATTATGCGCTCGAACCAGATGAATTGGAAGCTGGATTTATATTAGCATGCCAATCACATCCCATTACAGAAAAGCTGATCGTAGATTTTGATGGCAAATAGTAATTGCAAAACCAAAAAACTCCAGAGGATCGATAAAAAGGATCAAGTCTTCGGGTTGCATACCTTTACCATAATACTTAATCCACTTCACCAAAAGCAAAAAGTTCACCCACTAATGACCAAAATGGTAGTTTCAAGGATATCACTAAGTCTTCATTTTATATTGATGCTATTTGTAGTTACAAGATATTTTCGGGTGAAATATCAATTGACATCACCATTTATCCCATTAAGTACAATAAATGAAATTGCTAAACCATTTTTTTTCGACATTGTAGTCATGGGAGGCGCTTTCGCTGTTTCTTTATTCCTTTATTTTTTTTCAAAAAATTTACTAAGTATAATAATTTCCGCTTTTTCTTTTATATACATCATCATATATTATTGATTAATCCCCATCTGTACTAACTAGAATATCATTGTCGGAAAACTTTGCTAACATCCGTTAGTTTTTTAGCCCGGAATCAGTTAATTTTGAGTATAAATTTTGCTCATGTCTATTCTGGAACCTGGATTTGCTTTTCAGGATAAAATCGATCAGGAGATAAGGATTGAACCCAAAGACTGGATGCCCGATGCCTACCGGAAGACCCTGGTACGCCAAATATCGCAACATGCGCATAGTGAAATCGTAGGCATGCTTCCCGAAAGCAATTGGATAACCCGCGCGCCTACTCTCAAAAGGAAAGCGATATTAATTGCAAAGGTGCAGGATGAAGCGGGGCATGGCTTGTATTTATATGCAGCAGCAGAAACCCTTGGCGTCAGCAGGGATGAAATGATCGACCAACTACATACAGGCAGTGCAAGATATTCTTCCATCTTCAACTACCCGACCCTGAGCTGGGCAGACATGGGAGCCATTGGATGGTTGGTTGATGGAGCAGCCATCATGAACCAAGTCCCGCTCTGCCGTGCTTCTTACGGCCCTTATGCAAGGGCCATGATCCGGATTTGCAAAGAAGAAAGTTTTCATCAGCGCCAGGGATTTGAAATATTGCTCGTGCTCAGCAGAGGCAGCGAAGAACAAAAACAGATGTGCCAGGACGCTATTAACCGTTGGTGGTGGCCCTCAATCATGATGTTTGGGCCAGGCGATGAAGCTTCCCCGCATACCGCGCAAAGCGTAAAATGGAAAATTAAACGTTTCACCAATGATGAATTGAGGCAAAAATTTATTGATATCTGTGTAGAGCAGGTCAGTGTTCTTGGTATGACGCTGCCGGATCCAGATCTTAAATGGAATGAGAAAAGACAACATTATGATTTTGGTCCGATCAATTGGGAGGAGTTCCGTACTGTCCTCAGTGGAAAAGGCCCATGTAATAAAGAACGGCTCACTGCAAGGATAAAGGCCCATCAAGAAGGTGCATGGGTGAGGGATGCTGCTGCGGCACATGCCAAAAAGAGATTGTCCAATTCCCTTATTACCGAAGGGGCTTGATGCAATTACTGCTTATTCTACTTTTTATAAAAAATAACAGATGCCTATAATTCAGGAGCGTGAAAAAGACGGTATAGGATGGCCTCTTTGGGAGGTATTTATCCGCAGCAAGCAAGGCCTGGATCATAAACATGCCGGCAGCCTGCATGCAGCTGATGCTCAGATGGCAATGGAAAATGCGCGCGATGTTTATACGCGCAGGATGGAGGGGGTAAGTATTTGGGTAGTGGAAAGTAAATATATCCATGCTTCCAATCCGGATGATGCTTCATCTTTATATGATCCGGCAAATGATAAAGCTTACCGCCATCCGACTTTTTATCAGCTCCCAGATGAACTAAAAAACATGTAGCATGGAGCGGATTAAACTGAATACTATAGCGCACCAGCCGCAAAATAGCCTGATTCACTACACGCTTCACCAGGCAGATAATGCACTTATCCTAGGTCACCGGAACAGTGAATGGACAGGTCATGGACCCGTACTCGAGCAGGATATTGCCATCAGTAATATTGCGTTGGATTTGGTTGGTCAGGCAAGGAATTTCTACCAGTATGCAGCCTTGCAAATCAACGAATCTATGCATCATGATGCCACCGTTGATGAAGGCAGAGCAGAGATAACCGAAGACTCACTGGCTTACTTGCGCGACGTCCGTGAATTTAAGAACTGTTTATTGACAGAACAGGAAAATGGCGACTGGGCAAAGACCGTTTTGCGTCAATTTTTTTTCAGCCAATTTCAATATCTTTTATATGGGTCACTCTCTCAGAGCAGGGACAAAGATCTTTCAGCCATAAGTGAAAAAGCGCTTAAGGAAGTTACCTATCACCTTCGCTGGAGCAGTGAATGGGTGATCCGCTTGGGAGACGGCACCGGGGAGAGCCGAAGGAGAATACTTATTGCCTTTGATGAATTATGGAAATTTACCTCAGAATTATTTATTCCTGCCAGTTATGAGCTAGTTGTTGCAGCTGAAGGGTTAGGAGTGAACCCTGTTACGCTTAAGCCAAGTTGGATGAAAAATGTAAGTATGGTTTTTGAAGAAGCTGGAATTCTGGACGCCCTTTCACAAGGTATAGAAGAAGGTTGGGTGGGGTTATGCGGCAAAGAGGGAAATCATACCGAGCATTTAGGTTATATTTTAGCGCAATTACAATTTCTGCAAAGAGCATACCCTGATTGTAATTGGTAGAACAAAAATAAAAATGGATCAAACGAAAAATAATATTGAAGCTGGTATAGATCATTCCACTACATTGAAAGAGCTATGGGATTTATTAGGAAAAGTAAATGATCCCGAGGTTCCCGTCCTTTCAATTACTGACCTGGGAATTGTTAGAAACGTTAACCTCAGCCAAGACATATCAAAAGGACTTGTGACAGAAGTAGTAATCACGCCTACTTACAGTGGCTGTCCGGCCATGGATTTGATAAAGGAGAGTATCCGGATGACTTTGTTAGAGCATGGTTTTAACGAAGTTCGTGTGACCACGATTCTTTCACCCGCATGGACAACAGAATGGATGAGTGAGGAAGGGAAGGAAAAATTAAGGGAATACGGTATCTCTCCGCCGATGCCAAAACAGCAGGTCTGTTCCAATCTTCTTTTTCATGAGCAAGAGGCCATCCCTTGTCCCCAATGCAATTCATTCAATACGAGTCTCATCAGCCAATTTGGCTCCACTGCCTGCAAGGCCTTATATCGTTGCAACAATTGCTTGGAGCCTTTTGATTACTTTAAGTGCCACTAATTTATGTCAAGTATTTTATTTGAAATAAGAGATCAGCTTGCCATCATCAAGTTCAATCGTCCCGAAAAATTGAACGCTTTTAATTATGAAATGGGGAAAGCTTTCCTGGAGCGTCTTTCGGAATGCGGCAGTTCAGAGGAAATCAGGGGAGTTTATGTTACCGGTATGGGAAAAGGATTTAGCGCAGGGCAAGACTTGGCGGAAGTGACAGCTGCGGGAGGGAGCAGTGTGGCCAATATGCTGACCGAAGTGTATAATCCCATCGTCAACAGCATACGTAACTTAAACAAACCAGTCATAGCCGCAGTGAACGGCGTGGCAGCAGGAGCAGGTGCGAATATTGCGCTCTGCTGCGATATAGTGTTGGCTTCCCAATCTGCATCATTTATCCAGGCTTTTTCAAAAATCGGCTTGGTTCCTGACAGCGGCGGAACATTTTTTTTACCTAGGTTGATTGGTTGGCAGAAGGCTTCTGCCTTGTTCATGCTTGGCGAAAAACTTAGTGCATTGGAAGCTGAACGCTGGGGGATGATCTATAGGGTATTTCCAGATGAAACCTTTGAGCAATCTTCCATGGAAATGGGAAAAAACTTAGTCAGCATGCCAACCAAAGCGCTTGCACTCATCAAGCATGCTTTGAACAGTTCATTTCTTAACCCTTTGGAAACGCAGCTCTCTCTTGAAAACGATTTGCAGCAAAAAGCTTCTGGCACTTTTGATCATAAGGAAGGCATTCAGGCTTTTTTGGAAAAACGTCAACCTAAGTTCAAAGGCGCCTAAACTTATTACCATGCTTGACCGGATCAGGGAATGGGCATCACGGGAACAGGACATCCGGACTCTGTTGATGGTTGGTTCGCGAGGCGGAAATGGTAAGACCGATAAGCTCTCCGATTACGATATCAGCGTTTTCGGACCTTTTGAGGAATGGTCCATAAGTGATGAGTGGCTTTTGAAACTGAGCCCTTATTGGATTTGCATCCGCGATCAGTTTCAATGGGCTGAAAAGGTTATTCCTACCAGGCTTGTCATTTTTAAATCAGGGATAAAAGTCGATTTTGCTTTTCATCCCTCGCGGTTTTTGGAACAAATGATCCAATCCAGGCAACTATTTCCTGCCTATGATTCAGGTTATATGGTCATCCTGGATAAAGACGAAATAGCAACTCAATTACCCCATGCTACCTTCACAGGTTTTATCAGACAAGTACCTGGCCAGGAAGAATTTTCATATGCCTGGAATGAATTTTGGTTCGAAGCTTATCACGTCGCAAAATATCTTCGCCGCGCTGATTTCTGGATCGCCGGGACAAGGGATAATGCCATGAAAAAATGGCTTTTGAAAATGATGGAATGGTACGCTGCTTCAAAGCCCGGATTCCAATTGGCGATTGGAAATGAAGGGAAGAATCTCCAGGCCTGGATCGATGAAAAATATTACTGCCGTCTGGAATCCTGCTTTTCAGGTTGTGATCAATCAGGGGGGATCAATGCTTTATATGCGACCCTGGATTTGTTTTCCGATTTATCAAAAGAAACTGCTGCAACATTGAGTTTATCTTTGAATACAGAAATTGGGGAAGGGATGAGGTCAATAATAACTGATATAATATCATTTTCCGATGTCAAAGAATGAATTAAAGAAAAATCCCTTTATAGAAGCCATGATGAAAAGTGACCGGTTCAGCCAGTGGCTGGGTATTGAAAGATTGGAAGAAGGTCCAGGATTTTGTAAATTAAAAATGATGATTAGGCCGGAAATGTGCAATGGATTTAATATCGCTCATGGGGGAATCACTTATTCTTTTGCAGACAGTGCGCTTGCGTTCGCCTCTAACAGTCACGGGCAGGAAGCGGTATCTATTGAAACTTCCATATCGCATCTCAAAACGCTTAAACCAGGTGACGAGATTATTGCTACTGCTGTTGAAAAGAAGCGTGGTAAAAGAATCAGCATCTATGAGATTACAGTGGAAAGGGAAAATGGGGAATTGGTTGCCCTATTCAAAGGAACTGTTTTTATTCGGTCCTGATGAACAAGCCCAAAATTCTTAGAGTTTTACCTAAATGGATGCATCTGCGACCCTTCTATTTTCCTCGGGATATTCCTTTCCTGCAATCTTCAATGGCAGTACCGGCGTTTTCATGCCTCGAAGCTGGAGTTCCAGATCCACATTTTCTTTTTCCAGCTCCAGTATGTACGAATGGTTATAGATCATTTCCCTTCGTAATGCAGAGATTTTGTATTGTTTCTTTCTCAATTGACGGCCTCTTAGAGCAAATCCAAGCAGTCCGGCGCCAACGCTGATCAGGATTAGGCTCAGCAAACTGAGCGATAGCTCAATGGTGAACATGGGAATAGGGTTTAAGATTGATATCGTTTGGGTTTATTTAATAATTGTTTCAACTACCCGGGTAAGCTTGCCTTCTTTATTTATTCCTTCTACCACTACCCTGAATTTGTTGGTGATATCGTTATTATAAAATGAACAAGTAAATTTTCTATGGTTCTTATCAATTATAACTAGTGGATTCCAATAAAGTGTGGATCTTAAATCTGTATTTTGATCGCTTGATCCGCCAGTTGAATACAGAGGTGAATAAAATTCCTTTGAAGGAGTATACCCTTTGATAAGTACGAAGCCTGTTTTATTATTGATAATAATATTCTGATCAATCGACTGACGGCTTGTAATGGACAAGGTTGGCAATCCTTTGACAGCGCCGTTTTTTTCCAGGAATTTAATAAACAGGATGTCTTTCATGCTGATCTGTTTGAGATCGTCGGCGCTGACCTCCGAACCATCTAGCAATAAATTCACATTCCCTTTGCCCGAAGACTGACCACCTGGCTGGTTCACTGAAAAAACGGCATACCGTGCGTCTGTGCTTGCCGGAATGCTTTTCGTTGAAGGGAATTTAAGGTTTGGAAAATTGGACTGGAGATAATGCAAAGCAGATTCCACATTCGCTTTTATTGAATCTTTTCTCTTGCCGTCCTGTCCGAATGCATATTCCGTACCTGCAGACTGCCTGGTATAATCATAGAGTTCGGTCAACTCACCGTCAAATTCTTTTTCCAGAATTACATCCGGAACCTTTACCCACTGAAATGTGGGATCCATGGCATGAACCTGGTTTCCGCTGGAAAATGATAAACTCGTTTGAAAATTTACTGAGGTATTTGTATTTAGCTTAGCGGGATGATTTAACTTATAAAGAACCTGCATGGAGTCATAAAAAAATAAACCTTTTTGAATAAAACTTCCATCAGGGCTTAAAGGCAAAATAAACATATGTTTCTTGTGATCCTTAGTCACCATCAAAAGAGCGATTGAGTCGCTTTTTTCAAATGCACCAACAAAGCCATTCACATGACCCTTTACGTCAACATAATCCTGGTCTGCAGGAAACTGGATTGCAGGAAGTTTACCGGCAATCACCTCTTCCCATTTGAAGCGCCTCCAGCCGTGAGTCCGCATAACCAGGTCTAAATAGAACCCCCTGGTCCTGCTGTCTGAATTGTTGGAAAAATAAAAAGCAGGGTCAATAATATTTCCCCTGATTTCGCTATTTAATAAGAAATCGGCAATAATACTATTACTGCTATCAATGCTGAGACCTCCATCCGTTACGGATACAGAGAGATTTGCACCGAGGCTATCAGGGACTTCTATCGAAAATTCATTTTTTTCTCTTTTCCCAAAGCTGACAAGTTCATTATTGACCAGGGTATTGAATTCAAATTGATGATTATTGACGAATACGACCCTTTCTGCAATAGGAGCACCCTCTGCGTCAAAGAGGGTCAGTTGTGTGATGCCATCAGGCAGTTCTTCTGTTGGAATGGATCCGCTTATATTGAATTGATTTTTTAAATCGAGGTTTGAAGAGTACACCAATTTCTCGTGTGAGATTCCTTTGATTACAAGAGATTTAAGATTATCCGAAGCTTCTGCAAGCCGCTCGATCTGGAAATAGATCTTATCCCAGGTAGGAGTTATCCGCATGACAATGCCTGATTGCCGTCCCTGTGGCAGAGGAGTCGTATACGACTGTCCTGATTCATCTACCCAAAATGCTGCATATTTTTCATTGGTTTGCGGGCGAAGCCTGAAAATCCCCATTCCCTCATGAAGGGTCGCAAAAGAATCAATCACCTCATTGTTACTGTTCTTTATAAGACCTTTGATGTTTAAGGGTCTTCCGTGTTGGTCATTGGCTTCAAAGGCTACGACAGAATTGAGTCCGTTAACCAGATCGCCGCCTTCAGGAAAGAAACTGATATTGCCAACCATTTTCTCCTGGTTCTGGATGGTTCCGTCCCACATGGCCAATACCGGAATATCTTTATTAAACAAAAAATCACTGTCAAAATTTAACATCCATTGCGTGTACGCTTTTACATGCACGACACCCGACCTGAAACCTGCTGGGATAATAAAGGAACTGGTAGACCCACCCTCCAAAATCGGAGAAACACTGTGCATAAGCAAGTTTCCATTGTTATCCGTCCAGTCAAAGTATATGTTTTTACTGCGCTCAGAAGGTTTTGAACCGGAAAGAATATAGGCTTTCATCCAAATGGTTTCTCCGGGTAAATAAGCATCTTTATCAAAATGAATATGGATCTTCTCCTGTCCAAAATGATCGGCATAAACTTTTAAGGTAGAATCAATAGACTGTGACCATATATCAGATACAAGGAAGGAAGACAAAATACAGGAGAAAAAAATGTGCTTATTCATTTTTTAGGATTTGGATTTAACAGACCATCATTTGCCCGGAAGCCTCCTTATTATTTTTATTTTTCAAACAGGTAAAGGGGCAGCTTTTAAACTGACCCTTTACTTCAAAATAATTGAGATTCAGATGCTCTAGCCATTTATTACAAATGATTCTGTCAGATATTTCTTTGTTGGATGGTAGATAAAAAAGCAACTACCATTCTTAATTGTTTTGATGATCTTGGGGCTCAAAGTATTAGGTATTGCCGCACAACCCAGGCTTCTTCCCATTTCCCCGTTGTTCTTCAGATAATCAAGACCGATATAATCAGAACCATGCAGAGAAATGTTTCTCTTGGTCGCCATATCATTAAAGCCTTTTTCTAAACCTTTTACTCTTAATGAAAGACCGTTTCTTCCAATGTAGGTTTTAGTAGTTACATAAAACCCAAGGCTACTCTTAAACGATTCTGGTTTATTCGAAAATGAACTTGCATATTCTAAACCTGAGTTCATCCCATGTGCTACATAAGTGTTGTATAACAACTTCTTGCGTTGTACATCAATAATGTATAAGCGCTTATTTCTCGAAGATTGCGTAAAGTCACAAATGGACAACAAGTTGGTTTTACTCAATGAGCCATTTTTCAACAGATTATGATAACCTCTCCAGGCATATTCAAAGGCCTTTTGATTCAAACCAGCCCTGCGGAGCTTCATGGAGCTATACATTACAGTAGCCTCCTGAACGACCATTTTGACCTCAAACGCTTTCTTTGCCGTGGCATCAAGGACGGAATTATCTAGTTTTTTGTCCTCAACGGCCGCAGTTACAATACTATGCGTTGGTGCAGTGTATTTTGGTACTTTATTTGCAATTATTGAACTATAAGCCGGAGCAGAAATAGTCGTTACATTATTATCCGGTAAAGCAGTTAGTTTTTTGTGGCTTCCCGAAATTAGAACGGGAGAAGTGATGACTAATAGTGATATGCTACTAGTAGATACGAGCTTAGATAACGTTTTCATTACTAGGGATTTATATGTTTTCAAAAAGGACGGTACTAATTCTAAGGAACGGTAAATATTCTAAAAAACGGATTATTCTGCTATAACGAAACAAACAATTGGGTTATTGCAAAAAATGTTAGTTATCAGACAGGATCTCCTACACAAATATTGAAATTGTTTTACTGAGATCATAACTTATTCGATGAAACGCCCAAAAATCCAGTTTAACAGATTCCCCCTTATTTTAAAGATCTGTTCATACTATTCCAATCCGCATACCAAGAAATCTGCCTTAAATGGTGCATTTTTTATTAATATATAATACACTTACAGTTAATATACTAGGCTCTATTGTTGTGAAGCAAGGAAATTACCCTTATATCTCCATGCAAAGAAGTCATCCCAATTTTGGAAAATCTTTCCCAATCAGGGAATTCAATTTTCTGATTATTCTTCCGGTCTTAAGGTTTAATTTTATCTCAAATTTGCCAGGATATGAAAAAAATCCAAAACAGCCCCTTGAGCCGCAGGTCCTTTGTAAAAACTACCTTAAAAGCTTCAGTTGGCTTCGCTATTATACCCAGATTTGTCTTAGGCCGGGGTTTTGTATCTCCAAATGACCGCATTAACCTCGGTTTTATTGGAACCGGCAAACAAGCCAGGGGATTAGCACTTGCTTTCGGCTCAAAAGCGCAAATTCTGGCAGGAACTGATGTGGATTCACAAAAACTAGCCCTGTTTCAATCCAATGTGGAGAAATTCTATGCTGCGGCTAAAGATTTGGCAGTATATAAGGGATTTATACCATATACAGATTTCAGGGAATTACTGACGAATAAAGATATTGATGCTGTTGTGATTGCTACTCCGGATCATTGGCATGCAGCATGCACTATTATCTCCGCTAATACGGGTAAACACGTGTATTGTGAAAAACCGTTGGCTCATTCGGTGGTAGAAGGCAGGGCCATGGTCCAGGCTGTTCAGCGCAACAAAATTATCCTGCAAACTGGGAGTATGCAACGTTCTTGGACAAATTTCCGCCATGCTTGTGAACTGGTTCGAAACGGATACTTGGGAGATATAAAAGAAGTATGGGTGGGTGTGGGCTCGGCTGCCATTGCCGATGACCTTCCGGGACAAGTTGTTCCTTCAAACCTGAATTGGGATTTTTGGGTAGGCCCTGCTCCGTTAAATCCATTTAATGCTGAACTCTCACCTCCTGTGGAGCAGGATATTTTCCCAAATTGGAGAAAATATAAAGAATACGGTGGTGGCATTTTGAGTGATTGGGGTGCTCATATGTTTGATATTGCACAATGGGGTTTAGGAATGGATAAAACCGGCCCCGCTCATTTTTTCCCGCCAGATGGAGATAAATATGAAACACTAACGATGGTCTATGAAAATGGAGTGGTCATGAAGCACAAGGATTTTAATCGTGGATATGGAGTTCGTTTTATAGGTAGCAAAGGGAGTCTGGATATCAGCAGGGAATACCTGGATAGCAAGCCCGAAAACATAGTCACGGCTACCATACAACCATCTGAAATTCATCTAAATCAGAGCAATGACCATTACCAAAATTGGCTCGATTCCATCAAATCCGGAAAGCCTCCGATCTGTGATGTAGAAACTGGACATCGAACCGCTTCTGTCTGTGCCTTGGCCAATATTTCCTACTGGCTTAAGCGTCCACTAGAGTGGAATCCGCGCAAAGAAAAATTTAAAAGCGATAAGGTTGCAAATACTCTTTTAGAAGCGCAAATGCGGGATCCATGGTCATTGAGCACATTATTAAAGGCATAAGAATAAGCGCGTTCATTAGTTGAAAACAAAAAAATTTATCTGTTCTTTTAAGGTACAGCTTCTAGTACGTTTTGAACTTTCGACAGGATTTAACGTTTATCTGCAAATAAAACAGACCAAAAACTGTTATAAGTTGTAATTTGGGTGTTAGTGATGAAAAGAGTCTTATCCACCATATTGGCGTTTTGTTATTTGGCTGCAACCATTGGTGCTACCATTACTACTCACTATTGCATGGGCAAGTCTTTTGCGGTTGATCTGTCACATAATGTCAAGTGCGGTAAATGCGGGATGAAGACCGACAAGAGTTGCTGTAAGGATGAATTCAAGACAGTGAAGATTCAGGATGATCATCAGCCTGCGACCAACCAACATCAGTTAGCCCCACTTTTTGCATTTATTGGAGGAAATAAGGTCATTTCAGTTCCAGATTTCCCCAAAAATATTATAATACCCGTAACTCCTAACAATTCCCCGCCTGGAGCTGGGGCCAATCTTATTTGTATCCTCAATTCCGTTTTCAGAATTTAGATTGAACTGGTTATTTTTTTGCATCCGGGCAATTGCCCTCAGCATTAGCATTTAAATAATTCATTCAATCTAAAGCAATTATGAAAACGTATCTTTTTTTATTAGCAACCCTGATTTCTCACAGTATACACGCACAGGAGGTTAAGAAGGTTTCAATTCAGGCGAGTGGCTTAACCTGCAGCATGTGCAGTAATTCCATCTACAAAGCATTGAAAGGTCTCGATTTTGTCGATAAAATCGATGCAAATATCCAAAACTCTTCCTTTGAGATCACATTCAAGACAAATAGTAAGATCGATTTTGATAAACTGAAAGCAAAAGTGGAAGGTGCCGGTTTTTCTGTGGCAAAATTTATAGCCACTATCAATTTCAGCAATATTTGGGTAAACAGCAATGGCTCTGTTTCCATTGGCGACAAAACACTTCTATTTACAGATCAGAAAGGGCATGAATTAAATGGCGACAAACCAGTACAAATTGTGGATAAGGGTTTCGTATCAACAAAGGAGTATAAGAAAAATGCTGTTCAATCTGCTGGTGTCAGAACATATCACGCCACAATTTAATCTGACAAATGAAACATACATTTTTCGTGGTGTCCCTCTTGTTTGTGCTGGGTTGCCAGGCTCAGGAACTCTTTGTATTCACAGAACCAGCAAGCAATATGGCCACCAAAAGTTTTGGCATGAGGTTAAATAATGATTTCTGGGAAAATTCCGGCACGGCTTCAGTAAAATATTTACTGATACCAGAAATCATGTATGGGGTTTCGAAAAACCTAATGGTACATGCCAGCGTTTTTTTCAGCGGAGAGGATAACCACTTTAATATGGAAGGCGGGGGCATTTATCTGAAATACCGGTTGTACAACAATGATGATGTACAAAAACATTTCCGCATCGCTTTATTCGAAAAGGCAAGCCTCAATAACAGTGGAATACAGCAGGAGGAGATCAATCTAAATGGCTTTAATTCGGGATTTGAAACCGGAATCATCGCCACTCAACTTTTGCATAAAATGGCGTTTTCCTCAGGCCTCTCCCTGGTTAATGCACTAAACAATGAGGACAAAAAATTACCCTTGAGCCCAAAAAGCAATACGGCGTTCAATTATACCTTATCGGCGGGGAAATTGGTTATGCCAAAAATGTATAAGAATTATAACCAGACGAATATAAATCTGATGTTTGAGTTATTAAGTCAGTTCAATCCCGGTCTTAATAAATATTTTATAGATGCTGCGCCTTCCATACAATTTATTTTCAAAAGCCAGGGTCGGATGGATATAGGTTATCGCAAACAATTGCTCGCTACTTTATCCAGAGTTTCTCAGAGTGAGATTTTCATCAGGCTGGAATATAATCTTTTCAATATGAAGGCTCATTAATAAAGAATCTGGTTTGGATCTGCATGATATTCCTTAAAAGAAATTGCCGATAATCCATGATTTATCAATCCACAGTGCTCAAACTTTTTATCCGATTTAGCAGGATATTTCAAAGAGATCAATAATTCTCCAGGCCTCTGGTCATTTACTTCTTAACTGACCAAAATAGATGCCAACTATATATTGTTATGGTTTCCATTTTATTAAGAATCGAACATGATTCAAAATGTTCGGTAATGGCCAAAAAAAATGGTTGCATATAAATTAAATCAATCTCAATAAGATATGGTAATCTCCTCGTCTTAAGATGCCTAAGGGATAATTACCAGCCTTTTTCCTTCGAGATCATTTCTTAACCAGGCTTTTTCAATATCAGATAGGGGGACTTTTTCAATATCCATTTGCAATTTATTTTCCTTTATCCATTCCCATACCTGATTGCTTCCAGCTGAAATCTCTTCCTGAGTTACTTTTCCCATACCGGATAATATCAAACCCGATGTCCGCAGCATTTCACCGGTTACATATGCGCCAGCGCCCGCCTTGGCGCCAATGGGTATATACCGGATAGATTTTTTGGGAAGCCCCATATCTTTTGGAACAAAAGATTTCATCAATACTTCGGCAGGACGGCCCCAGAGGAAATCAATAACAATATCATAACCACATTCTCCTTTTTCTTTTTCGAACGCTTCTAAAAGCATTTCATCAGATTGTTTCAAATCTATAATTGAATCTACTCCTAAGCTTTCCAATAATTTTAGTGATCTTTCATTCCTACCCGTCCCGATCACTCTACCTGCGCCGAGCATTTTTGCCACTTGAATAGCTATCTTTCCTGAAACTCCGGTTGCTCCGTTTATAAATACTGTTTCGCCTTTTTCAAGTTTTGCAGTATATTTTAGCGGAAGAAAGGAAGTAAGCGCTGATGGCGAAATAGCAGCTGCCATTGCCACATCAATTCCATCGGGAATTGGCACAAAATTTTTTACGGCTGCTTTTTCCGCGAATGCACCGTAAGGTGGCCGCTTTATACCAAAACCAATTCGTTTGCCATCTGCTGTCATACCTATTCCCCGATGGCCTACAATAGCAGGAAATTCGGTATACATATTCTTGCTGGAATAGTGATCCCCGCTGGCTACCCCTTTTTCAAAGTTCTCTAATACAACGGCTTTTACTTCGACTAGTATTTCATCTTTCCCGGGAACGGGATCAGTAAAATCTTCATAACTTGGCGTTGCGCCGAACTTATTAATTACAGCTGCTTTCATAATTTTCCTTTTTGTAAACTTCATCAATAATGCAGGATTGAAAGTATACAAAGGATAAGAATTGAAAAGGGATGTAATTTCTTAACAAAAGATAATTTTCTTATCTCTTCAATCTCTTCCTGATACGGCTTAATGAAACTGGTGTAATACCAAGATAGGTCGCGATATATTGTTGAGGCACGCGCAAAACAATCTGGGGTTTTTCTTTGAGCAGGTTTAAATACCGTTGTTCCGGTGTGTCTTTAATAAAAGAAAGGAAATGTTTCATATAATGTAGTTGCCTGTCAAATGCAATATCGAGCATGTTATCCCTCAATTCAGGGATTTGATTTATTTCTTTCATTATTTTATCCAAATCCCTTTTGTGTATCCAATGTAAGATTGATGGTTCAATAGTTTCAATGGAAAAAAAACTTGGAATTTTCTTCCTGAAACTTTCCGCTCCGGAGAGTATATCATTTTCGAAAGCAAATTGAAAAGTAACATCCTTTCCATTGTTATTAAACCAAACCCTCAAACAACCTTTCTCAATCAAAAAGGCTTTTTTTGAAACCTCGCCTTCTTTAAGCAGGACGGTTTTGGCAGGAACTTCTAACCGGTGATAATAACTCACATACTCATCCCATTTGCCTTTAAGATGGGGAAATTTATTTTTGATCTGGTCAAACATTTTATGAGGGATTCAAAAATTCAAAAAGTAATATCTTTTGTAAAAACGGCAGGTCTGCATGTCGGGCACAAAAGTAGCGAAACCTAAAAGGAAACGCTTTTGTAAAACAAACATTTGTGCAAATGGATGGAGTTCAGATATTGAACAACAACTTGAGCATTATAATTCTTCCAGGCAGGGTGAACGAACTGGATGTGAACGTATTTGCCGAAAAGTAAAGTGCGTTGTAATTTCTCACATTAAACAGATTCACAACACTAAGTTCCAGGTCTGTTTTAAACTTTTTGATCCTGAATTTCATAGAGGCGTCGGCAAAAAAATATTCCATGGCTCTGGTCTGGCTTTGAGTGGTGTTATAGTGCTCACCTGAGGTTAATAGAATTTATGATCAGGAGATTCCAGAATGACCGGCTGCGGGTTTAGCTGTTCTGCTTTACGTCTCTTTTCATTATTACTACTGGAAAAGTCGATATTGGCACCTTGCCAGTTATTTTTATTTCCCGAGCCTTTACCCGAACCTCTACCAAAATTTAAACCAGAGCCCTTACTTGCCGCAATAAGCAATATTATGAGCGCAATTGCTGCTAAACCTATCCAAATAATCAGGCCAAGCTTAGCTCTTTTTAGCACAAGGGGGTTTTTGTGGGAAAATAAACGCACTCCCAAATAGCCTACCGGCCCTAAGGTGATGCAGGTAATTAAACCTATGGCAGCTTTTCTTTTATTGTGATCCTTTTTTCCTGGAGTTCCGGCAAAGGGGAGATGAATCGCAGTTTGTCCCTTTTCAATATAATTTGCTGCCTCAGTGTGCGTCGCCAGCATAAGCGCTGTCGAAGCGGTTAAGTTACCCACTAGAAAAAAGATAATTACGGAAAGGAAAAAGGCTCTCATGTCCGGGAAGATTAATGAGAAATGAATTTATACCATTTCAAAGCCCTTTTCCAAAAGATAGGCGTTAAAATAAAACTAATAATGACCAAAGACCAACGGGGACTTAACAATTGCCTGTCTCCGGATTCTACTAAAATTATTCTTAAGAATGCAAATGGCTTCTAGTTTACTGCGTCCCTGCCCGCTCGATCAGGAAATGATCCTGATGTTCTCCACCTGGGGATTTTTTTGGCTATTCTTGCGCAACTTATTTAATAAATACTTGCTCTTGTTAATTTTCTTCTTCTAAAACTTAAACTTTCGGGAATTACCCAAGTTTATTGAATTGTGGATAGAATTCACTTTCGCTCGATAAATAAGGGTTTCGAATAGACTGGCCCCCAGGCCATCCGCCATTTCACAATTCAAATAGGACAGGAGGGTTTTTATTATTTATTATTTGACATTTATCAAACTTTATGGATACCAAACTGGATTATTTTTGATCTCTAGCTACTGATTACAAAAAAGGCTTGTTCATGCAAAAATGGAAGAATGTACTCTCTATTACAAAGGGAATTAATTTGATGGATAAGTTTTCTAGATACCCCAGTAGCAGGAAAAAAAATAATCTATGCGAACGAAATTGAAGCACTTTGTCGAAGCCAGGTCCAAATTTTATGGAATTTTTGAAAAATTTGGTCAAAAATCTGCGTTTAGAGGACTTCCTATTACCACGCTATTATTTCTAGATATTTCAGATTCGCAAGGGAAAATCCTTACGGATCACCTATGGTTCAATATGACCAAGGAATTTGAAAAGTTAGACCTAAAAAAGGGAGACAAATGCAGTTTTTTTGCCAAAGCATCAGTTTATCAAAAGGGATATAGAGGTAACCGATGGGAAATTCTTGCAGAATCTGGCGGACCCTCCGAAGATTTTCGGTTATCAAGGCCTACAAAAATACAATTAGAAAAAAAATAATAAGTCTGTAGCCTTCCAGTAGCCTTATTTGCTTTTGTCTTTTGTAGAATGACTTAACCTGATGAAGGGAAATAATTTCTTAAAGTGTAATAGCCACAACCTAAACAGACAAATACCTAAGGCAGCTAAGATTTACTCTTATATCATTGCATTAATTGTCCATAAATGCATCGAGCGGGATCTGATTTAAGCAGACGTAATTTAATCCGCCGCCAAGCTCTTCACGGGATTTTCGATAGCTGCTCTGACCGCTTGGAAACTGATGGTTAGGAAAGTAATAAATAGTATGGCGCCGCTTGCCATCAGGAAAATACCAGGGCCCATTTGGACCCGATAGGCAAACGTGCTCAGCCAAAAACGCAGGATCCACCATGTAATGGGGAAAGCGACAAACAGAGCTATGCACACCAGCTTTAGGAAACCGGCCGATAGAAGGATAACTATCTGACGGATCGAGGCTCCCACGATCTTTCGGATACCGATCTCTTTTTGCCGCTTCTGAGCAGTGAAGGTAGCCAAGCCGAAAAGGCCGAGGCAGGATATAATGACGGCGATGCCGGCAAACCAGCGTGATAAGGTGGATACTCTTTGTTCGGATGCGTAGAGTGCCTTATAGTCCTCGTCCAGGAAATTGTATTCGAATGGCAGGCCGGGGTTGAACGTTTTATATAATTTCTCTATCTGGATGAGAGTCTCCCTCTCCATTCCGGCTTTTATCTTCACCAAGTTATTGCTGCCATTCTTTCTAAAGCTTAGGAAAAAGGGTCCCACTTTGTTATAAAGTGATTCATAGTGAAAGTCCTTTACCACACCAATGATTGGTGCCTGCCGCCCCCATAACTTAACGATTTTACCGAGGGGGTCTTTTAACCGCATGGCAGCAATGGCGGTTTCGTTGAATATAACAGAAGAACTATCCGAGTTGAATTTCCGGGAAAACATCCGGCCTTCTTTCATGTGCAAACCCATCGTTTGCATAAAATCATAGTCGATGTACAAGCCACTGAATTCAATCCGTTCCGTTTTTCCCGGCCAATCTATGCCGCCGCCGCCGCTATGATTGCCCAGCATATCTCCCTCCATATCAGATGCGCTGACGACACCAGGTAAGGCCCTAAGTTCTGCCAGGAATGTCTGCTGGTTTTGCTGCAGTTTCCCTTCGTTTGCGAAATGGATAATATTATCTTTGTTATATCCCAGGTTCCTGGTTTGTATCAATTCCATTTGTTTGTATACAATCCCAACCGATACAATGAGCACCATGGAAATGGCGAACTGAAATACGACCAACCCTTTCCTGATCCACGACTCCCCAGCAGCAGCGTGGAGCCGCCCCTTCAACGCCCGGGCGGGCCTGAAACCGGAGAGATAAAGGGCTGGATAACTGCCCGCCAGCAGACCCGTAAAGAGTGCGATCCCGGCTAGTGCTACCAGAAGTCCCAAGTCCAAATCCATTCTAAGTTCTTTTCCGGTAAGCTCCCTGAATCCTGGCAGCAGGGTGAAGACAATCAGTATAGCAAACACCAGGGATCCCAGCGTCATCAACATGGATTCACTGAGGTACTGGAAGATAAGTGATGCACGGCTGGCGCCAATCACCTTTTTGATCCCCACTTCCTTTATCCTATGCGATGCCTTTGCTGTGGCCAGGTTCATAAAATTGATGCAGGCAATGACAAGGATGAAGAGGGCGATAATGGAAAAGAGCTGTACGTATGCTATTCTGCCGCCTGCAACTTCCCCATTTTCATAATGGTTATGTAAATATCTATCAGTAAAACGCTGGAGAAATAAAGTGCCAGTCCATTTCAGATCTTCAGAACCGGGTTTGTATCTGGATTTGATAAAATCTTTTACCTTATTTCTCAATTGCTGTACGTCTACTCCTTTTTTCAGCAGTACATAAGTATCAGGGGAATTGCTTTGCCAGTTTATATCATCCGAAGTTTTTGCCACATATAATTCGTGCGGAAACAATATATCAAATTGGATGGACGAATTCGAAGGGGGTGCCTGAAAAATACCGGAGACGGTATATATTCCGTTAAAAGTCTTGGATGACCCGGAGCCACGGTCCCAAATGATCGTCTTACCAATGACATCTTTGGTAGAATGGAATAATTTCATCGCTATTTCGTCCGATAACAACACATTGTGCTCATCTGAAAAAACCTGGTCTTTGTTGCCATCCAGGAGGCGAAAGGAAAAAACAGTAAAGAAATTGGGAGTGACGAATAACTCTCTTGCCTTAAGGCTGGACTCCCCCATGGAAAGGATACCCTTGGGATTATCATCCTCGTCAGGAAATTTTATGGTGACCGCCTCTTCGATTCCGGGTACTTCCCTGACCAGTGCCCCACCCAACAGATCGGGGGTATGTTCCATGGTCGAAACGCCGCCATCGGTAATCGGGCTGTTCTCCATCACCTGATATAGCCGGTCGCCGTTTTTTTGGAAAGTATCGACGCTACGTTCATCGCTTATCCACAGGAAGATCAGTAAGCCGCAAGCCAGGCCTGTTGATAAACCAATCAGATTGAGCAGGCTAAATTGACGATCCTTTAGAAGGTTGCGCCAGGCAAACTTGACATAGTTTTTGAACATAACTCTGCTCCCGTTTAACCTTTGCGCGCCAAGAGAATGCCAGAATGCTATATTATTGTAATTCAGTTGCTTAATTTAATTCACCTATCGGCGCCGTTCGATTCCGATACATTTGGTGTCCGCTGTCGCTAAAATTTGGGCCTTAACCCAACCTGGATCTCAGGCACGTAATAACAAAGTTGAACGATTCTATCTAGCTTCAAAACTTATAATTCTACGAACAAAACTTGATTTTTACAATTAAAGCCCTTCTTGAGAAACCAAGTTTTCTGATTCTGCAGACAAGCGGAATATCGTGAATTCTTATATATTCGAAGAAATGGGCCGGTGAAAAATTAGAAAAAGCAATAGAAACAGATCCTCGACTAATTTGGCTTGGTGAAAAAGAACAATTTCTATGAGATCTTTTTGCGATTGGGAGGCCTTTTTTGTAATCGAGATTTTTTTAGTTAGTCTTTTGCGGACGAGTCAACTAAATAGATTTACGTACATCTCCTGTACTGAAAACGAACAGTTTTTGCGGTTGCATGAATCAATATTAAGGTGAATATCAAACATTTGGAATATTGGAGCTTTTATTGAAACAAATTGGTCGACTTGACCGTCCAAGAATTGTTTCCAAGTCAAACACCTCAATATGATCAAAAATGTATTGCGAATTGCCTTGCGCAATTTTAGAAAAGACAAATGGTTCAGTCTCATAAATATTATGGGCCTCACCATCGGAATCACGTTCAGCCTGTTTTTAGTCTTTTATGTAAGAGACGAACTCAGTTACGACCGGTTTAACAAATATGCGGATCGCATATACCGTATAGTCACTTACGTTACCGAAAAAGACAAGAATACAAATTTCACGTATACTGAGGCGCCTCTGGCTTTTCAAATGAAAAAAGACTACCCAGAAGTGCAGGAAGCTTCCCGTATGGTAAAAAGGGAAAGGACTCTCTTTAAAATAGGTAATAATAGTTTTTTTGAAACAAAAGCATACTACGCCGATAGCAATATTTTCAGAATATTTACTGCAAGGTTTCTGGAGGGCAATCCTAATACAGCATTGGTTGAACCGAATAGCGTTGTCATAAATAGAACGACTGCCGAAAAATATTTCGGTAAAAATGTATTGGCTGTTGGCATGACAATACACACCGTGTATGACCTTTATAAAGTGACCGGTGTTTTTGAAGACATCCCTGAAAACACCCATATCCGCTACAATATGCTCATCTCCATGTCTTCAGATTCAAACAATTATAATCAGAACTGGGGTGATTTTAATTATTTCACTTACGCTTTATTGAGGCCCGCAGCAAGCCAGCTGGCATTTCAGAAAAAGGTAGATCAGACTGTTGCTAAATTTGTAAAGCCCGTATTTGATCCATTTGGCGTGAAGATGCGTTTTTATGCACAGCCTATTGTTGACATTCACCTTCATTCAGATCTGGAAAGAGAACCCGAAGAATTGGGAAGCATGTCATACATATGGACTTTTTCCGCGGTCGCATTTTTTATGCTGCTCATTGCCTGCATCAACTATATGAATCTCACTACGGCAAGGTCTGCGCGAAGAGCAAAAGAAATTGGCATCAGAAAAGTTACCGGTTCAAAACGGGGGCAACTCATCGCTCAGTTTTTAGGAGAATCCGTACTTACTGCGATGGTGGCTGTGGTGCTCAGTTTCATACTGATTGTACTGTTATTTCCCGTCTTCAATTCGATCTCCGGAAAATCGTTTTCGATTACGAACCTGCTACAGCCTTTCAATATATTCCTGATGCTCAGCATTGGTTTATTTACCGGCCTCATCGGTGGAAGTTATCCTGCTTTTTATTTGTCGGCATTTCAGCCGGTAAGCATATTAAAAGGCGCGCTATCAAATGCATCTGGTAATATCAATCTTCGCAGGACCCTGGTTGTATTACAATTCTCCATTTCCATGGTCATGCTGATTTGTACATGGATCGTTTACTCGCAGCTTGAATTTATGAAAAATAAGGACTTGGGATTTGACAAGAACCAGGTCATGACTGTGGTGGTAAATACGGGTAAATTCGAGCCGGACAAAATAATTGCGATGGGTAATGATTTTCGCAGATTGTCGTCAGTGGCTGAAGTTGGCGTCGGAGGTTCCTATCCCGGATCAGGTAATACCAATTTGAATCTTTTCAGGGTTCAAACTAAAACCGGGCATATAGACAAGGGCATCGAATGTTATGGCGTTGACGCCCACTATTTTTCAGCGCTCGGAATAAAGGTTATTGCAGGACGAAATTTTGAGCCGGCAGATACTTCACATGGCACCATGGTAAACGAAAGTTTTGCAAAGCATTTTGGATGGGATCAGCCCATAGGTCAGCGCATTACTTTCCCCGGTGATACGTCTGTTAAAGACTATCTCGAAGTGGTTGGTGTCGTAAAGGATTTTAATCAAAATTCTCTGTATAATCCAATACAGCCGCTCTTGTTTTTTTATGGCCCGTTGAATAATACATATATAATGAAGTTGCAGCCGGGAAATTCAAGCAATTCGCTCGCACAGGTGGGGGGAGTCTGGAAAAAATATTTCCCCTCACTGCCCTTCGAATTTAAATTTTTGGATGAAGGATTGAATTCGCAATACGTGGCCGATCAGAAACGTGGAAAAATTTTCGCTTCGCTGGCTATCCTGACGATCATTATTACTTGCCTGGGTTTGCTGGGCCTAACTGCTTACACCACTCAACAAAAACAAAAAGAAATCAGTGTGCGCAGGGTGCTTGGTGCGAGTGTCGGACAAATCATTGTATTAATTACCAGGAATTACTTCTGGCTTTCATTGATTGCCGCATCAATTGCTTTCCCCGTTGCCTATTATTTCATGAGAAACTGGATGAAAGTATTTTCATATAGTCCGGGCATATCTGTCATACCGTTTATTTTTTCGGCCCTGATGATCATTATAACGGCCATACTTACAGCAACCTTTCACTCTACAAAGGCTGCACTTTCAAACCCATCACAGAATTTGAAATCGGAATAAAAGCTGGAGTCTATTATTATGTTCAATCAGTTTGCGACGCAGATCTTTTGTGTAGCCTATATAAGGCAAGTCATCATTTTCGCAATAAAGGATACTAAGGCAATACATGAAAAAAGGTTCTGATTTCTCAGAACCTTGTGCTCCCCCTGCTGGACTTGAACCAGCGACCCTCTGATTAACAGTCAGATGCTCTAACCAACTGAGCTAAGGAGGAATTTAACCATCTGTGATTTCCCTTTATAAACCTGCGGCACCCATTTGAATAGAATCACATACGGGGGTGCAAAAATAAGGATTTTCCCCTTTTTAATGGTGCTGCGCTCAAAAAAGGAGTCTTTATCTGGATCAGGGCCATTTCCATTTTCGTTTTTCTTCAAATCCTATAAAAACACCATCCCGTCTGCATTCTACAGGATGAGTTTTTAACCGGTAATCCTCCCCTTCTGCATTTCTTCCATTCTTAATACTGAATTTATAGGAATGAACAGGGCAAACCACATTGGCAGCTTCATCAATATAGCCTTCCGACAATAAAGCTCCTGCGTGAGGACAAGTGGACGCAAAACCAAACCATTGGTTGCCGAACTTGCCGATGCAAACCTTTTCTCCCTTTACCTCAAAGCTGCCAATTGACTCTCTGTTCAGTGGCAACTCTGCTTCAGAATTGGCAATTTTGATCCAGTTGTATTTTTTTCCTAACATCTGATTATTTTAGGCTGATCGATAAGGGTAACGGATTTTGTACAATGCTCTTACCCGGTTCAAGATCACCATACGAAGTTCTTCAATATTTATTTTTTCTGTTGCTGAAATAAAAACGCAGCCTCCGGTGGTTTCCCTTTCCCACCTTTCCTTCAGGTCGTTCATGATCTCCTTTTTTACGGGTTCATCCAACCAAGGATCAAATGTGTTTTTTTCGTATTGATCGATTTTATTGAAAATCGTGAGCACTGGTTTGTCAAATGCTTTGAGTTCCTGGAGTGTATTTCTTACAACGGCTATCTGCTCTTCGAACTGAGGATGTGAAAGATCCACCACGTGCAATAGGATATCCGACTCCCTTACCTCGTCAAGGGTGCTTTTAAAACTTTCAATAAGGTGATGCGGAAGCTTCCTGATAAATCCGACCGTATCACTAAGAAGGAAAGGTGTGTTTTCATATACAATTTTCCTGGTAGTAGTGTCCAGGGTTGCAAATAATTTATTTTCAGCAAATACTTCACTTTTGCTCAACAGGGTCATTATGGTGGATTTGCCAACATTGGTATAACCGACTAATGCAACCCGGATGAATTCACCCCGGTCTTTTCTTTGTGTAAAAGCCTGTCTATCGATTTCCAGAAGGCGTCGCTTCAAAAGTGAAATCTTATCCTTAACAATTCTACGGTCAGTTTCAATTTCGGTTTCGCCTGGTCCTCTGGTGCCAATACCGCCTCCCAGACGTTCAAGATGTTTCCACATCCCCTTTAACCTGGGTAACATATATTCATACTGGGCGAGTTGTACCTGTAATTTAGCCTGGGCTGTTTTGGCCCTGCGGCCGAAAATATCGAGGATAAGGTCCGAGCGGTCAATGGTTTTGATTTCGAGAATCTTTTCAATATTGGTTATCTGTGACCCCGACAGCTCATCGTCAAAGATGGCAAGCTGAATATCTCTTCCCTGAATAAAATTCTTAATTTCTTCGAGCTTTCCCCTTCCGATGAAAGTCTTACTATCCGGATGGAGTAATTTTTGAGTAAATCTTTTCTTGGCGTGGGCTCCTGCTGTTTCAGCCAGGAACGCAAGTTCATCCATCCATTCGGTAACCTGCAATTCGGACTGGGTTTTTAGTACCAGTCCAACCAACACTGCATTTTCCTGTTTTGCCGGGTCTATTTTTTTTTCTATCAAACTGTTTTTTATAAAATTTGCCTTAAACCCAAATCATCTTCTGTGATTTGGATGCGGGTATAAAAGAATTACAATTGCAAAAAACGAATAGGGTATAAGATAATATCCTTGTCTAAGGTAATATTCTCAAAAGGGATGCCTGAATAGTGGGTGTTGTTCCTCAAAACTATTCCGAAAAGTGGCAATTTGATTGTCATAGGTCGCTTGAAGCCCAAACATTTTTAGTGATTGGGTAGTTCACTATAATCCGCTTAATGTAATACCGATCGCAAAAGGATAAACAGGGGGGCCGTCGGTGGTTTTAATTAGTGGGGTAATCTGATATTGGGCGAATATGCCAAATACGCCATAGCTGATTCTTGCGGTGGGAGAAAGCCTTGTGCCATTGAAATATTTCTTTGAGTTTTCCTTTTCTACATAATTATTAATACTCTGATTGGCATTATTTTCCATGTCTTTTCCCTTGGTATAGGCGCTGAGCAAAATGCCCACTTTAGCCCCAATGGCAAATTTCCAGCTTTTATTTGTGTTTTCAGGATCAAGGGCAAATCTTAATTCAAGGGGGATGTCCAAATAAGTCGTGACAAGTTTGAATTTCTTAAAATGATTGGACCCCGCATATATCGGGAAAGCCAAGGTAGGGTTGGTAGAAGCGACCAAGACCTGCTGCTGGTTAAAGAATACATTGCTGCATCCAATTCCAAGACCGGCACCGACACTTAGTCTGGGATCTGTCTTAAATGGAAAGTCGAGCATGAAATAGGTATTGAAACTCCTGGATATGCCTGTCGTTTCAATGGTATCCGGCCGCCCGGCCCAATTATCATAACCCAGTTGAAACATAAAATGATCGTTAGCCCGATGGCCGAGTTTCACCTTACTCCAGTCTTTCTTTGCGGTAGTTTGGGAGGTGGTATCTTTTTGCGCAATGGCAGTGGTTGTCGAAAACAGTATAAGGGCAATAACACAAATTTTCATCATAAGTTTGTTGGCAAGGAAACAGCTACATTTTGGTTGCGAAGGGTTTGCCATTCCTTTTTTTTAAAAATTATAATTTCGAATATTTTACACATCTTCCGGGTTTCCTAAAATAAGTTTGCCCTTGAAAAAAGAACTGCAACTTGATTATGCCCCGGTTTGACGCAAATATTTTACTATGCTGAACAGGTTTTTGCATGCCTGGGTATAAAACCGTAAGCTTTTGTACAAGCAGTCAATACGGGATTATCAAGACAACCTTATCAATCATTATCAATCATTATCAATCATTATCAATTATAATCCTTGCACAGGGAAACACTTTGCGCAGAGGCACATTTCATTTAATTGACAAATGTATTTGGCTTAGGGTTAATAAAAGGTTAAAGAACCCCTAAAGAAAAAGCCCCAAACGGATATTCAGGGGCCCTCTCTTATCTCCTAACCAACTGGTGATCGCTTATTTTTTTTGTGGACCCTGATGGGCTTGAACCATCGACCCCCTGATTATGAGTCAGGTGCTCTAACCAGCTGAGCTAAGGGTCCTGCCATTTTTTGGCGCTGCAAAAATAGAAAATTCAAGCTATGCGGAGAAATAATTAGTGTCAAATAAAACCCGGGGACCAAGCAGCAATCGGCATTTGATAATTGTCAAAAAATGTTTGTCGGCATTTTCGTCTTAATATTGCTGCGGAATTCAATAGACTGGCACCAAACAGGATATTGAGGAAAGCTAATGATTGCTACACATAGAATACTAGAATTGCAAAACCGTATCGCCCTTAACGATGACCAGGGAGCATACAAGGAGTTGTTTACGGAGTTCTATTCCTTCCTTCATCGTTTTGCTCAGAGTTTTGTAAGATCCAAACAAATAGCTGAGGAGATCGTTTCTGATGTGTTCATCAAAATCTGGGAAAAAAGAAAAGAGCTGGAAAAGATCACTAACCTGAAAGTCTATTTATACATTTCTACCCGCAATACTTCCTTAAATTATATAGGAAAATTAAAACGATCTGATACCAATAGCCTGGAAAGCTTTGGGTCAGGAATTAACAGCTTTTATTTTAATCCCGTCAATCCGGAACAATTGATGATCACAGCCGAGATGATGAACCGTATCGAAAAAGCCATCGAGGATTTACCTCCAAAATGCAAACTCACTTTTAAGCTGGTAAAAGAAGACGGCCTGAAATATAAGGAAGCCGCAGAAATACTACATATTTCAGTAAAAACTGTTGAAAATCAATTAGCTATCGCCCTCCAGAAAATTGGGTATGCGGTTAGTTTTGATATTAAGAGAAGTGTTTTTTCCCCATGCTGACACCCCCGTTTCGATATTAAAGCCACCAAAATGAATTTCTTTTGGGGGTTTTGAGGTTTTTGTTTGTCCTAATTAGCGCCAAACGCCTTATGCAGTCAGAATATATCTGGAATCTAATAGGGAAAAAATTGTCGGGGGAAGCCACGGATGAAGAGCTTTCTGCGCTGGAACGATTGCTCAGGGCCAATCCCGATCTGCATTACCCTATTCAAACCATCATGGACTTCTGGGATCCGGGACCTGATGGAAAGCCAGAAGAAACCCAGCTGGCCCTGGAAAGACATCTTGAGAGAATGAGGCATCTCGGTGCTGACTGGGAATTACCATCACCTGATGACGCTATTCAAACGGCTGAACTGTCAAAAAAAGCCAAAAAAATCACCCTCCGAAATCGTCTTTTGGGGGTCTCCATCACAGGAGCTGTTTTAGGGATTGTGCTGTTGTTTACCAGGAATCATCAAAGGACAGAACAGCTTCAATTCACTGCCACCCATATAGCAAGCGTCAACAGTGAGATTTCAACCCGGAACGGTTCCAAAACGAATGTCATCCTTCCTGATGGCAGCCGCGTATGGCTAAACGCCGGCAGTAAGCTCAGCTATGATAAGAATTACGGCAACACGAACAGGGAAATCAATCTCACCGGTGAAGCATTTTTCGATGTCATTCATAACCCAGAAAAGCCGTTTATCATCCATACCTCAAAAATGGACATTAGGGTGCTGGGTACGCGGTTTAATATTAGATCTTATCCCGCAGACAAGACGATGGAGGCCACGCTGATTCGGGGCAGTCTTGAGGTATCGCTTAAGGATCAACCAAGTCAGAAAATTATTCTAAAACCAAATGAAAAAATTGTTGTCGCCAATGTAGAAAAGACTGCAGGGCTGAATATACCCACCCTACAAAAATCAATCAAGCCTGTTTTACCCGCGTCCATAAGCAAACTTACCTATGAACCAACTAGCGGGGATATTGTCGAGATCTCCTGGGTTGAAAATAAACTCATTTTCCAGGATCAGCCATTTAAAGATTTGGCGGAGCAAATGGAGCGATGGTTTGGAGTGATCATCAGGTTTAAAGACAAAAGGGCTGAGGAATTGAGATTTACGGGCAGTTTCAAAAACGAAACCATACAGCAGGCTTTGGAAGCTTTACAATTATCTGGAAAATTCGATTACAGCATTCATGAGAACCAAATCGTCATTTATGATAACTAAGGAATGGATCAAACAGCTTGGGAGCGAACCTTCTCCTTTACAACAAAAACGGGAAATGTTGGCGCATTCCCCGTATGGCTATTTGGAAACCCGGCATCGCAATGGAAGTAGCGGCACAAGTTTCAAAATTTGATAACCATAAGAATAAATTTATGAAAAAAACTTTAATGAATGTGGTTCGGATCCTCCACGATTTAGAAAAAGCACTTTTGGTTATGAAATTTAGCATCTTACTAATAATCTTTGGAACACTACAGGCATCTGCCTATGTACGTGGCCAATCGTCAATCTCAATCAAAATCGATAAAATTGAAATTTCAAAAGTGTTAGGCATCCTTGAAAAGCAAAGCGGTTACCGGTTTTTATACGACAGCCGTTTAAGGGACATCCAGCACCAGGTTAGCCTAGATGTAACAGATGCAGGTATAAAGGACATCCTGGGTAAGATCCTTACTGGCACCTCCCTTAGTTATAAGATTTTGGAGAATAACCTGATTGTGATACTTTCCTCTGAATCTGGATTCCCCGATATACCGGTTACGGGTACAGTCACAGCGGAAAACGGTGACCCATTGACGGGTGTATCCATCACTTTAAAAGGCGGACAGGGGGGAACCTCATCAGACAATAATGGTAAGTTCAAATTGACAGTACCCGAAAATGGGGTTTTGGTGGTCTCCTATATTGGATATCAAACCCAGGAAGTCAGGGTAGACAGTCAATCCGTCATCAATATCAAAATGGTCCAGTCTTCAAAAGCTTTGGATCAGGTAGTAGTGGTTGGATATGGCACACAAAGAAGGATCGACGTTACCGGTTCGGTGGCGCATGTCAATGGAGCCGAACTTGCCAAACAGCCCGTGCTTACCGCTACCCAGGCCATTCAGGGTAAAGTGGCCGGCGTGCAGGTCATCAGCAGCGGTCAGCCAGGAAGTTCTCCACAGGTGATTATCCGGGGGACCGGCTCAATCTTAGCGGGAGCTAACCCATTGATGATTGTAGACGGGATATGGACGGATGATATCACCAATATCAATACCGCCGATATCGTATCGGTGGATATCCTCAAAGATGCGTCTGCTTGTTCTATTTATGGTGTGAGGGGCGCCAATGGCGTTATATTAATTACGACCAGACAAGGTTCTGGCAAGATGAAAGTGACCTACAGTACAAATATTGGTATTCAACAGGCCGCCTATGTAGTGCCGATGGCCAACGCAGCACAATATTCCAATTATGTAACCCTGGCCACATCCGGCCTGCCCGTTCCCGCGACAGGATATTCAACCAATTGGTATAATCAAGTCTTGCGTAATGCTTTTTACCAAAATCATAATGTCTCCATATCTGGCAGCGGCACCCAGGATAAATATGCTTTAAGCCTGAGTTATCAAACCAACGAGGGAATCATCATTTTCAATCAATATACCCGCTATACCGTTCGTTTTAATAATGAGTTCACTCCAGCATCTTTTCTAAAAATTGGTACGACCGCCTCCTTTGCTAACCAGGCCTCTCAAAATGTTCCCACAGGAACCATCACGGAAGATGCCTATCGCGCTGCACCCCTTGTACCTGCGATGGTGAACGGTAAATTTGGCAATACTTCTCAGTATCAAAATGTAGGGAACCCGGTACTGGATGCACAAAACACCAATGACCTCAGCCATGACAATAGAATTCAAGCCAATATATGGGTTGAAATAAAGCCAATCAAATCCCTTTCACTGAAGTCAACATTCAACAACGAAATAGATTTTTTTGATGACAGACAGTACACCTATGCGCACCCAAACGACACTACATTTTTTAATGTAAATGGGGGAACACAGGGCGCGACCAGGAGTACGCTGAACATTTCCAATACAAAATATTACCACTGGGTTTGGAGTAATACCATCAACTACAACAAAACATTTGGGAGCAGTACCTTGAATATACTGGCGGGAACAGAATCGCAGGAATATTATAATGTCGGTTCTTCTGCATCAAGATATAGTGTACCTCCCATACCAAGCGAATGGTATCTGCAGGATGGTGATCAGAACTACCAATTTAATGGGAGTTCGGTAAATGAGTATGTTACCAATTCCTATTTCGGACGAGTATTCTATAGTTTTGAAGACAAATATCAGATAACAGGAAATTTTCGGGCGGATGGCAGCTCCGTATTTGGTTTGCAAAACCGCTGGGGATATTTTCCAGGCGTAAGCGCAGGCTGGGTGATCAGCAAAGAAAATTTCATGGATCGCCAGCATATATTTCAATTTTTGAAATTAAAAGGAAGTTGGGGTGAATTGGGTAATTCAAATATTCCTAGCGACGCTTCTACGCCAACAATCCTTTCCAATATCCCCTATTTCTTCAACAGCGGCAATACCGCCTCCGGTTCAACAACAGGTTCTATAGTGCCGCAAATAAAAGACCTGAACATCAAATGGGAAATAACCAAGGAAGCTGATATTGGCCTGGAGTATTCGATTCTCAATGGTAAACTCACTGGAGAAGCAGATGTGTACGACAAAATGGTCACCAATGCATTGATCTATGTACAGGTCCCCGGAACTTTTGGTAGCCAGGCCAACCCGAATAGCAGCATAACCCCCGGCGATGTGCTGACCAATGCCGCAACCATCGATAATAAAGGGTTGGAGTTTTCAGCGCGCTGGCATGATAATATCAACAAGAATCTTTCCTATTTTATCGGAGGAAATGTATCCTTTAACAGAAACAGGGTAGTCAGCCTGAACGGAGGCTTGCCGTACTTTGATGGAAATATTAATGGATACTTCACTACAGAAACCAAGGCAGGTTACCCGATCGGCGCCTTTTTTATGAGACAGGTGATTGGCGTATTCCAAAGTGCGGCACAGGTTCTGGCCTATGTCGACAAAAATGGTAATGAACTTCAACCTACAGCCCAACCCGGAGATCTTATTTATAAATACAATTCCAACGGTCAATTGGATACCGCTTATGCCGGAGCCTATCAACCCAAAGCATATATCGGATTGTCCGGTGGCGTCACCTATAAAAGTTTTGATCTCTCGATCGATTTGTATTCCAATATCGGCAACCAGGTATACAATGGCAAAGAACAGCAGCGGGTAGCTACTAAGGATAATATTGAACAATCGGTTGCCACGAGCTATTGGACTGTTCAAAACAAATCGGAGACACAGCCTTCGCCAAATGGCGGAAACCTGCCTGCCTCTACCTATTTTATAGCCTCTGGTACTTTTGTAAGGATCAATAACATCACACTAGGGTACAATTTACCGTCAGCGATGATCAACAGATTAAAGGTGATCAGCAGTTTCAGGATATTTTTAAATGCGCAAAATCCGGTAACATTAAAAAAGTATAAAGGTTTTTCGTCCGAATTGCCCGGTTCAACCGCGACCAATGCAGGCATTGAACTTGGCACTTATCCAACAACCAGAACTTTTGCCTTTGGGGTTAATCTTGGTCTTTGATGACCTGTGGAACAACTTTTATAAACTTAATTTTTGAGAGATGAAAAATATATTGCTCCTTTTTATCAGCTTCTCTTTGATTCTTTTTAGTTGTAAGAAAAGCTTTTTAGAAGTACCTCTGCAGGGACAGGGTACGCCCTCTGGAGATCCACAGGTCGCCCTGAACGATGTAACAGGAGCCTACAATGCATTGATAACCCCCGATCCCACTCAATCAGAATTTGGGGATTATGATATTCATGGAATTTATTTCATCACTGTAACCAATATCATTTCTGATGATGCGGACAAAGGCAGTTATACAGGAGATCAGCCCCTGGCAGCCGAAATAGATGATTTTCAAACGACCTCGGACAATACCTATATATCTGGTTTGTGGCGGGGCTATTATGCTGGTATTTCCCGGACAAATGTTGCCATAAACGGACTGGCTCAAGCTGCATTGAGCCCGGCCATCGTTACTACCCGCACGGCGGAAATGCGCTTTATTCGCGGCTATCTATACTTTAACCTGGTGCGCATGTTTGGAGGTGTGCCCCTGGTGTTGACAGTGCCATCCGGTCCGCAACATCAGGATACCTCTTTTTATTCCCGGTCATCGGCAACCGATATATACAACAAGGCCATTATTCCGGACCTGCAATTTGCCGTGGCCAATTTGCCCCTAAAGTCGGCAACGGATGTGGGCCGGGCTACCAAAGGAGCAGCAGAAACCTTATTGGCAAAAGTGGATATTTACTTAAAGAACTGGCAGGAAGCCGATAGCCTGACCGCGGACGTGATCAATTCGGGACAATACCAACTGATGCCCGATTATTCGATTCTTTGGAGGCAGGCCGGTGACAATTGCGCAGAATCCGTTTTTGAAGTTGAAACCGGGATTTATGGTAGCGCAGACTACGGCATACCCGGATATGTGGAATTTCAGGGAGCCAGACAGGACAATGGAATGGGAACGCCGTTTACTCTTTGGAATAACCCGGGTTTTAACCAGCCTTCCGGGGACGATGGCTATGGCTTTGATTTGCCAAGTGCTAACCTGGTTGCTGCCTATGAGCCCGGGGATTTGAGAAAAGCTTCCACCATCATCAGTCTGCCCGCATCTTCTCCACCAGACACTTTATTTGACGGATTTCTCGTTCCTTCTATGATCGGGATCAGTGAAAATTATAATTATAAAGCCTATCACAGTGAAATATTGTCGGGAGGTACCCTTCCGCAGATAGAAGCGTTCGATGGGAATCGCAGCCTTTGCCAAAAGAACTTGCATATTTTGCGGTACGCAGAAGTGCTTTTGATCAAAGCTGAAGCCGATAATCAAATGGGTAACACGGGATCTGCCATTGTCAATTTAAATCAAATCCGTGCGCGTGCGGGTCTTCCTCCAACTACGGCCATGTCACAGGCCGATGTCCAGACCGCCATTTGGAACGAACGCCGTGTGGAATTGGCCATGGAACACGATCGCTTTTGGGATATCGTCAGACAGGGTCGTGCTGCCCAGGTGATGACCGCTTCAGGGAAAACTTTTCGGGCCGGCATAAACGAACTGTTGCCCATACCTTCCACTGAAATAGCGGTAAGTGGTGGGAAGCTTATCCAAAATCCTGGATATTAACTAAATAATAACGTTTGAAATGGGTTCTTTGCAAAATAAATAAAGGGTAAATCTGATTATATAATCGGCTTTGGCATAATTTTTTATAATTCATAAGTAATAATCTTTAAAACTAAAAATGATGTGTATGAAATCAGTCAGTATTAAAATCATATCTAAATTGTCAGTTCTGGCCTTGGCAATAGGGATAATAGGTATAGCATCCTGTGCAAAGACTTCTTCGGCTCCCACAGTTACTCCTCCGGTATTGATTGGAGGCTATGTATCCTCCGATTCAGTAGCTGCGGCCAACCTGGTATCCTATTTCACTTTTAACGGCAACGTTAACGATACTACCGGAAGCCAGAGCGGTACGGCTGTTGGAGTAACCTATGTTCCTGGTGTCAGGGGACAAGCCTACCAGGGCGCTGTTGGGGCCTATGCTACTGCACCCGCAAGCGCTGCTATTCAAGCTCTAAAAAGCTATTCTATATCCTTATGGTATAGTTTACCAGCAGCTGCAAAACCTCAACCAGGGGGATCCAGCCCGGGCGGTATGTTTTTTGTTGCCGGTGACTCTTCAAACGACGGAAATGAACTCCTTTTAGAGACAGATATTCCTTCTACCTCGCAGTTTGCAGCGGATTCCGTGCCGATACATCATGGATTCAACAATATCGGAGGAGTGCCACAGAGCTGGCAAAATTTCACCATGAATTCTTTTGATACCGCAACATCAACTTGGATTCATCTTGTCATGACCTATGATGGTCCTTCTTCCTCTTATACTCTTTATGAGAATGGACAACCCATCGCAGTCAGTTCAGCCTTTGGAGTATCCACCGCAAGTATTATATACGACGGTTCTCTACCAGTTGGAAGCGGAAGCCCAGCAACACAGTTGCAAGGCAACCTGATATTCACACCAGACCCTCCTAAGACGGTAATAATTGGTACATGGGCTCCCGGCGTGTATGGGGTGTCAACTTCGCTAGGATCAAATGGTTGTTTTCTTGGTGCAATGGATGAGCTCCGGATTTTCAACCGTGCTTTGACTCAAGCAGAAGTTGTCGGCTTGTACTTAAATGGTCAGGCAGGTAGATAATAATATATTCAGAAACGATTTAGAGAGGTTGCCCATAAATAAGGGCAACCTCTCTTTTTTTTGGGATGACAAGAACTTAAAATATCCTTCCTTTGTTTGGGTGATGATCAACCTTCATTTGCCCTAAAAAACGCCCTCATTTCATTATTCTTTTGTTTCGGATTAAATAAGAGAAAAAACGAATTTTTGATCCGGTCTCATGCAAATCCTGCAGAATGCATTGTAAATTCATCTCTTAATATGTGCTTCAGTAAAAGCAAAAAGGTGTTTTCTGTTTCTTTTTCTCTCCTGATCAGCTGTTCGACGGGTGTTTTCCTGATGGCCTGCACGAGTAAGCAGGATTTGTTCACGCCACTGACCCCGGAAAGCACCGGTATCCATTTCACAAACTCAAACCGGGATACCGATACCCTTAGCATACTTGATTATATCTATTATTACAATGGAGGCGGAGTAGCCATTGGAGATATCAATAATGATGGGCTTCCTGATATTTTTTTTACGTCAAATACCGGAGGTAATAAACTTTACCTCAATAAAGGCAACATGCAATTTGAGGATATCACCGATCAGGCAGGCGTGGGCGGCCTAAACGATTGGACCACAGGGGTTACCATGGCCGACGTGAATGGAGACGGGTATTTGGATATTTATGTTTGCGCAGTCTCTAATCATACCCCGAACATAGAATTTAATCCCAGTGCACCTACCTATTTTAAAAATTCACGGAACAGACTCTTTATCAATAATGGCAATAACACATTCACTGAAGAATCCAGACAGTGGGGTCTGGATATTCCGGGATATAATACCCAGGCAGTCTTTTTTGATTATGACCAGGATGGTGATTTAGATATGTTTTTGCTTCAGCATTCCGTCCATCAAACTTCAAGTTATGGAGATACGTCGGGAAGAAGCAAATATAGCCCTGTGAGCGGGGGGAAGCTTTTCCGCAATGATGGGGATCATTTTACCGATGTTACCAAAAATTCCGGGATCATCAGCAGTCCCTTGGGCTATGGGCTGGGGGTTGGCGTAGCTGACCTTAACCATGACGGGTATGAGGATATCTATGTCAGTAATGATTTTAATGAAAATGACTATTATTATTTGAATCAGGGGAATGGCACATTTAAAGAAATGAACCGGGAGGCCTTTGGCCATGAATCCAAATTTTCCATGGGAAATGATATCGCCGATATCAATAATGACGGATGGCCTGATATTATGACGCTGGATATGCTTCCCCAGGATGAAAAAATCTTAAAATCATCACAGGGCGAATACTCTTTTGATACCTATAATTACCTGAGCAAAATTGGTTACCATTATCAATATTCCAGGAATTGTCTGCAGCTCAATACCGGGAGGGGATATCAGTTCGCAGATATTGCTTTATTCAGCGGAGTTGCCGCCACCGACTGGAGCTGGAGTCCTTTAATTGCGGATTATAATCTGGATGGAATCAACGATATTTTCATAACCAACGGCATCAAAACCCGGCAAAATGATATGGATTATCTCCATTTCTATTCTGCCGTCAATGCAAACCAACAAAGGACAAAAGGAAACAGACAATTTGACAAGGAAATATTAAAGTTGGCTCCTGGCGGTGCATGGCATAGTTATATATTTCAGGGTACAGAGGATATAAAATTTGAAGACCGCTCCGCTGATTGGGGATTTACCCAAGCGGGTCTCTCCCAGGGTGCGGCTTATGCTGATTTGGATGGGGATGGAGACATCGATCTGGTCGTAAACAAAATGAATGAGCCTGCCGGCATCTATCGAAATAATTGCCGGCAAATTAAGCCTTCTCCCAACTATTTATCCGTTCAGGTAAAAGGTCCGGGGAAAAATACCTTCGGCATCGGCACCAAAATCTTTTTATATTCCAATAATCATCTCCAATACCGGGAGCTGCAATCCACACATGGCTTTATGAGCAGCAGCGAGCCGGTCTTTCATTTTGGGTTAGGCGATTATGCTTTGGTAGACAGCATGATAGTCGTTTGGCCCAACCGTACCGTTCAAACCCTAAAGCGCATTAGTGCCAATCAACTATTAAAAATAACCTATCAAAGAAAAAATACCGATACTCTGGAGCGCTATATGGAATTTATCAACCATTTACTACGAAACACATCCGATTCTTTTTTTACCGATATCACCAATCGATCGGCCGTCAATTATACGCATCGGGAAGACCTTTCATTTGAAGACTTCAGTTATCAGCCATTTATCCCCCACGAGCTTTCCACACAAGGCCCGAAAGTTGCCATCGGCGACGTCAACGCAGATGGTTTGGACGATTTTTATATCTGTGGTGGCAAAGGACAGCCGGGAGCTATTTTCCTCCAGCAACCAGATGGCCGTTTCAAAAAATCACCGGATTCCGCAACCTTTGTAAATGACAAACTTTGTGAAGATGTCGATGCCTTGTTTTTCGATGCGGATGGCGACGGGGACCTGGATCTCTATGTGGTGAGCGGAGGAAATGAATACGCCAACGAAGCACCCGAGCTAAATGACCGCTTGTATCTGAATGATGGCAAAGGACATTTCACCAAGTCGACTGGTTTGCCTGCCCTTCACGGGAATAAATCGGTTGTCCGTGTGGCAGATTTTGATAAGGACGGGGACCTGGATATTTTCGTTGGCGGCAGGTCGGACGCGAAGTATGGGAATATTCCGGTATCCTATCTGTTGCAAAACGATGGCAAAGGCAATTTTACCCTGTGTACAGATAAACTTATTCCCGATTTGTCGCATATTGGTATGGTTACTTCTGCAGAATGGGTGGATGTAGACAACGATGGCTGGCCTGATTTAATAGTGGCAGGAGAATGGATGCCTCCTGTTTTATTCAAAAATGATCATGGCCGATTTATTCGAACTGCACTTACAGACGACGATGAATCTTTGAAAGGGTGGTGGTTCAGCATGTGTGCCGCTGATCTGAATGGGGATGGTCATGTGGATATTTTGCTTGGTAATTATGGACTGAACAGTAAGCTTCAGGCAAGCGTGGCCTATCCGCTAAAAATGTATGTCTTGGATAGCTTGAGAAAGCTAGGTTATGCCAACCAGATTTTGGCTGTCGCCAAAGAAGGAAAATATTATACTTTTTTATCAAAAGAAGATCTAGAAAAACAATTACCCTTTCTTAAGCGTGATTATTTAAGCTATTCAAAAATGGCAGGCAAAACGGTGGAAGAGCTGTTCGGCGACCAGCTGACCCAATCAAAATTATTTGAAGCCACGACAATGGCATCCAAGATGCTGATCAATGACGGTAAAGGTCATTTTAAGGCAAGCAATTTGCCATATTCTTTGCAATGGTCGCCAATTTTTGCTTTTGCGCCATATGATTACAATGGTGACGGGATGATTGATATTTTAACAGGCGGAAACTTTTATGGAGTAAACCCTTATGAGGGGCGATATGATGCCACGGCTTTGGGCCTTTCCATGGGCGATGGAAAAGGGGGTTTTAATAATATCATTCAACATTCGGGGCCCTTAATCAATTCGGGTGAAATCAGAGATATCCGGCTTTTGCATATAAATAAAAAACCATGTCTGATCATCGCTAAAAACAATGAAAAACCTCAATTACTTGAAATGTCACCTGTCAGTACTCATGGAAAATAACAGACAATTATGAAAATAGAAACAGCAATTGTTCAAACTTGTAGGGCGGTATTTTTCATTTGTCTTCTCTGGTCATGCAAAAAAGAAAATGGATCTAAGCCCGCTACTGGATCCCCATTTATTTTTGTAAAAGGGACCATAAATGACAGTCCATTAAATAGCCAGAGCAATTATAATGTAACCATTAACCCGATTATTAAAATTTCATTTTCTGCGCCGGTTAATCCGTCTTCGGTCCCTGGGAATACTGCCTTTACCAGCGGGATTAATATTTTGCCAGTTAATTATTCCTATGCCAATAACGACAGTACCGTAATTATCCAGCCGGCAGCTGCCCTTCAGGCATTGACCAGTTATTCGCTCAGCATCCTAACCAGCGTCAGATCCGCCACGGACTCATCCTTGAAAAACCCTGTAAGAATAACATTGATCACCCAAATTGATTCCACTCCCAAGTTTCCTCAGATCTCCGACAGTGCCCTTCTTACCCTCGTCGAGCAACAGACCTTCAATTATTTTTGGAATTTCGGACACCCGTTTTCCGGCATGGCGAGGGAACGAACATCTTCCGGAGACATTGTGACGACCGGTGGCAGTGGTTTTGGTGTCATGTCCATGTTGGTTGGCGTTCAAAGAGGTTTTATCTCCCGGGCGAGTGCGCTTGGCCGGATTGATACCATCGTTAATTATCTTACCAATGATGTCACCCGTTACCACGGCGCATTTGCTCATTGGACCAATGGCTCAAATGGCGCGACGGTTCCCTTTGGCACCCAGGACAACGGCGCCGATATCGTGGAGACATCCTATATGCTTCAGGGATTGCTCTGTGCAAGACAATTCTTTAACAGCAATACCGATTCCGGTGAAATCAACCTGCGGAGCAATATCAATAATTTATATAATGGCGTTCAGTGGAACTGGTTCAGACAAAATGGTCTGAATGTGTTATACTGGAATTGGAGTCCGGATTATGGTTTTGCTATCAATGTACAGGTTCGAGGTTGGTGCGAAGCGCTGATCCCTTATGTCCTTGCTGCTTCTTCCAATGTGGACTCCAATACGATCCCCGCTATTGTTTATCAAAATGGATGGGCGCAAAATGGAGCAATGAAAAATGGCAACTCTTATTATGGAATCCAACTACCCCTGGGCCCGGCCTATGGAGGACCCTTATTCTTTGCACATTATTCATTTTTAGGCATCAATCCGAATGGTCTTTCGGACGCCTATGCAAACTATTGGGTACAGGATACCGCTCATGCGAAAATTAACTACAGTTATTGTGTGGCCAATCCCAGCAAATATTATGGATACAGCAATCTCTGCTGGGGGCTTACGGCCAGCGATATCCAGAACGGCTATAATGCCAGTTCCCCAACCAATGATGTAGGCGTCATTGCTCCGACTGCTGCTATTTCCTCTTTGCCTTACACGCCGGCTGAATCGATGAATGCACTCAGGTTTTTTTATTATACCCTCGGTAATAAGATCTGGGGCCCTTACGGCTTTATTGATGCTTTTAATCTGTCCGATCTTTGGTATGATACCGATTGCCTGGCTATTGATCAGGGGCCTCAGATTGTGATGATAGAAAATTACAGAACAGGCCTATTGTGGAATTTATTCATGAGCTGCCCTGAAGTACAAAGAGGGATGACTAACCTTGGTTTTCAAAGCCCAAATCTATAGACCTCCTGAAAAGAAAATATCCTGAAAAGTTCCGGATATCCTTAAATTGAATCATAATCTTTCGAAATGAACTTATTGGTTGCAAAAAGAATCCCCATTCTATGTTTGCTTATACTCTGTTATGCCCGGGTGTCCTATGCACAAAACGGAACAAAAACAGACCTCAAAAAGGAACTGTCCCAGTCACCGGTATCTGATTCTGCGTTGCTGGATATAGTTCAAAAGCAAAGTTTTAAATATTTCTGGGATTTTGCCAGCCCCGCAAGCGGGATGGCCCGGGAGCGCAGCAATACCACCTTCGGATATGGCAACGAGACGGTGACCACGGGGGGGACAGGTTTCGGTGTCATGGCCATAATTGTAGCCACAGAACGTCATTGGATTGGCAGGGATACGGCGGTTTCATTTTTATTGAAGATGCTCAGGTTCCTGTCCAAGGCAGATAGTTATCACGGTGTTTTTTCTCATTGGATGAATGGAGAGACGGGCAAAACAATACCCTTCAGCAGAAAGGATGATGGTGCCGACCTGGTGGAAACTTCCTATCTTTTTGAGGGGCTTTTATGTGCCCGCCAATATTTCGACCATCCGGAAGGGAAGGAAAGAGAACTGCGTAACCGGATTAATAATCTGTGGAAAGAGGTGGAATGGAGCTGGCATACCCGGGGGGGTCTGGACCTGCTTTACTGGCACTGGAGTCCCAATAACGGTTGGAGTATGAATTTCGAGATCCGGGGATGGAACGAATGTCTGATCACCTATGTGCTCGCCGCTTCTTCGCCGACCTTTCCCATCGACCCAATCGTGTACCACCATTGCTGGGCGGTTAGTGATCATTTCAAAAATGGACATGAATACTATGATACCCGCCTGCCCTTGGGTTTTGATTACGGTGGCCCTTTGTTTTTTGCGCATTATAGTTTTTTGGGGCTGGACCCACATGGATTAAAGGATCAATATGCCGACTATTGGCAGCAGAATTTGAACCATACCCTGATCAATTACAAGTATTGTGTCGACAATCCCCGTCATTTCAAAGGATATGGTGATAATTGCTGGGGCTTGACCGCCAGTGATACCTATAATGGCTATAATGCCCAATCCCCCACTAATGATTGGGGAACCATTTCCCCAACTGCTGCATTATCTTCCATTCCTTACACACCTGATTATTCTATGAAGGCCTTAAAGCATTTTTATTTTGACCTGGGCAGCAAAATTTGGGGCGATTATGGGTTTACAGATGCATTCAATGAAACAAAAGACTGGTATGCCAAATCTTATTTGGCCATCGATGAGGGGCCGATCGTAGATATGATGGAAAACTTTCGCAGCGGTTTGCTCTGGAGGCTGTTTATGAATTGTCCTGAAATCAAGGCAGGTCTTGGCAAACTTGGATTTACAAGCCCATATATTAAGTAACTATTGCTTCCACGATGAAAAAAAAATACAGGGGCGCTGTTGGGTTAAAAATAATCATTCCCATTTTCATCCTTTGGCTGGCAGATTTCCAGGTAAATGCGCAGCCACGACAACAAAGCTTTTGTAACCCGATTAATATTGATTACGGCTACACCCCGATCCCGGATTTTTCTCAGGCTGGCAGGCACCGGGCCACCGCCGATCCGGTGATCACGATTTTTCAAGGAGATTATTTTTTGTTCTCAACCAATCAATGGGGGTACTGGTGGAGCCCGGATATGCTGCATTGGAATTTCATCAGCCGTTCATTTTTAAAACCCTGGCATCACGTGTATGATGACCTTTGCGCACCTGCTACCTTGGTTCTTGGAGATACCCTTCTGGTCCTTGGTTCCACCTACTCAAAAAATTTCCCACTTTGGATGAGTCTTCATCCCAAGCAAAATCAATGGAAGGAAGCAGTTGATTCTTTTCAGGCAGCGGCCTGGGATCCTGCTTTATTTTTGGACGATGACGGGAAAATCTATCTCTATCACGGATCGAGCAACCTTTATCCTATTTATGGGTGGGAAATTGACCACAAAACCCTGCAGCCCATCGGAGAACACCGCGAGCTGATAGCCCTTCACGAGGATATTCATGGATGGGAGCGGTTTGGCGAGTACAACGATGATAATTTTCTTAAACCATTTATCGAAGGCGCCTGGATGAATAAGTACAAGGGCAAATATTACTTACAGTACGGCGCTCCCGGTACAGAAATGAGTGGGTACGGAGATGGCGTGTACGTCAGTGATCACCCTTTGGGTCCCTTCGTTTACCAGGTGCATAATCCCTTTTCCTATAAACCCGGTGGATTTGCAAGGGGTGCAGGACATGGGGCCACTTTTCAGGATCTTCAGGGCAATTGGTGGCATGTCTCCACGATGGTAGTCAATATGAAAAATACTTTTGAGCGGAGAATCGGCATTTGGCCGGCCGGTTTTGATCCTGACGGCATCCTATATGCCAATACCAGTTTTGGCGATTACCCTCAATGGCTTCCTTCGGAAAACAAAGACCATCTTCAAGGGAACTTTACAGGTTGGATGCTCCTGAATTATAATAAACCCGTGGTGACGTCTTCAATATATGGAGGGTATGAACCCAACTATGCTGTAGACGAAAATATCCGGACCTACTGGAGCGCTGCCAGCGGAAATACCGGCGAGTGGTTACAAACAGATTTGGGCGAGATTAGCACCGTGTATGCCATCCAGGTCAATTATGCCGACCAGGATGTCGATTCCGCTTTTCTTGGAAAAATAAAGGGGCTTTACCACCAATACAAATTATGGCAATCCACGGACGGGAAGGATTGGAAGATGCTCTTTGACAAAAGCACCAACAAAACCGATGTGCCGCACGATTATATAGAGCTTGAGCGGCCCGTGGAGACCAGGTTCATCAAACTAGAAAACATCCATATGCCGGCTGGGAAATTTGCCATCAGCGGTTTGCGTGTTTTTGGTAATGGCCATGGACCAAGGCCGGATACGGTAAAGAACTTCGTGGTCCTTCGCAGCCAGGAGGATAAACGAAACGCCGTGATCAAATGGTTCAGCTCGGATAGAGCTTATGGCTATAATATTTATTTTGGAACAGCTCCAGATAAATTATACGATTGCATCATGATCTATGGCGATAACCAATATTATTTTAAGGCCATGGATAAGGACAGGGTATACTATTTTTGCATCGAAGCGATCAATGAAAACGGCCGGTCATCGAAAACAACAGTGCTCAAAGTCGATTAAAGAAATTAGATCAGAAAAAAAGACTATTGATGAATACATTTTTATGGAAGACGCTGGTTTTGTCTTTTGGTTTATCAGCCTTCCAAATCAAAACCGAAGCACAGGCTTTTGCCGGTGAAATAAAGGCCTTCAAACAACAAGACAGTGTGAGCTTCCCACCAAAGGGAGCCATTTTGTTCGTCGGAAGTTCCTCTTTCCGGTTCTGGACAGATGTCGACCAATACTTTCCAGGATATACCATCATTAACCGGGGTTTCGGAGGATCCTCATTTCCAGACGTCATTCGTTATGCACCCGATATTATTTTTCCTTATCAGCCCAAACAAATTGTCATTTACTGTGGAGATAACGATTTTGCCGCTTCCGATTCTGTCAGCAGCCAAACCGTTTTTGGCCGGTTTAAAGAATTGTTTACACTGATCAGGGCGAAAATGCCTGATGTTAATATTGTTTTTGTGTCCATGAAACCGAGCCCTAGCCGCGTTAAACAAATGCCCCGGGAGGAGGAAACTAATGGATGGATACGGCAATTTTTAGCAGCACAAAAAAATACAGCTTTTGTGGATGTGTACCATCCGATGCTGGATGCAAGTGGCCGGCCAAAAAGTGACATTTTTAAGTCGGACAGTCTGCACATGAATAGAAACGGATATGTCATTTGGCAGAAGGAAATCAAACCTTACCTGTTAACCCACTAGCAAAGTCCTAAGAAAACAAATACGATTGGTGACAAAATAAAAATCAACACAACATGATAAGAAGAATCCTTTTTGCCTGCGTGCTGGGTTTCTCCCAGGTAGCTTTCGGCCAAACCAGCCCGGACACTACCATGAACGCCTTCATCAGCAAACTGATGAGTAAAATGACCCTGGACGAAAAAATCGGGCAACTCAACCTGGTCACCCCCGGAGGCGCAGTCACCGGTGCGGTCGTGAGTAAGGATGTTGACGATAAGATCCGGAAAGGATCAGTGGGAGGCCTTTTTGGAATTACCGGACCTGAAAAAGTGCGTCAGGCGCAGGATATTGCCGTCAAGAATTCACGTCTGCACATTCCACTTATTTTTGGCCTGGATGTCATCCATGGTCATAAAACGATTTTCCCTATTCCTTTGGGCCTTTCCTGTTCCTGGGATACACTTCTTATCGAAAAAAGCGCTCGCATTGCAGGGACCGAGGCAAGCGCAGATGGTTTGGACTGGGTTTTTTCACCCATGGTCGATATTGCCCGGGATCCACGCTGGGGGCGCATTGCCGAGGGTTCAGGGGAGGATCCTTTCCTGGGCTCTGCGATAGCAGCGTCAATGGTAAGAGGATATCAGGGATCCAGCCTTGTAAAAAATAATACAGTCATGGCCTGCGTGAAACATTTTGCGTTATATGGCGCAGCAGAAGGGGGAAGGGATTATAATACGGTGGACATGAGCCGGATCAAAATGTACCAATATTATCTGCCTCCGTACAAAGCAGCGGTAGCTGCCGGAGTTGGCAGCGTCATGAGTTCATTCAATGAAATTGACGGCATTCCGGCGACCGGAAACAAATGGCTGTTGACAGATCTTTTGCGGAATCAATGGGGCTTTACCGGTTTGGTGGTGTCGGATTATACTTCGCTCAATGAAATGGAAGCCCATGGAATGGGTGACATTCAAACGATTTCCGCCCTCGCCCTGAATGCAGGTCTGGATATGGATATGGTGGGAGAAGGATTTTTGTCCACCTTGAAAAAATCGCTGGGTGAAAGGAAGACAACAGAGAAAAGAATTGACCAGGCCTGCAGAAAGATATTAGAGGCAAAATACAAATTGGGTTTATTCAGCGATCCCTATCTGCGGATTGATGGGAGCCGGGCAGCCAGGGAGATCCTATCGGCAGAAAACAGGAAGGCAGCGCGTATGATTGCCACACATTCTTTTGTACTTCTTAAAAATGCGGACCAGGTCCTGCCGTTGAAAAAATCAGGCACCATCGCGCTGATCGGCCCCTTGGCCGATAACCAAAGAAATATGCTCGGCACCTGGAGCGTGTCTGGAGATTACAGGCAATCAGTCACCGTGGCACAAGGCATAAAAAATCTGATAAAAGATTCTGTCAACCTAATCTATGCCAAAGGCTCCAATTTGTCTGATGATACCGCATTTATTAAAAGAGTCAATGTATTTGGACCGGAAATAGAAACTGACAAACGTTCATCCGAAGAAATGCTTAACGAAGCGGTTGCCCAGGCTAACAAAGCGGATGTTGTTGTGGCCGTGCTTGGTGAAGCGGCAGACATGACTGGCGAATCTTCTAGCCGTTCGGATATCAGTATTCCGGAAAGCCAAAAAAATCTCCTCAAAGCGTTGGTTGCGACAGGTAAACCAATCGTCCTGGTGTTATTTAATGGAAGACCAATTACACTGGGTTGGGAAAATGAACACCTGGCTTCCATTCTCGATGTTTGGTTTGGCGGAACCGAGGCAGGCAATGCCATTGCCGATGTGTTGTTCGGAAATTACAATCCTTCCGGTAAACTTTCTATTTCCTTTCCAAGAAATGTGGGACAGATTCCCGTGTATTATAATCATAAGAACACTGGGCGGCCATATGACGGTGGGGAATATCCCAAGTTTAAATCAGATTACCTGGATGTATCCAATGATCCGTTATTTTCTTTTGGTTACGGCTTAAGCTACACGCATTTTGCTTACAGCGATCTGACTCTGGACAAAAAAACCATGAAGCCAGGTGAAAAACTGATGGTGAAAGTAACCGTGAGCAATACCGGAAATTTTGATGGGGAAGAGACCGTTCAATTATATATACGGGACCTGGTCGCCAGTGTTACCCAGCCTGTGAAAGAATTGAAGGGATTTCAAAAAGTTTTTTTAAGAAAAGGAGAGTCCAGGGAGGTGAGTTTTACCCTGGGTGTGGATGATCTCAGGTTTTATAACAGTGAATTAAAAAAAGTATATGAGCCTGGCGAATTCCGCGTATTTGCCGGCGGAAGCTCTCAGGATGTAAAAGAAGCGGGGTTCAGATTGGTTTCTCAATGAGGGCCAGAGGCGAAGCCATCGCCGGGTAGGGTTTTTAGAGAGAATGTAAGAGAAAGGGCAATAACATCGATATATTATTGGTAAATCAGAAATGTCATCAATACCAAAGACGTCCTCATTAGTAATTTGCCCTTTGGTATACTGATTTATCTGGCACTTGAAAGGATAAGTCAGCAGTGAACAAAGCTTATCCAAAGCTCTGCAATAGCCGCCGCTTCTTTTAAACTGGTTTAATTTAATCTACTGACACAGTTCAATTAAACCAATACTTCTTGGCTCGTTCAATAATCTAATGCAACGGTTTCCTTGAGTTGATTGTCAACCTGCTTACCATATATTTTACATTTTTATCATTCAGACAAAATAAAGATGAAAACCATATTTTTACCACTAATGATAACATTGCTGACACTTGTAATGTATTCATGTTCCAAAGACAAGGCTGCATCTGTCTCTTTGGTTGGCAATTGGAGTGTAGTTAATGATTCATCATTAAATACAAATAAGTTATATACCCTTCCTGCTGGTGATAGTGGCATTGCCAGTAGTAATTACATTGGAGAACAATGTGCGGCAACTCTTAACTTCGATTCAAGTAGTAATCTAGTATCATCCTTTTACAATTGTAATTTTGATTTTCCCACAGTTGATTTAGCAACATATGTAGCAACAAATAACCAAGCTACAATTTCTATTTATTCCCACAATTATAACTGTTGCTCATATACCAATTTAAATCCGGTGATTAAAAGGGTATATACAGTAAGTAATTTGTCAGTACATTCTGCGACACTTACATATTCTCCACTTATCGGGGACCCAGTATCTTCCATGAAACCAACAGAGATTGAAGTTATTAATTTGAAGAAATAATTATATACGAACTGCTGCAAGCAGTGCGTTCGCCTCAATACTGGTCCAAGGAAAAATCTTAGCGGCAAATCACGGCCAACTTTAATTCAGTCAGCATTATTTCATTGAACGATTGTGTTGCATTAAGCATATATTTTTAAATTAGGCTATCATTTCATTTATCAAAATTTGTGAGGGTATAGTTTTGCCTCCGGGATGTTACCGTTCCTTTTAATTAAGCTGCTCTGAATTCAGTTGACGGCCCCCAATCGGAATTATCAATAAATAGAATTCGAAAATTTGATTTCTATGAAAGAAAAGTAGAGATTAGTGGTGGTTCTCGTATAAAATAGGAGAATTTTTATTTATTTATAGCGGGCGCTTCCGGATTTATTTGCATATGAAAGGCATTAAAAATATCATTTTTGATCTGGGTGGCGTAGTGATGAATATTGATATCCAGCGAACGGTATTAGCTTTTATAAAAATGGGGGTGACCGATTTTTCGGATTATTTCGCACATGGATTTGCTGCTTCTTTTTTCCTAGACTATGAAAAGGGGTTGATCAGTAACCAGCAGTTTCTTGAAGCCCTGAAAGAAATCACCCATTTCCGGTTTGCAGAAGATTTCCTGATCGGAGCTTGGAATGCGCTCCTGCTTGATTTTCCCAAAGAGCGGATCGAATTGCTGGAGACTTTAGGGAAACAATACAGGCTTTTCCTCCTGAGCAATACGAATGCTATTCATTATGTTGCCTTTCAGAAAATATTTTCGGAAAATTTTGACCAGCGCCGACTGGACGATCAATTTGAAAAAACCTATTATTCACATTTGATCGGGGCAAGAAAACCAGACAGAGAATCCTACGAAAAAATTGTCATAGAAAATCGGCTGAAACCTAGAGAAACACTTTTTGTAGATGATGCCCAGATCAATACCGAGGGCGCTTTGGCATTGGGTTTATCAGCAATATGGCTTTCGCCCGGTAAAGAGATTAAAGATATTCCCTGGTAGATTACTTGATTTCTTCAAAATCGATATATTCTCCAACTCCGGGTTTCTTCTTATTTGCACCGGGCTGGCCTTGAGCAGAAGATTTGCGGAAACCTTGTCCATTTTCTCCATGAGAATCCGGATTGATATCCCTGAATTTTTGTTTCACATGCTGGGTGGTTTTATACACCGGTACCAGGAGATCAAAAACCAATCTGTATAATAAATAGACCCCTATCGATATTAAAATAATTTCAGGCATAGTACATACAAAGGTAGGCCAAAAAGAAGAAAAATTCTGTTAAACCCCGTCCTCCTTTTGGGGAGAAAGCTTGTTGGTAAGGTACTCCAGGCCATCCGAAAACTTGTCCAGCAGAAAGACCGCCAGTTTGCCCAAATTGTCCCTGATCCGGTCGTTTTGGAGAAAAATCTGGAGAATCGAACCCGCAAAACCTGATTTTTGCGAAAAAAATGGCAAAACAGATTTCATGGCCATGGTGGAATAATGGTCCTGCAAATAATCCAGACTATCGTCTATTTTCACCTCCAGCTCTTTGGCCCGGAGACGGAGCCGTAAAATTTCCTGGTCAAGCGTCTGAAGATCCGTGATCGTATTTGTTTGCTTAGTCATTAGAAAAATCTTCGTTGGTTTTCCGGATAATATTCTGAGTCAATGGATTAACGAATAAGGATTTCCGGAAAATGGCTAAAAAAGCAAAAAGGACTATCAGAATACCGGTAGTCAGACCAAAACCAGCGATATAGCTATGGGTAAGGCCCGATAGCCAGCATCCCAGGACAATTCCGGAAAAAAGAATGATCAAAAACAACAAAAACAGGGAAATAACAATCCAGACCAGGTATCCAGCGGCCTTGGACACAATGCGGATACCCTGCAGGCGGTAAATTTCAAGCCTGGTTTCCAAATATTCCTTCAACAACGTTTTATTTTCCTGGAAAAAAGAACCCAGGTCATCAGTCTGGCTCATGGTTACCCTTTTTCTAAAATTAGGCTGTTTCCTCCTAATTTTTACCAAACCTCAACCTATTCTCCGATTTTTTCTGTGGTTTTGGAAGTAATAGGGTAATTGCCTTAACTTTGATCCGGAAATGAAACAATAGAAGGGAACGAAATCGTTCCCTTCTTTATTTTTCTGGTTTGCCAATTTGAGAAAACGATCACAAGAGCAAAGGCTTAGCAGGAAGGACATGAACAGAGAAACAGCTATACAGGTTCTTGAAGCCCTTATCAGGCAGGTATTAGAAGTGGAACCAGCCTATTTCCTGGTCGAACTAAGAATCAAGCCGGGTAATAATATACAGGTTTTCCTGGATGGAGACCAAGGGATCACGATCGAGAAGTGCGTGCGATTCAACCGGGCACTGTACAAAGGGGTAGAAGGATCGGGGATTTTTCCGTTAGGTGATTTTTCCCTGGAATTGTCTTCCCCCGGGCTGGATGAACCGCTGAAGCTAGCACGTCAATACCGGAAAAATATTGGCAGAAATGTAGAGCTGCTGCTCCAGGACGGAAGCGTAAGAACCGGCCGGTTGATAGATATGAATGAGGAAGGAATCATTGTGGAAGAATTGCCTGCAAGAAATGGGCATGGTTTCAAATCCTCGCGGCCTCCTGCAGTTACCGTCAATCATACTTTTTTATTTAATAACATAAAATCAACTAAAATTCAGTCTGTTTTTTAAACTTTACTGCTATGGCAAGTATCAACTTGATTGAGGCGTTCCAAGATTTTAAGGAAGCCGAAAATATTGACCGACCTACCATGATGAAAGTGGTAGAAGATGTATTTAAAACTTTATTGCGAAAGAAATATGGTAGCGATGAAAATTTTGATGTGATCGTAAACGCCGAAAAAGGCGATTTGGAAATCATGAGGAGACGCACCATCGTGGATAATGGCCAGGTCAATGATCCGCTTGCAGAAATTGCCTACAATGATGCGATAAAAATAGAACCCGACTATGAAGTTGGAGAGGAAATATATGAAGAGATTGAAATTTTGGATTTTGGCCGGCGTGCCATCCTTGCCGCAAAACAAACTTTAGCAAGCCGCATCGGAGACTTAAAGAAAAATGTGCTCGTAAAAAAATATAGTGAGCGTGCGGGGGAAATTGTCAGTGCCGAAGTGTATCAGGTATGGAAAAAAGAAATCCTGTTGCTGGATGAGGAAGGCAACGAGTTAATTTTACCAAAGTCGGAACAGATCCCGCAGGACTACTTTAAAAAAGGAGAAACTATCCGGGCGGTGGTAAAGAAAGTCGATATGAAAAACAATTCGCCGGTGATCATTCTATCACGCACAAGCCCTTCATTTTTGGCTAAGCTGCTGGAGATTGAAGTGCCGGAGATTTTTGATGGCCTGATCGTCATCAAAAAAATTGTCCGCGAACCTGGAGAAAGGGCCAAAGTTGCCGTTGAATCATATGATGACAGGATTGATCCTGTGGGCGCCTGCGTGGGTATGAAAGGGAGCCGGATACACGGAATCGTCCGCGAATTGAAGAATGAGAATATTGATGTGATCAACTGGACTAACAATATTCAATTATTGATCCAGCGTTCCCTGACGCCTTCCAAAATAACGAGCATGGATATAGACAGCGAAAAGCTTCATGCAAATGTCTATTTAAAACCTGACCAGGTCTCGCTTGCAATAGGAAGGAAGGGAGTGAATATTAAATTGGCGCAGGAATTGACTGGTCATTCCATCGATGTTTTCCGCGACAATGAAGGACAGTCTGATGAATTTGATATTGACCTCGATGAATTCAGCGACGAAATCGAAACATGGGTCATTGACGAATTAAAAAGGATAGGCTGCGACACAGCGCACAGTGTGCTCGACTTAACTGCCGAGGAATTGGAAAGAAGAACTGATTTGGAAAGAGAAACAATTGATGAAGTCAGACGTATATTGAAGGAAGAATTTGAGAAAGAATAACTCAGGGTAAATCCATATGGCAGAAACAACAACACCAAGGTTAATGGCTGCGGCCAAGGAGTTTAACATCGGTAAGGATACATTAGTAGACTTTTTGGTGGGTAAAGGGTTTAGTATTGACGACCTGAAACCCACGGCGAAACTGTCGGACGATATGTACCGGTCATTACAGCAGGAATTTCAAGGCGACAAGGTAGCCAAAATTAAAAGTGATCAAATTGATCTGCCTAAAGGGAGTATTGAAGCCAAAAAGAAAAAGGAAGACGAGACCATTATTTTCAAAAGAGAGATAAAAAAAGTCATCAAAGAAGAGGTCCCGGTTGAAGAAGCACCGAAACCCGTAGTGGTAGAAGAAAAAAAGAAAGAACCGGAATTGACAAAGATAGAAATCCCCGACATTGAAGCTCCAAAGGTGATGGATAAGATCGATTTATCCACCATCGATTCTTCTACCAGGCCAAAAAAGAATTTTAAGAAAAAAGAACCCGAGGCTGAAGAGCCGGAATCTGAAAACGGAATTGATAAGGAAGAGATCCCGGTTGTTTTAAGTGAGGAAGTGACCGAAGAAGAAAAGGCTGAAGAATCGGACGAAGGCAACATGATCGAAAATATCAAGGCCGACAAAATAGAAGGTCCGAAAATCCTGGGGAAAATCGAATTGCCCATTAGCAGTGAAACCAGACCAAAACCTCTGGAAGAAAAAAGGAAAAGAAAAAGAATTCCGATCGAGAAAAGGGAGACTGGAAAGCCTGCCAAAGATTTGCTGCAAAAAGACAAAAAAGAAGAAAAGACAACAGGCCCCCGCTTTCCTATCAGCCGCAACGAACGCAAGCCCGGAACTGCCGGCGGGGCAAGGAGACCGGATACCAGGAATCCGCGCGAAGCCAAGGAAATCGATAAAAAAGAAATACAGGAAAAGATCAGGCAGACACAGGCCAAACTGGCCGGAGCCGCAGGCCGGGGTAAGAGCCTCAAGGCCAAATACAGAAGGGCCAAAAGAGAAGAGATGGCCGAACAATCCGGCGTTGAAGATCCTAGCAGCAATAAATTACAAGTGACAGAATTCATCAGTGTAAGCGAACTAGCAAACCTGATTGATACCAGTTATGCCGACGTCATCAGTAAATGTATGAGCCTGGGTATGATGGTATCCATCAATCAGCGCTTGGAAGCTGACGTCATTGAACTCGTGGCAGGAGAATTCGGATATGTGGTGGAATTTATAGGAATTGATGACGCAGCAGAAATGGAAGAAGAAGAATCCGAAGATGATCCGGAAGACATGCAACCCCGTTCACCAGTGGTCACCATCATGGGCCATGTGGACCATGGAAAAACTTCTTTGCTGGATTATATACGCAGTGCCAATGTGGTCGCTGGGGAGGCTGGAGGGATTACCCAGCACATCGGTGCCTATCAGGTAACGACGGCTAACGGTAAGAAAATCACTTTCCTGGATACCCCGGGTCACGAAGCATTTACAGCGATGCGCGCCCGTGGCGCCAAGGCCGCTGATGTGGCCGTGATTGTCATAGCAGCAGACGATGCGATTATGCCTCAAACAAAAGAAGCCATATCCCATGCCCAGGCTGCGGGATTACCCATGGTATTTGCCATTAATAAGATCGATAAGGAAGGAGCCAATCCGGAAAAGATAAAAGAACAGTTGGCCGGAATGAACTTATTGGTGGAAGACTGGGGAGGAAAATATCAATCACAGGAGATTTCCGCCAAAAAAGGCTTAAACATGGATCTGCTCCTTGAAAAGATACTTTTGGAAGCCGAAATACTGGATCTCAAATCCAATCCAGACCGCGAAGCTTCAGGAACCATTATTGAAGCTTCCTTGGATAAGGGCCGTGGGTACGTGGCCACGGTATTGGTTCAAGGAGGGACACTGGAGACGGGAGATATAGTGGTCTCGGGCCAGCATTTCGGGAGGATAAAGGCTATGTTCAACGAACGTAACAAAAAGGTGGAGGAAGCTCCTCCTTCGGCCCCAGTCTTACTTTTGGGTTTAAACGGCGCTCCGCAGGCAGGTGAAAAATTTAAAGTGTACGAGGATGAAAGTGAAGCCAAAGAGGTCGCGGGAAAAAGAGCCCAAATCCTAAGGGAACAAGGTATTCGGACCAAAAAACATATTACGCTGGACGAAATAGGCAGGAGGCTCGCACTTGGGAATTTCAAAGAGCTTAATCTGATCATTAAAGGTGATGTGGATGGCTCGGTCGAGGCACTGAGTGATTCCCTGCAGAAATTATCCACGGAAGAAATTTCCATTCATGTGGTGCATAAAGCCGTCGGCGCAATCACGGAAAGCGATGTGCTCCTGGCCACGGCTTCGGATGCGGTCATTGTGGGATTCAATGTCAGGCCCTCTATGCAGGCATCCAGGCTGGCTGAACATGAGGGGGTGGAAATTAAAACCTATTCTATCATTTATAATGCCATAGAAGAGATCAAAAGTGCCATGGAAGGCATGCTTGAACCCAAAATCCAGGAGAAAGTAGTCGCCAATGTGGAAGTCAGGAATGTATTTAAGTTTGATAAGGCTACGGTAGCAGGCTGTTATGTCCTGGAAGGTAAGATCTTCAGAAATGCCAAAGTCAGACTGGTCCGGGATGGTATCGTGATCTATCCGATCGGTGAAGGGGCCACAGCAGAGTTGGCTTCTTTGAAACGTTTCAAAGATGATATGAAGGAAGTGCCTTCAGGCATGGAATGCGGTCTAACCATTAAGAATTATAATGATGTGAAAGTAGGAGATATTGTAGAGGCTTATGAAGAAGAAGAAGTGAAAAGAACCTTATAGGCATTTTATCAAACTTTTGTTAAATCCCCGGTTAGAATCCTGATAGCTTGGTAATGAGATTAATTTTGAGTTACGTATTCAGCTGCAAATGAAAAAAACAATCCTCTTATTATTGATGCCCTTTACTATTTCTGCTGCATTTTCCCAGGAGAAAGTGGTGGCAGATAAGATCGCGGGTATTGTAGGAGATAAGATCATCCTGAAGTCCGAGATTTATACTGCCAATATGGATATTGTCAGGCAGGGTGGTCAGGCCGAAGACGACTGTCTACTGCTCGACGGATTCTTAACCCAAAAAGCCTTGGTATTACAAGCTGAAAAAGATTCTATCCCGGTTACTGACGAAGATGTGGATGCGGAGATAGATCAGCAAATCCGGTACTTTATCAGCATGTATGGAAGTAAGGAAGCCCTGGAACAAATAGCAGGAAGATCAATTTACCAGATTAAAGATGATTTCAAAGTTCCTTTCCGTGAAAAGAAGCTGGCAATGGGTATGAGGAATAAGATCGTAAACGACATCAAAGTCACCCCTACAGAAGTAAAAGAATTTTTTGATAGAATACCCAAAGACAGTCTGCTTTTTTTGGAGTCTCAGTATCAGATAGGGCAGATCGTCATTTACCCCAAGGCCAGTCGTGATATCGAATTGCTTGCGATAGAAGATCTCAATGAATATAAACGGCAGGTGGAATCGGGTACTAAAAAATTTGAATCCCTTGCCATTCTATATTCAGACGATCCCGGTACCAAGACCAATGGCGGCCTGATGGAAGTCGAGCGTGGCGATAAGCAAGTGGATCCAAATTTCCTGGCCGCTGCCTTCCGGCTAAAAGATGGACAGATCTCCCCGGTGGTCAAAAGCAAATTCGGTTATCATATTATCCAAATGGTCAATCGTTCCGGCGATGATGCCAGCATCAGAGAAATTCTGCGCATCCCACAAATCACAGACCCTGAAACCAATGTGGCCATCGAAAAATTAGACTCTGTCCGTCAACAACTCGTTTCAGGTGCTATCGGCTTCGGGGAAGCGGTAGCAAAGTACAGCGACGACGATGTGGCCAAATACACTGCCGGCCGTTTATTGGCAAGGGATGGATCCACTTTTTTGACCATTGATAATTTGGACAAAGATTTGGTGCTTATGCTGAAAAATGCCAATCTAAAACCTGGTGAGTATTCAAAGCCAACCTTATATACTGATGAAAGAGGAAAAAAAGCGGTTCGAATCGTTGAACTCGTCTCCAAATCTGATCCTCACAGGGAAAATCTTAAGGACGATTACAATATGATCGCGCAAAGGGCTTTGGATCAGAAAAAAGAATTGGCGCTTCAGAAATGGTTTCAGTCCAAGATTTCCACGTATTACATCATGATCGATGATCAATACAAGAATTGCAGCTCACTTGCCAAGTGGCAAAGCAAAGCCTTGTCGACCCGGAACTAGGACATCTACTAGAAAAATCCCTAGGAAATCTACTTGTATATACATGGAAACACTTAGGCCGACTAAATAAATCATGTATTATTGGGCTTTTTATCCTTCATAATTATAATTTTGCGTTTAACTATCAGTGATGCTTGAATAAAATTGTCGCATTGCCTGATTCATCATGAACAAAATCAGCATTTTAATTGCAGATGACCACAAATTAATCCGAGAAACCTGGAGCTATATTTTAAACAGCGATCCAAGGTTTCAGGTGGTTGCCATATGCGGGAATGCGGAGGAAGCAGTAGAACTGGCTAGAGCAAAGAGACCAGGCATTATCCTGATGGATATAAATATGCTTCCGGTATCCGGCCTGGAAGCTACGGAACAGATCCGCAAATCATCCCCTGCCTGCAAAATCATTGGCGTAACGATGCATTCCCAACCTGCATATGCCAAGAAGATGTTCGCCATCGGCGCGAGGGGATACGTCACGAAAAACTCGCCCAAGGAAGAAATGATCCGCGCAATTCTTGAAGTAAATGAAGGCAATAAATATATCTGCGATGAGATCAGAAATATAGTTTCCGAGCAAATGCTTAATGAAGCTGATGGCCCTCACGATATCAATATTCTCACTGAGCGCGAGCTCCAGGTCGTTAATCTGATCCGGAACGGCCTTTCATCAAAAGAGATCGCAGACAATCTTGAAATCTCCCTGAAGACAGTAGAAGTACATCGTCATAATGTTCTGCGAAAATTAAAGCTTAAGAATTCAGCTTCCTTGGTCAATTATGTTAATCAAACCCTCTAATCCCCCCTGGCTATTTACAAATTGAATGACCCGACAAGGGCCATTGAACAAAAAATAACTAACTTTGCGCTTCATTTTTGTTCATGAGTGATGAAATAAAACATGAATGCGGCCTGGCATTCATCAGGTTACGTAAGCCGTTCTCCTTTTATCTCCAGAAATATGGAACTGTTCTGTATGGCTTGCACAAGCTATACCTGCTCATGGAAAAACAACACAACCGGGGCCAGGACGGTGCTGGCATCGCCTCAGTAAAGTTGAATATAGAACCAGGCCATCCCTTTATGCACCGGATCCGCAGCAATGCAAATCAACCTCTTGCGGATATTTTTTCAAAAATACTAGGCGAAGTAAGCGAACTTGAAAAATATCAACCCGAAATCAGTAAACATCCTGGTTTGATGAAAGGCCATATTTCTTTTCTGGGAGAGCTGCTTCTGGGTCATCTCCGGTATGGCACGCACGGAAGGAATAATGTGGAGTTTTGTCATCCTTTTATCAAACGTGACACCATCCCTTCCAGGAACCTGGCTTTGGGAGGAAATTTTAACCTGGTAAACACAGATGAACTCTTTGCCCTGGTGAACGTGGAACCTGGAGAATTTCAGAAGCAAAGTGATCTGGCTGCTATGTTGGAAGTGATTCATCATTTTCTGGTAAAGGCCGATCAGTTGGAGCCAGGAGAATTGGACCTGGTGGATATACTTAGAAAGGCTGTTTCCCTTTTCGACGGGGGCTTTACTGTAGGAGGACTTGTAGGTAACGGAGATGCATTTGTGTTCCGCGATGCAAATGGAATTAGACCAGCATACTATTATGCCAATGACGAAGAAATTGTGGCTGCTTCCGAAAGATCCGCCATCAGGACAGTCTTCAACGTCGGGGAAAATGAAGTCCACGAGCTCATGCCCGGAATGGCTTTGATCGTAAAAGCTGATGGAAATTATTCCGTAGAGAAAATTCTCGAACCCAAGGAAAGAAGGGCCTGTAGTTTCGAACGCATTTATTTTTCCAGAGGAAGTGACGAAAAAATTTACAGGGAGCGCATTGCTTTAGGGTACAACCTGACAGAACAAATATTAACCGCTGTCAACCACGATCTGAAAAATACCATCTTTTCTTTTATTCCCAATACTGCGGAAGTGGCATTTTATGGTCTGTGGAAAGGGATGGACGACTATCTCAAAAAAGTGGTCATTCAGCGCATTCTGTCTTGGGGAAACGACGTCACCGAGGAAAAGTTGTCTGCCATGATCAACCGGAAAATCCGGATTGAAAAAATTGCCATAAAGGATGTCAAAATGCGCACTTTTATCACGGAGGATGTAAGCCGCAATGAAATGGTCCAGCACGTCTATGATATCACCTATGGAACTGTTCAAAAAGAAGTGGATACCCTTGTGGTCATCGATGATTCCATCGTGCGTGGGACCACGCTTAAAGAAAGTATTGTTCGGATGTTAGCCCGCCTGGAACCCAAAAAAATTATTGTGGTTTCATCTGCTCCCCAAATCCGTTATCCAGATTGCTATGGCATCGACATGAGCAAGCTCTGGGATTTTATTGCCTTTCGCGCTGCGATCGAGTTGATGAAAGAAAGAGGTAAGGAAGCCTGTCTGCAGGAGCTGTATAATAACTGCAAGGAATTGCACCGCATGGGCCAGCTGCATTCGGAAAATCTAGTGCGGCAGGTGTATAAGCCATTTACCACAGAAGAGATCTCTGATAAGATTGCTTTACTGATAACACCTCCTGAAGTAAAAACGCCGGTGCAGGTGATTTATCAAACGATTGAATCCTTGCACAGGGCCTGTCCAACCAATACTGGAGATTGGTACTTTACTGGGAATTATCCAACCCCTGGTGGAAATAAGGTGGTCAACAAAGCCTTCATGAATTTCATGGAAGGGAAGAATATACGGGGTTATTAATAAGCTCTCCTGGCGGAACTACACCGCTTTCCTGTTTTGCCTAGTTCCCGAATCCAGATGCACATAGCGCAATATCACCTGACAGAGATTGTCGGGGTTAAATGGTTTGACTACGATGTCCGTAAGCCCTGCCGAATAAGCATCCTTTTCCACTTCTTGGGCTGTATTGGCAGTCAGTGCGATAATGGGAAGCACTTCTCCCAACCTCCTGAGCAGCCGGGTTGCCTCGTACCCATCAATAACCGGCATATGCAGGTCCATCAAAATCAGGTCATATTTATCTGGTATAAAAATGGCAAGTGCCTCCTGGCCATTGGTGGCGACGTCAACATGCGCCCCTCCTTTTTCCAGAATTGTTTGTGCTACCAGGACATTCATTGGATTATCCTCCACCAGCAAGAGGCTGATGCCTTGAAGACGGCCGTTGGTTTTTGCGAAAACAGGAGCGGCCTCTTCCAAAAAATTTACTTTTTCAGGACAGAGCGGAAAGTTCTGTGTAAAATAAAATCTTGCCCCTTTTCCCGGTTCGCTCTGAAGCTGTAATTGACTGCCCTGCAATTCAAGGATTCTCTTGCTGATGGCCAACCCAAGACCAGTCCCGCCATAACTGCGGGAAGTGGAAGAATCAGCTTGAGTGAAACGTTCAAATATTAATTGCTGTTTTTCCAAAGGGATGCCTATTCCTGTATCTTCAACCGAGATGGTGATATGGATTGTATTATTTTCTGTAAATAATGACCGGATAGACAAACGAACCCATCCCACTTTTGTAAATTTTATAGCATTGTGGACCAAATTGGTGATAACCTGTCCAGTCCTGGTAGGGTCACCAATCACTTTCTTTTTCAGATTCTCATCAACCACCAGCTGAAGATCAATTCCTTTTTCCACTGCGGCCGATTTTAAGCCAGCGATGATGTTTCTGGCAATCCCATCCAAGTCCATGCTGATGTGCTCGAAATGAATCTTACCCTCCTCAATTTTATTATAGTCCAGGATATTATTGACAATAGATAAAAGATTATTGGCTGAAAACAACAATACATCGAGCTCTTTTTCCTGGTCCTTGCGTGGGTTATTGCTAAGCAATAAGTGGGTCATGCCGATCACTGCGTTTAATGGTGTCCGTATTTCGTGCGACATGGTAGAAAGGAATTCTGATTTGGCTTTCAACCCCATGTGCGCCTGCTGAGCCGCCTCCCGAAAAGTGCGTGCGAACCGGTGGGAGAGAGCTAGCGACTGGAGAAAGAAAAAAGCGATATACCCTGCAAAGTAAATCCCTTTTTCATCAGGGATAATTCTAAAATAATGTAGGTTGATTAGTAAAAAAATAAGAAGCATGACTGCTGTACTGAGCATGGCATATAATGATCCACTCCTATGGTTCCTTGCAGCCTTCAGGTGAACGTAAAACGCATAAGCGATGAAAAGAAACATAGACCCCAGAAAAATATTGATAAAGTAGGTAAACACCAGGGTGGAAGTGAAGATCACCGTCAGGCTGTAGCCAAGACAAAACAAAAGCATTACCTTCAGAATCCTCGGATCAGCATCTTCGGGATAAAGGCTTTTTGTATAGATGCTGAATAATGCTACCGACAGTGATAAAGTAAGGTATTCTATACGTATAGTCACAAACCAATTGAGATTCTCGAAAAGTGAATGCAGCACATAATGATCCGTACCGATCATCCGGTAGCTGTACAGCAAACAAAAAAGTGAAAAGTAAAGGGTCGTTTTATCCTCCCTACCGAATACATATAAGCCCAGGAAAAATAGGCCGCCCATGAACAGACAGCCTGCCAGGATCAGGTCATAAGCGGCATTTCTGTTTTTATTCAGAAAGAGCTGGTCTTTATCTCCAATAGAAATCTCCTTATAGGTTCCGCCCTTGGTATGCCAGAAGTTGGATACCTGTAATAGAATATGAAGGGTATCGGTCATGACCAAAGGCAACGCGATGGTTCGGCTAGCCCAAAACGGCTGCGAAGTCTCCAGTGTTTTTCCGGGTTGCCCATTCTGTATCTGTAACACCCCGTTTGCATACAATTTATAAGCGCAGTAAACATCCGGAATGTCCAACCCAAGGCGTGGTCTTTTTTTGGGGAGCAGCACGGTAAGCGTATAAGTTGCATAGCCTTGCGAAGGAATGGAATGCCCGTTTACTTTGTCATTACTCCATAATGAGGGAAATTTAACATATCCTTGGCTTCCACCTGTATAATCGGGAGATAATAACTGTTGCCAGAAAAATCCCCACTCTCCGTTCAAACTTATCGGTTGGGTAAAATCTTGCCGGCTTCGGAGGTCAATGGTTCCTTTTATCGCTATGTCCTTTGCACTGCCTTGAGCATTACAAGGATCTATAAAGATGATCTGTAATGCCAAAAGGCATAATATAAGGATCAAAAATCTTTTCATAAGATAATGGAATTCCAACCCGCCTGCTAAGCGCGTAGAAATCTAAAACGCGAATTAATGGATTAAATGATGCAGCCTAATCAAAAAACGGAGGGAATACATAGAGATTAGGAGAAACTAAGTGTAAACCATTAGATGGTGAATGGCCATCCAGGATGAAAATAAAAAACCACCTCCGTGGAAGTGGTTTTTTTCGGAATCAAAATCGATGAAAGAATCAGGATTTCTTTTCTAATAAGTTGAAGAATTGATCCAGTTGAGGAAGAATGACAATCCTCGTGCGGCGATTGGCAGCCCGGCCTTCTTTTGTATCATTTGCAGTTACAGGCACGTATTCGCTGCGACCAGCAGCAGTCATTTGTGCCGGCGCAATGCCATATTCCTTTTGCAGAATCCTGACGACAGAAGTTGCTCTTTTTACACTGAGGTCCCAGTTGTCTTCCAGGACACCTTTGCTCTTGACCAGAGGTTTGTTATCTGTGTGGCCTTCCACCATAAACTCAATATCGGGCTGAGCTTTCAGTACCATGGATACTTTTCCTAACACTTCCTTTGCCGCCTTTGTTACGGTATAGCTGCCACTCTTGAAGAGCAGTTTGTCAGAAATATCGATAAACACCACGCCCTTATCTACTTTAATATTGACATCGCTATCAGCCATATTGCCGATGGCACCTTTCAGATTGGTTACAAGCGCCATATTCAGTGAGTCCTTCTTTGACATTTCAGCCTGAAGATCTTTAATGTATGCATCTTTTGCTCCAATATTATCCAGGGATTTCTTAATACTTTCAGCTTGTGCCGTAGAGATCACTGAAAGGTCTTGCAATTGTTTTAAAGCCTGGGTATTGTTTTCTTTGAGGTAGGTCATTTGCTTATTGAGGTCATCCAACTGACCCTGTAAGGTTGCTTTTTGCTTAGCCATATCCGCTGAACCATCGTTACAGTTCTTTAAGGCAGCTTGCAATTTGGCATATTCACCGTTTAATGAATCGAATTTGGCCTGTGCTGCGGTTTGGGCTGCTTTAAATTTCTTATTACTGACGCAGGAAACAATCATGACTGAACAAAGTGCAAAGAGTAAAATCTGTCGGAAGCTCATAAGGAATTGTTTTAAGGTTATTAGAATAATGACTTATAAATAATTTTAGAATTGTTTTCAGTAGCGCTAACAGCTTCAGCTGTTTCTTGCAAAAGGCATACCAATCAGGTTCGCGAAGTTAAGCAGGAAAAGAGTTCCGCCAAAAAACTTCTTTCCTAATTCAAAAGCAGTCGGGAACTTCATCTTCCAACTAGGAAAATTTCATGAGCCAAATATATTAGTATGTTTTTACTAAATAAATTAGTGTGTATAAAATAATTAGCCTACTTTTGTTGAATCAATAATTTTGAAGAACAAAAAATAAACGATTATGTCAAACCCAGAAAAACTGAAGGCGTTAAAGCTGACCATGGACAAAATTGATAAGGATTATGGCAAGGGAAGTGTGATGATGATGAACGAGCGAAGCCAGGAACCTATGGATGTCATTTCCACAGGATCGATTGGCCTTGATACCGCTTTGGGGATTGGAGGTCTTCCCCGTGGCCGTGTCGTGGAAATATACGGACCCGAATCCTCAGGCAAAACCACACTGGCCACCCATATTATTGCGGAGGCGCAGAAAAAGGGGGGCATGTGCGCCTTCATCGATGCGGAACATGCTTTTGACAGCGTTTACGCACAAAAGTTAGGGGTCGACGTAGACAACCTGCTCATTTCCCAACCTGATTATGGTGAACAAGCATTGGAAATCGCAGACCGGCTCATCCTTTCCGGAGCTTTGGATGTGGTAGTCATTGACTCGGTAGCAGCTCTGGTTCCGAAGAGCGAACTTGAAGGGGAAATGGGAGACAGCAAAATGGGGCTTCACGCCCGCTTAATGTCCCAGGCTTTGAGAAAACTGACGGCCACGATAAGCAAGACCAATACGATTTGCATTTTTATCAACCAGTTGCGTGAAAAGATAGGGGTGATGTTTGGTAACCCTGAAACCACTACTGGTGGCAATGCGCTTAAATTCTATGCCTCCGTTCGCCTGGATATCCGTCGAATGGCGCAAATCAAAGATGGTGAAGAAGCTATCGGCAACCGGGTAAAGGTAAAAGTCGTCAAAAACAAAGTCGCTCCCCCTTTCCGCAGCGCAGAATTTGATGTCGTCTTTGGAGAAGGTATTTCAAAAACAGGGGAGATTGTAGATATGGGGGTCGAGTTAGGTGTCATTCAGAAAAGCGGGAGCTGGTTCAGCTATGGTAATGACAAACTCGGACAGGGTCGGGATACGGTAAAACAACTCATGCGGGACAACCCGGAAATGGCCGCCGAAATTGAGGCAAAAATTAGGGCCAAAATAAAAGAGATGGAACTCGCCTAGGTCAAGACAAGAAATACCATTATGAAACAATAAGCATTTACCCCTAGTGGGGAACACAAATTTTTAGGTTTTGATTTTGGGGTTAGTAACTAAAAGTCCCGCCAGAAGCGGGACTTTTATATTTATTGACTTTTATAGTAGGCAGGTCTATGTCTTGTCGTTTCAAGTCTTAAAATATAAAAGGGGTCTGAATAGAAATTCAACCCCGTTTTAAAATCCAATATCCTATGAAAAACCAAGATAAAGGTACTAGTAATGATTTGATTATGCAATACCCATTTCAGGTAATTTTTATATAAAAAGCCAAGCTTCAGTTCTTTATTAACTGCTCTGAAACCATCCTATTGCTCTGTTTATCAGTGAGTTTCAGTATATAAGGGCCTTTTTCCAGTGAGGAGACATTAATTACCTGGATTCCCGGTGAGATTTTTTCATTGAGCCTGATCAGGCCCTTAGTGTCCACTATTTGCATCAGAATATCGTGCGCCGTCTTAATAATTAGCATTTTATCGGCAGGATTGGGATAGAACTTAAAATCTGTCTCGGCAGATAAACTGGCTTGCAGGACTTTTGAGTACCGGTAACTGCCAGACTCATCGCTGCATTTGATACGGTAAAAATCAGAACCATTTTCAGTTGGCTTGTCTGTGATCCTGTATTGGGCAGCCGTATCTGTGCCGATTCTCAAAACCCCCACGGTCTCATAATTTGTTCCATCATAGCTTCTCTCTATTACAAAATAGTCAGCTTGTAAGACGTTATTCTTTTTCCACTGAAGATCCACGCGGTTGTTTTCCCCAACAGTACAGGAAAATCCAGGGAAAAGAGAGTCTTCTTCAGGTAAGGATTGCACAATTAGAGGCCGTTCATTGACGGTCTGCTGGGCCAGTGCAGGAGAGGCCAGCCAAGCGAAAACAAAGGTCACCAGAAAAAGTCTACGCATAAAAACCGCGGTATATAAAAAAAGAGTATATATCAACAAAACTCGTGCCGTCATTAAAAACGAGATTGTTTGATTTAAATTTTCTTCTTTCTGTTATAGTCTTCATAAAGAAAAATTACCTTTTGCTCATCAGGGTATTAATGATAAAGATCAAAATATGCACAATCATAAAATGAGCGGTCGTAAAAGGGTTGCTTTGGTGGCTCACGACAATAAGAAATCAGAACTGATCGAATGGGCGATATATAATAAAAATGCACTTTCCCGGCACCGTCTGTATGCCACGGGAACAACAGGAAAACTATTGGAAGAAGCGCTGGATCAATCAGTTACAAAATATCTTAGCGGTCCGATCGGCGGAGATCAGCAGATCGGAGCCCGTATTGCTGAAGGCAAAATAGATGTATTGATTTTTTTTTGGGATCCTATGGAAGCACAGCCACATGACCCTGATATCAAAGCCTTGTTACGCCTAGGGGTAGTATGGAATATCCCCATTGCCTGCGACCGGGCAACCGCCGATTTTCTGCTCACTTCTCCACTCATGTTCGAAGATTATGAAGTTATCCTCCCAGACTATAGTCAATATCTTAAACGTCAACAAAGGTGAATTTTGAATGAGTGTGATGTGCTTTGTTAGTACATTTAACTTTATGAAACAATTCGCTCTTTCTACGATAGCCTTGCTCTGTCTAGCTCTTGGCTGGTCTCAAACCAAAACAATATCGGGCTTTTTATCAGAAGAAGCCAAGAACCAATTTGCGCTGGAGGAAAAATACGACAGCAGCTTAAGTGCGAAAAAAATTGACCTTTTGATCAAAGATATGTCGGCACATCCCCATCACGTGGGATCAGCTGGAGATAAGTCGGTCGTCGATTATATTTATAATAAGTTCAAGAGCTGGGGTTTTGATACCCGGGTGGAGACCTTCAATGCATTGTTTCCCACTCCAAAAGTGCGCGTCCTTGAAATGACGGCACCTACTCCATTCAAAGCCAGCCTGATGGAGATGCCGCTGGCGGAAGATGCCACTTCCGGACAGACTTCTGAACAATTACCCCCATACAATTGCTGGTCTGCGGATGGGGATGTGACGGGAGAATTGGTTTTTGTAAATTATGGTCTTCCGGAAGACTATGAATGGCTGAATCGATTGGGTATTGATGTGAAAGGAAAAATAGTGATTGCAAAATATGGGCGCTCATGGAGAGGAATTAAACCCAAACTAGCCCAGGAACATGGAGCCATTGGCTGCATTATTTATTCTGATCCAAAGGAGGATGGATATTACCAGGGGGACGTTTATCCAAAGGGCGCTTTCAAAAACGAATTTGGAGTGCAAAGGGGTTCGGTGATGGATATGACGTTTTATCCTGGAGATCCGCTGACTCCAGGGATTGGAGCCACCAAAGATGCAAAAAGACTGGACAGAAAGGATGCCATTAATTTAGTAAAAATTCCCGTCCTCCCTATCAGCTACCATGATGCAGCACCCTTACTCCGCGCATTGGAAGGCCCGGTCGCCCCTTCAGATTGGAGAGGCGCTTTGCCGTTTACCTATCATATCGGTCCCGGTAAAACAATAGTTCACCTTAAACTTGAATTTAACTGGGATATGCAGCCCCTGAACGATATCGTGGCCACCATCAAAGGAACTGAGTTTCCTGATGAATGGGTTATCCGGGGAAACCACCATGATGCCTGGGTAAACGGAGCCAATGATCCGATCAGCGGACAAGCTGCCTTGTTGGAGGAAGCAAGGGGAGTAAGCGAACTGGTCCGAAAAGGGTGGAAACCCAAACGAACCTTGGTATACTGCGCCTGGGATGGGGAAGAACCAGCATTGATGGGTTCCACCGAATGGGTAGAAACGCATGAGAAAGAACTTCAGCAAAAGGCCGTGGTGTATATCAATTCAGATGATAACGGACGGGGTTTCTTTTTTGCCGAGGGTTCGCATGCCCTCGAACCCTTTGTCAATGAAGTGGCAAGGGATGTGGTCGATCCTGAAACAAATGTGAGCATTCTGGAGCGTGCCAGGTCCTGGCATATTATCACTGCTGGTGATAATCTCAGTTTAAAAAAGGAATGGCTTAAGAAAAAATCAATCCCTATTGGCGCCATGGGCTCGGGATCCGATTATTCGCCATTTTTTCAGCATGCTGGTGTTCCTTCCTTGAATCTTGGATTTGGAGGAGAAGACGCTGGAGGTGAGTACCATTCGATCTACGATTCTTATGACGATTACCGGCGGTTTAAGGATCCTGGCTTTCAGTATGGTGTCGTACTTGCTAAGACTGCCGGAAGAATGACCCTTCGAATGGCTGATGCAGGACAACTACCTTTTGATTTCCGGTCCTTTTATAAAACCGTGAACGGTTATGTGGTCGAACTGGCCGGCATGCTTGACAATATGCGGGAATCCTATCAGATCCAAAATCAAATCATAAAAGAAAAAAGTGAACTCTATGCGGCTGACCCAAGCTTGCACATTTTACCACCTGCTCCAAAATTAGAAGTTCCATTCTTGAATTTTTCCGGGTTGCAGAACGCTTTAGGCCAGCTTGATCAAGCCAGCAGTCAACTTTTCGATTCATTGGAAAAAGCAACATTATCCAATGAAAGAATGAAGGCAGTCAACCAGAAATTATACCGTGCGGAGCAACAACTGTTAACCAGCGATGGATTGCCCCGTCGTCCCTGGTACAAACATGCTATTTATGCGCCAGGCTTTTATACAGGTTATGGTGTCAAGACCCTTCCTGGAATCAGAGAAGCCATCGAGCAACGAAACTGGAAGGAGGCGCAAGAACAAATAGAAATTGCAGCTGCAGTGATTAAGCGGTTATCAGACTGGTTGGGCTCTGCTTCTCAAACATTAAAATGAAACGATATGTCCTTAGGATAGCTGTATCTGTCCTGGCGTTGATTTTTCTGGGAATTGCCATTGTCTGGGCATATGTGCAACAACACAAAACCGACATTCTTCATGAGCTTGAATCGGAAATCAACAGCCGGATCAATGCTGAGGTAAGCATCGGAGGGCTGGATCTGTCCATTGTCCATAGTTTTCCGGATATCTCCATCCGCTTGTCCTCTGTTACTGTAAGGGATACCCTTTGGAAACGTCATCAACACAATTTGTTGACTGCAGAAAAGGTATTTGTACAAATTAATCCTTTCAGCTTTTTCTCAAAAAAGCCGGCCATCAGAAAGATCATCATCGATGGAGGATCCATATATATGTTTTCGGATTCCAGCGGCTATGACAATATCAACATATTAAGGTCAAATCCCTCAAAGAAAAATGAGCTATCAGATCTGCCTGGTCTTGGGCTGAGAAATCTGCATCTCGTCATCGATGAAGTCTATAGGAAGAAATTGTTTGAATTCAATATCCAAAAGCTGGATGTTGCGTCCATCACCGAGGAGGGGGCATATCAATTCCACATCAGTATGTCGGTGCTGGTGAAGCGCCTTTCCTTCAATATGGACAAAGGAAGTTTTCTGAAAGAAAAGCAAGTCTCCGGCAAGATCAAGGTAAAATTCAACCCTAACAGTCAGGTATTACAATTTGATCCGGTTCAATTATTAATCGATCAGCAGGCTTTCAGTCTTTCAGGCAAATTTTTCTTCGGTGAGAAGCCACCTCCGTTTCAGCTTTCCTTGAAGACTGGAAATATATTGTTCAAAAATGCCAGCGCCCTATTACCCGAAAATATCACAGCGAAGCTTAATAATTATGATATTTCAGTTCCGGTAGCTGTTACCTGCAATCTCGATGCGACAGCTACTGATGCCCGGAATCCATTGATCAGGATTGGGCTTAAGGCGGACCACGCCACAGTTGTGACTCCTGCGGGAGCATTTATGTCTGCTAGTTTCTCGGGAACCTTTACGAACCAATGGCAGGTTCATCAGCCACCTGGGGACGAAAATTCCCGTCTCTTGTTCAGCGGTTTTTCTGGAATATGGCAAAAAATTCCGATTCGCTCCGTTGCCATTGCAATTACAGATTTGGATCATCCTTTGTTAAACTGTGATCTACATTCTATGTTCGAACTTACCTCGCTCAACGAAATTTCCGGCACTAAAACGATACGTTTTGAGAAAGGCTCCGGCAGGCTGGATATCAACTATCGCGGAGCTTTACAAAGCGGAGATAGTATCCAAAGCGAAATCAATGGCAATATCAAAGTGAGCAATGCTTACATTAATTACCTCCCGCGGGCTTTCCAATTGACAGATGGTAATGGGACAATAAGATTCAGGGGCCAGGATCTGTTTATAGAGGAATTGGTGGCAAATGCGGGAAGCACAAGGTTGAAAATGTCAGGGAGCGCCCAAAATCTTTTATCTCTCATCAATAAAGATCATGAACGTTTACTGATTGATTGGACCATTTCCTCTAAAGTGGTAAATCTTCGCGATTTTGTTTCCTTTCTTAAAAAACCTCCGGATTCCCTTTTCAACACTAAAGAGTCATCAACAATTGCAAAAACGGGAGCCCAGATAGACAGGATGCTGAAAGATTGTTCTGTGCGTTTACAGTTGAAGGCAAATCAAATCACCTACAGAAAATTTAATGGCTCCAACCTGGCAGCGACAATCCTTTTTGCCTATAACCGGATTGAATTAAGCAAGGTATTATTGGAACACGCTGGAGGGTCGCTTGCCGTGGATGGTACCTTACAGAACCAGGGTAATTCCAATTTGCTTGACGTTCACGCACAAATGTATAAGGTAGATCTTCCAAAAGTTTTTAACGCGTTTAACAATTTTGGTCAAACTGCCATTCAAGATAAAAATCTGGCGGGCAAATTGAATGCGGACATCAAGATAACAGGATCCATTTCCAGTGACGCACAGTTGGATGGCAATAGTTTGGCAGGCACTGTTGACTGGACCCTGGCAGATGGCCAGCTGATTCAATTTGAACCCTTGGAAAAAATTTCCAAAGCCGTGTTTAAAGACAGGAGTTTCTCTGATATTTATTTTGCAGAATTAAAAGACCGTTTTGAAATTAAAGGAACCGGAATCAAGATAAACCGGATGGAGATACAGTCCACCGCTCTGACCATGTTTACCGAAGGATTGTATGATCTAAAGAAGGGGGCCGACATGAGTATACAAATACCATTGAGCAATCTCAAATCGAAAAATCAGGATAAACTACCGGTAAATAAGGGGATTTCCAGCAAGACTGGAATCAGTCTGCTTTTGAGGGCGAAAACCGGTGATGACGGCAAGCTGAATGTCACCTGGGATCCATTTAAGAAAGCCTTAAAAAAATAGTACAATTTCGAATTATCAATACCTTTGCCCTCTTTGCAAATTATTATTTCATGCCTTTCACGCTCAACTCGCCGTATTCCCCTGCTGGTGATCAGCAGGAAGCCATTTCCCAACTGACAGATTCCATATTAAACGGGGAAGAATACCAGACCCTGCTTGGGGTAACGGGCTCAGGAAAAACCTTTACGGTCGCCAATGTCATTCAACAAGTCCAAAAGCCAACGCTGGTACTTACTCATAATAAAACCCTGGTCGCACAGTTATACGGCGAATTCAAACAATTCTTTCCGGACAATGCGGTGGGATATTTTGTTTCCTATTATGACTACTACCAGCCAGAAGCATATATGCCTGTTAGCGACATATATATCGAAAAGGATCTTTCCATAAATGAAGAACTGGACAAGCTCCGTTTGCAGGCCACTACACAATTATTGAGCGGGAGGAGGGACATTATCGTAGTTGCCTCCGTGAGCTGCATCTACGGCATTGGCAATCCGGCAGAATTTGAGAACGGTATTATCCGGGTTGACCGGGGGCAGATCATTGCAAGACAGAGATTGCTTCATTCGCTTGTGAACTCTTTGTACAGCCGCAGCCAGGGTGAATTCGAAAGAGGGAGCTTTCGCGTAAAAGGCGATACCGTGGACATAAACCTTCCTTACGTGGATTATGGTTACCGGATCACCTTCTTTGGAGATCAAATCGAAGAAATTGAAAGTTTTGAACTCAGTACGGGAAAGCGGATCGGAGTCATGGAAAATGCTGCCATATTCCCTGCCAATCTGTACCTGGCGCCTAAAGATAAGCTTCAACAGATCATCGCCGAAATACAGGACGAGGCAGCTGCCCAGGCGGTTTATTTTAAAAACGTGGGAAAATATATCGAAGCGCAAAGATTGACCGAAAGAGTTAATTATGATTTGGAGATGATCAGGGAACTAGGGTATTGTAACGGGATTGAAAATTATTCCAGGTTCTTTGACAGGCGAAAACCCGGCACAAGGCCGTTTTGCCTGCTCGACTATTTCCCAAAAGATTTTCTTTGTGTGATCGATGAAAGCCATCAAACTGTGCCGCAGGTAAGCGGAATGTACGGAGGAGACCGGAGCAGGAAATTGGTGTTGGTTGATTTTGGGTTCCGCCTGCCTTCAGCGCTGGATAACAGACCACTCAATTTCCACGAATTTGAATCGATGCTAAGTCAGACCATTTTTGTCTCCGCAACACCAGGTGATTATGAACTTGAAAAAACGGGAGGTGTGGTCGTGGAGCAGGTTGTGCGGCCAACCGGTCTGCTTGACCCTCCTATTGAGATCCGGCCAAGTACCAACCAAATCGATGACCTGTTGGATGAAATTGATAAACGGGTGAACAAGGGAGATCGCGTATTAGTGACGACACTCACCAAACGTATGGCCGAGGAAATGGATAAATATCTGCAGCGAATTAATATCAAATCCAAATATATCCACAGCGAAGTGCATACGTTGGATAGAGTTGAAATCCTGCGGCAATTGAGGTTAGGGGAAATTGATGTATTGGTGGGTGTTAATCTTTTAAGGGAAGGGTTAGACCTTCCCGAAGTTTCTCTAGTGGCTATTTTAGATGCAGATAAGGAAGGTTTTTTGCGCAATGAAAGATCGCTCACCCAGACGGCTGGCCGTGCCGCAAGAAATGTGGATGGACTAGTGATCTTCTATGCAGATAAGATCACAGAAAGTATGCAGAGGACTATTGATGAGACTAGCCGCCGGCGTGAAAAACAAATCCGCTACAATATTGAGCACCGGATCACGCCTAGGACCATAATAAAATCCAAGGAACAGATATTTGCACAAACCTCCGTACTGGATATCAAAGGATATGATCAAAAGAACCCCCTTGCATTAGGCGCCGATGGAGAAATCCTGGCTGTTGGGGAAGATCAACCATTGTTCCAGACTATTCCGCAATTGGAAAAAGGCATCGCAGCTGTAAAGAAGGATATGGAACAGGCTGCAAAAGACCTGGATTTTATGGAAGCCGCAAGACTCAGAGATGATATGTTTTCCATGCGTAAGATGTTAGAAGAAATGAAAAAATGAATTCACTTAAAACCATAATTAAAATGAAAAGGTTAATTGCATTGGTTTCGATTATTTTGATTATCAGTAAGGGCTATTGTCAACCTGTTTCTTCAAGCAAATGGGAAAGGATGATACAACAGATACCCGTTCCCGAAGGGCAAATCAATATATTCAGCCTCAAATGGCTGCCCGGCTCCCATAATTTTTGGATCGCCGAAAATGAAAATATATACCAGTACAACGCAGAAGATATGAACAACAAAAAGTTGATACTGGCTGCAGATCAAATCAAGGCTGCAGGGTTGACAAGCCGGGTGGAAGCTATTGTGTGGAGTAAGGATCAGCATCAAATATTGATTTATACCAATTCGGCCCGGGTATGGAGAGGCAATACCCGTGGTGATTATTGGTATTTTGACCTGCAAACCGGCAAAGGACATCAAATAGGCAAAGGCCTGCCTGGCTCCTCGCTGATGTTCGCCAAATTCGCAGACGATAACCAGAAAATGGCTTACGTGAGCAAGCACAACTTATATGTGGAGGATATTGCAAGCGCAACAATCACAAAATTGACTTCGGACGGCACCGACCGTATCATCAACGGCACATTCGATTGGGTCTATGAAGAAGAACTCAGTTGCCGCGATGGATTTAGGTGGAGCCCTGACAGTAAACACATCGCATTCTGGAGAGTAGACGCTACGCTGATCAAAAATCACTTGATGATCGATAACACTGATTCGCTCTATCCTTTCACCATACCTGTAGAATATCCCAAAGCGGGTGAAAAACCTTCATCGGTAAAAATCGGTGTTATCGATATACTGACTAAGGAACCGGTCTGGCTGGAAATCCCGGGAGATCCTGATAATAATTATCTGCCAAGGATGGAATGGGCCGGGAACAGTAAAGAAATTACTGTCGCACAGCTCAACAGACAGCAAAATGAAGCCAGCTTGTATATGTGCCAGGCGGAAACAGGAAAAGCGGAAAAAATCTATACTGACAAAGATGAGGCATGGATTGATATTGTTCAGCCTTTTGTATGGGATGCGCCTTCATGGACCTGGATCGAAGAAGGAAAATCGTTTTTATGGAGCAGTGAAAAGGATGGCTGGTTGCATATTTATAAAGTTTCGCGCAAAGGCAAAGATGAGCAACTGCTGACTAAAGGAAATTTCGATGCAGAATATGTTGCCTATGATAAAGCAGGCGGAAATATTTATTTCAATGGAAGCCCCTATGATGCTACGCAAAGCTATTTATATAAAGTCAATTTGAAGAAATCAGATACGGTCCGCGTGACCGCTCCGGTCTTTGAGGGTACCAATTTTTATGTCTTTTCGCCCGATGGGAAATTCGCAGCTCATGCCAATGGCAATATCCACCGGAGTTTTAATACAAGACTATTGAGTCTGGACGAGAATAAAAAAATATACCCTGCAGGGGCCGATGAGTTTACAGATCCTCATTTAGGGTATAACCTGGAAAAATTTAAAATAAAGACAGTGGATAACGTCGAAATGGACGGGATAATGGCCAAGCCCGTCAATTTTGATCCGTCAAAAAAATATCCTGTTTATTTTTATGTGTATGGCGAACCCGCCGAAGCAACGGCGGTGGATCTGCCCAACTTTGATGCCTTTATCACCCAATTGATACCTGAAGGTTATATTGGAATTACCATGGATAACAGGGGTACCCCGCAGTTCAAAGGAAGAGCCTGGCGAAAATCCATTTATAAGAAGATTGGTGTGGTCAATAGCAGGGACCAGGCTATGGCAGCAACGGAAGTCCTAAAATGGCCATTTATCGATACTGCCAGGGTTGCGGTGCATGGTTGGAGCGGAGGTGGTTCCATGACCTTGAATTTGTTATTCCGTTATCCTGAAATATATAAGACTGGAATAGCGATTGCTGCAGTTACCGATCAGCATTTTTATGACAATATTTATACCGAAAGGTATATGGGCGTCCCCCAAGAAAATGAGGCTGATTATGAAGCCTCTTCGCCTGTTAACTTTGCGAAGAATTTGAAAGGTAATCTATTGTATATCCATGGCACAGGTGACGATAACGTGCATTATAAAAACGCAGAAGTATTAATCAATGAATTAATAAAAAATGATAAACTTTTTAGTCTGATGATTTATCCCAACCGGAGTCATGGAATCAACGAGGGAGAGGGCACGCAGAAACAACTCAATGATACCTTTGTTAAGTATTTAAGGGAACATTGTCCACCAGGTACAAAATGATTCAAACCTAATTTATACATTGAATGGAAAAGAAAGTATTTCTGCTGGATGCCATGGCCTTGATCTTTCGAGCCTATTATGCGCTGATTCGAACTCCTCGTATCACATCAAAAGGAAAAAATACGAATGCACAGTTTGGTTTTACCAATACCCTGGTGGACCTTATCATCAACCAGCACCCTTCACATATGGCCGTTTGTTTCGATACCCACGCACCAACGGAACGCCATACGGATTTCAGTGATTATAAAGCCAACCGGCAGGAAGCCCCGGAAGATTTATTGATTGCAATTCCCGATATCAAAAGGATAATACTTGGTTTTAATATCCCTGTCATGGAATTGGATGGTTTCGAGGCCGATGATGTCATCGGCACCTTGAGCAAACAGGCTGCTGCCGCAGGGTATGAAGTATTTATGGTAACCCCTGACAAAGACTATGGACAATTGGTGAGTGAGCAGGTAAAAATTTATAAACCGGGATATCAGGGAGGGGATGTGGAAATCATGGGGCCGGAACAGGTGCTTTCCAAATGGAATATAAAAGAAATATCCCAGGTTATTGATATGTTGGGTTTGATGGGTGATGCTGTTGACAATATTCCTGGGATCCCTGGCATAGGAGAAAAAACTGCTTCCAAATTGTTACTCGAGTATGGCAGTTTGGAAAATGTACTGATGAATGCAGAAAATATCAAGGGCGCAGTCGGCGAAAAAATAAAAGCTGGAAAAGACCTCGCGTTGATGAGTAAAAAGTTAGCCACTATTATCACCCATGTACCCGTTGAATTCCACGAGGAAAACTTCAAACTGAAGGATTGGAATAAAGAGGCTTTGCACGAAGTTTTTGCAGAATTGGAATTCAGGACGGTAGCCAAAAGGATATTAGGAGAGGAATTGTCTGTTCCAGGTAAGGAAAAACAAGCGCCCGTGGGTGTACAACAGGATTTATTTGGAAATGTCGTGGAAAGCCGGGAGCCGGATCAGGGTACCCAGGTGAATGCGGATGCCGAAAGAACCGGATTACAAGTCGACAAAAATATATCCAATACGCCACATCATTACTTGGCCGTTGTAGGAGATCAGGCAATTGAGGAATTGGTGGCCCAATTAAAAAACCAATCTGAAGTCTGTTTTGACACTGAAACAACCGGCATAGACGCCAATAATGCCGAACTAGTAGGGATGAGTTTTTCCTTCCGGCCTACCGAAGCCTATTATGTCCCCTGTCCCCCTGACCCCGGCAAGACAAAAAAAATACTGGATATGTTTTCACCGGTCTTTGCTGATGAAAAGAAGATCTGGATCGGGCAAAATATAAAATATGACCTGTTGATACTCACCTGGTATGGCGTAGAATTGAAAGGAACCCTGTTTGATACGATGTTGGCTCATTACGTGATCGAACCGGATGGAAAACGAAGCATGGATTTGTTGAGTGCACAATACCTAGGGTATGAACCCGTGCATATCGAGGAGCTCATTGGGAAAAAAGGAAAGGCGCAAGGAAATATGCGAGATGTGGAGTTGGAAAAAATTAAGGAATATGCTGCTGAAGATGCAGATATCACACTACAACTAAAACATATTTTTGTCCCCTTGCTCGAAAGTAAGAAAGTCGAAAAGGTTTTTTCCGAAGTGGAAAACCCCTTAGTGAAGGTGTTGACCAGCATGGAATTTGAAGGTATAAGAATCGATATGGATTTTCTCCGGGAATATTCCAAAGAGCTTGACCGTGATGCCAAACAGGCAGAGGAAAGCGTATATAGTCAGGCGGGAGTGAGGTTTAATTTATCCTCCCCCAAGCAATTGGGCGAGGTTCTTTTTGAAAAATTAAAACTTGATCCAAAGGCGAAAAAAACAAAAACCGGACAGTATGCTACCGGTGAGGACGTTTTACTGAAACTCGCTCATCAGAGTAAGATTGTGGACGATATACTGGCCTACCGCGAGCTCACCAAATTGAAATCGACTTATGTGGATGCGTTGCCAGAGATGATCAACCATAAAACCGGCCGGGTACATACTTCGTATGCCCAGGCGGTTGCTGTAACCGGAAGACTCGCCAGCAACAATCCCAACCTTCAAAATATTCCCGTGCGAACCGAAAGGGGAAGGGAAATCAGAAAGGCCTTTATTGCACGGGATCAGGATCATATTCTTCTTTCTGCGGATTATTCCCAGATTGAATTGCGCATTGTTGCAGCAATGAGCGGAGACCCTGCCATGTGCGAAGCATTCAGCAAAGGAAAAGATATCCATACCGCTACCGCTTCAAGGGTATTTGGAGTGGAAGAAAAGGATGTGACCCGGGAAATGCGTTATAAAGCAAAAAGCGTGAATTTCGGAATCATCTATGGTCAGGGCGCCTTCGGACTTGCTGATAATTTGGGTATTAGCCGGACGGAAGCTAAAGCGATCATTGATAATTATAAAACGCAATTCGCCAATATTCAGAAATTCATGGATGACACCATCAATTTTGCAAGGGAACATGGATATGTCCAGACCCTGATGAACCGGAAGCGATGGCTTCGCGATATCAACTCCTCCAACTTTACCGTCAGGGGTTTTGCAGAACGCAATGCCATCAATTCTCCTATCCAAGGTACTGCCGCCGATATGATCAAGCTGGCCATGATAAAAATCCATCATGAATTCAAAAACCATGGGTTTAGGTCAAAAATGCTCCTCCAAGTCCATGACGAACTTGTCTTCGACGCCTATAAACCCGAAACAGAGCTAATAAAACCTATTATTTTGCGTTGTATGCAAACAGCACTTCCCCTACCCAACGGGGTTCCCGCTACGGCAGAGGTAGGAATGGGAGTTAATTGGCTTGAGGCACATTAATTAATTCTATATTAACATATTATTTGTAAAACTTGTCAAAACTTTGCATAAGAAATAAGGTCTTATCCACGTATATCTTTTATTACTCTTGAAATCAACGTTTAAATGAAAAATTTATATATGAAAACACTTCTTACGAAGATCTGCCTGTTGTGCTGCTCTTTATTCCTTTTCAGCACGATAAAAGCCCAGGAAGACTGGCCAAAAATCATAACGGCTTCTGACGGAACTATAATCAAAATTTACCAACCTCAACCCGAGTCATTTTCGGGCAACACATTAAAATTCAGAGCTGCCATTTCTGTAACGGCGACGCAAGGCACAGAGCCGGTATTCGGTACTTTTTGGTCTTCTGCAAAAGTGCAGACGGACAGGGACAGCAGAGAAATTGCGATTGAGTCACTCAACATTTCTGATATTAAGGTTCCCGCTGAAACCGATCAGACCAAACTAGATCTGCTGAAATCAACACTTGAATCTCAAACGCCGCAGGCGCTCGGTCAGATTCCCCTGGATGAGGTGCTTGCTTCGCTGGATCAAAATAATGAGGCGACTAAACTATCCAATAATATCAGCAACCTGCCACCCAAAGTCACCTTTACAAGCCAGCCCTCGATACTTGTCCTGATTGATGGGGCACCCAAGCTGCAAAAAAACAACGATTGGGGTGTGGATGTCGTTATCAATAGCCCCTTTACGATCATAAAAAATACAGATGGCCTTTTTTATCTTTACGGAGGCAATCGCTGGTATACTGCTCCTGATGCTACAGGTCCTTATACTTATACCAACGGAAGCGTTCCACAGAATATATCGACGATTGAAACTGCCCTGAACAGCAAAAATAATGCTGCAAACGCAAATCCTCAGGGTCCTTCAAATGCAGCTGCTCCAGCTGGAAATCCAAATGCACCAGCACCTGCTAGTACAGATAACGTGGTTCCCAACGTCGTGGTTAGCACCACTCCCGCAGAATTGATCCAATCGAAAGGCGAGCCAAATTTTGTTCCGATAGAAGGAACAGCATTGCTCTATATGAAGAATTCCGACAATGACATTTTTATGGATGTCAATTCGCAGGACTATTATGTGCTGATATCCGGTCGTTGGTATCAATCAAAGCAATTGAATAACAATCAATGGCAATATATAGCCGCAGATAAATTACCCGCAGATTTTGCAAAAATTCCGGAGGGTTCTCCTAAAGACAATGTCCTGGCAAGCGTAGCTGGAACTGATGCTGCCAATGACGCAGTCATGGATGCGCAAATCCCGCAAACAGCGAAGGTTGACCGCAGAACTGCTACAACAACGGTAACTTATAATGGAGATCCCCAGTTCCAGGACATTAACGGCACCAAATTGCAGTATGCTGTTAACACCTCCTCGACCGTGCTCCGGTTTAAAGGACGGTACTATTGCGTGGATAATGGCGTATGGTTCGTATCAGATACTCCCACCGGGCCCTGGGCCGTGAGCACTGAACGCCCTGAAGACGTCGATAGCATTCCTCCAGACAATCCAGATTATAATGCAAAGTTTGTGAATGTATATGATGTGACTCCAGACTACGCATACATGGGTTATACTTCGGGTTATCTGAACAGTTATATTTACGGTCCAACCGTGGTCTATGGAACAGGTTTTTATTATGATCCCTGGTTCGGTTCTTACTATTATCCACGACCTTGGTCATGGGGATTCAATTTTGGATATAACCCATGGTATGGTTGGAGTTTTGGTTTTGGCTATAGTTTGGGCTGGTTCAATACTGGCTTCGGATATTCCTGGGGCGGATGGCGCGGCGGCTGGTGGGGACCAATGGCCTATCATCCAGCTTATTGGGGCTATGGTGGCGGGTATCGTCCTTTCAGCTTCTATGGCAGAAATGTCACCATCAACAGGAATACCTATGTGAATGTGAATAACAATATTTACCGCAATAGGGCAGGTGTCGTTACGAGAAACAATTCAAGGTTCGTTTCAGGAAACGGAAGGACATTTGCTGGCCGAGCAGGAGTCAACAGTGTTAACGCTCCCGGCGGTGCCCGTAATAATGTATATTCCGACCGTCAAGGAAATGTATATCAAAAGGCGCAGCAGGGCCAGTGGCAGCAGCGTACAAACAGGCAGTGGACGCCTGTAACCAATTCCGCTAATGTGACCCGCAATTTGGACAGGCAACAACAAATGCGCGACAGGGGTCAGGTGAGGACGCAAAATTTCCAAAGGGTCCAGAGTACTACAGCTCCAAGATCAGGCGGAGGGGCTCCACGTTCATCAGGAGGCGGGGGACGTTCAGGTGGTGGAAGAAGAAACTAATTTATTCGAAGGAGTTATAGTCTATAGAGAAAGCTGGCAGGTTTTGTTAACCTGCCAGCTTTCTTTTTTCTGAGAGGCAAACTATAGATTAAGCGCAAAATTATTCCCCTTTTGTTTTCCTGTCATCCGGACAAAGGCCTCCGCCGCGCGTACCGAAATTTCCCGGCCACGGAATTCTTCCATCGATGCATGGCCGCAATTATAAATTCCCGGAGGATCCTGGCTTAAATGACAATAGACCGCCTTTTTTTTCAATTCCTGCTGTTCAGTGATGTCGACATAATCGGTAGGCTTAAATGTCATGGTTTGTTCTCCGGTGCAAACTTCAAAAAAATAAAGGTCAAATGAATCGCTGGTTCTTAACCAGGCCTGTATTGTCAGCAAACTAGCTACCTGATGGTCCTTATGTGAATCAATTGGCCAATGGGTAAAAACCAGATTAGGTCGCTCTAGCGCGATCATCTCCTGTATTTTTTGCACCCAATCATTGTTGATGATGGTACTTCCATCCACCTGACCCGCGAAAACTGCCTTGGCCCTTAAGAGGCTGCAGGCGGCCCGTGCTTCTTTCGATCGTATATCCGCGGCCTCTGAGGCCTGTTTTCCTGGAATGCCAGCCTCTCCCCGGGTTAGGTAAATGATGGTTACTTCGTGGCCGGCCATGGCAAATTTAGCTAAGGTCCCACCACAGCCGCTTTCGGGATCATCGGGATGTCCGCCTACACAAACTACTTTGAGTGGACGGGCCGGGGAGTCATTTTGATCAACGGTCAGGGATGCCAGCGGCAACAGACCAATACCGGCTGCTGCTTGTTTGACAAAATGACGTCGGGAAGAGTTTTTGCTCATATTCTTTAAATGGAGTGAAGGGCTATCCTATTTCCTTCCGTATCTTCCAAAACTGCCATATAACCATACTCCGGTGAAATTTGCGTTTTGGGCACAAGTACTTTTCCACCGGCCTTTTCAACCTTGTCGAGGACCAACTGAAGATCAGGATTGGCATTAAGATAGATCAATGGGCCATGCGTTGAAGACGGTTTATGAAATCCTCCGCTCTCACAAACTGCACCACCGACGCCGGACATGGGATCTTCCAACGGAAAGAGTCTCATACGGATATTGGGTAAATTCAACGGATCCAGTACAATTCCGAAAATTTCCTCATAAAATGTTTGCGCCCTTTGAATATTGGTAGCAGGGATCTCAAACCAACTGATCGCATTCTTTAGTTTTTTCATTTGGATCATAAGATTTTTGAATATGGGGAATGACAATTTACTTCCAGATGCCAATTATACCGCCCATTAGGGTTAATGCCAGCAGCATATAACCGCCATTGATAAAAATATACCTGCTGCTTTTCTGTTCAAAAAGAGCCACTATTGCAATGCCACAGAAAATCCAAACACCAGTTAAGAATCCATATAGGAGACCCGCGTTCCATTTATAGGTCGGATCACCAAGAAACATACCCAGATTTGCTGCCATGACTAACGAAAGTACAAAAGCCCATCCAAATATTTTCCCCTTGTTCCCTTTTTGAATCTGCTCGGGACTAAGGCCATTTTCTTTCATCCAGGCTTTCCCAAATAGTGCACGCGAATACCAGACTCCGCCCAATAAAAATGCAGAAATACCAGCGACCAAGACTGCCAGCCAGTTAATTGTAGGAGTGCTCATAGTTGATTTTTTAATTTGATGAATTGCTTAATTATGCAGGACAAGATCGAAAATGCGCTCAATAAATATAAAAAATTTCAACAGCATTTTTCCGCTGGCCGCGGATCCTTTTATAAGCAGAAGAAATAGACTATTGCTATGCGGCCCATAAGCTGGGCTTTATAATTGACCATAAGGCCCAGCCATTCATCCTGGACAATTCCCTGATCGATCTTAAAAATGAATTGGATGCCGCTCTTTTTTGCATGATAAACCGCAAATGGCTTATCAATATCCACCATATCCTGCGTTTCAAAACCAGTCCTAAGGGCAAATTGTTGCTGGAGTTGAATCCAAAGCCGCCTGAGGAGGTCATTTTCAGCCAGGAAAACGGGGCGGCTTTTAAAAAATGGTTAAAGCGTTAAGTGGTTAATTTTAGAAAACATTTACTTTTTCGGTTTACCTTGCACCTCCTTTAAAGAACAAAATAGTATGGAATATAGTAAAATTGTCGCCATTACCGGATTACCCGGATTGTATGAGCTGGTAAGCAGCAAAACAGATGGAGCTATTGTACGGTCGCTGGAGGATAAGAGCACCCGGTTTGTCTCCAGTCGCATCCACAGTTTTTCTCATTTGGAAAGCATTGAAGTATTCACTTCAGAAGAAAATGTCAACCTAAACGAGGTCTTAAAGGCCATGGAAGGAAGCAGCGTCAAAATACCTGACGACAAAGATGCCGGAGCGCTGACCCGGTACTTCAAAACCGTATTTCCCAAACTGGACTTTGAGAGGGTCTATAATAGTGACCTTAGGAAAATGGTGAAATGGTTTTCTGTACTGAAAAGTCACGAGGTTGATTTTAGTACAGCAGTAGAACCTGAAACAGTCCCTGAAGAAGTGGTTGAAGAAAAGCCCGCTCCTCCAAAAGTAGAGCCTGCACCCAAAGCCGAGCCCGCAGGGAAAAAGAAAAAAGAAGATGTGGCAGCTAAAAAGACTGAAAAAAAACCAGCTAAAGCCAAGCCGGAAAAGAAAGTGAAAGAAGCAGTAAAAGAAAAAGCAACCAAAAAAGAGAAAGCCGATAAAAAAGAAAAGCCGGCCAAAAAAGCAGCCAAGAAGAAAAAATAATTGAACTTATGACGCTTACCGCCCATATTAGAAAGCCTGAAAGGCATTTTCTACCTAAGGATTTTGTCATTACCGATTGGGCCAAGCTGGAGCCATACTTCAAAGATCTGATGGATCGTGAAACCGGATCGGTTGCCAAGCTTGAAAAATGGCTGCTTGATATCAGTGAGTTGGAAGCCATAGTCAGTGAAGACGCCTGCTGGAGGCAAATCCGCATGACCTGCGATACAGAAAACAAAGAGCTGGAGAATGCTTTTACCTTTTTTATGCTGGAGATCCAGCCTAAAATGCAACCTTATGCGGATCAATTAAACAGGAAATTGATAGGCAGCCCACTGATTAAAGAATTAGATCAAGAAAAATTCTTTACCTATCTGCGTGCAGTTAAGAACAGTATTGAGCTATTTCGTGAAGAAAATATTCCCATTCAGGCCGAATTGAATGTCCTTGGCCAACGTTTCGGAGCTATTTCTGGAAAAATGACGGTTCAGGTCGATGGAAAAGAATATACGCTTCAGCAGGCTGCCAAATTCCTGGAAAACCAGGACCGGGCGATCCGCGAGGAAGTGTATAGGAAAACACAAGAAAGAAGGCTTCAGGACAAAGACGAATTGAATGAATTATATACGGTATTAATCGGGAAGCGAAACCAGGTCGCACTCAATGCGGGATTTGCTAACTACCGGGATTATAAGTTTTCTGAACTGGGCAGGTTCGACTACACCAAAGAAGATTGTTTTCAATTCCACGAATCCGTAAAAGAGCATATCCTGCCACTTGTCGGGCTGATCCATGCCCATAAAAAGAAAAAGCTTGGATTAGATACTCTCCGTCCATGGGACACAGAGGCAGTTCCCAAAGGTTCAGAACTTTTGCATCCCTTTACAACGGGGGAGGAATTGCTTGAAAAAACAATTACTTGCTTTGACCGGTTGAGGCCATTTTTTGGCGATTGCCTGCGCACCATGAAAGATTTGCGACGATTGGATTTGGAAAGCCGCAGGGGCAAGGCTCCGGGCGGCTATAACTGCGCGTTGGCGGAAACAGGCGCCCCATTTATTTTTATGAATGCCGCTGGGCAGATGAATGATGTGACAACAATGGTGCATGAAGGCGGACATGCCATACAATCCTTTTTGGCGCAAGACCTTGAGTTGACCGCCTTCAAAGAGTACCCGATAGAAATTGCAGAAGTGGCGAGCATGAGCATGGAATTATTCAGCATGGATCATTGGGATGTTTTTTTTGATAAGCAAAAAGATCTGGACCGGGCCATGGAACAGCAATTGGAACGCGTCATCACCATTTTCCCCTGGATTGCGATTATTGATAAGTTTCAGCATTGGGTTTACGAAAATCCTAAGCATAGCCACCAAGAAAGAAGGATAAAATGGCTGGAAATCTTACATGAATTTGCTTCGCCCGAGATTGATTGGAGCGGTTTGGAAGGTTTCCGCGAATATGGTTGGCAAAGACAATTGCACCTTTTCGAACTTCCCTTTTATTATATCGAGTATGGGATCGCACAGCTTGGCGCTCTGGGCCTTTGGATGCAATACAAGCAAAATAAAGAGAAAGCATTGGATCATTATACCGCAGCTTTGAGCCTTGGAGGCACAAAAACCTTACCGGCGCTTTACCAGGCAGCCAATCTGAATTTCAGCTTTTCGACTGAGTATATCCGGAAATTGATGGATTTTGTCGGGTTGGAAATGCAAAAAATAATTGACCGGAATTAGCCCGGCAAATATTCACGAAAAGGAGACTAGGTACTTGTCCATTTCCTTCAATCCGGTTATATTTGTCCCGACATTAAAAAATGGACTTTTATACATCTATATAAAAAAGCTACTAATCAGAGCCTTAACCAAAAGTCCCGGTGTTTCTACATCGGGGCTTTCTATTTACAGGCTTCACAAATTCCGCTGACCTGCATTTCCATTCTGGCAACGGTAAATCCTTTTGGAAGACGGACGGACGGAATGACCACTCCATCCAGACAAACAGTATTGCCACAGCGTTGACAAATAAAATGGACATGATCGTCAAGGTGGTTGCCGCCTGAACAATTTTCTTTACATAAAGCGTAGTGGATTGAATTATCCGCTGTAGGAATGGTATGGATAATCCCTTTACTCAGAAATGTTTGTAAGGTCCTGTAGATGGTCACCCGATCAAACTTATTTCCGGCATTTTTCTCAATATCGCTGTGTGACAAAGCTCCCGCACTGTTTAAAAATAAATTCAGGATCTTTCTTCTGCTTCCTGTCAAGCTCAATTGATTCAATTTCAATATAGAATCTGTTCTGACTTCCATAAAAACAGATTAATAAAATTTGCCTTAGAACCAAATCATCTTCAGTGTTTTGGATGAAAGGAATAAAAAAATTACATCTGGAAAAAAACAGGGTATTGGATAATATCCAAGCGTAAAATGATATCCTCAAAAGCAATGTCTGTATAGTGGGTGTTGTGCCCCCAAACTATTCCGAAAGCTGGCATTTGATTGTCATAAGTCGCCTGGGCCCAACCATCTTTATTAGTTGGGGAGTTCACAAAATAAACAAAGTTACCATCAATTCGGATAGTTGATTAATGAATGATTACTTCCCGAATGCGTTGCTTTTCCATGCAACAGTTCAGAAATATCCGAGATCAAGGCATTAATTTCTTCATTTTTCAATCCATCATAAATTTTGCGAACTTGCCCGTTCCTGTCGACCAGGGCAAAAAATTGGGTATGTATGAATTGCTGGTCGAAAGCTACATTATTGTTTTTTGGGTCGTCAAGCAGGTAACTGATTCTTGCTGTGTGGTAAAGGCTATCTTTCCGACCCGTCAGGAACCACCAGGTCTTGGAATCCACTCCTAAAGAATCCGAATAATGCTTCATCCTGCCTACGCTGTCTGTTTCGGGATCCACCGTATGGGATAGTATCCGGAAATCCGCCTCATTTCGAAATTTTTCATATACTTCCTTAAGATTATTATTCATTATAGGGCATATCCCTTTGCAGGTTGTAAAAAAATATTCAGCGACATATACCTTGCCATCTGTATTGTTTTGGGTAATGGTTTGTCCATCCTGATTGATGAATGAAAAAGGTTGAACATAGGCAAGAATTGGCATTTTAACCTCGCCGTAGCCGGGTATGATCCGGGTCAGCACCAGATAGAATACCAGGAAAAGGACAGTAAAAAATAATATATAGAACCTGGTTTTCCGATTGATTGTCATGAATGGCCAAATTGGGCACAAATTTAGTTAATCCCCTCCCGATTTGCTATTTTTGCCATATAAAGCTGAGTTATGATTAAAACAGGAAATCCGGTAATCAGTATCTATACGGAGATGACACCCAATCCGGAAACTATGAAATTTGTGGCCAATAAACTTTTGTATCCGGGTAAGAGCATTGACTTTCCTGATGTTGAAAGCACCAAACCCTCCCCTTTGGCAATCGAACTATTTGGTTTCCCTTTTATAAAAAGCGTTTTCATTGCAAGCAATTTTGTTACGCTTACAAAAACTCCAGAGACGGATTGGAATGATGTCATTCCTTCGGTCCGTCTTTTTTTGAAGGAATGGCTAGAAGAAGGCAAGCCCGTGATTAACGAGGAGGAAATTGTCATTGCAGAAACCGACAACAACGGCATCGCTGCCGATGACGATGATGTGGTCAAGCGCATTAAGGAATTATTGGAAAATTATGTCAAGCCCGCTGTTGAAATGGACGGAGGCGCAATCCAGTTCAGAAGCTATAGGGAAGGAACTGTAAACCTGATGCTGCAAGGTTCCTGCTCCGGTTGCCCCTCTTCGATGATCACTTTGAAAGCTGGAATTGAAGGCATGATGAAGCGCATGATACCGGAAGTAAAGGAAGTGGTTGCCGAAGCTGAGTAAGCGTTTAAAAAAAAATAATATATAAAGCTACTTTATACAGTAGCTTTATTTTTTTCTATCAGGACGTATTAATGATAATCGTCCGGGGTACCTCATTCTTGGATATGGAAGACCTATATAGGCAACTCATTACGGATATCCGGCAAACCGGATGGCTAGAGGCGATAGCAGTGATTGCCGGAATTGCCAGCGTCATTTATTCCAGGTTGGAGAATATTCTCGTATATCCTGTGGGCATGATCAATACTTCCATCTGTATATATTTATATATCACGCATGGACTCTATGCTGATGCCTCCGTTAATCTTTATTATACGGTGATGAGCGTGATCGGATGGTTTCTATGGGCTCAGAAAAAAGAAGGGTCAGCCCTTCTTAAAATTACAAAATCAGACCGAAGGGACTGGCGAAATGCTCTCCTGTTTTTCTTTACTTGTTGGATCATTCTTTTTTTTATTCTGAAAAAATTTACGGACAGTACAGTGCCCCAGGCCGATGCCTTTACTTCGGCTGCAGCTTTTACTGGTATGTGGCTAATGAACAAAAAAAAATTGGAAAACTGGACCTGGTGGATAATTACTGATCTTGCTTCTGTACCCCTAAATTTTTATAAACATTTGGTTTTTTTGAGTTTTCAATATGCGATATTCCTGGTTCTGGCTATAATGGGATATATCACCTGGAGAAAAAAGTTAGCGCATGCCAACTAGTAAAAAAATCGTAGCCATCGGCCCGGAGTCAACCGGGAAAAGTTTTCTTTGTGAGGCTTTGGCCAAACGTTTCCAAACCCTTTGGGTTCCGGAATTTGCCCGCCAGTATCTAATGAATCATGGTAAAGAATACCAATATGACGATCTGCTCACTATTGCCAAAGGTCAACTTGCGCTCGAAGAAGGAACCAGGCCACCTGCGGGGTATCCCTTGTTCATCGACACCGATATGTATGTCATGAAAGTATGGTGTGAATACGTGTTTGGAAAATGCCATTCCTGGGTTTTGCAACAGATTGTGGCCAGAAAATATGATCTATACCTCCTTTGCAATACCGACCTTCCATGGTCGAAAGATGCCCTCAGGGAGTACCCTGATTTTCAAACGAGGGAAAGACTTTTTCATATGTATAAGGATTGCATGGTCAATCAACAGATTAATTGGATCGAAATCAGCGGGGATCAAGATCAAAGGCTACAAACGGCCATTGCCGCAGTCAACTCCGTAGTTTCTATTTCCTGACCTATTTTCCCATCCCGCTTCATTGGAGAAGTTTTTGAATGTCCGGATCTTCCTGGAGATGTCCCATCTGTAGCATAATCCAGGGATAGCGCGTGGCTACCCGTCTGGAAAGCGGATGAATCGTAAATATCTTCGGGTTGGGCAGGCAGGCTGCGATCATGGCCGATTCCTGGCGCGAAAGATTTTTTGCAGGTTTATTAAAATATTTTTTGGCGGCGGCATCGATACCATAGACCCCCCTTCCCATTTCTGACACATTCAGATAGATTTCCAATATCCGTTTCTTCCCCCACACCAATTCAATCATAAATGTAAAGTAAGCTTCCATCGCCTTCCTTATCCAGCTTCGGCCCTGCCAAAGAAAGACATTCTTAGCAACCTGTTGGCTAATGGTACTTGCCCCATGAAGAGACTTGCTTTTTTGATTATGTTTCATTGCTTTTTCAATGGATTTGAAATCAAACCCATCATGATCAGGAAATAGCTGGTCTTCGGAAGAAATGACGGCCAGTTTGGCATTGGGTGAAATGTCCTTCATGGAAACATAATTCCTTTTCAACCCATCTCCGCTGAATACACTTGCCAGTTGGGTAATGGTAAATGGAGGGTCCACCCATTTCAGTAATACGATATATAATAAATGGGTGAGAAATAAGATGATGAAAATGCGTCTGATGAGTTTGAGTATCCGGGGAATAGGGCCGTTTGTTTTGTCTGCCATCCGCTAATTTTACCCTTGCAATATACTTACAGTAAGGGATCAGAATAATATCATTTTTTGTTGGGATTCAGGGCCAGATATTCAAGGGTATACTTTTTCCCCAGATAATATTTCTTGAAATGTGCATGTCTTAACAGGAAACCTCCGATAAGAAAGCTCCCCGACACAATCAGGTAAGTCGGAGAATACCACTGGCTGAAATTACTGGACTGAAGAATTCCATTTACGCCGGCGATGATTATTGCGGCCCCGCCCGCAGCCATCAGCACGGAACCGTCCAATCCATAATTCAAACCGGTCCTTTCCCTCCTGATTGCACTGATCTCTTTGATATCGAAGGGAAGACCATTGAGGAATACGCTATCATTTCGGATAGCTGTTATTGTTCCATCAAACCATTGATCATAGATCGTTTCCATGGTCAATGAAAGACCCGTAGTATAGGTTCTCAAATTTGCCCCATTTCTTTTCAAGACCATGATATCGTCAGATTGCGCCTGTATGAATACTGGCAACAGACACAGAAACAATAGAAAGGGTTTCATCTTTATCATACGGTTTCTTAAAGAAAGTTAACCCAAACTTAGCAGGGTTATTGTAACTAAATTGTTAATGCTATCTGATCTTATTGCCAAAAAAAATGACACCCCAGGCTAGTGCTATCCCAAAAATAACCAGGATGGTACCAGAGATTTTATTGATGATCGAAAGATTTTTTTGTGTAAGGCGATGACTAAGTCTGCCAGCCATTAAAACCTTCCCCACATCGGCCGACATATTTACAATCAGGCAAACGGAGAAAATGACAATTCGTTGATCCAAAGTATGGGTTACAGAAAGCACTGTTGCATTACCCAACCAAAAAACTATGACCCCGGGATTAAGTGTATTAATCAAGAAGCCGGAAGCAAATATCCTGGCCATTTCCTTTTTCTTTATGCTTTCCCGGGGGCCGTTCCCGGTATTCTTGAGATGGACTTTCTTAAAGAAAACAAAGTAAACGCCCATCAAGATCAAAAAAAGACTGCCCGCGTATGCGATATCTTTTTTGTATTCGAGTAACTCACTCACCAGTACCGTGAATGCATTACTCAACACAACCAGGATGATATCACTGGACCACACACCAGCTACAAAACTGAATCCACCCACATGTCCATGGCTCAGGCTTTGTTTGATAATCGTAAAGATAATCGGGCCTACAGACAGGGCCAAAACGAATCCAAGTGCAAGCCCTTTTAATATCGATTGAATCATATTAAAGCCTCATTTTTCTTTTTCGCTTTTGCATGTTAAACCGCCCCAAGAAATTTTTGCCAGTCTTGCAATATTTCTCCCTTTAGCACTCTGGGAAATTTATGCTGACCTCCCTCCTTCCCTTTGAGATGCATGAACTCCATGAATTTTTTCTCAGACAAAATGTTCACATAGACATCTTTGAGGGCGCTTTTCCTCTCCACTGCATAATCATCATTCAAAATCTTCAAATTGTCGTCAATTTTTTGTTTCAGCATCATCGGGTCTACCAGATCATCCGTTGCTAGCCACCATTGGTGTGCAAAAAATAACCCATGAGGGACTCCGGCCACCGTGAATTCGGGAATGGAGATATTCAATTCTTCACTTGCCAGCTGCACCGCCTTATTCATGTTATCTACACTCAGGTGTTCCCCCACCAGGCTTAAATAATGTTTTGTTCTTCCTGTAATAATTATTTCGCAGCGTTCTTTATCCACAAATCTAACGGTATCGCCAATTAGATACCGCCATGCTCCCGCAGCGGTACTGATCAAAAGGGCATAATCTTTTTTCTCTTCTACTTCATGGATCATTAATGTCTCGGCGTTTTCGGAAAGATTGCCTTCCTGGTCAAAATTCTGGTCGTCAAAGGGAACAAATTCAAAGAAAATATGTTGATTGGTCACGAGGCGCATGCCTTCTGCATACTGCCTGTCCTGGTAGGCAATAAAGCCTTCGGAAGCCAGGTAAGTTTCGATATACGTAATCGGTTTGCCAAGCAGTTTTTCAAAACCCTTTCTATAGGGTTCAAATGAAACACCACCATGGACAAAGAAACCCAGGTTTGGCCAGATTTCATGAATGTGTTTCAATCCATATTTTTCAATGATTTTTTCCATGCAAATCTGTATCCATGCCGGAACGCCAACAATAAAGCCAATGTCCCAATTCGGAGCCTGCCTGACCACCTCATCCAATTTTTCCTGCCAGTCCTTGGTACGGGCGATCTTTTTTCCTGGCTTATAAAAAGGAGAAAACCAGAAAGGCACCCTTCTTGCGGTAATACCACTCAGATCTCCCGCGTAGTACCCTGCCCCTCTTTGCAGACTGGTGCTGCCTCCAATCATCAGCCAGCCTTTACCAATACTTTTTACCGGTATGTCCTGGTAGGTTCTCAATGTAAGTAATTGCTTGATCATGACTATGCGATTACCTCTAAGCAGGTCGTTGGTGATCGGGATATACTTACTCGCCGATTCTGAAGTACCCGAGCTTAACGCATAATATTTAATTTTTCCCGGCCAGCACACATCAATTTTTCCTTCCAGGGTCTTATGCCACCAATCGGCATAAATCCTGCTATAATTATATGTAGAAACTATTTCCTGGAACTTACGGTACGGCTGTTTGTGCAGTAAGATTTCGTCGAAACGGAAATGCTGGCCGAATTGGGTTAAACGCCCCTTACTCAACAACTTTCTCAATACTTTCTGCTGCTGCCGCAAGGGTGATTTCTGGGGCAATCGCAAGGCCTTGGCAAGTGAAACTGGTAACTGAACATCAATTATTGCCATTGAGGATTTGCAATTATTGGGTGTGCCCAAAATTAAGGTTTTGAGTGCAAAAAAAATTAATGATTTGCCCTACGGGCGATCCTGTGTAAAGCGGCAGGCTACGGGATTTGTTGAAAAAATCAGCAGAAAAATTATGCGTGGCCAATTCATTATTGACAATCGTCCGATGGAAAAAAATATCAGCTTTCTTAATAAATAACCAGGAAACCCTATGGCAGTGTGGAAGATATGGCGAACCCTCACCCTTGACATCGATCAAGTGCAGGCCGTTTACCAGGGATTTGTTCAAATCCAATAGAGGTTTGATGTCTTTGGTCCGCATCAGTTCTGGCGGATAAAAACCAGCTCGCTTTCATTATTATCGGTATCCAGGCAACTGACCGCAACCCTGTGATCAATAGTTTCGATATTAGGAATATCAATTGAAGAGAGGCTGTCTGCAGGAACAATTTTGTAAATATTCAATACATTATTTTGATCAAAGAACGTATCGTTTGAGGCGAAACGATACACGATATAGGCCCGGATGGGCGTGCCACCTTCCTCTGACCTGAAATGTATGGTAAAGAAATCGGCGTAGACTCCACCCGTTTTGACATCGATAATGGGTTTTGGCGGTTTGATGGAGTCGATCCAATCCATCGGAGGGATAATGGCCGGAAATCTGAAATAATTATTCTTCAGGCTATCGCTCCAGCCATTGGGGTTTTTTTGAAAACTGCTGCTGCTGAAAAAGATCATACCCTGCACATTGGGTTCTTTCCTCAATGCCTGAATCTGGTTGGGTATCTGTGTCTTTTCCCTCCAGGCGGGATTGCTTCCCGCCTTATAAATCCCCAAACCAATATAGCAATGCCTTCCATAACTGTGTTGTGCCCACCAATCTAATAGAACCTCATAGGGTACTACTTTCTGCCCAAATTCCCAATACAACTGGGGCGCCACATAATCGATCCAGCCATTTTTTAACCAAAGCAATATGTCTGCATAAAGATCGTCGTAATTGGTTTGGCCTGCATGGGTATCACTGCCTTCAGGGTCCGCCGTTTTATTACGCCATACACCAAATGGGCTGATCCCGAATTTGCAATGAATTTTCTCTTCCTTGATTGTCTTACCCAAACTTACAATGATGGAATCCACATTGCTCCTGCGCCAGTCCCCCTTTTCCATGCCATTTCCGTATCTATTATAGGAAACCTCATCTGGAAATTCTCTGCCTACAATGCGATAAGGATAAAAATAATCGTCGAAATGAATGGCATCTATATCATAACGGCTTACTAAATCCCGGATAACTGCAGTCACATATTTTTGCACATCTTTATTACCAGGGTCAAAATATTTTACCCCTCCATAATTCAGGAACCATTCTGGGTGGATATTCGTAATATGCGAGGAGGAGATGGAGGACTTCCCGATCTGAAACACAGCCCTGTATGGATTACACCAAGCATGGAATTCCATGCCCCGCTTGTGCGTTTCCTCAATCATAAACTTCAAAGGATCATAAAATGGAGAGGGAGGCTGCCCTTGTTTTCCCGTCAGCCACTCGCTCCAGGGTTCATATGCTGAAGGATAAAAAGCATCTGCGGCGGGTCTCACCTGCACGATCACCGCATTCATCCCATTGAGACGGTGCATGTCTAGTTGACGGATAAATTCAACCTTCTGGCTGTCGGAGTTAAAATTTCCCCTGGATGGCCAATCAATATTATCCACTGTGGCGATCCAGGCTGCACGAAATTCATACTTCGATTGGGCTTGGCACCAATTAAAAACAAACAGAAAAAGAATAGTAATGCTCGAAAGAAGAGGATATTTCATTAGAATACTGTTCCGTTACGGATCTTATCAAGTAATTCATTCAATTGGTCGGCTTCGGCTGCACTGAGGTTCTTCAAAACGCCATCCATCTCGGCGTCACACCTATCGAGCTTCTCAAGCAGTTTTTTCCCTTTATTGGTGATGATCACGTCCACCAGCCTCCGGTCGGATTTACAGGTATTTTTTTTCGCCATCCCCTTTTTTATGATCCTATCTACAATCCGGCTGGTGTCGCTCATTTTATCCAGCATCCTTTCCCTGATCTGCAGCGTCGACAATGGAGCGTTGGCTCCGCGCAAAATCCTCAATATATTAAACTGCTGGGAGGTGATATCGTACCGGTCCAAAATTTGTTTCATTTGCTCATTCGCCCAGTTGTAGGTATAAATCAGGTTGATCCCCGCCTTTTGGTGCTCGTTACGGAACTTTGGCTGTTTGATATCATTTTCAATGGTCATGAATTTCCCTTCCCGACTGTTTTAAGAACTTCTAAAATTACAGAAATTATTGCCAGCCGGATTAACGGAGTTCCCGCGTAAGCATAAAAATAGTATACAAATGGTGGGCTTCGTGAAGAAGAAAGAATTCCGTCCATTCACTCACTGTCATATTACCAAATTTAGGATGACGCGCTGTTCGTTCTATTTCGGTTTGAGAAAATCCTGACAATTTATTTATGATGAGTGACCGATCAGCAGAAATTCGGTCTTTCAATGGGTCTAAGGGAAGCTCCAGGCAGGTAAAAAAAAGAGGATCCTGTTCGGCAACATACCGCCCAAAGGTGGGTTCCTGCTCTTCCATGATCCGCCCCAGACGATTTAGAAAAAGAGGCTGATAGGCCGCCAAATGCACGATGTTTTCAAAACAACTCCACTTGTCGGGGACGATCCTTTTTTTCAACTGCTGTTCCGATAGGCCATCGCAGAGTTCCTTGATTGTTTCATGCTGGTGTGTCAGTCTTACAGATATAGAACTGGAAAAATGCATTAATTCCCCCATACTTTTGTTCCCTCGCTGCAATTTGAACAGATGTCAATATTTTTCCTGCTTTCCAAAATTTGGTTCCGGAAATTTTTATATTCCTGATTGTGCCATATCTCCATGAACGGCTTGCCTTTCAGGTCACCCATCTGGTGCTGAGCATCTTTGTCGAAGCAACAAGGCACCACGAGTCCATCCCAGGTAATCACGGTGGCGTGCCATAAGCGCCAACAATGATTCTGCAGCGCATTCTTTATTTCGATTTTGCCCGCACCATTATTATTTTTCCGGTATCTGCTAAATCTTTCATTTCTCGGAATTAGCTGATTGGGATCATTTTGAAAATCATTGACCTGCGCCGTCTTAAAACGAATCTGATCAACACCTACTTCTTTTGCCAATCTGCGGGCATCTTCCAACTGATGTTCGTTCGGCCTTACTACCAAAAGTTGAAAAATAATGAATGGCGTTCTGCTGTTAAGTGCTTTTTTCCATTTGACTACATTTCGAGCGCCTTCTTTCACTTTGTCGAGGATTCCCCCAACCCGGTATTGTTCATATACTTCCTGAGTCGTCCCATCAATGGAAATAATAAGCCTGTCCAGGCCGCTTTCCACAGTTTTTTTCGCATTCTGATCATTGAGATAATGGGCATTTGTGGAAGTAGCCGTATAGATCCTCTTTTTCGAAGCATACTTCACCATGTCGAGAAATGCTGGATTAAGAAAAGGTTCTCCCTGAAAATAAAATACAAGGTAAATGAGGTCACTGGAAAGTTGGTCAAGTGTTTCGGTGAAAAAATCCTTTTCCAACGCACCCACCGGACGGGTAAAAGAACGAAGTCCGCTGGGGCATTCCGGACAACGCAGGTTGCAGGAAGTAGTAGGCTCAAAAGAAATCGAAACAGGAAGCCCCCATTGCACCGGATTTTTTGTCCACTTGCTCAGATAATAACTCCCCATTAGCTTTCCTGCATTCCACATCCTGCGGAACGTTAGCTTGGAGAGGAGATTGACCGTATCGTTCCAGTTCATATTTGGCATAATCAGCCTAAAATTACTCCCTAGTAGTTAAAGGGCAATGAAGAGCGGTCAGTTTTTCATTCGAGTCAGGTTATATTTGCATTAGATACATGCCAAAAAAGTATAAAAAAAATAGGGGTTGGAAGGTTGTTTTGGTGTTGGCATTGGCCTTATCTATATGTATTTTAGCCTGCTTCGGTGTCTATAACTGGTGGCAGGAGAGGGCTGCTCACTTCGTCAGGTATTCGGCCTTCGGTATAGACATTCCAATGAAATATTCTATCCACGGGATCGATGTATCGAAATATCAGAACGTCATAGACTGGGAATCTGTAAAGGAAATGAGTGTGGATAAAGTTCATATTGACTTTGCCTTTATTAAAGCCACGGAGGGTTTGGGCAATGAAGACGCTTTTTTTGCCCGTAATTGGAAAAAAGCAAAGATTGCTGGTTTGTCCAGAGGTGCTTACCACTTTTTCCTGGCTACAAAGAGCGGAAAAGCGCAGGCAGAAAACTTTATTAATTCGGTTAACCTGGAGGGTGGCGATCTGCCACCCGTACTGGATATAGAACAGGCATATGGGGTCCCTGCCGAAAAACTCAAAGAACGGGCGTTGGAATGGCTGGAAACCATCCATAGCTATTACGGGGCGCTCCCCATAATATATACTAACGTGGATTTCTATAACCGGTTTCTGAAAACCGATTTCGATCAATACCCTTTATGGGTGGCGCATTATCTTCAGCCTGAACAACCACGCATATACAGGGACTGGAGTTTTTGGCAACACAACGAGAGCGGAAGGGTCAATGGGATTGTTACAAAGGTCGACTTCAATGTGTTCAACGGAGACTCTATCAAATTCAAAAAAATCTTGATGAACTAAACCGTTTATAGGATGAGTAGCATGGAACCTGATGCAAAAGAATTCCTGAAAAAAATCGTCCGAACCCTTTTTACCGGAATACTTTGGCTCACCTTGAATATGACGATGGGCATTTATTTCGGTCTTATTTTTATTGAGGAGCGTATCAGTCTAGGAAATGTGCTTTTTTACATCTTCCTGGCCGGAAGCCTGGCTGCGCTGATCAGATTCTATATCCATATTTGGAAAGATAAGTTTCCGCATGGTTAGTACAGCCTATTGACTTTTTCCATCCAGAATGATCGGAGTACTTCCCTTCCCAAGAATGATCATTTTAGAATTCGGGGAAGCGGCCAATTCTTTCATGGCTTTAATTTGTTCATACTGCAGTTGCTTATCTGTAAGGCTTTCGCTGATGATGTGCTGGTAATCCGCAATGCCTTGCGCTTCCACCCTTTTTCGTTCAGCCTCCTGCTTTTCTTTCTGCAATACAAATTGCATTTTCTGCGCATCCTGTTCAGCACTGATTTTCTGTTCGATGCTGGTTTTGACTGATTGAGGAAGGGTGATATTTCTGATCAGCAATTGTTCCAGGACTAGTCCTCTTTTTTTAAAATCGCCGTCAATACTGTTGAAAATCCGCTGTTGAAATTCATCTCTTTTTGTCGAATACAGGGCAATGGCTTCATAATAGACCGCATTATCACGGATTTTGGTCCTCGTCAGCGGACGGACAATCTTATCGGTATAATCCAAACCCGTTTCTCGGAGGATATTGGGTGCTTCGATTGGCAAAACCTTGTAAAGCACGGTCAGGTCAATGGTCACCTCCAAGCCGTCGGATGTGAGTACCCGGATCGCATCATCTCCCTGACGGGCGCCTTCATCGTGTACCCCGCTCATGGTATAATTTTGCGTTTTTACGTCCATCTTTTCGATCTCAAATAAAGGATTTATAAAATGCAGACCGCTGCCTAATACGTCATTCTGAACCTGGCCGAATAATTTTTTTACGCCAACATCTCCTGCGTCAATCTGAATGATACAAGACATGAGCAGGCCCATTACCAGGACAAGCAAACCAACAATCCGGGTTATTCCTGCAAAACGTCTGTAGATTTCTCCGCTGCGGGACAGGGCTAGTCCCACTATAAAAATTATGATACCCAAGGTGATCAATGCCATATGAAAAGTTTGAGAAATGATCTAATAGCAGTAATTAACTGGTGTGATCAGTGATGATCAGCCAATGTCCATTAATCTTTCTGAATAGCAAGGTATAATATCCGCCGATATCACCCGCTTTTCTTTTCAGGAACCATTTGCCTATTACAAAATAGTATTCATTGGATAGCTTGCTCATTTTCAATAAGGTAAAAAAGAGTTTCCCCATTTTCAATGTATCACTATAGGTCTGTTTATAATTAATTAGTGTATTGGCATAACCATAGGTGATTCCGCCATGACCAATAAAAAGGAGTGAATCATCAGACCAGTAGCCTTTCATAAATTGATCGAGATTCCCCTGGTTCCAGGCCCTTACCTGATCAGATAACAATTTGCGGATGGTTGTTTCATCGGATGATTGACAGAAACCTGAAAGGCTAATGGACAGCAACAAAACTGAAAGGAATGATTTTCTCATCTGGGGGTTTTTCTTGAAATTAGCAAAAATACCACCATCAAAAATGTCCAGCCCAAAGAGAGTACCCCTACTCGTTGATTTCTCTAAGAATTTCTTTCAATTTCCTGATATGGCTAAGGTATAATTTATTGGTATACCACCTGTCGGCGAAATAAATGCCTAAAGTGGCCAGTATTAGAATTCCTGCCCAAATCAATATGACCTGCCAAATGGGATGCGCAGGATGGATATAGAAAATCGTTGGTCCTGGCGGGTGTGGCAGCTTCCCATACATCAAAACTGCCAGAAACAGGATACATATTGGAATGACCATACCGCTAATCAGATAAAAACGAAGATACTTTTCAAGCATACCTATTTGTCTTTCCAGGTTCTTTTTGATAGGATGGTTCAAGTCTTGCATTTGCTGCAGCAAATTGTTTTTCCTGTAATAATATAATGAAAAAAATAATAAAGTCAGTAGAAGGAAAACGGAAACCTCGGGTAGTTTTCCATTGAAATCTAGCAGGTACCAAATGCTTAGCGGCACATACAGCAGGATAGCGAGAAAAAACTCGATAAGCAGATTGTGTTTCATCCTGGCTACAGGGTTTTCTGACTTTTTTGCGATCAGCTGGAGTATTTGTGTTTCACCCCCCATGGTGTCATTGTCTTCCTCCAGGCGTTTCCACACATATTTAAGACTCTCTAATTCCATGATTGGCCTCCTTGGTGAGTTTACGTAATTTTTCCTTAATCCGATTCATTTTAACCCTAAGACTATTTTCGTTTATGCCCAATATCTCTTCCATCTCCTGGTAGGATTTGTCCTCAAGGTAAAGCATCACTAATGCCCGTTCGATGGCTGTCAACAAATCGATTGCCGAATACAATTGCTTGAATTGCGCTTCCTTTTCCTGACGGTAATCAATGTCTTGTTGCTGCCAATGTTGATTTTCGGGGGTAAATGCGCCAGTCCGCTTTTTTTGCTTGCGTAAGCCGGATATGGCCGTGTTGAGCGCGATCCGGTATAACCAGGTGCTGAATTTTGATTCTCCCCGGAAGTTTGGATAAGATTTCCATAATTGTATGACGATATCCTGCAATAAATCCTCTCTATCTGGCCGAGATGGACAATACAGGTTGCACAGTTTATACAGTAACGGCCGGTGCTGGTCGATGAGCCGGACAAACTCTTCTTTTGAAACGATTGGCTGCAAAAAACTGCTTTAAGAGATATTCTCTATTAGTCGCAAGTCCATTCGGAATATTACATGATTATTCCGGTGGGTTTATAAGTCCTTCAGTCGACGATCCTTAGCTTGGCATAATGCAGCATAATCTTTTTTTCTCCGTTGAGTTCAAATTTTACGGTGGCTACGGGATTATGCATGGATCCTTCCATCTTCATGACCTGTCCAAATCCAAATTTTGCATGTTCCACCCGTTGTCCCTCCTGCAGTTGACTCGTGTCGCTTGCGATAAAATCCAAACTGGGTTTATGCTCCACTGTCTTTTGAAAAGGCTTGGATGCCAAATATGAGGGGGAGGGCTGCTTATCATACCGGGAGGGCTCTTCTTTGCGGCCGTCCTGGAATGCATTTCCAAAACCTCCATGTATCCTGTCAAATGCCGAAGAACCGCCAGCAGTTCCAAAAAAACTTTGATTCCTGGCTCCTCCACCCGAGAAACTTTTGTCAATATATTTTTCAGGCAGTTCGTCTAAAAAACGACTGGGTTCGTTCTGAACCACCGAACCGAAACGGTAGCGGGTATTGGCATAGGTAATCCAAAGCCTTTGCTTGGCTCTTGTGATGACAACATAAAAAAGACGGCGTTCCTCTTCCAGCTCCTCCCTTGTATTCACGGACATGGCATTTGGAAAAAGCATCTCTTCCAAACCTGCAGAAAAGACACAACTAAATTCGAGACCTTTTGCCGCATGTATCGTCATGAGTTTTACCGTATCAGCATCAGGATCCTTCTCATCGGCATCCGTCAATAGGGTTATTTGTTGCAGGTAGGCCCCCAGTGTCAACTCCGAACCGTTGCTGCCTTCAGCGGGAATTGACGGAATCCCCCCAATCCTGCGCTCAGTTGATTGTTCGAGAAGGAATCCATCTTCATCAATTTGAGAAAGGTTTTGCTGAATATCCACCCATTCCTTTATTGAGTTGAGTAATTCCTGTATGTTTTCGTAACGTGCTACCCCCTCCGTACTTTTATCATTGAAAAGTTCTCTGACAATATTTGTTTGTTTGCCCACGTGTACAGCCACTTCATAGGCGTTTTTTGTTTTGAGCAAACTAGCAAAACTTTTGATCATCACCACAAAATTGCCGATCGCTTCCAGTGTTCCCGCTCTGAATCCGAATTCTTGGGCCCTAGACAATACCTCCCACATGGAAATATTATTTTCATTGGCAGCCAGTATGGCCTTGTCGATGGTCGTCTTTCCAATCCCTCTGGCCGGGAAGTTTATTATACGCTTCAGGGCCTCTTCATCTTTTGGATTGATGATCACCCTCAGATAAGCCACAAAGTCTTTTATCTCTTTGCGTTGATAGAAGCTGATGCCGCCATAAATGGTGTAGGGAATATTCATCCGCCGTAAGCTTTCTTCAAAAGCACGGCTCTGGGCGTTCGTGCGGTAAAGCACTGCAAAATCTCTATTGTAAAAATGGTTTCTGAGTTTTTGTTCCTGGATCGTATCAGACACAAATTTGCCCTCCTCATTATCCGTCATTGTCCTGACCAGGCAAATTTTTTCTCCATCTATATTATCGGTCCATAATGATTTAGGGATCTGACCCTTATTATTTTTGATGATCTCGTTGGCCACGTTGAGGATGCTTTGTGTGCTCCTGTAATTCTGTTCGAGCTTGACCACTTTGACATCTTCATAATCCTTTTGGAATTGCAGGATATTTTGAATGGTTGCACCACGAAAACTATAAATACTTTGTGCATCATCACCCACTACGCAAACATTCTCGTGGGCTGCGCCCAGCAGCTTTATGATCTCATATTGTGCCGGATTCGTATCCTGATACTCGTCGATCAATATGTATTTGAATTTGTGCTGATATTTGAAAAGCGTTTCAGGAAAGATTTTCAAAAGCTGATAGAACTTCAATAAAAGATCATCAAAATCCAGGGCCCCATTCTTAAAACATTTTTGTGCATACGCATGATAAATTTGCGCAATTGCCGGCCGGTTCCCGCGCAGGTCTTCCTGTTGAATGGCATAGTCATTTGCGTATTCCTCTGGGCCCACTAAAGCATTCTTCGCCGAAGAAATGCGATTGTATACTGTAGCAGGTTTATATTGCTTGTCATCCAACCCCAATTCGTTTATTTGGGCCTTTAAAACGCTTTTAGCGTCATCTGTATCATAGATGGTGAAGTTATTGGGATACCCTAGTTTACTTGCCTCAGCCCGAAGAATCCGGGCAAACACACTATGAAAAGTCCCGATATACAAATTGCGCGCTTCATTGTTGCCAAGGATTTTCTCTACCCTCGCTTTCATTTCCTTGGCGGCTTTGTTGGTAAAAGTCAGCGCCAGTATATTAAAAGAATCCACACCCAGGGACATCAAATGGGCGACGCGGGTGGTCAGTACTTTGGTTTTGCCGCTTCCGGCACCCGCCACAATCATAAGAGGCCCATTGACATGCAGCACGGCTTCTTTCTGCTGCTCGTTCAAATCACTTAAATAATCCTGCATGGATGCAATTTATGCAAAACCACCAATAGCCCACCTGCTTTGGCGCAAGGCGACAGGTATTTATCAACAAAAAAATATAGGATCGGGACAGTTTCTGGTAATCTGTCACATGGGCCTTAATCCTGCACAATATTGAACGAGCGCTGGTTAAAAATAATTTTAGCGAAGCGCCCTATTCAATTGAACTGGGGAATCAATATTATGAGCCCCTTTGCGAGCCACCGGTGAGCTTGGTATTCCTCGAAAGGCCCTTTGTGTTGGATTTGCCTTTGGCTGGAATGAATCCTGATTTGGAAGAAGCTTGAATCCCTGTCTTGCTGTTTTTTTTCTTTTTGTTTCCGTTATTGTTGTTCAGAAGAGACATATCTGATTATTTTTTACTCCCACAAAGGTATTGAAGAAGAACGATTTGAGAAAAAATGAACTGAAATTGCCAAAAAAAATAGAAGCTATATTTGCCCAACACCATTTACCACCATGCAGAGAAGAATATTATTCGCCTTATTGATCCTGTTGTTTCTTGCCATGGGGCTTCTTTTCCGCAATAGATGGATCAACAGGGTTCAACAGGAAGTGCTCGGAATGGTCCGGCAAAAGGCAGATTTTTCCAACGCTGCTTTTATTCGGCCAGGCTTATTACATGATGGGCATCATATTTATTCATTAAAAGGTATCGATCGACTCTGGCCGCACCGGGTGAATTCCATGCAGCGGCTCCGTTACCTGTACCCGTATTTTGCCGGATTTGAGTGCGATATCCGCTTTGATGGCCGTTCAGGGCAATTGTTCGTTGCGCATGAGGCGGTAGAAATCAATTCCTTGGTCTTTAGTGACTATTTGGGCCCCCTGGACCGGTTTCGCAAGCTATTCTGGCTGGATATTAAAAATCTGGATAGCCTCAACCTTGGATTATTCTGTTCCGCATTGGAGCAATTGGATCAACGTTACAAAATTAAAGATCGGGTGATTCTGGAATCGCCCAATGCCTCTGCTCTGGACCAACTGAACAAATCAGGTTGGCTTTGTAGTCTTTATTTGCCATCTGACCTTTCTGAGGGTCCGGAGGTCAAAAATGACAGGATCGAAAATATCAATGATTTTTTGAGAAAAAATACCGGTCTTATTTCCGAGGATATTCGAATGCATCGCCTGATGACCGAAAAATTTCCACATGCCAAACAATTGATTTGGGACATCCGTTTTTTCGATAGCATCAATAAAAATTTGTTGTTGAATCTGGCCAATGACACTACTTTGCTCGTTTGTCTGATTAATATAAAATCCCCGGGATATCGTTGAACTCCAATCCATCATATTATGATCAATCCAGGAACTTCCTCAGCGGGGTCTTTAGACAATCCAGGATCATATTGCTTTCCTTAGGATTTCTTTTGTGCATACATTTTGGTTTGAGGATACTATTCTGGATGGACAACAATAGCTTTTTTTCAGGGACCAATTGGAAAGAAAAAGCCCTGATCCTCTGGTGGGGTTTTATCATGGATCTTTCGGGAATCATTCTTCTCAGCCTGCCCTCCTTCCTGTTCATTTTCATGTCGCAGTATATGAACAGGAAGAACAAACTATTGGTATTTATTGCCCGAGGATTGTTTGTTATTCTGCATGCTGGCGGATTCGCCATTAATATCCTTGATGCCGGATACTTCCCTTTTATTAAACATCGTAGCAATATTGATCTGTGGTTTGTTTTTGGTGATTCATCCGGATCCTTTTTTTCTATCGTCAAAGCCTATTGGCCCTTGTTGTTACTTTTTTTCCTGCTTACCGCAGGTTTGATTCTGTTTGCAAAAAAGGTATTTGTCACTCAGGTTCGATATTCGGCGTGGTATGTCACTTTTGCTAGGCAGCTCATGATTAGCGGGGGTTTGTTATTATTTGTCCGGGGTTTGGAAGAAAGACCTCTTATCCCCGCAAGCCCGCTTTTACAAATCAATGCAAAGGAATTGCCTCTGGCTCAAAATAGTATCAATACTATGATGTATTCGTTTATCCGCAGGCAACGGGAGCTGGGCCCTAAAAATTATTTTCCGCCCGATTCCTTGAGCCGTATAATCACCAGTAATCATTTTTTACATGATGGCTCCAATAAAGAATCAGGGTCAACAGTGGGTCTGATAAAGAAAAATATTGTTATCTGTATATTGGAAAGTTTCTCCGGCTGTTACCTCAAGCCCGGCGACCCGCTCAAAGCAAAGACACCTTTTTTTGATTCCTTGATTCGGAAAAGCATTTATTTCCCAAATGCCTTTGCAAACGCCTTTACCTCTAACCAGGGGATCGTGGCTATTTTGGGCGGCCTGCCCGGGTTTCTGGACGAACCATTTTATTACTCTGAGTATGCCAATACACCGATCCGTAGCATTGGGAATATATTGAAAGAAAACAGGTACAATACGAACTTTTTCCTCGGCGCAGGGAAGGATCATTTTGGTTTCGGTAAATTTACCCGGATGGCTGGCATTGACCATTATTACAGCGGCACAGACTTTAATGATGACCGTTTTTACGATGGAAACTGGGGAGTCTACGATGAGCCTTTCTTACAATTTGGCGCAAATATTCTTGCTCAAAAGCAACAACCATTTTTTGCCGTATTCTTTAACATTTCCTCCCACCCTCCTTTTACCATTCCCGCGGAGCATCGGAATGATTTTGATTTTCCAGATCAATCACCTGCCCAGCGCAGTATTAGTTATGTGGATTATTGCTTCCGGCGCTTTTTTGAAACATGTATGCATTCCGCCTGGTTTAAAAACAGCATTTTTGTTTTTTGTGCAGACCATTGGTTGTACCCTGGTAAAGATTATCCCTTTAACTATGTGAATTGCGGCTCGATCCCGATATTCATATTTGATCCTTCTAAAGATCAAGGTCAAATCAATGAAACCGTCGCAAGCCAGGTGGACATCACGCCTACTTTGCTGGATCTTATTAAGTACACTGGAAATTATACGGGATTCGGAACCAGTCTGCTCGACAGCTTGAAGGGTGACCGTTATGCGATCAACAAACCAGGCGCCGTCCCGCAAATCATCACCAAGGATTATGTGTTGGGTTATGATATTTCCCGGGAAGAAAGTACATATTTATATCATTATCAAACCGATAGCCTGCTTAGAACAAATCTCATCAAAGACCAGCTATATGCACCTGTGCGGAAAAAATTGGAGGAAATACTAAAAGCCAATATTCAATGTTACAACCAGGCATTGATCCGCAGGAGCCTTGAATGATAGGAATTCAAAGCAATTTCCCCCTCAGGATGACAAGGGCCACTGAAAAATAAATGATTATTCCCGTCACATCGACCAAAGTAGCCACGAATGGCGCCGAAGATGCGGCAGGATCTGCGCCTAGCTTTTTTAAGACTAGTGGAAGCATTGATCCGGATATCGTTCCCCAAAGCACCACACCAATCAATGCAAAAAAAATCGTGGCTGCCACCAGGACCCAATGATCCCCATAATCATATATATGAAAGCGCTGCCATAAAACGATCCGGAAAAATCCGACAATTCCAAGTACTGTACCCAATACAAGCCCAGAAGCAATTTCTTTTCGCATAACATACCACCAATCCCTGAATCCGATTTCACCAAGCGCCATCGCCCGGATAATGATGGAAGACGCCTGTGAACCCGAATTGCCGCCGCTGGAAATAATCAGCGGAATGAACAAGGCCAGCACAACGGCCGCCTTGATTTCCCCTTCAAAATGTCCCATAGCCGTTGCAGTCAACATCTCTCCAAAAAATAAGATTACAAGCCATCCAGCTCTTTTCCGTAGGAGGCTCCCAAAGGCAATGGTGGTATAAGGTTCGTCAAGAGCTTCGGATCCCCCGATCTTCTGTATTTCCCTGGTATTTTCTTTTTCAGACAAACGCAACACATCATCCAGGGTCACAATTCCCAACAGCACTCCGTTGTCGTTAGTCACTGGCAGGGCGAAACGGCTGTTATTGCGGAAAACTCTGATGGCTTCTTTCTGTGGGTGTGTCACTCCAAGGGAAATATATTGATAGTCCATAAGCTCTTCTACCAAGGTAGCTGGTTCAACAATCAGGAATTCCTTGATATTTATATCATCGATCAGGACTCCATTGTCATCGACGACAAAGAGGAAATTAAGGGTCTCGGTCGCCTGTTTGCGTTGCTTGATTGCATCAAGTACCTCTCCCACCGTAAAAGATTTTTTAACGGCTAAATAATCCGGAGTCATCAGCCTCCCAACGGAGGACTCCGGGTAGCCCAGCAATTTGAGCGTCTCTGCACGGTTTTCCGGACTCAACACTTTGAGCAATTCCTTTACTGCATTACCCGGCAACAATGAAAGAAAGGCTGTGCGGTCATCCGGTTGAAGTGCGTTGAGTAATTCGGCTGCTTTTTCGTCCGGAAGGGACTTTATTATAATTTCCTGTTTCTTTTTTCTCAGGAACTTAAAAGCCCGGGCTGCATGTTTAGGATCCAGGTTCTGAAATAATTTTACCGCCCAGTTAGTATAGCGGTTTGTAAAATCCACAATATCTTTAGACGATAACCTGTTTAGTTTTACAAATTCAGTGATCCGGTTATTCTGCAAAAGATTCTTTATATCATTGAGGTTAATCATAACGGCGGGCATTAAGTGAAAAAATGCGAATCTCTTTTTATAAATAAGGGTCTAAGAATTAAAAATCTGCACTAAAAATTACTCCTCCCATTTTTTCTTTTGTTTCGCTGCCTACGATGCACTGACTGCCAGCGGCATGAAATTGATACCGTACTGACTCTTCTGGCTGCTGGACAGATTCTATGATTTCGCCAAATGAACAGGCCTCTCCTTCACAGAAAATAATCTCCCGGGCTTCCTCGCGATTTTCCACTATGTTTTTTCGCAATTGCAAAAGAATGGGTTTAATACGGGTCACCGTCTGGCTGTCCCCGGATAAATAGATCGGCAGATCGAGGTGTTTGGTGTTTGAACGCTTTAGTTTGAACAATTGCATAAGAAAGGCAATCGCACTTCGGAGCCTTATTCCGGCTTCCATCAATATCCCTATCAAGGCTTTTCCTCTCTGGCGAAAATATGTGCGATTGAACTGGATCATTGCTTTATAGAATAACTTAGTGTAGCGTAAATCCCTTTGAGTACTTTCTCCCTTGAAGTGAATAATCGTAGTTTTGGGAAAATAATAATTCAGATAGCCTGCTTGCCGGATTCTATGGCTCAGATCTATATCTTCGGCATACATAAAATATTGTTCATCAAAACCTCCTGTCTTCCTAAGCACTTCTTTTCTAACGATCATGAAGGCCCCAGATAAAGTAGCTACGGTGCTCTCATTATTTTCTTTCAAATGGCCCAGATAGTATCCCGCAAAAAATCCCGAATGTGGGAATAGCGAAGTAAGTCCTGTCATCTTACAAAAGGAATTCCATGGGCTTGGGAAACCCCGCTTTGATTCTTTAAGATAGCGTCCTGCCCCATCAATCATGCGAACACCGGAAGCCCCTACATCTGGATGGGTGTCCAGACTTAGAATGACCTTTTCAAAACAGTCCTCAGCTATGATAGTATCAGGATTCAGAAAAAGGATATACCTGCCGGCTGACCTGGATAAACCCTGGTTATTAGCTTTTGCAAAACCTTGATTTACTTCATTGGCGACAAAATGAGCCAAGGGAAATTTAGGTTGAAGATATTCCAAGCTTCCATCCGTCGAATGATTGTCTATTACAAAAACCTCCACTTCCATAGAAGACACCCTTCCAATAGCTTTCTGCACCGAACACAAACACTGTTCAAGAAAATATTTGACGTTATAATTCACTATGATGACAGAGAGGTCCAAAATCCTTTATTTAGGATTCACGAATTACGAATATTTTGGCATACCGTGCAAACTGTTAAAAACGGCTCTCAATTTGGCGGAGAATTATAAAATTGATACATTTGCATTTATCAATGTATCAAATGGCAATGCAGATCCGGCAAATTGAGAAGATTTCAAAGGCGTTGGGAGACATGAACCGTCTGAAAATATTGCACCATATTTCCAATAAGGGAGGATGCGGGCAGTGTGCCGATATTCAAAATGTCCTTGACCTGGCGCAACCATCTGTGTCACATCATGTGAAAATACTCATTGAAGCCGGACTGATTGAGCCTGAAAAAGAGGGTCGTCACCACAAATACACCTTAAATACCGGCGTACTCAATGAATATCTGGGTTTTTTGGGCAAATTAAACAATTGAAATTTTTTTCCCAAATAGATTGATTATTGTACATATATGAATATATAAATAAATCGATTCAAATGTCATCTAATAAATTATTTGGTAAGTACCGGCTCGGGGGACTTCCTCTGTCCAACAGGATTGTAATGGCTCCGATGACGCGTTCAAGAGCCATTCAAAATCTGCCGAACTCATTGATGGCAGATTATTATGGCCAAAGAGCCGCGGCTGGTCTGATTATTACCGAAGGAGTATCGCCTTCTCCGAATGGATTGGGATATGCGCGGATTCCGGGTTTATTCAACCAACAACAATTGGAGGGATGGAGGTTGGTAACCGATGCCGTACACGCAAAGAACGGTCACATTTTTATGCAATTGATGCACACCGGCAGGATCACCCATGCGCTAAATCAGCCTGTAGATGCAAAAATCTGGGCTCCTTCAGCAATTAAGGCGGGGGGCCTGATGTGGACCGATCAGGCTGGCATGCAAGACCTTCCGGTGCCGGAAGAAATGAACCTCAAAGCATTGCAGCAAACAAAAGATGAATTTGTTGCTGCAGCAAATCTAGCGATCGCCGCTGGATTCGACGGAATTGAACTGCATGGCGCCAATGGCTACCTGCTAGAACAATTCTTATCCCCGCATAGCAATCAGCGTAAAGACGAATATGGAGGCAGTATAGTCAATAGGGCGCGCTTCGTAGTTGAGGTAGCAGCAGCTGTGAGTCAGGCAATCGGGAAGGAGAGGACGGCAATCCGATTGTCTCCCTATGGTGTTTTTAATGATATGCCACCCTATCCTGAAATTGAAAACATGTATATGCACCTCATTGAAGAATTTAATAGGCTGGGTCTGGTGTATATACACCTGCTAGACCAGGTAAACAGGGGAAATGAAGCCGCGCCCCGTTCCATTATAGAACTATTCGGCAGAAAATTCCAAAACAGCTTGATCCTTTGCGGAGGCTACACAAAAGAAAGGGCTGAAAAAGAACTTCAGTACGGATATGCAGACTTAATAGCCTTTGGACGTCCCTTTATCAACAATCCAGATCTTGTTGATCGGTTTTCTAAAGACTGGGCCCTTTCTGAAAAGCTTGACGTAAACACTTTCTATGCGGGCGGTCCGAAAGGATATACTGATTATAGCAAGCATGTCCTGGAGCCTTTGACCGCCTGATTAATCATTCTTAAATCAAATATTATGTCTTTATCCAAATCATTATCCGTTTCTGTCCTTGTTGCCCGCTTATTGCTTGGACTTATTTTCTTTGTATTTGGGCTCAACTTCTTTTTGCATTTTATTCCAAATAGCGCCCAACCGGAAGGAAAGGCTGCGGCGTTTTTGGGAGGTCTTTTTCAAACCGGCTACCTCTTTCCCCTAATCAAAGTGATTGAAGTTTTGGCCGGGGCATTTTTGCTTGCCGGTTTCTTTGTACCCTTAATCCTGGTGATCCTGATGCCGATTACAGTGAATATCATATTGTTTCATAGTTTTTTGGAACCAGGTATTATGCCCATCACTATTAGTTACCTGATCCTACTCAGCCAAATCTGGTTGGCTTGGAATTACAGGGATTATTATAAGCAATTATTTATTCTTAGGCCGGCCCTCTGAGAACCTAGTCATTTTTTGGTTGTTATGTTGAATAGGGGAAGTAACTTTACTTCCCCTTTTTATAAGACGGAGCGTAAAACCAATCCATCGCTTTCGTGGATTGGATGTAAGCGTGCATTATCCACAACGGATCAAAATACTAATATGTTTAGTACCTTAGTAGTTCACTTTACACCATTACCTTGCTGAAAGCTTTTAAATATGCCCTCTTGCCTACGGATGAACAGAAACATCAATTGGCTAAATTCTTTGGTAGTTGTCGGTTTGTCTACAATCTT